>OOBN01000019.1_pt1 | contig 166244 bp, 163 predicted proteins | sample 1671091 | NCBI WGS metagenome assembly OOBN01 (sample SAMN06348121, study PRJEB24527) | human gut metagenome | biome: human gut; feature: ankylosing spondylitis patient; material: feces | host: Homo sapiens | place: China | collected 2015-10 | reverse complement strand
CTTGCACCCTACGTATTACCGCGGCTGCTGGCACGTAGTTAGCCGGTGCTTATTCTTCAGGTACCGTCAGCGGAATGCGGTGTTATCGCATCCCTTTTCGTCCCTGACAAAAGCAGTTTACAATCCGAAGACCTTCATCCTGCACGCGGCATGGCTGGATCAGGGTTGCCCCCATTGTCCAAAATTCCCCACTGCTGCCTCCCGTAGGAGTCTGGGCCGTGTCTCAGTCCCAGTGTGGCTGGTCGTCCTCTCAGACCAGCTACCGATCGTCGCCTTGGTGAGCCTTTACCTCACCAACTAGCTAATCGGACATCGGCCGCTCTTCCAGCGCGAGGTCTTGCGATCCCCCGCTTTCACCCTCAGGTCTCATGCGGTATTAGCTGCCCTTTCGGGCAGTTATCCCCCACTAGAAGACACGTTCCGATGTATTACTCACCCGTGCGCCACTCGCCGCCAGGGAGCAAGCTCCCCGCGCTGCCGTTCGACTTGCATGTGTAAAGCATGCCGCCAGCGTTCAATCTGAGCCAGGATCAAACTCTTTAGTTCAATCACTGTTTGTTCGCTCTTCGCCGGAATTGAAAGATTTGATTTGATCTCTTCTTTCGGCTTTCGAGAAGTGCAAACTTCGTAAAATTTTTGAGTCTCCGGATCGTGAAATCCGGCGCCTCTTTCGAGGCTCCTCAAGTTTCCGACGTTCACACTTATCGGTTCGTTGAATCTGATTTTTAAAGAACTTCGCTGACCTCGATCAACGCAGAAGAAAGAGTTTATCTGAACTTTCTCTTCTTGTCAAGAACATCTCAACGATTCGTTTGAATGCATCTCAATGTTGCTTGATTTTCTGCCTCTCGTTCGAGGCAGGGAGCGAACTTTACCGATATTTAAATCTTTTGTCAAGGGCATCTTACAAGTCAGTTCATTGCGTGGCGTCACCCTTACTAGCACAGACTACTCAGAGCGCACTGCTCACAGCGTTGATCTCCCCTCATACAATCACGACAAATTTTGCAGGTTGCTCGTTTCAAGGAGTAGTCTGCGCACTATGTCAACGGTTAGACGCTGCAGGAGGAGCTCAGGTCTTATGTCGACAGAACATTCTCAGGCTCTGCCGCGGTCCGTTGTACTGCTTCGCCTGCTGCGTCGAATACTCTCTGTCACCGCCGTCGCCTGTGCTGCTGCCGGCATGATTGCTTCTGCAGATGCGCTCATTTCTGGATTCGGAGACGGCGGAGACAAGCTTTCCGTTGCTGCTGACAACAGCACCGTTATTACAGGCTCCATCTCTTCGGAGCAGGGTAATCGCGGTCTTCAAGTACGTATCGAACCGCCCGAAGACGGCCTCACCGCATCTGATATCCGCGTGAGCAATTCATTCTTCCCCAGCCGAATGAATTGGAGCGCCCTTCTCTACGCAGCACCCAGCGCCTTAGGCAAAAACTTCACGGTTACGGCCGGCTCTCCTGATACGCCGCCGCATGAATTGGACGTTCTTTTCGTTCAGGTTCTGCCTAACGCGACCGCTGTTCGCGCCAATAGTTCTTCCTTTTTAATGCGTATCTGGGGATGGGAGCCGCTTAATGCAGCCTTTGCAGCGCTGATAGTGGCCGCTACTGCCTGTCTCCTCTATTTCGGCCTCATTTACTTTGGCTCTGCATGGCTCGCTAAACGAGGTTTCGTGCGCGTTTATCACACCCGGCAAGAAGGCGACGACACAATGCTCTATTGCATTGATCCTCAGTCCTCGCTCAATGAAGCACAGACTTATCCCGTACTTTCTGCCGCAGGAAAGTTGATGGGCACGGCTGAAGTAACCAGCCGAGGTGCTCGCTACTGCATCTTGAAGCTGACGGCCGCTCAAGCACGCACAGGCTGCCTGGTCGCACTTCCTATTGAAGCGGAAGCTGCTGACATCTAATACGAAGACAACACTCGATAACAAATCCGCCCACTGGCATCACGCTCGGATGCATAAAGCCGGACGCAAACCGGAGAGACTGCAAAAGAATAATTGGCTAAGGGGCTCGATAACGCTTGAGGCTGCGGCCCCTGCCATTGGCGAGCGAGCGTGATATGTGCGCGAAAGGGTTTCCGGTCATAGTGCTGTCCCATATCGTCAAGACACGAACGAACCTGCTCAGCCAACGCATTGAAGCGGTCCGTCTCCGCCAAGCCTGCCCACAAAATCTGCTGACGGCTGAAAACGCCCAGACCTGAAAAACGCCAGCACACCGCTGTCTGCGGCACTTTTGCCAAGGCTGTCGCGACTTTCTTTGCAGTGTCGGGTGTTGCTTCGCCGAGGAAAGCCATTGTGAGATGGAGGTTTTTTGACTGCGACCATCTTCCGCAATCTGAATATTTGCGTCGTAACCGATTGATTTCAGCCTCAAGGGCCGCTCTCGGTTCGTTCGGCAATGCTAAAGCAGCAAAAATTCGCATGGCGGCATCCCCACAAAAAACAAACGCGCCTTGAATGACAACATTCGAAGCGCGTCAGGATAATCGTCGACGAATCGATTGTGCTTAGCGTCCCTGCTTAGCGCGCCAAGCTGCCACGGCTTCAACGCTGTCAGCAACAAGCTTCGGGCCGTTGTAAATGAAACCCGTAAAGAGCTGCACGAGCTGCGCACCGGCTTCGATCTTCTCAACAGCATCTGCGCCGGTCATCACGCCGCCCGAAGCAATGATCGGAATAGCCCCCTTGACATGATCCGCAACGAGGCGAACCACTTCGGTAGAACGTTCCCGCAGAGGCGCACCCGAGAGACCGCCCGTTTCGTTGGCATGATCGAGCCCTTCTACGCCTTTGCGGCCGATCGTCGTATTCGTACAGATCACACCGTCAATGCCGTTGGCAATCAACGTATCGACGCAGCGCAGAATTTCATCGTTTTCGAGATCGGGCGCAATTTTTACGGCGATCGGCACGTGCTTGCCATTGCGAGCAGCTTTAAGCTCCTCACGCTTCTTCACGATCCCTTCAACCAAGTGATCGAGTTCTCCCTTCCCCTGAAGCTGGCGAAGATTCTTCGTGTTGGGCGAGGAGATATTGACAGCAATATAGTCTGCGGCGTCATAAACCTTGTCGAGACACTTCTCGTAATCTGAGAGCGCATTCTCAATCGGCGTGACGGCATTCTTGCCGATGTTGATGCCGAGAATGCCGCCGCGCAGACGAAATGCATCCGCCGAACGCAGGTTTTCAAGCACCTTATCGACGCCCTCGTTATTAAAGCCCATGCGGTTAACAATGCCGCCCGCCGGAATCAGACGGAAAAGACGCGGCTTAGGATTACCAGGCTGAGCAAGCGGCGTGATCGTTCCGATTTCGACATGACCGAAACCAAGACCGCCGAAAGCCGTAACATGCTTGCCGTCTTTATCCATGCCGGCTGCAAGACCGACGGTATTCGGAAAGCGAAGACCCATGACCTCAACGGGATCATCATCAGGCATGTGCGTGATGAGATTCGTCACGCCGAAATTGACCGCCCAATCCAGGTTCGCAAGCGTGACCGCATGTGCCGTTTCAGGGTTCATGGAGAAAAGAATGCGACGGGCGATTTTATAGAGCAACATAATCTCTGCAGTATTGGAATGGTCTGCCGGAGTGATTCTCCAGCGATCGGGTCTGATTTAAAGTCCGGATATTATAGAGAAACGAGTGCTGGTATTCCTTAAGAAATAGCTCGAAAGTATAAGGAAGTCCAGTCCTGCGAACTCGGTCGTCAAAAAACTTTTTCCCAAAGTCCTTGACAAGTCGATCATAATCATTCATAATTCAAATCTCTGCTGATTCAGCAGACCGGATTCATCGCGGGATGGAGCAGTCCGGTAGCTCGTCGGGCTCATAACCCGAAGGTCGGAGGTTCAAATCCTTCTCCCGCAACCAAATGCAGCTCCCGAATCGTTTTGCGGTTCGGGAGTTTTGTTTTTGTCTACTGCATTTGTCAGTCACTCGGCCGTTCAATTAAGCTGCCGATACCCCTGCAAGTCGATTCAGCAGGTTCTGTTTTTGCCTTGATCGGCCATTTAGAATGGCGGCTTCAAGATCAACGCCGCTCATGCGGCGGTTATATTAAACAGACCCAAACTTATGACCGCACCGCTCCCCGCGGATTTTCCTATCCGCCCTGGCTTCTGGAATGTGCCCCTCTGGGGCGAAATCGGCGTCTATGTCGCCGCCGTCATCACCATCGCCCTCTGTGCTTGGGGTGTCTGTAAGAACATTGAAGTTTGGCGCCGCCGCAAGGATGAAAAGCTGCCGAGCGATCCCAGTCGCCGGGATCGCCTGCTCAAAGAGGCTGTCCTTGAAGAAAAAGTGCGCCAGACTTCTGCCGGCCGCATGCATGCGGTGCTGGTCGTCGGCTTTTTCCTTTTATTCCTCGGTACGGCTACGGCAACGTTGGACTGGGATGTTGGGCACTATGTTTTCGGCAAACAGTTCCTTCGGGGGAACGTCTATCTCGCTTACAAGCTGATTCTCGACGTTGCCGGCGCAGCTGTGCTCGTCGCTTTGGCCTTTGCAGCCTGGCGCCGCTGGGGCACCGCCAACGAACTGCCTAAGGACGGCCGTTTTGTACTGGCCTACGCATCGCTGGCCTTTATTGTGATCACGGGCTTCGTGATTGAAGCGCTGCGCCTGGCAGTACAGCAGCCGGCCTGGATGCACTTTTCTCCCGTAGGTTCTGCGCTCGCGAAAGTATTTCTAGCTATGGGCATTTCAACAGCTGCGCTAGAAACTGCACATATCTGGCTTTGGGTGATTCACGGCATTGCTGCTCTCGCCTTCATTGCTGCGGTACCGCTCACTTATTACGCCCATATCTACCGAGTGCCAACCGCTATTGCGGTACGCAAACCCGCTCCCAACGGCGCACTTCCAAAAATTGAGAATATTGAAGAACAAGAGCACTTCGGCATTTCGTCCATCACGGATCTCTCTTGGACTGACCGTGCGCAGCTCGACGCCTGCGTCGAATGCGGCCGCTGCAATGACGTTTGCCCCGCTGTTCGCGCAGGAACGCCGCTCAAACCTCGAACCGTCGTGCTGAAGCTGCGTGATCGTGTGCGTGCAGCCGCGGCTGGCGCCGATGACGCAAATGCTGATGACCTGGCCGGAGGCGTAGTCACTAAGGACGAACTTTTCTCCTGCACCACCTGCGGCGCCTGTGCGGCAGTCTGTCCAGCAGACATCCAAACGCCGGATTTCATCGTCGGCCTGCGCCGGCATCTTGCCCTTGAGCAAGGCGAATTCCCTGAAGGCGCTGCGGAAGCGCTGGAGAATACGGCTTCCGTAGGGAACCCCTGGGGGCTTGATCCCTATGAACGAATGGACTGGGCTCAAGGGCTTGATATACCAGTCGCAGAGGAAGGGGAAGACTACGATATTCTTTATTGGGTCGGCTGTGCGGCAAGCTACGATCGACGTGCGCGGCGTATCGCCCGCGCAATGGTGAAGATTCTCAAGACTGCCGGCGTCAAGTTTGCCGTCATGGCTGAAGAGCGCTGCCACGCAGAATTCGCGCGCCGCTTGGGCGAAGAGTACCTCTATCAAACTGCTGCTCAGGAAAATATCGAGAACTTTTCGCGCTTTAAGTTCAAGGAACTGCTGACAGCCTGCCCTCACTGCTTTAATACGCTTAAAAATGAATATCCCGCCTTTGAAGGCGGTTCATTTGCTGTCATTGACCACTCCAGCTTCATCAGCCGGCTTTTCGCCGAAGGGAAACTGCCCCGATCGGCCATGCAGTCTGAACGTGTTGTGTGGCACGATCCCTGTTACCTTGCCCGACAAAACGGTATCGTCCGTGCTCCGCGAGAGGTGTTGGCATCTGTTGGCTCTGCAGAATTCGATCCTGCCGAATGCGGTGCCAATACCCTTTGCTGCGGTGCCGGCGGCGGTCAGATGTGGACTGATCAGAAAACACAAAAGAAGCGTATCAATGTGATCCGGCTGGAATCCCTTCAAAATACCGCGTCTCAATGCGGGGCTTCAAAGATTGCCACCGGCTGCCCGCACTGCCTCACGATGCTCGAAAGTGCAAAACCGATGGTTAATGGCGCACAGGAGCTTCAAGTGCTCGATATTGCCGAAGTCGTTGCCGCCAAACTGCCTGACGAAGCATCCCCAACCTAACGGAATATCCATCAATCGAAAGGCCTGAAGCACCAAATGCTTCAGGCCTTTCATTTAGGGGATTGACGAAGCTTGTGAACTTATCGCCAGCAATCAGATGAATTAAAAAATTTCATAGGGCGCCACGTGTTCAAAGTCGCGTGAGAAATCACTTTCGCTTTGCACATAGGCACGCATCGTACGCATATCGTCAGCGCGCTGAGCATTATTTGGGCTATCGAGCACCACCATCACAAGACGACGCTCGCCCACATCGCTCTGCACGACCATGCAGCGGCCTGCAGCGGTCGTGAAGCCTGTCTTTTGAATGCCGATGCGCCACGAGGGATCACCGATCAGGCGATTGGTCGTCGCGAGATTGACCTGCCGGCGGCCCGTGCTGATGCGGGCCATGGAAGTGGTCGACGCATCCCGAATTTCCTGATGCTGGTAGACCGCTGCAACCAGTTTGCCCAAATCACGTGCCGTGGAGTGATTGCGGTTATCCAACCCCGTCGGATCAGCAAAAAAGGAGTTCGTCATCCCGATGGCGGCGGCGCGTTCATTCATTTTGGCGACAAACGCCTTTCGTCCGCCCGGATAGGTGCGGGCAAGAGCGGCGGCCGCACGATTGTCGCTTGACATGAGCGCGGCTTTGAGCAGCGATTCACGCGTCAGCCGCATGCCGGAAATCAGTTTTGAGTGGGCGGTTGAGCGGACATAGTCTTCGCGCGTGATACGGACTTTTTCATCCAAATCGACATCGCTCTCCGCGATAACCAGAGCCGTCATCAATTTCGTCACCGAGGCGATCGGCAGCTCCACATCGGCATTCTTGACGACAAGTTCCTCTCCCGTATCTTGGTCCATTGCATATGCAACGGAACTGCCCAGCTGCAGCGGATCGTCCGTTTGGCGCAGCCCTGCAAGGGTCGCCTGAGAAGGTCCTGTACGGCGTACTACGCGGCGTGCCTTCTGTTTTGGTTTTGGCTTCTTTGCAGCTGCCTGACGCGTATTTTTAGCCGCTGTTTTAATAGAAACCTTTTTCACTGACGCCTGTTTGGATTTGACATTCTTTGTCTGAGCTGTGCGCGCCTTCGCAGCAGTCGATCCCGCCTTTATCGGTACTAAAACCGCTTTTTTGCCGGCTGCTTCAGCAGCACAGGCACTCTCAAGAGGGAGAGCAATAAGGGACGCCCCAAGGGCGAATACGAGAGCGACTTGGCGGAAAGGGAGAAACATGGGACCGGCTTCAAGAACGGCGGACGCACAACCGCTCAGCTTTCTCCCAACAAGAAAGCAGATCAGCCAGACGTCGGAGGGAGCGGTACAGACGGGTGCACCGCTCCGTGGTGTAAACCTTAGAGAGATCTAAATATTGTCACTCATCAATCTTCCCGCGTACAGGGTATAGCGCTTAAGTTTTACAAATTTATGGAATTTTGTCTTAAGCAAACGCCAGTCCCGTTCTTGCCGTTAAAGGCGGGTTATCGACTGCCAAATACGCTCCAAACGCTTAACCGACACCGGCATGGGTGTGCGCAGCTGCTGCGCAAATAAGGAAACGCGAAGCTCTTCGAGCATCCAGCGAAACTCTTCAAGATGAGAATCAGGCTGCCCTCGGCGCGCAGCAACCGCCCGTACCCAAGGGAGCGTAAGACGCTCGACATCTGCCTGCCGTGCAACATCCCGAGCCGGATCACTTGAATAATGCTCCAGTCGATAGAGAACGGCCTTGAGGTATCTCGGATAGTTCATCAGCTGCGACAAAGGCGCAGACAATAGAAAGTGCGGCGGAAAGAGACGCTTGAGCTGCTCAGCGACATCTGCTGAGAGTGCCTCATTTTCTATGCGTTTGAGCTTTAGTGCTGCCGGAGCAGCCTGCGCAACAATTTCAGTGAGGAGCCGCGACACTTCGCCTGCAACCAAGGAAAGTCGTCCCCGGGCATCTTCCCGCCTCGTCTGGAAGGCCTCTTCATTCATCGGAAGCGGATCGACAAGGGCAGTGGCATCCAATACACAGTCAACTACATCGTTTTCCAGATCGTCGATACTTTCGAAGTTCTTGTCGAGCCCCGGCACCACTGACGCCTGCATCTGTACGCGGCCGAGGTCACGCAGGCTGCGCTCAATAAACTTCACCTGCTCACGCAAGGTGAGACGAAAGAGCCTTCTGAGTCCTTTGCGATGTGCTTTCTGTGCTTCGAGCGGATCGTCGAATACTTCGATGCGGCAGGCCTCTCCCACATCCACCAATGCCGGATGCCCAATGAGCGTTTCACCGCGGCGTTGAATTTCCATGAGTTCGGGGAGTTCGCCGAAGGTCCAGTTTGTAACTTCGCCGCCCAAATCCTTGGCAACGGCAGCATCTTGCTGCGCAACGTTGCGGAAAGTTGCTTGAGCCTCTTCGCCGAGTTCTGCACGCAGCTGAGCAAGATTGCGGCCCAGTGCGAGCTGACGGCCATGCTCATCAATCACTTTGAAGTTGAGGATGAGATGCTGGGGCAAACCTTCGGTCTTAAAGTCTGATGGCTGGCAGGGCAGCCCCGTTTCGCTGCGGACGTCAGCCGCGAGCGCATCAACAAATCCTATGCTCTGAGGCGTCCCGTTTTGGGTGCGGGTCAGAAATCCTGCCGCATAGTCCGGAAGCGGCACACAATTGCGCCGAATCTTCTGCGAAAGCATCTTCAATAGCGCCTGAGCCTTCTCCTTCACCATTCCCGGAACAAGCCATTCAGCACGCACAGGATCGAGCTGATTGAGCGCAAAAAGCGGCACAGTCATCGTAACGCCGTCACGAGGGCTGCCCGGCTCAAATTGGTATGAGAGCGTCATATCGATCCCTGCCATTTCCATGGTTTTGGGGAACCAAGCATCTGCGGCAGCAGAGGCTTCGTGACGCATGAGCTCTTCGCGCGAAAGCCGAAGCACCTTGGGGTTCTCTTTTTCAGCCGCCTTCAGCCATACCTCAAGCGTTTTCGTGGAACAGACATCCTGCGGCAGCTCTCGATCGTAGAAAGCGAAGATCATTTCGTCGTCAACGAGCACATCCGGACGACGGGTCTTGTGCTCGAGATCTTCAATTTCCCGCACCAGCCGCTGATTGTGGTGATAAAAGCTCAGTTTGCCGTCGAATTCGCCGCCAACGAGTGCCTCGCGAATAAAGAGTTCGCGGGAAAGCTTCGGATCATGTTTGGCAAAGGATACTCGACGCTGCTGATAAACCGTGAGGCCGTAAAGCGTTCCGCGCTCCAAAGCCACGACCTCGCCGCGGCTTTTTTCCCAATGCGGCTCGCTCCAGGAGCGGCGAATGAGCGGTCCCGCCGCCGCTTCGATCCACTCGGGCTCGATGTCTGCAACGCAGCGCGCAAAGAGCTTAGACGTTTCAATGATCTGGCCCGCAAGGATCCATCGGCCGCTCTTTTTGGCACGTACCGATCCCGGCCAAATCCAAAATTTGATGCCGCGAGCTCCCGCATAGGGCGGTGCCCGACGGTCGCTCTCGACCGTCTTGCTTCCGATATTGCCGAGCAATCCTGAGAGGAGTGCACGATGCACTTCCTCATATGTAGCGGGTGCCGTATTGAGACGCCAGTCCAGATCGTCGACCAGTGCCTTCAGCTGCCCCATGACCTCACGCCATTCGCGGAGTCGACGCGGCGACAAGAACCGACGCTTGAGTTCCTGGTCGTACTTGCGGTTGCTTTCTTTGGAAGCACGCGCAGCCTCAGCCCAATCCCAGAGCTTGACATAAGAAAGGAAATCAGAGCGTTCGTCAGCCAATTTTTTATGTGCTTCATCGGCGGCCTGCTGTTGCTCGGCCGGGCGTTCACGCGGATCCTGCACCGAGAGCCCCGAAGCGACAATCAAGAGTTCGCGCAGCGCACCGCGGCGAGCCCCTTCAAGGAGCATACGGCCGAGCTTGGGATCAATAGGCAGCCTGGAGAGACTGCGGCCGACTTCCGTCAGTTCATTGTCTTCACTGATGGCTCCCAATTCCTGCAGAATTGCAAAACCATCGGCAAAGGCCTTCGGAGGCGGCGCCTGCACAAACGGGAATTCACGCACGTCACCCAAGCGCAGCGCCTTGGCGCGCAAGATAACGGCAGCGAGATTCGAGCGCATGATCTCTGGATCGGTGAATGCAGGCCTACGAGCGAAATCCTCTTCACTGTAAAGCCGAATACAGATGCCTTCCGCTACGCGGCCGCAGCGGCCCGAGCGCTGGTTGGCAGAAGCCTGACTAATGGGCTCAACGAGCAGCTGCTCGACCTTGGAGCGATAAGAATAGCGTTTGATACGCGCGTAACCGGTATCCACCACATAGCGGATGCCGGGAACGGTAACGGATGTTTCAGCAACGTTTGTGGCGAGCACAATGCGTCGCATATTCCCCGAAGGCTTGAAGATTTTGTCCTGATCGGCCGCAGAAAGACGAGCGTAGAGGGGCAGAATTTCTGCCTTGCCAATGCGCGAGCGCCGCAGCTCTTCGGCCGCAGCATTTATTTCGCGTTCGCCCGGCAGAAATACCAAAATATCCCCTCGGCCGCTCATTTCACACTCGCTTACTGCATCGTCTATCGCAGCGAGCATCGTGCGGTCATCGTCTTCATCACGGTCTTCAACCGGGCGCCACCGGATTTCCACCGGATAAGTGCGCCCGGAAATGGTGAGCACCGGCGCGGGTTTGCCGTTGACCGCAAAGTGATTGGCAAAACGCTCGGCATCAATCGTGGCTGAGGTCACAATGACCTTGAGGTCGGGGCGTTTAGGCAGCAGACGCTTCAGGTAGCCAAGCAGGAAATCGATGTTGATCGAACGCTCATGAGCTTCGTCGATAATGATGGTGTCATACGCTTTAAGCAGCGGATCCCCCTGCGTCTCAGCAAGGAGAATGCCGTCCGTCATCAGCTTGATGGTAGCGCCCGAAGCCGTTTGATCTGTGAATCGAACCTTGTAGCCCACCACGTCGCCCAACGGCGTTTTGAGTTCTTCAGCGATACGCTTGGCAATGGAGCTCGCAGCGATGCGGCGCGGCTGCGTATGACCGATGCGGCCGGTTTCACCTCGTCCTGCCATCAAGCAGATCTTCGGGAGCTGCGTCGTTTTACCCGACCCCGTTTCACCGCAGACGATGACGACTTGATTCTCTTTAATCGCCTTGACAACATCGGCTGCGCGTTCAGAAACCGGCAGCCCCGGCATGAGTTCAAAAGGCGGAATGGGATTACGGCGTTCGGCCCAGGAGAGTTTCGGACGAGCTGAACGCTCCGATCGTCCTCCACTGAGAGCACGCGTGTCTTGACGTCCATTTTCAGTTCGTACCTGACCGCTCTCGGGCAGATTGGGACGACGAGGCCGCAGCTGACGATTTTGACGACTGTCAGCTTTTGCCGACCGTCCTGCCGCTGTTTGCAAGGGCCGATCTGCTCGCCCGGAACGATCCTCTCTATGTCCTGCATTCGCCTTCGCTGCAGAGGCGCTCTCAAAACGGGGATGCAGGATTTCGCGTTTGCCGTTCTGCACGGTTTTATCTGCAGATGCGGCTTTATTGGTGAGCGGCGCCTTGCTGCGTTTCCCTGCGCTTTCCCCCTGCAGCGCAGGAGACTCACGAAAAACAGCGCCGGACGCCTGAGCAGCGCCGGCAAGCACCGCTCCGAAAGCACCCTTTGGACTATAGGTACGGGGGGCTCTGACTGCCGTATTTTCTGAGACCCTCGCTGATGCTTGCTTGGCGGCTGAGGACGATGCCTGAAGGGGGGTCACCCGAGCAGCTTTAACCATTGACTGCTCGCTTTTGCTTTCCCTTGCGCTATTGGCTTCCCCCGCAGAAGCTTTACCCGACTGCTTGGCTGCAGCGCTTCCCTGCCGTTTCTCACGCCGCTCCTGAGCACGCTTGGCTTCTTCCGCCGCGCGGGCAGCTTCCTCCTTACGGCGCGTCTGTTCGAGTGCTTGATCCACATCCGCCCGAACTTTCTGAAATGCCGCCATGAGCGCGCGATTGTCCGCCATTATTTTGTCCTGTTTAACTGCAATTGAATTGAACTCAGTCGGTTCACTTTATCTGCCGCCGCTCTGCGCGGCGTCGTTAACTTTGAGAGCAAGTGAGCACGCGGCGGCATTATACGGAGGCGCCGAGATCCGTCCTGTCTCACAATCCGCGCAGATGAAGACAGATTTCTGCTTCGCAGGCTGATGATCCTTCGAGTAGACTTCTGCGCACAAGATCAGGATTGTTACGTCGGTTCGTCGTTAACCCACGGACGATCCTCCCGCTTTCAACATCTTCGCCGCACGCCTTCGCGTTCCGCGGCAGCAATCGGAGACTTCACGATATGGCTCGCATGGTCAACTGCGTCAAGCTACATAAAGAGGCCGAGGGCCTTGACTATCCGCCTTTCCCCGGCGAACTCGGCGTGCGCATCTGGAAAAACGTGAGCAAGGAGGCTTGGGCCGACTGGACGCGTCTGCAGACGATGATGGTAAACGAATACGGTCTCAATCTCGCCGATGCTTCCGCCCGCAAGCACCTCATGACGCAGTGCGAACGCTATTTCTTCGGCGATGGCGAGGCGGTCGCAGTTCCGGGCTACAAACCCCATCCGGAAGAAGATCAGAAATAAGAGCTTCTGCCCTCTTTTATTGAAGTCATGGACTCGGCTTTTTTGAAAAAAGTCGAGCCCATGGCACATTTGTAACTGCCGCAGCTCACCCGCGCTTAAAGGTCTTAACGCCTTCGGAAGTGCCTAAGAGCAGCACATCGGCGCCGCGAGCAGCAAAGAGACCGACAGTCACGACACCAGGCCAACTGTTGATCTCCGTCTCCAATCCCTGAGGATCTCGAATCTCAAGACCTGCAGCATCGAGAATGCTGCAGCCGTTGTCGGTGACAAAGTCACGAAGCTTTACGTCAGCGCCCAAAGCTTCCAAACGGCGCTTAATCTCGCGCGCTGCCATTGGGATCACTTCAACGGGAAGCGGGAAACGTCCGAGCACATCCACTTTTTTCGACGCATCGGCAATGCAGACGAAGCGGCGAGAAATACTCGCCACGATCTTCTCCCGGGTGAGTGCTCCGCCGCCGCCCTTAATCATTGCAAAATGGCCGTCAATTTCGTCGGCGCCGTCAATATAAACACCAATCGAATCAACCTCATTCATGTCGAGCACCTTAAAGCCGAGCGCTTCAAGACGCTTGGTCGAACGCTCCGACGAAGAGACGCAAGCCGGAATACGATCGCGAATTTCAGGAAGCTGGTCAATCAGCTGATCAACGGTGGAGCCGGTGCCGACGCCGAGCACTGCGCCCGATTCGACATAGTCGAGCGCGGCACGTGCGACGAGGCGCTTGAGTTCACTTTGAGAGAGCGGACGGGATTGTGTCATGGGAATTTCAATGGAGTCTTCTTTGAATCACGAAGCAGAGCTCTCAAACTGACAGCGTCTGCGGCGCATTGAGTTGAATTCTAAAGGCGCCGCCCATGCGGCGCTTAAAATGAACTGCACACAATATCTCTTCGCAGAAGCTTCTTGCGCCATGCCTGCCGACCAGTCCGAACATCTTATTTCCGACGCATTCCGCCACCTCAACGCTGCAAACAAAGAGCTGCCCGCAAAACTGCCGGCATTTTCTGAACATGGTTTGTGGGCTGCCTGGGCCGCACTGCTGCTTGTCGCGGCGTTTCTCACAGGTGTTGCATGGCTTGTGATTGACTCGGATCGTGAAGCTGAAACCATTCGTTTGAAGCAGACCACCGACCTCGTGGCCCAGTCCATTGAGGCGCAGGTTCTCGGGGTATCCGAAATTCTGCAGAAGATGAGTCTGCGTCTTGTGCGCGGACAGCAGGGCGACTTTGCATCGGCTTCGCTCGACCTCGCCGCGCAAACACTTTTTATTGACCGCCGCGAAGTCACAGAACTTGCGCTTGTCACCGAAAAAGGCGAAGTGCGCCGCGTATGGTCATCGTCGACAGCTCGTGCACCATCGCTTTTTGAGGGCATCAATCAGATCAATGACGCGCATCTGCTTCGTGCTGTCCGCTTGGCCAAGCGCTTTGACCGCTCGCTTTCCACGCCTTTTTATGTCGGTCCCTATTCACAGCGCATTTTTGTGAACATCGTGACGCCGTCGGCCATACCGGACACCCTTCTGATGGCCCGCATCGATCTCACGCGCCTGCTCCTGCTGGCTCAGCAGCGATATGCAGACACGGGGTCATACCTACTGAGCTTCGCACTCAACGGCCGCTCCATTCCGGCTCCCGTTGGCAGCCGCGGACCTTCTAAACCCCCAGTCGACCAACCCGAACTCACCGAACCCATCATCTACGCAACGGACATCACACTGCTCGACGCTGCGCCCGAAGAAGAAATGTCATTGGTCGCCAAGAGCTACGACCACGCACTCTTTGCCAACAACCGCGTGCAGTATTTTTCTGTCGGCGGTCTGGCGCTGATGCTTCTGGCAGCTATCGGCCTCGTTTTTTACTACCAACGCCAGCAGGTTCGGTCGCACCGCACACTCATGGCCGAATATTCTCTTCGCCGCGTCATGTCTGAATCGGCCGTTGTCGGCCTGCGCGTCACCGACCTCAAGGGACGCATGCTCTATGTGAACGACACATTCCCTAAGATCGTGGGTTATCCGGCCAAGGAATTGATCGGGCAGAAGCCGCCCTACCCTTATTGGGCCAAAAACTATGTGGCGGAGCTTACCGAGCGGCTTCTTTCGGCCACTAACCATCCGGAAGCTGAAGAAACACTGCCCGTCGTTACCCGTTTTGAAGCCGTCCGCAAGAACGGTGAGGAATTTTGGGCTGAACTGCGCATTTCCCCGCTGCTTGACGATGACGGGAAACCCTTTGGCTCCATTGGCGCGCTCTTTGACGTGACGAACTCAGTGCTCGCACAGTCACGAGTGGAAGCCGCAAATGAACGCTTCACACTGGTCGTTGAGTCGATGGCGAGCGCTATCGCAGTGCTCGCGGAACCCAACCGCGACGTGCTTTTCTTTGCCAACCGCTCCTACCGCACACTCTTTAATGATCGGCCCAACGGTGCGGCAAAACTCCTTGCCCGTCTGGAAAAAGCGCCTCCCACGGTACAAAGCGACGGCATTTTCGACGAAGAAACATCACGGTGGTTTGACGTTCGTTCGCAGCGTATTGTTTGGACGCGCGGCGAAACCGCTGTCATGGTGATCGCCACCGACATCACCAAACGCCGTGAACTTGATCTTGCCCGAGAAGCGCAGCTGCGCCGCGCAGAGTCCACTCACCGACTGGTTACGATGGGTGAAATGGCGAGTTCACTCGCGCATGAACTCAATCAGCCGCTTGCAGCCATCGCAAACTACGCCAATGCCGCAGCGACGATGCTTGCCAACGGGACGCTTTCCAAAGAACGCGAAGCCCAGAGCTACGCCCGCATTGAAAATCAAGCGCAGCGCGCCGGCCGCATCATTCAGCGCATTCGCGGCTTCGCGAAGAAAACCGACGCCAAACTCGAACCCGTCGCCGTGGAAACGGTTATTCAGGAAACGCTCGAACTCGCCAACATTCAGGCGCGTAAGCTTGACAGTCGAATCAAACTCGTCATAGCGCCGGGGCTCCCTTTGATGATGGGGGACTCGGTCATGCTTGAGCAGCTGCTTTTAAATCTCCTGAAGAACGCTATGGAAGCGTGCGCCTCGAGCAACATCCCCATGGAGGAGAGAACCATCGAACTCCATGCCGATCCTTGGGAAAAGAACCCCGAGCGTCTCCAATTCCAGGTCGTTGATCACGGACCGGGCATTCCGGAAGAATCCCGCTCCAAACTCTTTGACGCCTTCTATTCCACAAAATCCGAAGGCATGGGCATGGGACTCAATATCTGCCGCTCTATTGCCGAACTTCACGGCGGAGAGCTGCGCATGGATCCGACGCCGGGCGGGGGGTCCACCTTCTCCTTCACTGTCCCGTTCGTCAAAGAAGCTGTCACACACGCGCCATCCATTGGTGAAAATAGCTCACAATAAGGACTAACCCGCGAAGGATCCCTAGGTATAACCGAGGATTCAAAAGGCTAAAATGGGGAATTCCTGAAGGAGGAGGAACTTCAAATCATGATGCCAAATTACGATTATTCAAAAGACCTGACCTCAGACAATAAGAACGGTCTGGTATATGTGATCGACGATGACGCCGATGTGCGCGAATCGATCAAGTGGCTGCTTGAATCGACCAACTACCGCGTTGAGGATTATGAAAGCGGTGAAACCTTCATCGCGCAGTTCAACGAGTCGGTACCTTCTGTTATTTTGTGCGACCTGCGCATGCCCGGCATGTCGGGTGCAGATGTGCAAGATCATCTGATGCGCCGCCGCATTGACGCCCCCTTCATCTTTATCACTGGCCACGGCGATGTTCCTCAGGCTGTTCAGGCCTTTAAGAAAGGTGCCATGGACTTCATTCAGAAGCCCTTCCAACAGCCTCAGCTGCAAAAGTTGGTCGATCGTGCCATGCGTACCGCCAAGGAGCTCTTTGCCCGCCGTCAGACACTCGCAGCCAACCGCGCTCTGATTGAAAAGCTCACTCCTCGCGAACAGCAAGTGCTCGAGCGCATCGTCAACGGCCGTCTCAATAAGCAGATTGCCGATGACCTTGGCATTTCGATTAAAACAGTGGAAGCACACCGTGCTTCGATTATGGATAAGACGGCCTCAGGCACCGTAGCCGATCTGATGCGCGTGGTCGTGAAGTCTGAGCTCTATCCGAAGATCAGCTCCACGCTTGCCGAAGCTGTTGCTGCTCTCCCAAGCCGCCTTGCGGAAACGGGACTTCCTCACACGGAGGAGCACGTTGAGCATCTGCGCCGTCTCGACCATGAACTGCGCGAATCTGAGGCCGAACGTGAGCGGCGAGAAGCTGAAGCAGCTGTCACCGGCATCAACAGCTCGATGAACGGCTCTTCGAACAGCCTGCTCTAATACCGCAGCCAGTTCGGCAAACTGCCGAACAAAGACATACCTCCTGAACGCCTGCCGCGATTCTCCCGCGGCAGGCGTTTTCCCGTTTAAAGACTACGATTACTCACAAGGTTGGAGGCGAGCGATGCGGAACGCAGGTGATAATGCTTTTGGCATCGATTCTGCTTATTTAAGAGAACCAGAAGTAAAACGATTCCGATACATTTTTAAGGAGGTTTCCCATGACGGCACGAATCATTGACGGCAAGGCGCTCGCGCGCGAGGTGGAGGCGCAGGCTCGCGCCCGCAGCGAGGCGCTTGCCTCCCGCCCGGGAGGCCGTCGTCCCGGTCTTGCCGTCGTACTGGTGGGCGAAGACCCGGCTAGCTGCGTCTATGTCAAAAACAAAACCCGCGCCTGCGAACGTGCCGGCGTCATTTCAACCGAATACCGCCTCCCGGCCGAAACAACAGAGAAGGAGCTGCTCGAACTGATTGAGAAGCTCAATAATGACCCGGCTGTAGACGGTATCCTTGTTCAGCTCCCGCTGCCCAAGCAGATCAATCCCGATGCTGTGATTCTTTCGATTTCTCCCGAAAAAGACGTTGACGGATTTCACATGCTTTCAGCCGGTGCCTTGCTTACGGGCCGCCGCAACCGCGGCTATCGTCCCTGCACGCCTGCCGGCGTAATGAAGCTTATTGAAGCCTCCGGCGTTAATCCCGAAGGGCTTGAAGCAGTGGTAATCGGCCGCTCGAATATCGTCGGAAAGCCTCAGGCCGTCATGCTCCTTGATGCGCATGCCACCGTCACCGTGGTGCACAGCCGTACTACGAACCTTGCCGACATTACCCGCCGGGCAGATATCCTTGTTTGTGCAGCCGGCCGCCCCAAAATGGTGAAGGGTGACATGGTAAAGCCCGGCGCCGTTGTGATTGATGTGGGTATTCACCGTGACGAGAACGGCAAACTTTGCGGCGACGTGGATCAGCTATCCGTTGAGCCGGTGGCCGGCGCACTGACGCCGGTGCCGGGCGGCGTCGGCCCGATGACGATTGCCATGCTGATCGACAATACGGTGCTCGCAGCAGAACGCCACTTGGCGTGAGATTTTGTAGAAAAAACGCAAATCGGGCAGAGATTGTTCTTGAATATTCTCTGCCCGAATCTTGATATTGTTTTCGAAATAGCCAGAATCAGTTCTGCATACCCTCTCGATCTTCCCACTCAGACAAACTGTGACTGCTGCCGCCTAAATTGAAATGAAGCTGATGTGCACTCTCTTTTAAGGCTGTATTGCTCGGGGATAGCCACAGCGAATGTAAGAAATTTTGTGTAATGACAGCGATTCTCTGCCGTAATGACAGCCAGACAAGTTTATAAAGGGGTGTGTCTAGTGATCAAAAATTGTCAGTTTTGTCCCATGCAAACTGAAGCCGCATTGAGGCGCGATTGCTCATAAACACCCTTCTTCCGCGGGTTCTGCACATCCCGCATTGCGCCGCTCGCGGCCATTGAAAGCGCTTGAACCGCGCACAGTCATGAGCCACGCCCTACAATCAGAGACTGCAGGCTGCAAGAGGCCTGTGCCGAACACCCTACCGCCCGAAGGCTGCGCACGCTTGAAGCGCTCTTCGGGCGCATGTATTTCTTTTCATCAGCGGAGACCAGCCTCCAAGCCTCTCCGCTCTCCGTCCGGATTGACTAAAGTCCGTTCGAAGCGCCAATGTTCAACTTTCTGAAAAAAATCATGCCCACCTCCGACACGACACCTAACCCTTTGCTCTCGATCACGGATCTGATCGACTACGCTTCCGTGCGTCCCGAACATGTCGTGCCGGCCGTCAAGTCGCTTGCCGCTCAGGTTGAAGCGGCGCTTGAAAAAGCCGATGCGCCGTCCACTCCGGCGTCATGGGAAAACACGGTTGAGCCGCTCGAAAAGGCTGTGCTTGCTTTTGGAAGAGCCTGGGGGGCTGTCGGCCATCTGCAGAGCGTTGTAGATACACCGGCGCTCCGCGACGCCTTCAATGAGGCGCTGCCTATCGCCACGGATCTTTTCCTCCGGCTTTCTCAGGATGAAAAGCTCTGCGACAAGTACCGAGAACTCGCCGCTTCGCCTGAGTTCGAAGAGCTTGCCCCGGTGCGCCGCCGCATTGTTGAACGGGAACTGCGAGACTTCCGCTTGTCGGGTGCGTCGCTCCCCAAAGTGCAGCGCGAACGCGTGAAAGCGATTGGACAAGAACTCTCGCAGACTTCGCAGAAATTCAGCGAAAACCTGTTGGATGCCACCAACGCCTACGAACTCATCATTGAAGATGAAAAACGTCTTGCCGGCATTCCGGAGGAAACGCTCGCCCTCTATCGGGCGAGTGCCGAGGCTGCCGGGAAAAAGGGCTTTCGCCTGACGCTGCAGTATCCGTCCTACCTCCCCGCTATGAAGTACTGCGCTGACCGCGGCATTCGCGAAGCGCTATACCGTGCGTTCTCCACACGCGCCTCGGAATTTGACGGCGGCAAATTTGACAACACGCCGCTCATCAAGCGCATTCTCGAACTGCGTGCTGAAGAAGCGTCGCTGCTCGGCTTTAAGAATTACGGTGAATTGTCGCTTGCGACCAAGATGGCCAAGAGCCCTGCGGAAGTACTGGACTTTCTGCGCGATGTTGCCCGCCGCTCTAAACCTCGTGCAGAGGACGACGTCGCTCAGGTCGACGCCTATGCCCGAGACGAACTCGGCATCGACAAAATTGAGCCGTGGGACCGCGCTTATGCTGCAGAAAAGCTTCGCGAGGCCCGCTACAGCTATTCCGACGCGGAAGTGAAGCGCTACTTCACACAGCGTGCGGTCTTCAAGGGACTTTTCGGCCTGGTCGAAAAGCTCTTTGGCATCGAAATCGAAGAAGCTCAGGCTTCCGTCTGGCATCCGGATGTCAAGTATTTTGAAGTGAAACGCAACGGCGAAAAAATCGCCGCCTTCTATGCTGACCTCTATGCCCGAGAAGGCAAGCGCTCCGGCGCCTGGATGGACGGCGAACGTACTCGTCGAATTGAAGACGGCAAGCTCATTACTCCGATCGCTTATCTTGTCACCAACTTTGCGGCCCCGCAGGCAGGCCGTGAAGCCACGATGACGCACGACGAGGTAACGACGCTTTTCCATGAATTCGGCCATACGCTGCACCACATCCTCACCGCTCAAACCGAACCGCAAGTCTCCGGCATCAACGGCGTCGAGTGGGACGCGGTCGAACTGCCCAGCCAATTCCTCGAAAACTTCGCTTGGGAACACGAAATTGTCAAGAGCATCTCCACTCACGTCGAAACGGGTGAAGAGCTCCCCGACGAACTCTTTGACAAAATGATTGCCGCCAAAAACTATGAGGCCGGTGCATTTTGCGTGCGTCAGGTTGAGTTCGCCCTCTTTGACATGCTGCTCCACTCGGCCTTCAATCCGAAGACGGATTCCGTGCAGGCACTGCTGGAGTCCGTGCGCCGTGAGGTTGCCGTCGTCTTCCCACCCGCTTGGAACCGCTTCCCGCAGAGCTTCTCGCATATTTTTGCGGGCGGCTACGGTGCGGGTTACTACAGCTACAAATGGGCGGAGGTCCTCTCGGCGGACTGCTTCAGCGCCTTTGAAGAAGAAGGCGTTCTCAACCCCGACACGGGGCGACGCTACTTGAAGGAAATTCTCGAGCGCGGCTCGAGCCGTGACGCGATCGACAATTTCGTTGCTTTCCGCGGCCGTAAGCCTGAACTCGACCCCTTGCTTCGTCTCTCGGGCATCATCGAGTCTCAAAAGCATTAAGCATGCCGCATTCCCGCCCAATGCCATTAGGGATTGGGCGAGGCATCTCGCTGCAGCGGCAACGGCCCTGCCGCCCTGCCTAGTTCGATCACGGAATGAATCCGCATTGCAGACAGCCAAAAGCCGCCGGACACTCTAAAAGGCCGGCGGCTTTTTATTGGGCTGAAGCGGCATTCAGAGCGCATGATCAGCGCAACTGAAAACCGTCATTCCATACCGTTTATGGATGGAAGGCTTTCTTCACGTCAAACGGAAACGCCTGATAGCCTTCTGCGCCGTGAAGAATGATTTCAACCGAAGGCTCTTTGGCAAGCCACTTGAATTCATCAATCACGGGCGACGGGAATTTCGTATAGGAGAAGGTCTTCCAATCGAATTCCGCACCGGCCGTCGCCGAGTAGACCATGATGGAATCCTTGTCGCCGTAGTACTCCGTCAGTGACGTCACCGGGCTGTACCAAGCGTGGCCGCGCTCCTTGCCGTATTCCCACACTTGTTCAACCGTCATCTTCTTCTGGTCGACTTTGTAGACCACCGCTCGAGAGTACTTCATTTCTGGCAGCGCGGGCTGCTCCATACCGCGGGCATCGCCATTGTCAAAGGCCGAGATATAGATCACATCTCCCTTGCTCAGCTCGCTTCTCACCTTCCAGCCCGTATGCTGCGTCCAAGTCCAGTCGAAGTCGCCTTCACACTTGGAACCTTCGCACTTGATGGGCTTGCCGTTCTTGTCAACCGGCTGCAGGAGCTTATCCTGATAAGGCGTCTTCCAGCCTTCGTGCGAGCCGAGAATCCACTTCACCTTCTTGTCGCGGCCGATTTTGATAATCGCTGACTGATGGCGAGAGCTGATGATGATGGAATCATCGGTTTCATCGTAGTCCACAGAGTTGACGTGCGCCCAGTTGCGCCCGGCACCGCTGCCGACAATGTCGCCGAAGTGATCGTTTTGATCCTGCTTGGCAAGTTCTTCAGCCGTCAGGGTCTTGCCCTGCTTGGCCGGATCGATGTTCAGGCACACCGCACCCTGGTCAATCGCTTTGAGCACGTTGTCGCGGTACGGATCGAGAATTTCAAAGAGCCGGAAGTCGTCAACCACATTGCCGTCGCCATCCACCTCAAGGACCACGTCGCGCACGGTGCGCACAATCTTGTTGTCCGGGCGTTTGTATCCGTCGGAAGCTACGCGCAGCAGATAGTGGCCGTTCGATTCAATCTTTTTCGAAGCATGCGAAAAGTCGGCATACCCGGTCGGCAGACGGCGATTAAAGATCTCGCGACCCATGATGTCATACTTAGCGTAGCGCTGACCGTAACCCCAGCTCATTGCGCCGTCAGCTTCCTGACGGAAGCCCATCATCGTGCCGCCGTACCAAATGTTGTCAAAGGAATAAATGGTTTCGGGCAGCATGTACCAGCGAATTTCGCCCGTCGTATCAATGATCGTGTTCTGCGGCGAATAGTTCCACTGCAGCGCGCCGCCCACAGGGTTATTCCAAACGGTCTTGGTACTGCGTGCGTCAAGCTGCCCGAGGTTGTTGACGAAATAGAGACGATCCTTGAATTCCGGATCAACCTTCTTCACTTCCGGATTAAAGAAACCCGTATCGCGGGCGCCGTAGCCGTCTGTTTCAACATAAGCAGGCGCTGTCCAGATTCGGTACGTCTCCTTAATGTGCTTCATCTGATCGCCTTGCCAGCGGTCATACTCCACTTCCACGGTATTACGCCAGTCAGCATAAAGCCCAAAAACCGGAATGCCGCCATAGGTCTTAGCCTGGTTGTCGCCCACTTTGTAGGCGATTTCCTGTCCGTTTTGTTTCGGGACGATGCGCACTGAAACGTTCTTCAGCACATAACCGCCGTTGTAGATGACCGCAGTGAGCGGCGCGATTTTGTAGGGGTTCACGGCGACAGCACCGAGCTGACCAGGCACTTCATACGTATAGCCCGGACCCGAAGGACCAGCACCTGCCTGAACGGCTGGAGCAGCAAGCGCAGCTGCCGCAGCCATCATCAATACGGCGGTCAGCTGATTGAGCTTCTGATGAGCTTTCTGCTTAGACATTGGATCTCTCCTTGATAGCAGTGGTTTGGATTAATTGCTGAGGAAAAATTCTATTTTTCAAGGCTTGACCGCCGCATTGCGGCTTTCCTCAACGCCCGTTTCATCTTTCGCGTCGGGCCGATCGTTTTTCTTGCATCACGGCGTCTTGATCTCCCCTGTATCTCGCCCTACGATCCGTAGCATTCCATCCGCCGCACGAACAGCGCTTTCTCATGCACATCGACAAACTCGCCATTGAAGAACTCCGACTTCTGGTTCTTCTCTACAAAACGCATTCACTCAAAGATTCAGCCGTTCGCCTGAATGTCAGTACGCCCACGGCCAGCCGCATGCTGGCGCGTCTGCGTGCGGCTGTGGAGGATGAACTTTTCATTCGAAGCGCTTCGGCCATGACGCCTACTCATGCCTGCCGACGGCTCTTCCCCCGCGTTGAACGCATTCTTGCGGAAATGGATGCTTTGACTCACGAACCGCAGGTCTTTCGCCCATCACACATCAAACGGATATTCCGTGTGATGCTCCACGAACAGCTCTTTCTCGCGCACTTTGCAGATGTCTTTCGCGAAGTACGGCGGCTTGCACCAGGCGTGAGCATTGTTATTGAAGCAGTGAGTGATGCGGGTCATGAAGCGCTCAAAACCGGCGAGCTCGATGCGATGATCTTTCCCATGACGGACAACGTATCTCCGGACATCAAAGCTCAGTTTTTAGCCACCTGCGACTTCGATATCCTGATGCGAACCAACCACCCATGGCTAACCGAAGTCAATAGAGACGGCACGCCAGACTGGTCGGCGCTTAAGCGCTACGAAAAAATCGAAACAACCATCGACAGCTTCGGTACGCGCGCGCCGGGCGGGCTCGATCATTGGATTTTCAAAGGCAAACTTCCTGAGCAGCACACGGCCCTTTGGTGTCCTTATGTTCAAGCTGCAACTGAACTGCTTCCAGAGAGTGACCTCACCATGGTGGTCTATTCCCCGCTTGCGCGTGAACTCTGTCGTCGCGGCGGACTCACCGCTCTGAGTCTTGCGTCCTTAGGCTGCGGATATCCGCTGGGCTTTCTGCGGCACGGACGGCGTGATGATGATCCCGCCTTAGAATGGCTGCGCGCCGTTTTCGTCTCTTGCTTTAACCAAAAGCATTAAGGCCGCCCTTCCTGTATTGGGAAAGACGGCCCTAACCAGACTGAGTTTGAGCGGCTCAGTCTTTTAGGCGAGTGTCGCAACCATCAGCGCTTTGATGGTATGCATACGGTTGCCCGCCTGTTCAAAGACGATAGACGCCGGAGACTCAAACACTTCCTCCGTCACTTCCACGCCGTCGGCAAGTTCAGGATGCTCCGCGATCACATTGGCGCCAACCTTGGTTTCATCATTGTGATAGGCCGGCAGACAATGCATGAACTTCACTTGCGGATTCCCCGACGCAGCCATCAGGGCAGCATTGACCTGATAGGGCTTCAAAAGCGCAATACGTTCTGCCCAAACTTCTGCCGGCTCACCCATCGACACCCAGATGTCGGTGTGAATGAAGTCAACGCCCGCCACGGCCTCGTTGGGATCCTCTGTGATGGTAATGTGCGCGCCGGAAACGGCAGCCAGCTCTTCAGCCAGAGCGATGATTTCTGCCGAAGGCCAGTAGGCTTTCGGTGCGCCGATGCGCACGTCCATACCCATCTTGGCACCAATCATCAGCAGCGAATTGCCGGTATTGAAGCGGGCATCGCCAAGATAGGCAAAAGAAATGTCTTTCCAGGCTTTGCCGCAGGACTCCTTCATCGTCATCAGATCGCAAAGCATCTGTGTCGGATGCCATTCATCGGTCAGGCCGTTGTAGACCGGAACGCCGGCGTAGGCAGCCAGCTCTTCAACCGTTTCCTGCTTGAAGCCGCGGAACTCAATGGCATCAAAGATTTGCCCGAGCACACGAGCCGTGTCCTTGATGCTTTCCTTGTGACCGATTTGCGAAGAATGGGATTCAAAGAAAGTGGTGCCGGCGCCTTGGTCATGCGCCCCTACTTCAAAAGCACTGCGTGTGCGGGTGGAGGTCTTTTCAAAAATAAGGGCGATGTTTTTGCCTTTGAGTCGCTGCACTTCATTGCCCATGCGCTTGGCCTTTTTAAGGTCAATGGCGAGATCGACGAGATAGTCGATTTCTGCAGGCGTGTGGTGAACGAGGGAAAGAAGGCTGCGGCCGCGAAGATTCATCGGCATGAAAAGCTCCTTGGGAGTGGGTTCAAAGAACTGCGAAATAAGACTGCTGGGCGGATCATCCAAAGCATTTCATCTTGAAGGACTGCCCCTTTCCAGCAGACATTTCGCAGCTCTGCGTGGGATACGTGGATTCATTCTACGGAGAAGCGATCTTGAATCTTTAGGGCATTATCCCTATGTGAACTGACGGCCGATTAGGCTTTAACTCTTTGTTTTTATTATGTTTCTAATCGTCGACCATTGTGCAGATACCGCACGAGTGCCGGGCGAAAAACTCGAACAAGAAAAGAACGTCTTCTCGTGAAAAGTCTTTTTCCGCCGCCCGTTAGGCGATCTTCAATAGGATGGCTGGCCGAAGACAATTGGCGCAGCCGTCACAATGGAGGGTCAGTCTTTTGCTGGTATTGCAATACCGCGCCGCTCAGCTTCGGCAATACAGGCGTTGACCACTTCGCGAGCCCATCGCGCACCGCCGACAGCGCGAAAGAACTCTCGCTGTTCGCGCGTCACGCGCGCAACGATGCACACGGATGCGCCGCTGCTTTCTTCTGCGCCGCCCAAGCGTCGACGTGAACGCTGATCCGCAGGCTGAAGCTTTGAAGGCAGACGGCTCAATGACTTTGAACGTCCAGTCGTCGGCTTGCTCTGAGGCAGGATGACGGAAGCCGGATCGCCGGCGCTCAATTTCGGCATCACTTTGGGCTGCGTCATATCCTCTCCTTAAATCCTGTGCATTGTTTGCTTTAGGCCGCCTCTGCCAGCCAGCTGACTAGCGGGACGGACTGAGCCGCCTGTGGCAAACTAACTGCTTTAAGGCAATCCTATTCTTTCAGGCGCGCAGAGAATACCCGTGCTTTCGCGCAGAACAGCACGCCAATCTGCATGCTGCGCATTTCAAGACTCATTGATCATGTCCCGACTTCGACTGGCCTCCTGGAACGTCAACTCCCTTAAAGTGCGTCTGCCGCAGGTGCTCGACTGGCTAGAATCAGCCAAAATCGATGCATTGGTCATGCAGGAAACAAAAACGACTGACGACGTTTTTCCCCAAGCCGCATTCGCCGAAGCCGGATTCGATGTTTTCTTTTTAGGTCAGAAAACATATAACGGCGTTGCACTCTGTTCTCGCCAAACAACAGTTAAGACTTCGGATGTTGTGCTTGGTCTCCCTGGCTGGCCCGATCCGCAAAAACGTTTTATTTCGGCACTCCTTTCACCCCTAGCGGCTCCCGAACAGCCGCCGATTCGTTTTTGCGGGGGCTACTTTCCCAACGGTCAAGCGGTAGGTTCATCAAAGTATCTCTATAAGCTCGACTGGATTGCCGTGCTTGAACGTACGCTCAAAACTTATCTTGCCGATACCCCCAGACTGGTACTCGGCGGCGACTTCAATATTGCGCCCGCCGACGCCGACGTTTGGAATCCGGAAGCTTGGCGCGGAAAGATTCTCTGCTCAGAGCCGGAGCGAAAGGCACTCGAGCGCCTCTTTGCACTCGGCCTTTACGACAGCTTCAGACTCTTTACGCAGCCCGCAGAGCGCTTTTCTTGGTGGGACTATCGTCAGAGCGGTTTCGAACGCAATCACGGTCTGCGCATTGATCTGCTGCTTGTTTCCGAAGCACTCAAAGGGGCTGTTGAAAGTGCATCCATTGACGACGGCCCCCGCGGCAATCCTCAGCCTTCAGATCATGCGCCGGTTATGTTGGACCTCTCACTCTAAGTGACCTCAGTGAGCAACTAGCCGATCCCCATAAAAAAACAAGACATCATGAACGCTAAGCCCAAACTCCGCATCGGCATTCCCGGAGACTATCTTCCTTTCGGCATCATCAATGAGGATTCTCCGCTGGGATTTGCCGGGCATGATGTGGATCTGGCGGCTGAGCTCTGCCGCGAAGCCGGTTTAGCCCCGCTTTTCGTTCTGACAACCTGGCCCACGTTTATGACGGATCTCGCCGAAGGCCGTTTCGATATCGCAGCGGGCGGCGTATCGTGGGTTCCTGAGCGCGCACGCTTAACCGATGCGCTGCCGCGCTATGCACCCTTTGCCAAAGTTGCGCTTATTCGCCGAGACTCAATCGAACGCTTTCAAACACCCGAAGACCTGAATCAGCCCGATGTACGCGTCATCAAGAACCCCGGCGGAACCAATGAACGCTGGGTGGACGCTAATCTGACCCGAGCACAGGTAGCCACCGTGGCAGACAACGCCACCATTCCTGCCCGCATTGCCAATGAAGTGGGTGACGTCATGATCACGGACTCCTTTGAGGCGCATTGGTACGCCTCCCGAGATGTGCGCCTCACGCTTGCCATGAATGGCCGCCACCTGACGCCCACGGCGTGGAAGACAATGCTCGTTCGCCGCGGCGCCCGCCGCCCGGTGCTTCCCGGCCGAGAACATACGGCCGCCGCTTCCGAACCGCTTGCCCCGATCCTCTTTTCTGCCTGGGGTCGCCTGGAGCGCGCCGGTGTTCTTCAGACGCTGGCTGCCAAATGGCTGGGTGCAGGCAAACCTTCTGACGGAAACGCTCAACACTAAGAAAAACCGCACAACTCGCCGAAATGACCGTCTGCCAAAGCAGACTGGGGGACTAGAAATCCTTTCAAGCTAGTCCCCCAAGCGTTTGGATTATTTGACTGCGTTCACCCTGCGCGGCTGATTGAAAATACGAACGGGCGGCACCTCATCCTTCCAGAGTGAAACTTCAACATTGCCGGTTGAAGAAACATTGCCTCGGGCAATTTTGGAGGTAATAACGTCAATGGCAATCGTATTGGCATTGCCGTGAACATCGATGCGGCCTGCCGGCGTGTTTTCCGGTTCAAACCAAGCGCCGTGCTGAATAGAAACCACGCCCGGCTTGATGCGGTCACTGACCTGCAGTCCGCAGAGGCATGCTCCGCGACGGCATTTCACAAGTACGACGTCGCCATTTTTCAAGCCGCGCACTTGAGCATCCGCAGGGTTCATCCAAACGGGTTCTCGTTCTTCAACCGACCCGCGTCTGGCTGTGTTGACGTTGTCGAGCTGGCTGTGCATCCGATAGCGTGACTTCGGACTCACAAAAGCCAACGGATACTCCTTCGTTGCTTTAGCGGTACCTTCAATCGGTTCAAAGTAGCTGGGATGGCCTTTACAGTCGTCATAGCCGTAGCTCGCGAGCTTGGGTGAATAAATCTGGATGAGCCCCGACTCTGTACCTAGGGAGTTGGCTTTTGGATCCTCTCGGAATGTCTTAAAGGAAACAAACTCTCGGTCCTTTTCTTCCACCTCGAAAAAGAGATACCCCTTCTCCCAGAAATCTTTGAATTCCGGCATGACAATGCCTTTTCGAGCACCATTGTTGCGGCAATCGTTGTAGAACTTTTCGATCCACTGCATTTCGGTGCGGCCTTCCGTAAAGGCTTCTTCTATCCCCAAACGCTTAGCGAGCTGCGTACCAATCCAATAGTCGCTGCGCGACTCGTATTGCGGCTTGATTACCTGCTTCATGGCAACCAGACCGTCATTGGTTTCTGCGCCGATGTTGGTAATGTCATTGTGCTCAAAGGTCGTGCAGGCCGGCAGCACGATATCGGCGTGACGAGCCGTCGCAGACCATACATAGTCTGCGACGATCACGGTATCGGGCTTCTTCCACGCCCTTTCAAGGCGGAAGGTATCGGGATGATGGCAGAACGGATTGCCGCCGCCCCACATCACCAGATGAATATCCGGATAGGTGCATTTCTGACCGTCAAAATCAACGGTCGCACCGGGACGTTCCAACACCTCCGTGATAGCGGCAACAGGAAGCAGTTTTGTAGATTTCCACGGCAAAACTGGGCGCACTGGCTTGGGCGAACCCGGAAGTCCGCTCATGATGGGGCCATTAGAGACCGGCGAACCCGCGCTTGCCGACTGATAGCGAGTGCCGAAGCCGCCGCCGGGAAGGCCAATTTGACCCAGTACAGCCGCGAGCGTAACAACCATCCAAGAAGTCTGTTCACCGTACTGTGCACGCTGCATGCCGTAGCCAAACATAATCATTGTGCGGTGTGCGGCCAGGTCCTGCGCAAAGGCACGGATCTTTTGCGCTGGCACACCCGTGATCTCAGCCGCCCACTCCGGCGTCTTTTTCACGCCGTCCTCTTCACCCAAGAGGTATTTCTTCATCTCCTCCCAGCCGGAGCAGTATTTGGCAAGAAACGCATGATCGGCCTTGCCGGTCACTTCGAGCTCATACATCATCGCAGCCATCAGCGCACAGTCGGTGCCCGGATTAGGCGCGATCCATTCAGAATCCATATAGGCTGCGGTATCCGTCACCAACGGGTTAACGGAATAGGTCTTGATGCCCTTCTTTTTAAGAGCGCGGAAATAACCAGCATGGTTGTGCAAAGGCGTAGCCGCATTGACGTCCGCTGTCACGAGCGGATTGCAGGCCCAAAAGACGATACGTTCCGTGTGCTTCAAAATCACTTCATAAGTCGTCATGCGCGGATTGGAGGTGCCGACAACATACGGCATGATCGACGCATGGGCTGCCTGACTGTATGAATTGCGCCTGCGTGAGAATCCGCCCATCAGATTGAGCAAACGATTGACGATAACCGTGGCTTGATTGAGCTTGCCAGTGGACTTCCAGCCGTAAGAGCTCCCATAGACGCCCGACGGACCATAGGTGTCATACACACGTTGAATTTCCTTGGCAGCGAGATCGAGAGCCGTCTCCCAAGAAACACGCACAAAGCGGTCTTCGCCGCGGCGTTCGCGAGAAGCCGGACCATCTTTGAGGTAGCTTTCACGAACCATCGGATAGTGAATGCGAGCCTCCGAATAAGGCAGCTCGGCAAGGCCCTCCAAAACAAAGCTCGGCGCATAGTCAAACTCAAAAGGTTTGACACGAGTAATGCGGCCGCCTTGAACGACCGTACGCATGATGCCCCAGTGCGATGCATTGATGCTCTCGCCTTCATTCAAAATGGACGCGGCCTGCTCAAAGGTGCCCGTCGTATTCAGATCAATACCGGCTGCCGGCACCGGTTCATACACCATCTTGCTCTGGAGGCCTGCCGTGAATTCTTTCGGAATCTTACGGATATCAGATACCTGCGCTTGCGCCTTTTGAGTGGCCGGGATACCGACAGCCAGCCCAGCCGCTGTTGCCGTCTTGAATAAATGACGACGAGAAATATTTGTCATATTAAGACCCTCCTTATGTTATCAAGCTCAGCAACTCTGCTTGTCGGATAGACCTCTATCAGCATCAATTTTCTTTATTTTGTGAAATGTAAACTCATAAATCACAAAATATTGTGTTTTCATGCACAGCTTCCGGCTTGTGAAATCCACTCTAATCGTGACGAATTGATATCTAAATTCGTAATTCCACTGCTTATTCTTGTATTAAATAGCGATACTTAAAATGAGGTACGAAATGAGAATCGTTTTCACATAATCCAGTCATCAATGATTCCGCTCGGTATTGGGCGATCTATTTGAGGAAAGCATCCGAAGAAATGCGTCTGGCGTCCGCACTCAATCCAACGCGTTCAGAGAACTGCGACATTTTCTTAAGAGGACTGCCCTAGCCTGCATGAGGCTTCGCAACGCTCCTTCGACGGGCACAACGCACCGATCGCGAGCATGCTCTAATAATTAAGGACGCCGTCTACTCGTAGAATGACGGCGTCATCTTTTGAAAAATCAAAGTTCTTCAAGATAAGGAAGAGCTTTTTTGCAAAAAAGGATTCATCATGCAGCGTCGTACTATGTTGGGCGCCATCGGAGCGGTGGCACTCGCAACTGCCGCATCCTTTCCGCTGACCGCCCAAGCGGCGCTCAAAGGTGAAGGCGGCAATCCCATCCGCATCGTTGTGCCGTATCCGCCGGGAGGCCCGCTCGACGTTTCTGCCCGCGCTATCGCTGATGCGGTTTCGCCTGTGCTTGGCACGGTGGTCGTGGAAAACCGCCCTGGCGCCGGCGGCAATGTCGGCATGAGCTACGTGAGTCACGCCAAGGGTGACGGCCACACGCTTGTGATGGGCGCGGTGGCGACGCTTGCCATCAATCCTTCGCTTTATAAGAAGCTGCCCTACGATCCGAAGGGCGACTTCAAACCCGTAACACTCGTCGCCACGGCAGCCAACGTTCTCGTTATTACGCCCGCATTCTCTGAAAAGACCGGCGTCAAATCGGTGGCTGACCTGATTGCATACGCCAAAGCTCACCCAGGAAAACTCAACTATGCCTCCGGCGGTAATGGTTCTGCCGGGCACATGGCCGGTGAGCTCCTGAAAAACAAGGCGGGCATCGATATCGTTCACATTCCGTTTGCGGGCGCCTCTCCGGCGCTCCTTTCAGTCATTTCGGGGCAGACCGACCTCATCTTCGACAATCTGGCTAGCGCCGCCGCGAACATTCATGCCGGCAAGCTCATCGCGCTTGCCGTCACCACGGAAGAACGCACGCCGCTACTCGCCGACGTCCCCACAATGAAGGAAGCCGGTGTTCCCGACTTCGACATTTATACGTGGTTCGGTCTGATGGTGCCGGGCTCAACGCCCGATGACATCGTCGATGAGCTCAACGCAGCCATCGTTCCGGTTCTGCGTGACCCGGCAACCGTAAAGAAATTCCAAAGCTTTGGCGCACTGCCCGCGCCTAACACGCCTGCCGAATTTTCCGCCATGGTTGAGCGTGAGGCCGAAAAGTACAAGATGCTCGTGAAGATTTCCGGCGCTCGCGTCGACTGATGTACTCCAATACGGTGTACAGAACGATGACCTCCTCGCCGTTCTGAAAATCTTCCCGAAGAAGGAGCCTGTTGACCCATCAACCGGCTCCTTTGGCTTTTTTGTTAATTCCGCTTCTGGCTTCACCCTAAGCAGCCCAAACGACTCCCTGTTCAGGCCAGCATTTTTATAATGCGCGCGGAAACAACCACACCCCAACCGTATCGACCTGCTGTTCACGTATCCGCGCCCCTGCAATGCGGTCTGCTGCTCAGCACGAAGAAATGGTTGCAACCGCAATGATTAAAAATCAAAAAGACTTCGCCGCAGGGCTTTTTTACATCGTGATCGGCCTCTTCGGCGCGACAACACTCGGCGAAAATGAAATCGGCAGCCTCTCACGCATGGGCCCGGGCTACTTCCCGCTCATCATTTCGACAGGCATCATCCTCACCGGACTGGCCATCGCGGTTAAATCGCTTCTCCTTACGCCGGCGTTGCCCTCAGAAGGCCGAATTGAGCTCGGCAGACCGTTCTCAGGCCTGCTCATTCTCGGAAGTGTTGCGCTCTATGCCGCAACACTCCTGACACTTGGCTTCGTGCTCTCCATCAGCTTGATGGTGATTGCCGCCTCCTGTGCACACCCGCTCTTTCGCCTTCGCGACGCTGTTATTTCCGCGGTAATTCTCACGACGCTTTCAGCGCTGCTTTTCGTGGGCGGACTTGGACTGATCGTGCCGATGTGGCCGACGTTCTTCTGAGAGGAGGCACTTAGACCATGGATCTTCTGAACCACCTCCTTATCGGCTTTGAGAACGCCGTCACCTGGACGAACCTGCTTTACTGCTTCGTCGGCGTGACTTTGGGTACGCTTGTCGGAGTACTGCCAGGCATGGGCCCCGTGGCCACCGTGGCGATGCTCCTTCCCATCACGTATGCGCTTGACCCGTCCACAGCGCTCATCATGCTCGCAGGCATCTATTACGGTGCGCAGTACGGCGGCTCTACCACCGCCATTTTGGTCAACATCCCAGGCGAAGCTTCGGCAGTGGTGACGTGTCTGGACGGCCACCGCCTGGCGCTTGCCGGCCGCGCCGGCGCTGCGCTCGGCATCGCCGCCATCGGCAGCTTCATCGCCGGATGCTTTGCCACTGTGGTGATTGCCGCCTTTGCTGAACCCCTCACGCAAGTCGCTTTCCAATTCGGCCCCCGCGAATACTTCAGCCTGATGGTCCTGGGCCTGGTCGGCGCTGTTGTGCTTGCATCCGGCTCGCTCCTGAAAGCGGTCGGCATGATCCTGATCGGCATTCTGCTCGGCTGCGTCGGCATGGATGTCAATTCCGGAGCGCTCCGCTATGTCTTCGGTATTGACGAGCTGATGGACGGCTTTGACTTCGTCGCGCTCTCGATGGGCGTCTACGGTTTTGCTGAAATCATCCGCAATCTGGATGTGCTCGGAGACCGAGAAGCCAAGCCCGTTCCTGTGGGCCGCGTACTCCCGTCCAAAAATGACCTCAAAATTTCTGCCGGCCCGATTACCCGCGGCACACTGATCGGTTCATTCCTTGGCATTCTCCCGGGCGGCGGCGCACTGCTCTCTTCTTTTGCGTCCTATACCCTTGAAAAGAAGCTCGCCGGCGAAAAGGCCAATCCGCCCTTTGGACACGGCAACATTCGCGGCGTAGCCGGCCCAGAATCGGCAAACAATGCCGGCGCACAAACGAGCTTCATTCCGATGCTCACGCTTGGCATTCCGTCTAATGCCGTGATGGCTCTGATGATCGGCGCTCTGATGCTCCACGACATTGCTCCGGGCCCGCAGGTAATGACCAACAACCCCTCGCTCTTCTGGGGACTCATCGTTTCGATGTGGATCGGCAACGTCTTCCTCGTGATTCTCAATATCCCGCTGATCGGTCTTTGGGTGAGGCTTCTGCGCGTGCCGTATCGGCTGCTTTATCCGGCGATCCTCGTTTTCTGCGCGATCGGCGTCTATTCGATCAACAACAATCCCTTCGATATCTGGATCACTATCGGCTTCGGCATCTTCGGCTGGGTCGTCAATAAACTGGGCTGCGAATGCGCCCCGCTGATCCTTGGTTTCATTCTGGGCCCGATGCTCGAAGAGAATATGCGGCGGGCGCTGCTGCTCTCCCGCGGTGATCTCTCGACCTTCGTGACCGGCCCGATTTCGGGCAGTCTGCTCGCCGTCTCAGCCCTTCTCCTTCTCATCGTGATACTCCCGGCCGTGCGTTCGGGACGCGAAAAGGCATTTGCTGAAGAGGATTAACGAGTGAGCCTCTGACGAGACCGCTTCCATAAAACTTTTGCATCGTCCGGTTCGCTGTTTTACGGCGAACCGGACGTTTTTCTTCGGAACGCTTCAGAACACCTTGCCGGCAAGCACCGTCCGCAGATGCTCCGTCCAACGGCGAGCCGCCTGCCAGTCGTCCTCCGAGGCGCCAAATGACTGAGCGGACTGGTTCCACCCCGAGAAAGCGAGCAGGTCACCGGCATCGAGCGCCGGCAGGTGAACACCGGGAAGCGTATCGGCCGCCACCAGGTGAAGCCCCATCCTTTTAGGCTCAAGCGTCGGGAAGGCCGCCTCCCAGCCGAGCATCGGAATGAGAATGCCTTCGCCCGACGATTCACGCTCATGACCCAAAATGACCGGCAGCGCAATGCCGCCTTGAGCGTCTGCCGATGAGTCCGATGCGCTCTGCTGCGGATTGGGAGCCAGAAGAACAGCCGTTTCTTCCGCCCAAAGCGTCTTTGAACGCCGGTGATCTCGCAGCCATAAAATCGGCCAGACCGCAAAGAGCACCCAGAAAGGCGCCGTCAGCACCGCCGCGGCGATGAGGAGTCCCCCCGCGGGCATGCCGCGAAAGGATACAGCTGCGCCAAAGACAGCCCAAAGCCACCAAACAAGCCAGTAACGGCGCCGGCGCGCCGCACAAACCGGTGTTTCGACCTGACGGTCGACCAAGTCGAGCGTCGTTTCCTTCGAAGCAGATTGAGCAGTCATGCGTTTGAATTCCGATCATCAAATGGCGTCGCGGTCCGCCGTACGGCCTGCTCTGCACGAGCTTTCGATTCAGCAGAAAGCACTCGGGCGCGAAGCTGTCCGCAGCCGCCGTCAACGTCTTGCGCGGCGGAATCCCGCAGCGTCGCGACAATGCCGGCTGATTTCAAACGGCGTACGAGATGGGCAGCATGTTCGCGGTCAGGGCGGCTATAGACGCTCCCATCTACGGCGTTCACAGGAATGAAATTCACCATGGCGTAATGGCCGGTCAGCAGTTCAATCAACCGATTAACCTCTTCTTCACCGTCATTTACCCCCTGAATCAGCGTCCACTGGTACTGCGTGGGGTAGCCCGTCTTCCGCGCCCAAGCTTCCGCTGCCTCGGTGAGTGCCTTCACGGTCATTTTTGCTCCGCGGGGCAAAAGCGTTCGGCGCTTCGCATCATCGGTGGTATGGAGCGAAACGGCGAGTGCCGGACGAGCAGACATTCGATTGAGCGCCTCAAAGAGCCGCTCATCCCCCACCGTCGAGATCACCAGGTCTTTATGCCCGAATCCGCCGTAGAGCGCCAGAAACTCCGCTGCACGAAGGACATTGTCAAGGTTGTGTGACGGCTCGCCCATCCCCATGAAGACCACCTTTTTGGTCTCTGGACGCAAACGCCGAGCCAACGCGGCCTGCGCCGCAATTTCCATGTCGGAGAGCTGCCGCACCAGACCGCCCTTGCCTGTCATGCAGAAAACGCAGCCGACGGCGCACCCCATCTGAGTGGAAACGCAAACCCCTCGACGAGGCAGCAGCACCTCTTCAATGGTCTGACCGTCGGCCAGTGTGAGCAGCAGCCGTTCACTCTCCGGATCCGCTCCGGGATGGCGAGAGCGCACCGTCAGCACAGCGTCGAGTCGGCTGCGGATGTTCGCAAGGGCCGCCATAAGCACCGCCGGCAGCCGAGCCGCCCGGCTGCGGGCAGGCTGCTCGGCTTCAGCACCCAGCGCATCGGGCCATGCCGCACTCGGCGAACCCAGCCAAGCACGGCAGATGCGGCGCAGATGCGCGGGCTTCGCTCCGAGCGCACCGAGGTGCGCTTCAAAAGCGGCCAGTGACGGGTACGCCAAAGGACTGCCCGAAGAAGGGTTGGATCTGATCGACGCATCAGTGCGTTCTGTCTGAGTCATGAAGCTGCTGGATACGAATGGGAGGCCGTGAAGGAAATGGCGCGTTGCTGCGGCCATTTTTTCCAATGCGCGACACTATACGCAAACGACGCGTTTTATTCAGCTCGGGAGCAATTCCTCACGGCGAAATATTGCGGCAATGCCCGCCGCAATCGTTTCTTCTGTTTCAGGCGTAAAGGTCTTCCGAGGCATCGGCAACCCGAAGCAGAGCGCTTTCACCCAGCGCTGTGCGGTCACTCGCAAGCGCAGGTCTGTAATGCGGCGCACGGGTTCCGCGGGATGCGCCAGCACGGGCTCAAGCGCCTCTAAGACTTCGGGGAGATTGGCGGCATCAAGGAGTTGAGCGGAAACAAAGAAAAGAAGGAGCGGCCGACGCTTTTTGACTTCTTCGGCGAGCCGCGCCGCATCAGCGGCAGCCGCTTTCAGCACCCGTCGATCCAGCGGCCGATCGGCCTCCCAGCGCTGCGGCCAAGTGAAGATCGAAAAACGCGCAGCTTCTTGCGCAACAGGGAATCCCGCGCGTTCGAGCCACTTCAGCAGCTGCGGAACCTCAGGGCCCCGATCCACCTGTCTTGCGGTGATGCGCCCGCGAGGGCGAGAAAGCTTTTGCCGCTCCAGCGCTTGCGCTGAAGCATCTAGCCCAGGACTGAGCGTCGGTCCAAAGCCGGGCGGGAAAACGAGAAGCACGCCGCCCTGCAGATTTTCCGGCGTATCAGCCGTTCCCGGTACGTCAATCCGCTGAGAAAACTTAGCCTTTGAACCCATTAATCCCTCAAGGCGCATACGCATTACGCTGCGCCATCGTCCAAGGACTTGACTTGATCCTTCTTTCGCACTGGCGGCAGACGGCTTGCCAATTCATCGGTGAGGCCAAGCTCTGCAATCTTGCGGGTAAGTGTATTGCGCCCGAGCCCAAGGCGCTCGGCCGCCTCTATGCGGCGTCCGCGGGTGGCGCTCATGGCCGTGCGGATGAGCGTGCGCTCAAACTCGTGCGCCAGCGTTTCCCAAACCTGCGGCTCGCCCGCTTCCAGAATCCGCTCGGCTTCGGCAGCCAAAAGCGCCTTCCAGTCACCCTCCGCATCCGTCGATGAGGCGGCCGCTGCATGGGGTTTGCTACGAAGCGGCGCAGAATGCGACTGTGCGGAAGCCGCTTCCGGCGTTTCTGTCTTGAAGCCCTCTTCTGCCGGATTGCCAACGGCTCCGTGCGTATTGACCGCATTAAGCGCCTCCGGATGTGCGGCTGCCGCGGCTTCCTTATGACGAATTTCATAGGGAAGGTCTTCCACACGGATTTCCTGAGCCGGCGCCATGACAAGAAGCCACCGGCAAAGGTTTTCGAGCTGACGAACATTCCCGGGGAACGGAAACGCACGGATGACATTCAATGCCTCTGGCGTCAGGGTTTTAGGCTCCACGCCGAGTTCCCGCGCACCGGCAGCGAGAAAATGTGCCGACAAGGGGGCAATGTCCTCAACTCGGTCACGCAGCGGTGGCAAGCGCAGACGGATGACGTTCAAGCGATGGTAGAGGTCCTCTCGAAACTGTCCGCTCTTGACGCGTTCTTCCAGATTCTGGTTCGTCGCGGCAATGACGCGAACATCGGCCTTAATGGGCTGGTGACCGCCTACGCGGTAAAAGTACCCGTTGGAGAGTACACGCAAAAGCCGAGTCTGCAGCTCCATCGGCATATCGCCGATTTCATCCAAAAAGAGCGTGCCGCCCTTGGCCTGCTCAAAGCGGCCCAGACGCGTGGCCACCGCGCCGGTGAACGCGCCTTTTTCGTGACCGAACAATTCACTTTCGAGCAGTTCTCGAGGGATAGCCGCCATGTTGATCGCAATGTAGGGTGCACGGCTGCGGCGGCTGTGCTTCCAAATGGCACGCGCAACGACCTCCTTGCCCGCTCCGGACTCTCCGGTGAGCAGCACGGTGACGTTGCTCTGCGAAAGCCGTCCGATGGCACGAAAAACTTCCTGCATGGCTGGCGCCTGACCAATCAGGTCAGGCACCGGTGCCGAGGGTTCGTCAATCGGCGAGGCTGCCGACGCCGCGCCTTGTGCGGCCGCGCCCGCCTGACCGGCTGCTGCATGCAGACCGCGGCGGCGGGCGTCTTCCATGGCTCGGCTGATGAGTTCAACAGCTTTGAGCACATCAAAGGGCTTGGTCAAATATTCAAACGCGCCGCCCTGAAAGGCGGAAACCGCGCTTTCCAGGTCAGAGAAGGCCGTCATGATAATGACCGGCAGTTCCGGCACAAGCTCCTTCACCTTCGTGAGGAGATCCACGCCCGAGAGACCAGGCATACGAATGTCTGAAACCAGAACGAGGGGAAGCTCTCCGCCCACAGTCTTCGCGGCCTCGAGCGCATTCAAAGCGTCCTGACCGCGCTCAAAGGTGCGGCAGCCAATGCCGGCACGCGCAAGCGCACGGTCAAGCACCCAGCGGATTGCCCGGTCATCATCAATCACCCAAACGGGTTCGCGGCCGGCATCATGTGCGCCGCGGAGCTCTCGCAGAGGCGGCTTGCCTGTGCTGCCGCCCGCTGCCGGTTGAGTTGTGCCGTAGTCCGAGGTGCCGTAAAGGTCGTCCACCATGATTTGTTCTTCCAATGTTTGTCGTCAGCGTTTCAGAGCGTCTTTAAAAGCGATTCGCTACGCACCTTTGCCGTTCTTTGCTTCTCGGTTTTCACGCGCTTCACGGCCTTCCAGCGGCAGCAGTACCGTGAAGTCCGTCCGGCCGGGACGGCTTTCGAGCGTAATGCTTCCGCCGGCTTCCTCCACAAAGGTCTTTACCAATGCGAGTCCGAGGCCCGAGCCCTCCGCACGGCCGGTCACCAACGGGAAAAAGATGCGCTCCTTCAAGTGCTCCGGCACCCCAGGACCGTTGTCGACGACATCAATACGCAGTGCCGTACGGGTGCGGGTCCCTGCGAGCATCACATCGCGCGCAATGCGTGTTTTAAAAATAATGACAGCCGTCCCGTGAGCGCGACCTTCCGTCATGGCCTCTGCGGCGTTCCGCGCAAGGTTCAGAAAGACCTGCGTAAAACGGCCGCGGTCACCGAAAACGGCCGGCGCAGAAATGTCGTAATCACGCTCAATCGTGAGCCCTTGGGCAAATTCAAGGCCGATAAGGCTGCGCACATGTTCGAGCACTTCATGAATATTGACCGGGCCGGCTGCTGCCGGCGTCCGATAAGGCATGAGGAGTCGGTCAACCAGTTCCTGCAGTCTTGCCGCTTCTTCCAGGATGACGTTCGTGCATTCACGGTCTTCGTCACGCACGAGTTCGCTCTCAAGCAGCTGCGCCGCACCTCGGATGCCGCCCAAGGGATTCTTAATTTCGTGCGCTAAATTGCGCAGCAGCTCGCTGTTGGCGGCACGCCCCGCCTCTGCAATCGCATCGCGCTCAGCTCGTAGCGCGTCATCAAGATCAACCACTTCCAGAAGCGCCGTCGTGCCAGACGGGGCATTCAAAGGCTTAGGCGAAAGCGACGAAAACGAGGCTCGCACCCGCACGGACGGAAGAAGCCCCCGCAGAAACTCCACCGCCGGAAGCATGAAGGATGCTGCTTCAACGGCTCCCGGTGCAGCCGCACGCCGTCGAAACCAGCCGGCCGCTTCGGGGAGGAACTCCGCTACATCTACGCCTGACAATGCCCTGCGCGTACGACCGATAAGCGTCTCCGCCGCTGCGTTGGCCGACGTAATGCGGCCCTCGTCATCGAGCAGAAACACTGCTTCGGCGAGCGCATCGAAGAGATCAAAGCTGGTGCCGACGGCATCCGTCAGGCTTTCCTTCTCAGTCAATTGCAAAAACTCCTCTCAAAGCAGGCAGGCGGAGCATTGAAGCTCATCAGCTCCTATTTATGAAAAAAGGGAACAGTGCACGCACCGTTCCCTTCATTTCGACCATGGCCGTCAAACAATCGATCAGCATTGTCCGGACGGCCGGATCCCATTTTGACTGCTACCCCGAACGGATGAGGGTTCGGAGCCGCAGAGGCTGAAAGGGATTAGTGCGAGTAGTAGAGATCGAAATCAAGCGCCGTCACGGCCATTTCAGCGCGGAGCACGTCCTTGCGCTTTTCGGCGATCCAGGCGTCGATCAGGTCGTCGGTGAAGACGCCGCCGCGGGTGAGGAACTCACGGTCACGGTCAAGACTGTCAAGCGCAACCTCGAGGTTCGGCGCAACGGTCGGGATCTTGGCGTTTTCTTCGGGCGGCAGATCGTAGAGGTTCTTGTCAGCCGCTTCGCCCGGGTGGATCTTGTTCTGAATACCATCCAAACCAGCCATCAGCAAAGCCGAGAAGCCGAGGTAAGAGTTGCAGAGCGGATCAGGGAAGCGCACTTCGATACGGCGTGCCTTCGGGCTGTTGACGAACGGAATACGGATCGAAGCCGAGCGATTGCGCGACGAGTAGGCAAGCTTCACCGGCGCTTCAAAGCCCGGAACCAGACGCTTATAGGAGTTGATGCCGGGGTTCGTAATAGCGTTAAGCGCACGAGCGTGCTTGATCACGCCGCCGATGTAATAGAGCGCCATTTCAGAGAGCCCGGCGTAGCCATTGCCCGAGAAGAGGTTCTGACCGTCCTTCCAGATGGACTGGTGGACATGCATGCCCGAACCATTGTCGCCTTCGATAGGCTTCGGCATGAAGGTGGCGGTCTTGCCGTAAGCAGCCGCTACGTTCCACACCGTGTATTTGAGAATCTGCGTCCAGTCGGCGCGCTGCACGAGGGTGCTGAAGCGCGTGCCGATTTCGCACTGGCCGGCGCCGCCCACTTCGTGGTGATGAATTTCAACGGGCACACCCTGCTGCTCAAGGAGCGTGCACATTTCGCTGCGCATGTCGGTCAGGCTGTCGCAGGGCGGAACAGGGAAGTAGCCCCCCTTGGCGCGGTTGCGGTGACCAAGATTGCCGCCTTCAAAGTCAAGACCGGACGACCAGGGCGCTTCTTCCGAACCAATCTTGAAGAAGGAAGAGCCGGACTGATGATCCCACTGGATGGAATCGAAAATGAAGAATTCGGGTTCCGGGCCAAAATAAGCCGTGTCGCCGATACCGGTCGACTTCAAATAGGCTTCAGCACGGTGGGCGAGCGAACGCGGATCACGTTCATAGCCCTTGCCGGTCGTCGGTTCAAGCACATCGCAGTTGAGCACGAGCGTATTGGCCTCACGGAACGGATCCATGCGGGCAGTGCTCGGATCCGGCTGCAGCAGCATGTCGGACGATTCAATGCCGCGCCAGCCGACGAAGGAAGAACCGTCGAAGGGCTGACCAAGTTCAAACGTGTCTTCATCGATCTTATCGGCCGGAATCGTCAAATGCATTTCCTTGCCGAGCAGATCGGTGACGCGCAAGTCCACGTACTTGCAGTCGTTGTCCTTGATCATCTGCAGTACATCAGCAGCGGACGTCATATTCATCTCTCCTACTTCGACGGCGGTTCGGTTCTGGAACCTTTCCAGACCAACGGGTTCCGCCGCGGTTCCCTTGCGGGGTAAAAACTGAATGGGGGAAGCCCCTCTAAAGCGGCCCGCCGGAGGCACTCTCCGACGCAGCTGCCTTGAAGAAGGCGTACTCGTATGAGAAGCAAGGTCCGTGCCAAATGCTGAACATATGCCAAACAATGCGACGGCGCCAATACCCGAAAACCGCACCGTTGACGTATTTGCGGGATTCCCCGAATGATTCGTGGAACCCCTGACCTGCCATTTCATTGCCAGGCCTCTCAACTTTGGGGCGCAATACCTTCCGACCTTCGGCATTATGCCTTGAAGCTCAGTCATTGCGCACCAATAAAGTGCATGCCAGGCGCAATACGCACCAAAGTTGTTCTCGTCAGTGCCTTCCGGTGCAGTCCCATGCACAACGTTATGCACGCCGAGGTTCGAAAAAGCCCGGCTGATGCGGCTGCAGAGGAAAGACGGCCGCTCCAAAATTCAAAAACTGCGCCAAAGTTGTGCATGGCCAAGACGAACTCAGCGCGGGTTGCTTATAGAAAAGCTTCCTGAACATCCGACAGGAAATCCAGGCCCCTGCGCGTCGGCGCAATGCGGTCGGGATCCGCCGAAAGCAGACCGTCACGGCGCAAGCGTTCGAGCTGCGGCAGGATGGACTCAAGCGGCAGCCCTGAGCGCTCTGCATAAAGCGAAGCCGGCACGCCGTTAAGCAGTCGGAGGGCATTGAGCATAAATTCAAAAGGACGATCCTCGGGCGGCACGAAATGACTTTCTTCCGCGCCGCTCCCCGTCGCCTCGAGAGCCTCAAGCCATTTCCGCGGATTGACCCGCCGAGCCTCTCGAAGGATGCTGAAGCCCTCAGCATTCACAACGGAAAGTTTGCCGTGGGCGCCCGGCCCCGCCGCGAGATAATCGCCGAACATCCAATAATTCAAATTGTGCCGGCACTGACGGCCGGGCTGCGCATAGCCTGATACCTCATAGCGTGTATAACCCGCCTGCGCCAGTATAGCTTCCACGACATCACCCATTTCTGCCGTTTCATCAAGATCAGGCAAATCTTCCGGCAGGCGTTTTTCAAAGGCAGTGCCGGGTTCAATCGTGAGCTGGTAGCAGGAGAGATGCGTCGCTCCTGAGGACAATGCTTCTGCCAGTTCCATCTGCAGATCCGCTATTGATTCTCCCGGGAGCGCGTACATCAGGTCGAGATTGAAGTTCTCAAACGACCGTCGCGCCATATCAATGGCTGCACGCGCATCGTCAGCAGTATGAATCCGCCCCAAGCGCCGGAGTTTCTCGTCGCTGAAACTTTGCACGCCGATGGAAAGACGATTCACCCCTGCGGCACGAAAGGCTTTGAATTTCTCACTTTCTGCCGTACCGGGATTCGCTTCCATCGTGATCTCGCAGTCTTCGGTCAGTCGAAAGCGGCTGCGGATGCCAGTTAAGAGCCGCTCAACCGTTTCTCCCGACATCAGAGAGGGGGTTCCGCCCCCCACGAAGATCGAAACAATCGGACGATCGGCAATCTCCGGCGCTTGACGGCACCAAGCCTCCAGATCCTGCAGTACGCCCGCCGCATATGCCGACTCAAAAGCCAATCGATCCGCTGTAGAAGCCGGCAGACGGTGTGAATTGAAGTCGCAGTACGGACACTTACGAACGCACCAGGGCCAGTGCAAATAAATGGAGAGCGGCGGCATGACCGGCGGACTGATTAAGGGCGTTTCTGCGCTCACGCCGCACCCCAGCCCCAGCGCTCCTTCAGAAGCCGAGCCATCTTCACGAGTGCTTTGCCGCGGTGACTGGAGGCATTTTTGGCTTCTGGCGAAAGTTCTGCTGCCGTTGCGCCGGCTTCAGGCAAATAAAAATAGGGGTCGTACCCAAAGCCGCCGCTGCCCTTGGGAGCTTCAGCAATCACGCCCTCCCAGGTGCCTTCAGCAATGAGGGGCTCTGGGTCGTCGGGCGACCGAACAGCAACCAGCACGCAGACATAATGCCCCTGGCGGTTCTTAACGCCATGCAGTTTTTCCATCAACAGGCGGTTGTTGTCTTCGTCTGTGGCATCTTCGCCCGCAAAGCGGGCGGAATAGACGCCCGGCGCACCGCCCAATGCATCCACGCACAGCCCCGAATCGTCAGCCATCGCCGGACGTCCGGTTTCTTTCGCGGCATGCCGAGCTTTGGCCAGACAGTTTTCAATAAAGGTGTGAAAGGGCTCCGGGCAAGGCTTTACGCCGAAGGTCTTTTGGCTTTCTACGTGCACATTGAGGTGCGAGAACATCGCTTGAAATTCGCGGATCTTGCCGGCATTGCCGGAGGCAAGCACAAGAATAGGATCGTTTTTCGTCATGATTTTTTTACTGCTTTGCTTCTGCCTTTTCCGTCAGGGCCTTGCGCTGAAAAGCAGCCAATTCGGCATTCCCTTTTTTTGCCAGCGCAAGAAGTTTGGCGAGGTCACCTTCAGAGAACGGATCTCCCTCGGCAGTGCCTTGAATTTCGACATACTTTCCGGCACTTGTCATGACGACATTCATATCCGTGTCGGAAGCACTGTCCTCAGCGTAATTCAAGTCCAGCACCGGTTCGCCGGACCACATGCCTACGGATACCGCGCTCACCTGTGCGAGGATGGGATCCTCAGAGATCATGCCCTTGGCGAGCATCCAATCCACGGCATCGCGAAGGGCAATCCAGGCGCCTGTAATCGAAGCGCAGCGCGTGCCGCCGTCGGCCTGCAGCACATCACAGTCGATCTGAATCGTATGTTCGCCGAGCTTTTTGCGGTCCACAACGGCGCGCAGACTCCGGCCAATCAAGCGCTGAATCTCCTGCGTGCGCCCCGTCTGTTTGCCGCGGGCAGCTTCACGGTCGGTGCGGGTACCGGTAGAGCGAGGCAGCAGCCCATATTCAGCCGTCACCCAGCCTTCGCCTTTGCCGCGAAGGAAATTCGGCACGCCGACCGTCACACTGGCGGTACAGAGCACATGCGTATCACCCGCACACATGAGAACGCTGCCTTCAGCATATTTGGTGAAGCGCCGAGTGATTTCAACCGGGCGGAGCGCATCAACTGCACGACCATCGGGGCGCGGAACGAAAGCTTCTTTGGGTGTAGTCATCATCTTTTCAAGCATAAGTGCATTTGACGCACTGATCTGCGCATCAATATTCATCATCTTGCGAAGCGTCATTATCGTCGAACGGCGAACACTGTATCCGCAGGACTATGCGCCCTGCTTTCGCTCGGATTCTGTTTCTGACAAACCTAAAGGTGCTTGAAAGCTTCAATCCCGCCGGCCGGCGCTCTACAATTCGCAAACCTTGAAGTTAAGTCAGCTTCACTCATTTTGGGTGGGTGCAGCCCCCTCCACCCTCCGCTATTCTGAAGGAGCAAAAGTTTCCATGCCTTCAATTGCCAGCATGACGGGCTATTTCGCCGCGGACGGGATGACGCCCGCCGGTACCGTCACCGTTGAATGCCGTTCCGTCAACTCCCGCTTTCTAGATCTCACGCTTCGTCTTGACGACACGCTGCGCTTTGCCGAACCCGCTATTCGCGAGCGTCTGCAAAAGCGCCTCACGCGCGGCAAAGTTGAAGTCCGCATGTCGCTGTCAGCCGATGAATCGGCGCTGCCGGCTCAAATTAATGAAAGTGCGCTGAAGCGCCTCCTTGAGCTGCAGTCCGCCGTGCTGCGTCATTCTCCTGAAGCGGCGGAACTTTCCGTTTCAGAAATCCTTGAAATGCCGGGCATCGCCCATACCGCTCAAACGGATAAGGACGAACTGCTGCAGGCAGTTCTTGCCGTGCTCGACAAGACCCTGGACGGCTTCATCGCCGCCCGTGAACGTGAAGGCGCTGCGCTCGCCAAGGTCATCAACAGCTATATGGACAAGATGACGTCCGTCGTTGAAGAAGTCCGTGCGGCTATTCCGCAGATTCTTGCTCAGCTGCAGGCCAAACTCGCCGCACGCCTTGAAGATGCGTTGTCTCAGACGCTCACGCAGCAGGGAACGCTGACGAAGGAAGAAATTACCGAACGGATCCGCCAGGAAGTCACGCTCTACGCCATGCGCATGGACGTTGACGAAGAGATGAACCGCTTGACCACTCATATTGCTGAAGTTCGTCGTCTGCTGGCCGCTGGCGGCGCTGTCGGACGCAAACTGGACTTCATGGCGCAGGAAATGAACCGCGAAGCCAATACGCTGGGCTCCAAGGCTGCTGCCATTGAAATGACGCAGGCTTCGCTCTCGCTCAAGATCACCATTGATCAGATGCGCGAACAAATTCAGAATTTGGAATAAGGAAGGACGAACATGCCTGAAGTGAGCATTAGTGAACATGCCCGCAAAACCCGCCATCCTGGACGACTTTTTCTCGTAACGGCACCCTCTGGTGCCGGCAAGTCGTCACTCGTCAATGCGCTTCTCGCTCGTCAGCCTAACATCAAGCTTTCAATTTCCAATACCACGCGCGACCCGCGGCCCGGTGAAGTGAACGGCCGCGAATACCACTTCGTCACCGAAGACATGTTCCTCGAGATGAAGTCGCGCGGTGAATTCCTCGAAAGCGCTTACGTCCATGGGCACTACTACGGCACGAGCCGCCCCTGGATCGAGTCCCAAATGGCTCGGGGCAATGACGTGCTCCTTGAAATCGATTGGCAGGGCGCACGTCAGGTGCGCGAAAAATTTGAAGGGACCGTCGGCATCTTCATCCTGCCGCCCTCGATTGAGGCGCTTGAATGGCGGCTGCACCATCGCGGCACCGATTCTCCCCAGACGATTACACGTCGTCTGATGGGTGCAGGCGCCGAGATTGCACATGCTCCAGAATTCGAGTACGTTATAATTAATGAAGAATTTGATACAGCTCTGGCGCAGCTCGAAGCTATCGTAACAGCGAGCCGCCTCACTTATGATCAGCAGGCGCTTCGTCACCGCGACCAATTCGCCAATCTCGGCGTTCCGGTCTAATTTCCTGACGATTGAACCTGCCGCTCTTCAAACGAGCAGCATTCTCTTAAAAAATTTCTTTTACTGGGAGCGCATTCTCACTATAGAGGAGCGCTCTTCATTTTCCGCTCAAGATAAAAATGGCCCGCATTACTGTTGAAGACTGCCTGAAGAAAATCCCCAACCGCTTCCAGATGGTTTTAGTTGCCGCCTACCGCGCACGTCAGCTCTCTCAGGGCTATGCGCCGAAGATCGATGCCAAGGACAAGCCCGGCGTTATCGCACTGCGCGAGATCGCCGACGGATTGATCGGTACGGACATGCTTAAGAACGTCCGCTGATCCTCTCTAGGCGCGCTTCAGGACGGCCGGAAAGCCTCTCTGCTAAGGGGAGACGCCGGCCGTTTGTCGTCTCTTGGAAAAATAACTGCGTCCCTATAAAGATGAATACGCGACATTTTGCTGCAATCGCGCCACAATGGTAGGCAGATAAAAGAACTGGAATCAGAGCAATGGCCCTCGACAACCTTCCTGCTTTTCCCGACGACATGTACGACACCGCTCATGATGGTGCCGTTCCGCAGCCCGTCACACCGCGTAAGCCCATTTCGCCCTTCAGCTTCACGAAGCATCTTACGCGTACGCCCGTGCCGGTAGCCGTTGTTCCGGAAGATCTGCCCGACGCGGACCTGCCGCTCTTCACGCCGCAGCCTCCCGTTGGCGTCGTGACTGCTCAAGCATTGGTTGATACTTGCCGCAGCTATCTATCAAATGCCGACGTTGAAAAAATCCGCGAAGCCTACCGCTACGCCGACAACGCTCATTTGGGACAATTCCGCAAATCCGGAGAGCCCTATATCACGCACCCAATTGCCGTGGCTTCCATTCTGGCGTCTTGGCGCATGGATGCCGAAACGATTGAAGCGGGCCTCATGCACGACGTGCTTGAAGACACTGGCACCAGCAAGCGAGAAATGGCCGAAAAATTCGGCATTGAAGTGGCTGAACTCGTCGACGGCGTCTCCAAGCTCGATAAGCTCCGCTTTTCTTCAAACGAAATTGCTCAGGCCGAAAGCTTCCGCAAGATGCTGCTGGCCATGGCCCGTGACGTTCGAGTGATTCTCGTAAAACTTGCTGACCGCATCCACAATATGCGTACGCTTGGCGTCATGCGCCCTGAAAAACGCGCCCGCATTGCTCGCGAAACGCTCGATATCTATGTGCCTATCGCACATCGTTTAGGACTTAACAATGTGTTCCGCGAACTGCAGGAACTTTCGTTCGCCAACCGCTACCCCTTCCGCTACAAAGTTCTCTACGCCAATGTTCTGAAAACGCGTCAGGCTCGCCGCGAATTCCTCGAAAAGATGATGGAGGACACCCGTACTGCACTTCTCAAAGCCGGCATTCCTTGTCGAATCCTTGGTCGTGACAAAACCATTTACGGCATCTACAACAAGATGCGTGAAAAGCACCAATCCTTTTCGGACGCGCTTGACATTTACGGCTTCCGACTCGTCGTGAAAAATCTTGACGACTGCTATCTCTCGCTTGGAGCCCTTCATCGCCGTTTCAAACCCGTTCATTCGCGCTTTAAGGACTTTATTGCCATCCCTAAGTCGAACGGCTACCAAAGTCTGCACACGACAGTGATTGGCCCTGACGGCACGCCGGTTGAATTTCAGATACGAACAGAGGAAATGCACCGTATCGACGAAAACGGCATTCTCGTTCATTGGCTCTACAGCAGCAGCGAAGACACTTCTGACTTGCAGTCAAGAACAGCTGCGTGGCTTCAGAACTTGCTTGAAATCCAGCGTACCAGCACGGACAGCACAGAGTTTCTCGAAAACATCAAAGTCGACCTCTTCCCCAACCGCATTTACGTCTTCACGCCGAAGGGCAAGATTATTTCGCTTCCCAAGGGATCTACAGCCATCGACTTTGCCTACGAGATTCATACCGACGTGGGCAACCATACGCAGGCCGTTCGCATCAACGGCGAAGCCAAACAGCTTTCAACTGCGCTTCGTAACGGCGACCTTGTTCAAGTTGAAACCTCTCCGGATGCGCACCCATCCCCTGAATGGCTCGAATACGTGCATTCTGGCCGCGCCCGCGCGGAAATTCGTCAATATTTGCGCAGCTGCCAATTCGATGAATCCACGAAACTCGGCCGTCTAGCACTCGAAGCCCTTGCCAACGAACAAAAGATTGACTTCACTACCATTCCGATTTCGATTGAGGAGAAGCTTCTCAAGGAATTTGGTGCCGACAGTCTTGCTTCGCTATACGCCATGATCGGGCTCGGCAAGGCTCTCCCTGCCGCAGTTCTCCATCGACTGCGCTCGCTTATGCGCGAGGAGAATCTGGATTCCTCCGGAGAAGAACTTCCTGCCGTCATCATCAACGGCAACGAAGGCATCGCCCAGCATCTTGCGGTCTGCTGCCATCCGATTCCCGGTGACGACATCACGGGCTACAACCGCCCGGGACTTGGACTCACAGTACACCGTGAGGACTGCCCGCATGCCGCCCGCGGCAAGCAGGCGGATCCCAACCGCTGGATGCATCTGGAATGGGGCCCAACGAAGCAGGGAGCCCACTTCTCAGTACCGCTTGAAGTTCGCGTGAAGGACGCACACGCCGGCCTCGCGACTGTCGCCGCTGCCGTGGCCGAGGCTAATTCGAGCATCACTGCGGTAACGCTCGATGACTCTCAAGGCGAGCATATCGTGCATGTAACGGTTTTAGTGCGCGATAAAAATCACCTCATTCATGTCATGCGCACGATTCGTCAAAATGACGTTGTTATCAAGGTCAAACGCAGTCTTGAGGAAGGCGTTTCTACCAAAAAGAAAATCAACTAAACCGGTCTCAAGAACCACCGCGCCTTGAACAGCGGCTCCAACAAGAAGGGACGATTTTGAAGCTTAAAATCGTCCCTTCCTCATTGCCCTTTTGTGCGACTTTACGGTACCGGCTGCTGGTCGGTATAGGTAACTTCAAGAATTTCCAACGTATCTACGCCGGCTGGATGCGTGCTTGTAGCCGGCGTCGGGAGCTTCACTTCGTCGCCTTCATGACGACGAAGGAATACACGCGCAATGGGACTAATCCAACTCACATCGCCGTGTTCTGCATCGGCTTCATCGATTCCCACAATGCGAATCTTGCGCTCTTCACCACGCTGATTGCAGTAAAGAACCGTAGCGCCAAAAAAGACTTGATCCGTTTCTGGATGAACCGCAGGGTCCACAACCTCAGCTGATTCAATACGTTTATTCAAAAAGCGAATGCGGCGATCAATCTCACGCAGTCGTTTTTTGCCGTACAGATAGTCACCGTTTTCGCTGCGGTCACCGTTGCTGGCCGCCCAAGCCACAACATTCACAACATCAGGACGCTCAACATTCACTAGATGCTCACGTTCATCAAGTAAGCGTCGATAGCAAGCCGGCGTCATGTAATTCTTAGTATTGGGAGGAAGTCCTGGAAGTTTCACTTCTTCATCATCACTATCAGCCATGATGCATCCTTTACAGCTTTAGGAGCACTGATACTCAATACCCCCACACTCTACTTCACTAGAGAATCTTCAAAATTATTGTTCGTTGCATTCAGGAACAGCAAATATGTCGGTTTCAAGACTGCATAACAACAAAACCGGAAGGCCCGATGGAACCTTCCGGTTGAAATTCTGGTGGGAGGAGGAGGATTCACCCACCCTCTCTCACTAGGAATTCCAGCACATCTATAAAATGTTATACCATCTGTTATACCATCCGGCGCGGCCTTAACTGGAACGCCACAGCAGAGATCATAACGCTACGAGCTATAGCACAGAAACTGGAGTGTGTGCGTCTTTTGCATACCAGTTAATCGTGAGTAGACACTAGGGCGTCGTGAACTGCGGCGTTTCTAAGAAGTAGGCTGCGACCTTCTTCGATAAGTCCGACGCTTTCTCTGAGAAGATTTTCGCATCGGGCAACTGCTGCCTGCTCAGCGTTACAGGCAGCGGCGCTGGCTTTTCGCAGACGACTTTCATATGCCCGGCGCACCCGCTCAGCATCAGCGCGAGCATCGGCAAGCTCACCGCGCAGGCCGGCAAGAGCGTCCAGCGCTTCAACCATCTTCGCATATTGCTTCCTCCCCATATCGGCACGAGCCACGGCCTCGGCTTCCCGAAGCTCGGCCGCGTCCTTTTCGTAGAGCGCGGCGGCATAGCGATAGCCGCCTCCGAAAGCCAGAAGCACCGCAAGCAGTGCGCCCGCGATCTTCAGATAGGTCACAGCCCGGCCTCCTTGAGGCCCACTTCCCACGCATCATCCGTGATCGCTTCAGCATCGACGCCGCACTCATGTCGGGCGATCGCCTTCGCGATGTCCAGATAGAGGAGCGGGTCGGCCTCGAAGTTCAGACCTTCATCCGGATCACGGCGGCAGGCCGTCGCGACATGAAGCACATATGAGGCCGTATCGTTTTCATTTTCCGGAGCCCATCGGGTGATGATTTTGCTCACGGTGTCGCATCCTCGCTTCTCTACGTAGGTGCGAAGGGTTTTCAGGAGCGCCCTCACACCAAAGTGCATTTCTGTAAATGTGCAGAAATTCTGATCATCCTGCACCGGAGCAAGTCCGAGCCAGTCTTCCCCGTGCCGGAGATTCCCCGGGTTGTTGTTCCGAATTCCTCGAGCGGTCATAGTCCCTCACTTCAGAGCATCACGCCAAATCTTCACGGCCTTCCCGGCGACGCACGCGACGACGGCAACACCGAAAGCGATGAGGACGACCAGGATGGCCGTCGCCTGCCATGTCAAATCATCTGCAGTCATGAGCTCTCCGATCTTCAAAGCATTTAAAATGTCTCCCATAGGCCCTCGAAACAATTGCCTATAAAAAAGCCGCCCGGTTCGCCTCCGAGCGGCTTTTGCGTATTCTGATTTTCATTTTTGTATGTACTGCATGACTATTGCCGTCACAACGGCGGCAATGATCGGGCTCAGTACTACCTTGAAGAACTCCCACATGCGACGCATCTTCTTTAGTCGCGCCTCCGCAAGTTCGATTTCTATGCGAGTTCGCTCTTCACTTCGAATACGCTCTTCCTCAAACTTGTTCATAAAACCTTCCAGGCGAGCTATGCGCTCTTCAATGTTCATTGGTACAATCCTCTTGTTAGTTGAGTTCGTAAAGAACAAAAAAAAGCCGCCCGGTTCGCTCCCGAGCGGCTTTTGCTATTTGGTCTTCTTGTCTTTCTCCTCGTCGTCGAGTCCGATCTGATCGAGCTTGGAGTCCACGGCATTCTCAAGGCGCTTCTCTAGCGTCAAGAAAAGCTTCTTGAGGACTGGAGGCAGTGCGTCTCCGAAACCCGCCCTCTCTATGTTTTCGACGATTGAACCGAATTCGCCGCAGGCATAGGCGCAGAGCGTCACGCTTTGAAAAAGTGGCATGTCGTGGAGCACGAACCAGAAGCTCACGTCGATCCCGTGCGCAAGCGTGATGATGAAAAAGGCAAGTCCCTTCTTCGCCATCCCAAGGCTAAGGCGCTTTGAGCTGAAAGTCCCGGTCCGGCAGGCGGCCCATATCCCGGTGAGAAGGTCGGCCGCCATGAAGGCCAGATACCAATAGACCAAGGGGGCAACACTCTCAAGAGTCGCCCCCCAGATCACCCCCAATACCGCACCTATCTTTATCCACGCCGCCTCCGCCCCTACCGGTAGAAGCGAGTGCATGGCGTCACCCGATCATGGAGCGCCCGAACCAGCCTGCAGCGATGCCGAGGACAATGCCCACGGCAGTGACGCCGATCCAGAAAGCGCGCACCTTGCGGCGCGTCTCGGTGTCGAGCTGAGCCTTCTGGTCTTCAAGCCACGCCTGCGCCTTCTGGATCACTTCTTCCGTTGCGCCGTTCACGTCGAGACCGAGCTCCTTGAGCTTGGCGAGAACTCCTTCCTTAGTCATAACGACCTCCTTACTGTTTGAAAGTTTTTAAAGGGTTGCAATAGCAGGTGAGCTGATGCGTCTCCTCTTTCAAGCCGTCAAAGCTGAAGAGCTTCCATCCCATTGAAATGCGCAGGCACTTCGACGGCAGTAAGCTCCACTGCCGGATGACATAGAGGTGCCAGCAGGCCAGCTTTTCGCCGCGATAGACGCGCTTAAGCCAGTAGCCGGACTTTCCGTAAGGCTGATCGGACACGCCTTCCTGCCCGTCCATGTCGAGCCAGTCTCCCGGCTTAGTCTTCTGCCCGAGCACCGAGATATCGAAGCCGTAGCAGACGTTCCGGAGAAGCCACGCAACCCGTCGTCTGTAGGTGGCCCACGCCGAGACGCCCGGCCAGCGCTCCCAATGGCCTTTGTCGCCATCAAGAGGGTTGTCAGGCGTCTGAAACCACGAAAGCCATGAGGGCAGATAGCCGTCTGACTTCGCGAAGAACGGCAGGATCGGCGCGAGCACCCTCCCGACGACCGCCATGACGAAGCTCAGCGGCAACAGACAAACCCATTTCACATAGAGCATCAATTCACCCATAAAAAAAGCCCGCGCACTGGCGGGCCTGAGCAGACAGATAGCAAGAGGGGCCGAACTCCCGAAGAAGAACGGCCCCTGCGGCTTAACGCCTCTTGCCGATCAGCCACGCCGCAATAATGACGGCAATGACGAGCCCATCAATATTGATGTCGCCCGTCACCACAACGATGTCGTGTGGCATAATCTGACACGAAGCAAGAGTGAGGGCATGCATAACCACCCCTTGCATCAAAGACTCAGCCCGGTGTTAGCGCACTGGGCTTTGTCGTTTCTACACCCCTTGCGGGGGCCTATCCTCCGGCGATACGCCGGGAATTCCTTGCCTCGGCCGTCGGTAGGTGTGGATAGGCAGGAACAGGCTATGTGCCGCGTCCTTGCTTCGTGCTGGCGGCGATAGGCTTTCGTCGGCCCACCCGCCAAGGAGCGCATTGATGAGCTGATCAAAGGCGATGAGCACCTGCTTCAGATAGCGCCACATCACTTCGTCGAGAAGTCAACCGGATGGAAGGCGATGACGATCTTTTCCAGCTCCTCTTTCGTCTTCGCCTTTTCAATCGCGTCGCGCAACTTCCACTTTTCCTGATAGGCTGCCTGTCCAGCCTGAATAATTTCGAGCTGCAGAGTCTTGAGCTGGTCAATACTGACTTGATGCCCAACGTTGTTGGCGTCCATGAAGATCAGACCGCCCCCGCTCTCCGTGTCCACGAAGGCGGCCGAAGATTCCTCCGCCGTGACTAGGCCGTTCACGTCCTGCATGGCGCGGGAGTCCGAGTCGGCTTCGAAGCCCAGAGAAGACTTTAGTGTCGCGCCGTCCTCATACCAAGACGTAAAGGCAGAGTCGAGGGCCCGCATCTTCTCGGAGCGCGCTTCCTCAACAGTCTGTTCCGGAATCTTTTCGATCGAGCGGGCATTCGTTTCCGGGTCTTGGACCAGGCGATAGGTCGTCGAGTTCTTCGTGAGCTCATCGAAAGCCGTGCGGAGTTTGTGAATTCTTTCCGTCTGTTTGTGATGATCGAGCACGATGCCGACGCATTCCTCGACTGTTTGCGGAATAGCTTCCGCCACCCAGCCATTTTTGTCGGCAGACAGCTTGAAAAAGTGCTTCCCATCGTCTTCGGGGGCGGCGATGTCATAGCAGTCCGCGCCGAGCATCAGCGAGCCCTTCGCGTCGGCCATGCAGGTCACCATGCCATCAAAGTAGCCGTCCTCATCGACGTGCGGGATTTCTTTGATCTCATTGGGCTTCATGTCGAAAAACCTCTCTACAAGAAAAATTGCGGCCTTGCGACCGCGTGAAAAGCGATACACCGTGACCGATGGCCACGGCCTCACCCTTCGGGTTCACCCCTCGGGGGTCAAAAGTTGGTGTCTCCGCATTTCCTACGGAGGCAGGGTTACTGATCTGAGCCTCGGACGATGGCCCGAGGTCTCTCTGATGCAGGCCCGGCAACTGGCCCGCAGAAAGCGGAAGGAGTTGGGGCAGGAGCCGCCCCGTGGATACGTCCTTTCAGACGCCTTCCGCCTGTGGTGCAATCTCAAGCGCGGCAGAATCACCTCCTACATGGACGAAAAGCGCCGCCTTGAGCGTTATGTCATCTCCCCCCTCGGTCGCCGTCAGCTCGATGAGATCACCGCTCCTCTTGTCATTGCCACCGTCCGGCACATCGAAGCCGAAGGCCATCAAGCCACACTCAAGCGGGTTCTAATGTGAACGCGAGAGATCATGGATTTAGCTGTCTGCGCCGGATACATCCAGCACAACCCTATCGATCGAGTAAGCCGCGTCTTTGCGGCGCCCATCGTTAAACCTATGCCGGCACCGCCGTGGCGCGAACTCCCGCTCGTCATGGAGACGATGAAGGACGCTCCCGCACGCATGCGCGTGCTCTTTCTTTTCTCACTCTGCTCGATGCTTCGACCAGGCGAAAACGCAAAGCTTCGCAAGTCGTGGATCGAGGCGGACGTGCTCACGATCCCAGCTGTCGAGATGAAAAAAGGTCGCGCTCATCGCGTGCCGATCACGGCTTTCATGCAAACGCTCATTAACGCAGAACAGAGGCTCTCTCCGCACCCGCGCTCAGATTTCATCTTTGCAGCCAAGCAGACTGGTAAGCACGTCAGCGCGCAAGCTCTAGCGAAGCATCTGCACTCAACAGACCTTTCCGGAAAGCTTGTAGCGCACGGTCTGCGCTCAATCGCGCGTTCATGGCTCGCTGACCACGAAACGCCCTTTGAGGTCGCAGAAGCGTGCCTTTCGCACGTCTCAGGAACAGCCGTATCGCGCGCATATCAGCGCAGTGACTACTTGGCCGCAAGGACGCCTGTAATGACGCGTTGGAGCGCTTTCATCGAGGACTGTGCCCGAAAAGCCTGTCTAGTCGACGAGATCCTTGATCCTGCAAAGCACTAGAGCCGATCTAATCGATCGAGAAGCATGTGCCTAGCCCTATGTTCTACAGCTATAAAACGCAGGTCTAGAAACGTGCTTTTGATGACCGAATATCACAGGTAACATCAATATGGCTTACGCGTGGGGAGGCCTTGCTGAAGCCGGAGCTTTGTACAAAAGCGAAACTACAAGGGGGCCTGGGGGCGGAGCGGACAACGGCACCAACATGTACATAAATGCGGCTAAATCATCTTCGATTTACGGTTCTTCTTCGTCGGTTCAGCCGCCAAGCATGGCGTTACTTGTGTGTATCAAAATTTGATACATGGAAGGAGCGCCATAGACGGGGGTTGAACTCCACTAGACGAGCCGAATACAGATGAGCTTCTAGAAGCTTTGAAATCACCAATATCTAACTTATAACTGCCACCGGTTATTTGAGAACCGGATTCTTTTACGAATCCAAAGGCGCCGGAAGAATACAAGTTAAGACCGTCCCCACCCTGATATTCTCCACTTATATTCGGGCAGACCGAATATCACAGGATCATTCAATGCACGTCAATATTCAGGGCCGGAACGTTACGGACCTCTTTTAGACTGTGTTGGATTTATGTATGAATCCTCGAATGATCAAAGTTCAGGCGCCGCTATAACGTGTACTACAACCTATGGCGGCCAGCGCTATTACAAAATGTCGGCCTCAAGATCTTCGTCTACTTTTGGCTCTTCTTCAGGCGTTCAACCACCAAGCATTGCCCTGATACCTTGTATCAAAATTTGATACAGGGGAGTAGCGCCATCGATGGAGGTTGAACGGTTGTACTGTTGCCGAAGATTTCGTTAGCACCAGAAGCGTCTAATTCCAAACGGAAATTTGAACCATTGCTATTACCACCATAAGCTTTATCACCTACATTAACGGGCTTGAGCGCCCCATTTTGTTCATAAAGTAAGCCGTTCCAAGGCGTAGGTAATTTATTGATTTGACCCGTTATATTCGGTAACCCAGCTGAGTGGTAAGTGCCGACAGAACCAGTGTACGTTGTGCCTTCGAAGAAGCGACCGTTCAAATTCGGCAGGCCAAAGGTTGTCGACCCGTTGCCGGCACCGTAGATCGTACCGATAGCCGCGAAAAGGGCCGCGTAGTCGGTTCGGCTCACATTCGCGCCGTTGCAGATGAGCCAGCCGCTCGGGACCGTGCGCCCGGCGTAGTGGATGATCGTGCCCGAAGGGACAGACGGTGGGATGAATGCCTCGACCATACGTCGAGTCAGAAACGGAGTCATGAGGACATCTTTAGCAGTGCCCTCCGTAACCTGCGCTTCCGTGGCGATAATCGATGCGGCTAATTTTGCGAACGTGATTTGCGCATTCTGCAGAGCAGCCCCAGCGATGGCGTTCGCCGCCACTTTCTCAGCAGTTACAGCACCTGCCGCGAGTTTCGCAGCAGTTACAGCCGCATCAGCCAAACACCTAGTGCTAATCGCCTTGTCGGCAAGCTTTGCTTCAAGAATCGAAGCGTCCTTAAGGAATTTACCGTCAACGCTTCCTTCAAGCAGCCACTTCAGTGACTGAAGCGCCTCAAGAAATTGCGTAGGCGATGGCGGTTCAGCGAGAGTCAATCCCGCCGCATCAATAACAGTGTTTCTCATTTGATCCATCAGGTAGTACCATGCCGCGCCCGGTTTTGTGGCCGGGGTTCCCGTTTTAGGGTTGCCAGAGGTTGGATAACCCTTTGAAGTAAGCGATGAAGTGTCCGGTGGTGAATCGACCGCTCCAGACTTCCAATAACCCTGAGTAGCCATCAGGACTCCTCCTCATAGATGAAAATTACGTACACATGAGCCGGAGCAAGCGCTCGGATCATGCATTCAAGCAAAGCATTACCCCAGCGCGCGAGAGGCTCATCTGCGCCCCAAGTCACGTCGAGGTATTCGGCATTTCCGTCCGACCGGATAGTGATGCCCAGTGTCATGACGGTGGTCCACTGCTCCTCGTAAAGGGGGTGCTCCACATCGTCGTTAACGTCGTGTTCTGTGAAGGTGGTTACTTCCGCCTTGTAGCCGAGCGTCGCCGCGAGCGACTCAAAGAACGCTGCCGTGAGCCCAAGGTTGGACGTGATCTTCGCCAAGAGCTCCTGCCGCATCTGTTCTTGGGACGGATCGGCAATAGCCTCAAGGCAAGCGGACGGAATACCGTAGTCGTCGAACCATCTTGCGAGTTCTTCAATAGACGTCCTTGGATCAGCCTCATCGATCAATCGCTTAATGCGAGCGTCAACACGTGCGGCTTCGCGCCCCAAGGCATAGAGAACTGCATCGAGCAGCCCTCCACGTTTCCGCTTCCAGATTGGCCCTCTGGGGAGCAGTTCTTCTATCTGGTGCGAATAGTCCCTTTCGGTAAAAGCCATATCACACCCACGTAATCGTTCCGGGCACGTAGATTTCTCCAGTGCTCGTTCCGACGTCATCCGTCGGCGACTGAATGCGGTAGCTGGTGACCTCACTGACGCCGGAAATGGCGCGGTCGAGGGAAGTGAGCAGAATGCCGCCTCCAGGCACCGCTTCGGCCATCACCACCGATTCAATAGCCGACTCAATCTTCGCCTTTATCGCCTCAGTCTCCGGGAGAATGTCGAGCGTGAGATTCAGCGACTTCGGGATCGGTGCGACGACGTGGAGCATCGCCGTAACCGGCATGTTCGCTTCGATCTCGTCCTTTACGCGCTTGATCATGGTCTCGTTCGGGATGCCATTCGGCGTCATGCCGTCAGTCATGAAGCGCACCGTGACATGCCCCATACCGAGCTCCTGCGGGTAGCACCAGGCGCGCGTCACGCCGGGAACCTGCCTCGCCCAGGCGACGTAATCTGCTTTCGTGCCAGCTTTCGGCGGGTTCTTTTGTCGCGCAAGAAGTCGTTCCCGCAGGCTCTCGTCCCCCTCTGCGTCCGCACCTCCGGTGAGCTCGCCAGCAACGGCCGAGCTCATCACACCGACGACGGGGCTCACGAGCGTCAGCTGCATGCCGGCCTCTGAATTGCCCGAAGCGCCCGCATCGGCCGCCTCAAGCGGAGCCGCGCCGTCTTTGCTTTCGTCCGTGGTGACGTAGACCGCCCCACGTTCGTTTTGAAGTTGCGTCCCGGCGGGCACGACACCTGTACCGGTAAAGGTGACGGTACCGACGGCCTTGCTTGCCTGCAGTCGGTAGATGCCGTATTCCGAGGCGCGGCGCTCAAGGTAGTTGCCCTCAGCAGTACTCGTAAAGCACTGCCGGAGCACAAAAGCGATGTAGCCGTGAAGCCCGTGTGAAACGCCCGCAATGACACGCGTCATGACGGAGGCGAGCGACCAGCGCATCACCTTTTTTCCTATGCGGCTCTCCGCATCTGCCTGAACTCTCCGGATGATCTCCGCGAGCGTAGGTCTTTCAAAAGACATTTTCACTCCCAAACATTCTGGAATCGCGCCTGAAGCGCCTGCGTGTCATCAGGCCGATAGCAGGTAACCCGCAGCGCGATCTGGTCAGTCCCCGAGCGCTCCGCAGAAACCTCAATGCGGGCAACAACCGCATCATCGATGAGCCATTGCAGAGACTCCTTCGCATAGGCTTCCGCGCGCCGGAGCGTCGTCGAAAGAACCTTCTGCCGCTGCAGCAGCCAGAGGCGCGAGCCGATTCGATCACCGGCCGCCTCCGCGAACGTGTCGCCCCACCAACCTTGACGGTTCGGCGCTCTCGCCCCATCATCCGGGTTCGACTTGCGCCATGAAAAAAGGCTGATCAGCACGGCCGCCGCCAGCTCATCAGCCTCGAAGTCGGATATGTCGGCCGGCTTCCCGTTCAGCATCATGTCCATTTAGCGCACCCATAGATCCTTAATCGCCTTTGCCGCTTTGGCCACTGCCCACACAGCTCCGGCGTATGCCATGATGTATATGGGCAAGGCGACGAAAAAAGGAAGCGTTTGAGCCATACCAAGGGCCCTCACAAGGTCTAAAATAAAATCCATTGAACACCTGCGTAGAAGGTGGTCACAAAAAACCCCGCAAGGAGTCCAGCCCTGCGGGGTTTGCTTTTTGGTCCGTACGAAAAACTCGTACGGTTAGTGCGGCCCGGATGTCTCCGCGCCGTCGCCTTGCTCGGTGTGCGTGTGCGTCTTCAGGCTGATCGGGCCCGCCTTCACATCACCAGTCGTCGTCAGATCGCCGGTAACGCTCGCACCGGAGCCGCCGCTGATCGCCATGCCGCCTTGACCGGTGATCAGCCCTTGAACGGTCAAAGTTCCCGTCAAGGTCGTGGCAGGCGTATCCAGCTTCACAGAAGACGCTTTCAGCGCGGCATCTCCGGCCACTTCTGCCGTCAGATTTCCGCCCACCGTTACGGTCGCATTTTTAGCGACCGTTGCCGTCAGCGTGCCTGGCGTCTCAATCACGAGTCCGTCGCGCGTCAGATAGACCTTCTGCCCGAGATCGTCGTAAATGGCGACCTCACCAGGTTTCATGTTCTTCAGACGAAAGCGCCTGTCAGCAACGCAGAACACGATGCCGTGAGATCGATCGCCGCCGAAAAACAACGCGAAGGCCTCCGGCTGCTCATCGTCCTTCGGCTCCGAAGTGAAGCCATAGGGCTCGACGTGCTCCAGATCATCCCGCACTTCGTCCGCGAGCAGCCGCACCTGTACCGCGCGCATTTTCTTCGTTCCGTCGGCCGCCGAAACGACGCCGCGGGCCATGATGTCGTCCAATCTTCCGCTCATAACAAAAAAGGCCGCATCTCTGCAGCCTTTCAAAAATCATTGACGTTGCCACCCGCCCATACCGTCGGGCCTGAAGTTCTCGTGCGCGCCGTCCCGGCGCTCGATCGTGATCCAGCCGTTAATGTCCTTCGTGATCGACATCACCTCTTTCGGGTCAGACGGCTCGAGCTTAAAACCTAGATCAGGCTCGCCGCCCGGGACATATTTGCATTCTTTATCCAGCATAGTTCCGGGGTACTTTTCGCAGACCAAATGCCTGCTAGGGACAACCGTCAACGCCTGGGCGCCAAGCGAGGCAACGCTCAGCGCGATGAGAAAGAAAATGCGCATAACTGCCTCCTTTCCCCAGATTATTTCACGTTCGTCCACGTCGAAGACGTTTGCTTTGTATCCGTTTTCGCGGCGTCTCGTCTATAGCCATCGGGGGGCATAAGCCCTAACTCGGCGGTCATTCCGGCCGAAGAGAGTTGGAGCTTCGTTTGAACAACCAGCATTTCTAAGCCTCCCGGAAAAAGCGTTTGATCGCGCACTATAACCTTTGTGTTCGGCCGCCACAGAGAGCCATCCGACTGCCTCCAGCCCTGAACCGTGTAGGTGACGGCGCGAAAGCGTGCGGCTTGAAAATTGGCTTCGAACCGGGCTCGATCACCGGCAGTCTTCAACGACGCCTGCCCGCTATCCTTGAGCACCTTCAGCCGGAAACGCTTCACTTCCGGGTCTACAGCAACGCCCTTGTCTTCCGCAGCGGTACGCCCGAAATCTTCATCCGTACCGGCGTGCTGTCCGAGCGCAACGTAGTGCGAAAACCGCGCCGACGCATCGAACCTCGCTGAAGCCTTCAGGATGTTGCCGCCGAGCTCAAGGGCGTCCGTCGCTTGTCCGGCCCCGCCAGGCTCAACCAGCACAAGATTTCCTGCCTCATCGTCAGTCAATACGAGATTGTCCTTCGTAATGAGCCGCTTGATCGATTCGAAAACCGTCTCTCCGGGATTAACCGTATGGGTCTTGACTTCGTTGCTCTCCGCCGAGATCGTGAGCGTAATGCCGTACGGCTTCGCCAGCTCTTCGATGATGATGCCGGCCGGAAGGTTCTTCCAGGAGGTTTGAGGCTTCGCGGCCGCTGCGGGCGCGGCCTGCGCCTTGCCGCTCTTGCCCTTCACCTCGGACCACAGATTGGCGCTCGCCGCCGGGGGCGCATAGGCCGCAGACGGCGGACAGCAATCAACGAGGTCAACCGTTCGGCTCTTCCCCTGCACCTGTACGGTAATGGTCTTGCCGTCGTAGCGGATGGGCGTCGAGGTGATGTACCCCGTGCACACCAGATCTTCGCCGATATAGACCTGTACGAGCTCGCCGGTCTGAAGCGCCGTGAAGGCCGTATTGCCCGGAAAGTTCTCCGTGACTTCAAGCGCAAACGCCCGGGCGACCTGTTCGATGCTCGATGTGATGAGAACCGATTTCCAGCCGCCGTAGCGCTTGCCGCCGACACGGATTTCAACCTGATTTGAGCTCATTCGCTTGAAACCTTCATTTCTTCGGCCGGACAGAAGCCTTCGTGATCAATGCCGTTGCGCAGCGCTATCTCGCGGTCGCGATTGGCGTCGTCGTGATAGTCATAGGCGAGAACCACCGCGGGCATGATGTCCGGAGGCGTGACGGTTATCAGCCGACTCTGGGCGTTAGCGCGCTCTGTAACCGCCTCGAAAACTGCCGTGCGTGCCTTCTCAATCGCCTGATACATCTCATCGTCGGTCTCCATCAGGAGTTCCTGATCAAGAACCTCAAGAAGCTCATTTCGGACCTCAATGAGGTCGTCGTAGCTCTGAATGGGTTCCTGCTCCACAAAAGGAGAAGCCGCCGCGGTGACCATCGCCCCCGGCGCCGACGCGTCCTTTGAAGTCCCGATCAAAGCGCTGACGCCGACAACCTGCGCAAGAAGAAGCTGGCGCGTGAGGCTTTCCACCGCCGCACGGTTCGTCATGGCCGCCTTCTGCGTATCGGAGAGCGGCAGCCTATCCCGCTCGGCATCTATCTTCGCCCTCGTACCGGAGGAAAGCTTCTCATCCGAAGCCAGGTTCCTGAGCTGCTTCGCCACCCGGCTCCACGCCGTCGCCGTCGTTGCCCACTTCGACAGCCCGAGAGCCCCGGCGAGCTTCTGCGCAAACACCTTCGGATCCTTCGAGATGAGCGCGAGCCCCTTCGAAGCAAGATCCGCCACCCCGGTCGCGAAGCCGAACGCTTTCGCGATTTCCGCGCTGCCGACCACCCCAAGCACGTCGAGAAGAGCGCCGGAAAGCGCCGAGTCGATGTACTCTGAAACGATCGATAGATCTATCGAGTCGACGAACTTGCTGACCGCCGAGAGCGCCAGCCCGTCGGCCGCCTCGAGCGCCGCCGATTGGGTGTCGGCGCCCGTTGCCGGAAACTCAAGGTCACCGGCTTCTGTAGCGACGAAGGTCAGGTAAGCGGTCCCGAGCCCGGTGTCGAACTTAAGCTCGCTCACCGACGTGACCGTAACGGTCATTTCGCCCAGCCACGGATGAATGAGCGCCCCGGAACCCGGCTTTTCGATCTCAGCTAAAAGCGCCGTTCCGCGCGCGATGTAGTCGTCGCCGACTACAAAGGCCTCAATCGTGATCTGCCTGGTGGCTTTGCCAAGGTCTTCGACATAGGGTTTGTCGCGCTGCGGGTACTCATGTACCACGGTGCGCCGGCCGGCTCTGAGGCTCCCGCTCGTCACCTCGAAAGGCACGCCGCGAAAGCTCGCCGGCAGAAGCTGTTCACTACGAATAGACATCAGTCAGCTCCTACAAAGCGATCCGATCGACCTACCTGACCGTAAATATCCAGCCCCGGAGACCCGGAAACGTCGCTTACGGCCGCGGATGCTCCTCCGGAAGCGGTTACGCTGATGTTCATGCGCCCGCTCAGGCGGGCTTCAGGTGTCACCTGGGGACTCTGCATCTGCTTCCCGTCGCCGGATGTTTTGCTTCCTCCGAAAAGGTCGCTTACCCAGTCCGGCAGCAGGGATTTGAAGTCGAAATTCGTGAAGTAGTCAGAGATCATCCTCCCCACGTTCCTGAGACTTTCTGTGACGCCCGTGTACCAGTCGAGGCAGGCCTTTGCCCATTTATCCGGGAGCAGATTGAACGCCGCCTGGAAAAGGTCGTCAAACCCGCTCAGCAGACCGCTGATGTCTCCCTGGAAGAAGGCCTTCGCAATTGACAACAGCGACCCGAAAACTGCCTGGAACTTTGGTACAACCGTGTCCCAAACCGCGCCGATAAAGTCGGCGGCCGCAGATGCTCCTGCCTTCAGCGCCGGCCAAATGCGGTCCCAGTTGGCGATCACTACGCCGGCTATCGCCGCCACGGCTGTCAGCACCAAACCAACAGGCCCGAACGCCCCGGCCATCGCTACGGCAGCAGTTCGCGCTGCAGTCACCAGGGTGCCGAACGTCTGCACCATCGAGATGATCGACGAACCGAGGGCGATCACGCTCATGAGCGTCTTCCCGGCCATGATCGCGCCCATGGCGTAAAGCACCGTATTGAAGCCGCCAACCGCATTGAACGCCCGAATCGCATAATCCGCCACGGTCAATACCGCGGAGGCGATGCTTTCGAAGTCGATCTTCTCGATCGTCTCGGCCAGCCGCTCGGCGACGGAAGCGAACTTCTGCGAAAAAGCCTCACGGTTCGCCGCGGCAAGATCGCGGAAGCGGTCAGACATGCGGATCACCGTGGGGGCGAGCTTCGCGCCTATCGTGTTGCCGACCGACCCGATAACGGCTCGCATGTCATCCATGTGGTCCGTCATCGTCGCGGCTGATGCAACCGCATCATTCGACATCACGAGCCCAAGGTCGCGCGCCTGCGCGGCCATTTGCTTGAGCCCATCCGAACCGCCGGCAAGCATCGGGATCAGCTTGCGGCCGCTGCCGCCCATGGCCGCCATGGCCATCTTCGCGCGCAGAGCCGGGTCCTCATTGCGCTGGATGGCGTCGGCAAGATCAAGAAAGACTTGCTCGACCGGGCGCATATTCCCGGCCGCGTCCTTCATCTCGATCCCGAGTTTCTGGAAGAGCGTGAAGGCGCTGCTTGACGTGTCGAGGCCGTTGGCGATTTCCGCCATATGCGTGCCGAGATCCTTGAGCGCATCCTCGAGATCTTCCGGAGCGGCGCCCGCGTGCGTAGCGGCATAGGAGAACGTCTGCAGCTGTTCCGCGGTAATGCCGATGCGCTGACTCATCTTGTCAAGCGCGTCGCCCGTACTTGCGAAGCTCGTCACGGACTGCTGCAGGCTGAAGCCTAAGGAGCCGGCAAGCGCAAGGAAAGGCCCGCCAATCCGGCCCGCTACCTCACCGGCGGTAGCGGCGACGTTTTGCATCGAGCGGTTGAAGAGCGCCACCTGCTTCTGCAGGTTCTTAAACTGCGTGCCGTCAATTACCTTCCGGAAGTTCCCCCACCGCGCAGACACCTGCTTCATGACGGGGGTCATCGTGTCCCGGACCGCAAGAATCGCGGTAAGTCTGAAATCCTGTCCCGCCATTTAGGTCTCCTTCAATCTCTCCTGAATTCGGTTCCACTGCTCCACATAGAGCAGAAGCTCCGACAAAGGAAGCGCGAGCGCCTCATCAGGAGAGATCCTCCAGCCGTAGGCCACATCAAAAGCCAGATCGACTAGCCCTGAGACGTCGAGCCCGCCTGCTCCCCGAAAAAACTAATCAGCGCCCAGCAAATCGCCATGAAATCCCTGGGGCTGAGCTTCTCGACCTCAGAGGGCGAAATAGCCGCGAGGCGGGAGATGTAGTCCGCGCAAACGCTCGGGCGGGGCGCCGGCGTCAGATCCGCGCCAACCGTGAAGGGGAACCCGAGCCGCTTGATAAGCTTCGTGTCGAGCCTCTCTTCCTTGATGTCGAGCTCCGTGACTTCCTTGCCAGCAATCTCAATCGGCGTTGTCAGCGTGTAGATCATGCAAGTTCTCCCGCAGTTCCCTCAAAGCGCAGCGCCACCGTACCGTCAATGGGCTTGTACGGAATGTCGCCCACCATGAATGCCTCCGAAAGCGTGTAAACCATGCCGTTCGCGCACTCTGCGGTAATCGTCATCGCCGTCGACTCCATCAGCTTGCTGACGGGGAAGCTCTCCGGGACGATGAACGTGCCCGCGACGTACGGGACCGTCACCGTCTCCTTGAAGCCGACGACGCCGGTGGTCGAGGCCATGGTCTCGCGCGTCACCGAGTTAAAGGGGAACTCAAGGTCCCCCTGAAGTTCGAGCTGTTCTCCGTCCACCTTGAAGTAGCAGGTGCCGGCTAGTCTCTTTCCCATTTCTTATTCCTCCGCGTACTGAAGACGGAACTGATTGAGGACCGCAAAGATGCGGAGCTGATTGACGAGATCGGGCGGGAAGAGGACATCCAGCCGATTCGGATTGTCTGCATTCCTTTCGACAATCAGGTACTGCTTGAAGAGATCCGCATTCTCGACAATCCCCGAAAGCTCGAGCTGCCGATAGAGCGCCACCAGCTCGCCGCGGATCACCGAAGGCGTCACGATCGCCTGTCCGGCACCGTAGCGGGTCCCGTCGTTCGCGAGCTTGTGGCGCGCGTACTTGGTCGTGATGAGCGACTTCATGCGGCGAAGCACGTATGCGAGCGTGTGCATCGTTTCGCTGTCGAGATACGATGCATCCGCGTCGCCGAAACTGTTGCGCTGATAGGTCGTCACCGCGCGCTCAATCATGACCGTGCCGGATGTCGTCGTAAGCGTCGCAATGCCGTTTTCAAGAAGCGTCTGCCTGTCGGTCGTGATAAAGCGGCTCTCGGAAGGAGCGGCCATCACGCCGGTGAGCACGCCCGTCTGCGTGGGCCGCGCGGGGTCGGCTGAAATGAACACCGACGTCCGGGCGAGATAGGCCGCGAGCACATCTTCGATCGGGGTCGGAAGCTCCGGCTCAACCCCCACAATCGTGCAGTGCTGGTCGTTTCGGGCGTTGCCGAACGTCTTCAGCGTATTCACGTCGCCGCGCTTTGCCGTATATACGTGGCCGTAAATCTGCCGAAACGGCGACCAGCGGCCGGACGTGTCGTTCATCTCCGTCTGGAAGGCGTCAAGCACCGCGGCATCCGAATAGGGGACGCCGATGAAGTCATACTGCGCATCGCCCATCGCCTTCACTGCGGGGGCAATTTCGGGATCAGTCGTGCCGCCGGCCATGGCCGCAAGCACTACGCCAAGGCCCGCAGGCGTCTTTTCACCGTTAATCGGCCCGCGCAGATTGAGCGCGAGCAAAATACCGTTGCCAAGCGAGCCCTTGTTGCGCGCCGTGAGCGTGCAGACCGCAGCCGCAGCCGCCGCAGTAACCGGCAGGTCCTTCTCCCGCGAAATGGCGTCGGCAAGAGCCTGCGCGACAACACCGGCCTCCGCGCCTTCTGCTACGGAGACCTGCACGCGCGAACCGCCAATGTAGAAGCTCAGGGTACCGGCTTCAGTCGCCTTTCCGGAGAAAGTCACCTCTGCCGAGGCGGCTACGGAGTTCGTCACGTCAGCGAGCGGAATGCAAACAAGCTGGCCGAAGCTATCGACCGTGCGATAGGCGACCACCATACGGGCCAGCTGAGACCCGCGGCCGAAAAGCTGCTTGGCCATGGCCGCGGTAGACACCGTCACCGGCTTACCGGCTTCAGCCGTGCCCGTATCGAGCATTTGGCCGATCAGGAGGCTCTGAGTGCTCTCCGACGGCGTGAATGCCGCGGAATTGTCTACCTCGGCATAAAAAAGCGGCACTCGAACGCCGCTCGGGATGGTGTTGAAAGAAACACTCATAGGTTCACCTTCAAAGTTGCTTCAATTTGGTTGTCCGGCTGATTCTTCTTGGTCGACGGTTCAACACAGTCAACCCTGATGTCTGCGCCCTCGAGAGGTCCGAGCTCATCGAGGTCCACTCCCTGCCACGTATCGCTGAGATCGAGATAGGTCTCGAATGAGAACTCAAACTGGAAAGCCAGCCGGGCATCGTCCATGTAAAGCACCTGCCCGCCCGAGTAGACAATCTCGCTGTACTCGGCAGGAGGATCCTGCTGCCAGCTGAGGATGGCGCGGAAGAGCTCGAGCCTCAGGTCTTCAAGAGAATCGAAAGCCTTCTGCCCGCGCTCGTCGCAGACATTGCTGACCAGAACAATCACCGCAAAAGTGTTCGTCACGGTCTGCTGATAGCCCACCCGAGACTCGTTTCCGGAAGCTTCTTCGGCAAGCGGGACCACATACGCCGCCGGGAGCGCCGGCGCTTCATCTTCTGTAAGTCCGGCCCACTCAGCGGCCCCGGCAAAGCGTTTTCCAAAGGACGGGCATCGCCTCCGAAGTGCGGCAATGATCGGATCAAGTCTCATATCAGCCCCGGTTTAATTGCATTAGCCAAAGCGTCCGCCATGGACCTCTTGAAGTCGGGGGTCGCCTGCTTTGCGGCATCCTCGATGAAGTTCCTGCGCGGAGCCGCCACCTTTTCGCCCGGGCGCTTCTTATGCCTGCGGACCTGTGCTTCGGTTTCCGTATTCGGTCCCCGATGCCCGTAGACGACAAAAGCCGGGTAATAGACCGGCATCGAGCTCGTCTTCGACGGCGAGACCATCGCCGCATACCCGGAACGAGAAAGCCGCACGCGGATCGATCTCTGCATGCGGCCTGTCTGCTTGCCCGGGTATTGCCCGGCCTCTGAAACGGCTCGCCGGGCAATGAGCGTTCTTGCTATTTTGCGGACTTCGTTGCCCGCGGCTCGGAGTGGCTTCCTCAGCGCCCTCGGGTCATAGTCAATATTCCGGAATCCTTGGTCTACTTGCGCGCTTACCAGCATCTCCCTTCTCCTCTACGTCCATGACGGTGAAGCGGCGCTCACCGCCGGCATCCGCAACCCGCTTCACCCGATAAAGCACCCCATCGATCACCAGCTCGGTGACGCCGTACAGATCCTGCGGCCGTGTCCGCCCTTCATAGCTTCGGATGTAGACGCGGTGCGTCACTTCCGAATTCACCTGCTTCGTCCCGAAATACATCCCCGATCCGACTACGGCGAGCTTCCCCCACACTTCATCTTTTTCAACGGTCGTCTGCGAAAAGCCGTTCCTGTCGTCCGGCTTTGCCTCTCGTACGAGAATCTTCACGCGGCGATTGAGTTCGCCAATTTCCGGAAGGTCCATGATCAGGTCCACGTTCTAAAAGGGTCAAGCAGCGCGCTCACAAAAGGAAGCGGCGACAAAGCCCCCTCCGTCGCCGAAGTGCGGTGCTCGTAGTAATAGGCGACATGCACGAGAATCCACTGCCGGATAGCCGCCGGGACGGCTTCCGGAGAATCGCCGTAGCCCTCGGTCCCCTCGCGCGTGACGAGCCCGCGCTGCAGCTCATGCTCGGCCATCTGCGTACAGGCAAGGATGAGCGCGGAGATGAGATCGTCATCAGCCGTGCTCTCAACTCTCAGGTGAAGCTTGGCTTCGTCCAAAGTCACCGCAGGAAGAGCCGTCGAAACTTCCACGCCCATCCTCTATCTCCTTACTTTCCGAGAGCGCTGGCCGCGGCCGGTAGCGCAAGATCGCCGCCGACAAGAGCAGACACGCGCTCAATGCCGAAGCCGAGGCGGCGCTCGGCGCGGATCGTGACGAGGTTCTTCTGCACGTTGTCGACGTCCTGTTCGAAGAGCTCGACGGTCATGCCCTGACGCGTCCAGAGCGTAGCCGCCTGCGTAAAGTCACCGACCATGAACTTGCCCTGCGGAATCGCCGGGGTCGTCCAGATCGGAAGGCCCCACAGGGTCTTCGGCGCGACAGAAGCCGGGTGCCCGAGGTAGTAGTCGCCGGAGGCGTTCTTCTCCATGAGCATCTGCGACCAGTTCACCGGATTGAGCAGGATGATGTTCGGACGGAAGAACGCCTTTTCAACCTTGGTCTTCGCAAAAAGAATCAGGTCAAAGAGTGTTGCGTTCTTCGCCGGAAGGTCGGCCGTCGTCGCGCCGTGGGGCGTGAAGTTTCCGGTGGTAAAGATGCCGGTGAGATTCTGATTCGTCCCGTCGCCGGAAATCAGCTGGTCTTCGACCACCAGATCAACGCCGTAGACAAGGCGCTGATTGATGTAGGCGACGAGGGCAGGGCCGTCCGCCATGAGCTGCTTCGAGACGCGGGCAAGGTGAGCGATCGTCTTGACCGTGCCCGTCACCGTTTCAAAAGACGTCGAGCCGAAGGGCTTCTGCGCGGCTTCAGCGACGAAGGCCGCGCCGTTCACAAAGCCGTCATCGCGCTCCTTCACGTATTCAAACGAGTTCGTCGAAATCGGAAGCGACGGGAAGAGGCCTTCAATCGTGAGCGGGCGGAAAGCGCCGGGCATGATGCCGGGGCGACGGTACGCCTGGATGATGCCGCCGGTCGGAGTCGTGATCGGGTTGAGCGCAGTCGTCTCAGATTTGGCAAAGGTCTCCGAAAGCTCGACGCGAGTTTTCTGCGTGGAGCCTGCGGCAAACGCCTTGAAGCCGTCGGCGGCAATGAACTGATCGCCCGCGGACTTTGCTTCCGGCTTTTCGCCCTGAACCTTTACGCCCTTCTGCTGAAGCTCGAGGATCTGATTCGCGAACTTCCTCTGCTGTTCGCCGAGCTCGTCCAGGCGCTCCTTGTTCGAAGCGGCGGTTTCAGACATCTTGCCTTCGATCTTGTCGAGGGCGTCCAGTACTTCTTTGAATTCCATCTTTTATTCTCCAATGGATTTTTCAAGCTTCCTGATCCGTTCAAGAAGCTCCGTGGTCGCCTTCTCCTCGTCGGCTTCAGACTCCCTCTGATCCTTGAAGAGCTTTCTGGCTTTTGCGACGAGAGCCGTCGCGGCAGACTTCGAAAAGCCGCCTGCATCCCGCAGGAAACCTTCGAGGTCTCTGATACTTTCGATTTCATCCAGATCTTCAGACCTGACTTCCGTGATGCGGGCCGCGCCGTCCGCCGGGAAGCTCACGACAGAGATCTCGAAGAGGCGTCCGACGGACTTGATCACCCGGCCACCTTCCTTCTTCTCATCCTGAGCGCCGCCGCGCATGCTGAAGCCGATAGAAAGGCCGTCAACCGTTCCGTGCTTCAGGGCCGCGAGCACCGCGTCCGCCTGCGGGTTCCCAGGGGTAAGTTCGCCCTCAACACGCAGGCCCTTTTCATCCTCTACCGCCGAGGTCCACTTCCCGATAGGAAGTCCCCACTGGTGGCCGTAAAACATCTTCGGCAGACCGTACTTCGCGAGCGAGTCCTTGAACGCACCCGGAAGAATCGTGTCGTGATAGCTGTCGTCACCATTGAAGACCGAGGCGTAGCCGCTGAACTTCCGCAGCTCTCCACCTTCGAACTTCAGGTCGACATCCTTGAGCTCAATGCTCTTGAATTCCTTTCCCATATTTACTGCCTCACGGGTTCACCATTGATCGGCGAAGACGCCGGCTGTACTTGCCCGAGCTTCCGGAGCGGCACCAGGTTGCTCTGCGCCGTGAGCTCGTCCCCGCCTTCCATCGGCGGAAGGTTCTCAAGGCGTCTGATTTCGTTTCTCGTCATCGCTCCGTTCTGGCTCATCGTCGAGTAGAAGGCCGCTCTGCTCGCCGGATCGGTCCGGAGAAGCCCATCCATCTTGAACTCGATCGTGATCGGTTCGTAGTGCTTCAGCCTTCGCTCGAGCGCCTGTTCGAGCTGCTTGCAAAGCGGCCCGATCGTGAATTTGTGGAACCCCGAGACGATTTGCTCAATGCCCGAGCCCCATGTCGTTTGCCCCGTTGTTCCAACGAGCACGCCGGGCACCCCAAACCATCGACAAATCTCTTCAATCGTGAAGCGCCGCGTCTCGAGGAGCTGGGCATCAGCGGGCGAAAGCGACATCTGGGAATACTTGAGCCCTCGGTCTGCGATGATCAGCCCGCCGCCGGACGAAGTCATGTTCGTCTGAAAGCGCGTCATCAGCGCCGCAACCTGCTCCGCGCTCAGCTTTGAGTCAGTCTGCAGCACGCCCGTTGGCTTCGATCCCTTCCCATACAGCGAATTCGCGTTGTCCTGCGACCGGATAGCCTCATTGGTCGTGGCGCGCATAAAGTCCAGCTTCGAAAGCCCGAGGAACCCATTGCCGAGGCCTTTCCAATGAATGACGTTCTCGGGCGCAAGCGCCGTGATGTCGCCATCCTGGTAATAAACGTAAACCTCTCCGCCATCGACGACGGAAACTTCCATCTGGTCGGGAGACAGCGGGATCAGCGCAATCGGCTCCCCGGTGCCATCGCGCTCAATGAGCGCATAGGCATTCCCGCGAAGCATGCGATTGACAACCATCGCCGAAAGGAACTCCGACGGCGTCATCCAATCGTTCGGTCTTTCGTGCAGCAGCAGCCACAGCCGGTTCATCTTGTCCGGAACGCGCCCATCGCCTTTATCTCGATAGACATAAAGCGGAAGCGTCGATATTGTCTGCGCGAGAATCTCCACGCACGCGAAGACCGCCGAAATCTGCAGCGCCGCATCGGGCGGCGTTAGCTTCGTCTGGTCAATAATCGGCGCCAGCGGCAGGCCAAGCTGCTGCCCGGACGCGGTGCCGAGCGGCCCTCCCCACCCGGTCACCCAGCTGACAAGTCGCCTTACAAACATTCATCACCACTCAAAGAAAGTTTCCTGACCCGACTCCACAAAACCCTTGAAGTCGTCGTTATCGTCGGCGAGCGCATTTCCCATCGCCATGATGAGCGCAATCACGCCGTCGATCTTTTGCTCGTATCTTTCCTTCCGCGGAAAGATGTTGTCCTTCGCGTCCAGCTTGGCCACGACGTTCCCCATCATCCACGTCAGAATCGGGTTGCCGTCATGCAAAAGCCGGCGGTCCAGTACCAGCGCCTCCACGCTTTTCATCGGGTCGCTCATGTTCTGTACCGTCATGCGGCACTCGACCATGGGCGCGTCATCCTCAGAAAGCGTCGTCGCCATTTGCGTCGCTTGCCATGGGTCATAAACCACGGCTTCGACGTTGAAACGGCTGAGGTCTTCCCTCAGATCCTCTTCGACGACGTTCAGATCCGTCATCGCGCCGGGAGTGACATGGAGATGGCCTTCTTCGGCCCATCCGGAATACTGAGAGTTGACAGCGTTTTCTACCGCTCTCTCCGGAAGGTAGAAGTCGCAGAAAACCGCGTACCTGGTCGGACCGTCGGACTCAAGCGGAAAAACTCTGACCTTGGCGGTCATGTCGTTCTTCGAGCCCAAGTCGAGCCCGATGATGCACCGCTCGCCCTCAAAGTCCTCAAGCCGCAAAGTGTTGTCCTCGCACTGACCCCAGGCCCCCATATCCATCCACGCGTTCGACGCGGAGCACCAGATATCAAGGTGCTTCGTCTTGAAGTTGTTGATGGCTGACGGCAGCACCTTCGCTTTCGCGAGAAGCGACAAGATCATCTCCGGGCGTACGCTCACGCCCCAGTTCGGGTTCGCCTTCTCCAACGCCTCAGGCGAGGTCCAGTCGTCATCCTCGTCCGCTGTGTAGATGACCGCGAATTGCGTCTCGTCTATCGCCTGACGCTCAAGCACCCGCGTGCTCATCGTCCGGACTTCATAGCAGATGCCCGACGTGTCGAACCCCGCGGTAGTGATGCACCACAAGAGCGAGCTCCGGCGCTTGCCGAGAGACGTTTCAACCACGTCATAGACCGCTCTGGTCTTATGCGCATGGAGCTCGTCAACGACCGCCAGATGCGTATTCAAGCCGTCGAGCGTAGAGCCTTCTGCGGACTTCGCCTGAAACGTGCTCCCCGTGCTCGGCACATAAAGCGCATTAGCGAGGACCTCAAGGCCGAATCGTTTCCTCAGCGGCAGATTCGTCTCGGCCATGCGCTTCGCGTCCCCGAAGACGATCTTCGCCTGATCGCGCGTCGTCGCAAAGGAATAGACCTCCGCGCCGGGTTCGTTATCCGCTACAAGGCAGTAGAGCGCTACGCCGCTCGACAGACAGCTTTTGCCGTTCCCGCGCGCGACCTCAATGTAGACGCGCCGAAACCTCCGGCCGCCGTCCTCTCTGCGCCTCCAACCGAATGCCGTCGTCAGGATGAACACCTGCCACGGCTCGAGCTTGATGCGCTGTCCGGCGAGTTCCCCTTTCGTATGGGTCAGGAGTTCAATAAAGCGACACACCCTTGATGCCGCCTCCGGGTCCCATACGAAAGGCCCGTCCTCTTTCCATCGCTTTAAGTCATCGCGCTGCCTCTGGCACGCCAGCTTGACCCACTTGCATGCGAGCTGACTTCCGTCAAGCACGCGCGCGGTGTAGTCCGCCGCGATAGCACAGTAATCGCGAGTCTTCTTTGCAGTCATATGCGTCTGCCTCCGTGAGATGATTGAGGCGTCTCTCTTCCACAAACCAACCCACGGAGGATAAAAATGAACTCAGAGCCTCAAACTAAATTCATGCACGAGGAAGCTACGAAGATCATTGAGGCGGCGATCGGCGCCGGCCTCATAAATCTCCCGTTCCTTGCGCAGTGCCGCGCCGAAAGCTTCAACAAGCTCATCGACGCTCAGCTCCCGGACCCCGGCGATATCAGCCGAAGCTCCAGACTTGAGCGGACCTTTGAGGCCGAGCGGGAGATTCTCGCTCGCGACCTGACTGCCGCCGCGCGACGCGATGCCCTCTACCTGCGGCATTTCTTCGCCGCCCTCCAGGGTATCGAGCTCCGGGAGTGACTTCCCCCGAACGCGATCTTGGAGCGCACCCACTTCTTTGCGCAGATTCCAAATGAGGTACAGGCACACCAGGATCGCGATGTTTTGCCCCATGTCCGCCGCAATGTGAAACCAATCCATACCGATCTCTCCGACTAGAGCCCAAACATCTCCCGCCACGTCCCTTCACAGGGGACCGTCAGGACAAGAAAAACAAAAATCAGAGTCAGCTGCAGACAGCTCCACCCCTTCCGAATGAAGAACTTCCGGCGGGCCGGCGACATCAATGGGTGAAAGCTCGCCGCCCCGATGCAGCCAGCACCGAGAACACCAAACAGCCCGCTGCAGAAAAGCGCCGTAATGTGGAGCCCACCGAGCAGCGCACTCAGATAAATCTGCAACTCCGTCATCGTCGATCCTTAGAACCCGTCGAAATCATCCTTCTCTTCCTCTTCCTTCGGCGCGGGGCTCACGCGCGCGCGCGAAGCGGGCGTAAACCCGAGTTCCCGCTCGCACGCCGCAAGGACGCCCTGCACGGCGACCAGACTCTTCACGTTCGGATGCTGCTTGAGCTCCGTAGAGCCGTCAGCCTTCAGTACCGTGATGGTCGTCCCGTCATGATCAACCGCTTTTGCAAGCTTCCGGTAAAGCGCATAGTTCCTCGCCCACCGCTCCAGCACCGTGAAGTCAGTAGCGACGAGCAGGCCTTTCGGCGCGTACTCGACCGCAATCTTCCACGCCGCCCGCGCCTCTTTCGTCAGCCCAACCGGCGGGGTCGGCGCCAGCTCAGGCGTCGTCGTCGCGGCCAGTTTTTCAAGCGACCGACAGGGCTGAAGAGTGCCCTGGGCGGCCTTTACCGAATCCGGTTTTCTGGGTCTTCCGCCGGGCATTGAAATTCCTCAAATTTTGCACGCGTAAAAATCTAGGTAGGGGCGCGGTCTTGAATGCGTGTGTAATCGACTTTAGACCCGCCTACCCCATGGTTAGCGATTGGGGCCTTTTGACGCGTAGCGTTCCCAAACCCACCATCCTCCGCGGCCGTCTTCCGGCTGTGGCAGGCGTGGCATAAGGCCTGAAGGTTCTCTTCATCCCACATGAGCGCCTCATCTCCCCGATGCGGTCTGATGTGATCCACGTCCGTAGCGGGCACCGCGCGCCCCCGCTCCAGACACTCCTCGCAAAGAGGGTGTTCTGAAAGAAAGCGCTCGCGAAGTCTCCTCCAGCGAGCACCATAGCCTCTGGCCGCCGACGAGCCTTTCTTCCGGAAGCGCCGTTCCCAGCGCTCCTTCTTCTGCAACTGCTCGCGCCTGGTTCCGGCTCCCTTGTGCTTGTCGCAGTACTTCTCGCCGCGCGGCACCGGGTGCCGACAGCCTGGATAGGAGCAGAGAGACAGCAGCGGCATCAAATCCCCTTTGCAATAGATGACAGAACAGTCTTAATCAGCTCGATCGTGATCGGGATGGAAAGGCTGAAAGCTTTTTCCTTGACAGCCGCCCAAACCGTCTTAGACCGCAAAGCGGCCAGCAGGTCATGCCCTTCCATGGTGAGGCGCGGATACTCGATGTCGTAATACCACGGTGGAGGCGCCGGCTTCGTTCGCACCTTCACGCCTTGAACGAGTCCGGCTTCAATCAGCATGAGCAGATGCTCGTAGTACCGGTTCTCTGCCTCATGGGCGGCCACAGCCTCCGGGTCAGTCGTTGGAAGCTGTGAAGCAATGGTGAGGTTGTCGTCAAGCTTCTTCAGCTTTTCTTCTAACCGATCGCGCTCGATGTCCTCAAGGACTTCGCGCACATCGCCCCAATTTCTGACCATACCTTCCTCTCAAAGAGAAAGGGCCTCTCCGGAGAGAAGCCCTTGTGCTCAGGACCAGGAACCAGTGAAGCAAAGTGAAAAGCTGGTTCGGTCCTGGTTTGATTTTAGGCAATCGACAGCTGAAGCCTATGGCCGAGTGACCGAAGAGTGGCCTCAATACGGTCGATCTTCGTTGGATGGTGAACGTCGAGAATCCGCGTCACTTCAGGAAGCTTCAGTTCGGCCTTCTTAGCGAGTTCGGCGCGAGAAACACCATCGCGCGCCATCGCATTTGAAAGCAGAATTTTTGCAACCTGATTTGCGCTCAGACGAACAACATATTCACCGGGGAGCGCAGGCGACGCCTCCGGAATAAGTTCTCCATCTTTAATACGGAACTCGACACAATCCTCGACGGCATAACGGGCCCAATTTTCAAGAGGCTCGCCATCCACGGAATATGACAGAAGTTCGGGCAGATCCCGGCAACGAACAATCTCAGTGCCGTCCTTAAGCTTTTCAAAGCGGCATGGAAAATCGAAATTTGACATTTGTCAGACATACGATCATGCAGCAAGCCCCGCCGGCTAAGGCGGGGGTGTGTTTTATTTCTTAGAGACTTCCTTCAGGCCAAGATCGCGAATGATGTCCTTGCGGATACTTTCATTCATCTCTGCGCCGGGGTGTCGAGGCATGGTTTGCGTTTTTGGGTTCCCCGGGACTCTCAGGCGAAGGTGTCTGGTTCCGTGGGTGACCTCAACGCCTCTCGACTTAAGCCACCGAAGAAATTCACTTTGCTTCATGATCTCCTCTATTGGTTGAACACGTGAATATTCTACCATGAGGTTAGCATTTTTGCAAATGTTATGTATTTCGACGCTACTTATTCCGGCATCAAAAAAGCCCGGTCTCTGCAGACAGGGCTTTACGTTTCTTCCGGGTGCGGCAAGGGAGCCATACCGGCTCCATCTTTTTGCGCACTTGCACTCCACTTAATTTTGAACAAGTTTAAGGCGAATCTTTGGGCTTGTCAAAGTACGTCTCCACAATAAATTGAAACCTCGCCACTACGGCCTCGAGGCATTCCCGGTAGAAGGTGACGGACTGATGGGCGGCGCGGGCGCACCGGGCTTCCGGAAGACACTCGCCGAAGGCTAGTCGAAGGTATTCGCGCGCGCCGGGTGAGAGATGGTCGGACTGGTAGGCGGCGTTCAGCAGATCGGCATCGGCCGCGTCTACCGTCCGGGGTTCCGAAGATTTCTTCCTCAGATCCTCGCCCGTCTCTTCATCGTCCGGTTCGTGCATTTGCCTAAGCACCTCCATGACCTGGTACATGGAGGATGTATTGCACTTTTTCGCTGAACGGATAGCACGGCTCCAATTCTCGAGCCGGTCGAGGAAGTAAGGATCAATCATCGGCGTTGCTCACAAAGATTTCGCATCCCGGAACCTCAGCATAGGTTTTCGCGGCGGAGAGCTGCACTACCTGCGCGTCATCATCGAAAACGATGCCGTTGAGTCCGTCCAGAATGGCCTTGACCAGATTGTCAATGTCCGGTTTCTTCGCCGGCTTCTCGGACGCCTGAAGGCATGCGAGGCGCCGCTTTTTGGAATACGAGACCGGTACAGGGAAGCGGGCAACTATTGTGACGCAAAGAGCGCCCTGAAATGGGCTGTCGCCGTGCATTGCCTCAAGCGCCCGCAACCGCACGAGATTTTCGTACGTTCGAGTCTTCGCCGGGGTGTAGGCGTGCCCATTCCTCATGAAGCGCGGCCGTCCTTTGCCGACAGGAATGCCCTCTACGAAGAACTGCATTATCGACTCCCGTAGACAAGCTCGAGCATTTCCATCTTCCGTTTCGCCATCATGTCCGAGCGCGACACCGGCGCCACCTGAAAACGCGTGATCTCAGCAACCGGTCGGAAGCGCGCCTTCGGATAGAGCGCCAGTCCGTACATCGTCTTCGTCATCCGAATCGCGAAGCACGGCGAATAGCTGAAGCCCTTCCGCTCGATCAGAATGCGCACCTTCATCGGCGGCCATGTCTTAATGTCGAACGGATCGACCGTGTACCAGACGCCCGGCTTGAAATTGTTCTCGTCCTTCGACTTATCCCCCTTGAGCAGAGCGCGCGGCAAACGTCCAAGCTGAAAATTCTGCGGCATTGATATTTTCCCTTGTATCTGTAATTCTTACAATGTTTACGGCGCTTCGTATGGCGATTTCTCGCGCGCGCGAAGCGTCGTATTTCGCTTGATTTCTTGGGTTATTCGCCCTTTATCCTGTCAATCTGCCTCTGAATTTTTCTATCCATTTCGGAGTAGATTCGTTTGCGAGACTCTTCGGGGTTGTCGAGTATTTCGATCATGCCGGCGATCACATTCCTTGCCTCTTCGGGATCATCGAACGCCGCGCAGGCCGGGATTTCTGCCTGCACTTTGAAGAACTGAAATTCTTTTTTCCCACCGATCGTCTTTCCGGCCGCGATGAATTCCGACGTGACAACCAGAACGTCTGCGATTTCGCTTTCAATGCTCTGGATCTGTTTCTGTCGTTCTGCCGCTTTTTCCTCTTCGGTCAGGGAGAGATCGAAGTCGATCTGCGCGTAGCGGAAAGTAGCGGCCATGAGTTCCATGCACTCTTCAGCGCACTTGAAGCGCTGATGTTCTTCGCCGTAGTGGTTGAAGATCTCGAGAAGGCGGGGATCGTTTTCATCGATATTGAGCATATTTCTTGAGCAGTTTTTGACGTGAGGAAATGAGATCGGCCGGGGAAAGCGACTGAGCTGATCCAACGCGTTCTGGCTCGGAAGAAGAAGCGCTGACCGCATCTCAGACCGCCTCCTTTTTCTCGCGCCGGCGATAGTCTTCCCAGTCGAAGGCGATGACCCTGCCGCCGTCGAGAAGCCGGGAGACAGCGGCGTCGCCGATAAGGGACGTGATGGAAAGGCCGTCTCCGTCGGCCACGAGCGGGAGATTGCTGATGAGCACAGTGGGTCGGCACTGCTCGTAGCGCCGATTGATGACCTCGAAAAGGAGGTCTGCGCCGTGAGCGGAGACAGGCGAGCGCCCCAGCTCGTCGATGACGAGGAGGTCAAGGTCGAAGTACGCCTGCTTCACCGAGGCCGTGCGCTCAGCGCTGCCGGGAGCCTTGTCGTAGGTCTGGCAGATGGACGAGATGAGCTCGGAGGCCGTGAGCATCTTGGCCGTGTAGGCCGAGCGGAGAGCAAGCGCGACGAGCGCCGCGCCCATATGCGTTTTGCCGGTGCCAGCGTCGCCCGTGAAGATGAATGAGCGGCCGCGTGCGATGGAGACATCGGCCTCACGCCCCCAGGCGACGATGGACTCCTTGGCGCGCTTCATCGGCTCGGAGAAGCACTCGAAGGAAGCGACGGTGACGCCGCGGAAGCGCGGAGGGATGGCAATCTCGAGCGACCTGGCGACCTCAGCCTGACGGCGGCAGCCGGGACAGGTGTCGTAGTGGAAGGTGCCGCCGTCATCGACCCAGTAAGCCTTATAGCGGCCGTGCTTCGGGCATTCACCCCACTGCGTGTCATACGGCGTGCGACGCCCACTTCCCGAAGTTTCGGTGGTTGAGACTTCGCGTGTCTGTTGCGCCAAGCGTCCGCTGAGGCTTTTGAGCGCTGCTCCGATAGCGGTTGTCATATGCGAACTCCTTTCCGATCCAATTCATGAACTCGCGCTTCCAAGTCGCGAAGGTTTTCTTTGTAGTTGTGGGCGCGTAGCGCGCTCGAAGTTTGAGGAAGACGCGCTGCGGATCTATGTCCGGTCTGGCGATCTTTGCTGCCTCTGCCCAGTCATCAGGGAGCGTTTCCGGAAAGGGCACTCTCGGCTGCTGAGATCTCCGCTGCTTCTTTGGGGGCAAGTCAGCGTCGGGATCAGGGAGAGCCTCAGGAGCCTGCTCACTGTCTTGTGTCGCGAGCATCGCTTCCTCGAAAAGAGACTGGTCGAAGTCTTCGGGATAGGGCGTCTGCGCTTGCGCAGATGCGACGGCGGCGTTAGCCGACGAATTTCCGGAAGTGCGCATAAACCTTTCCTTGTTCCTTTCCTTGTCTTCCTTGTTATTCCCTGTTCTTGTCCGGTTTTCCGTACTTTCTAAAGTCCGAAAAGCTGTACTTTCAGAAGTCCTGTTTTTCTGACTTTCGGAAGTGCTGTTTCCCGTACGTACGGAATCCTGTAAGTCCGGTTTTTCGTACTTACGGTTTTCCGTACTTTCGAAAGTCGGCCGTTCGGTATTAACCCACTCACTGGGGACATATCCGACCAGCGTGTAATGCATCCGCCATTCGTCATTAACTAAGCGACGCTTTTTGGTTATAAGCCCGGCCTGCTTCAAAGAAGCGGTAGCCTTCATTACGGTCTGCCGATTGCATCCCGTCTCGAAAGCGATAGTCTCTACGCTGGGCCAACAAACAACCGCATCATTGCCGACCATCCAATCGGCAAGGCAGTTGAGTACTTGCCTCTCGCTTCCTTTTGTGTCTTGGGCAAGAGCCCAAAATCTTGCAGGCACGCTCATAGAATCCTCAGCCAAAAACCTTTGGATTGAGGTCTTCCCGTGAAACCTTGAAGATCTCGGCGATCTTCTTCGCGCTTTGGGCGGGGACATACCCTTTTTTCTTCCACCCCCAAACGGCCTGCGGGGTGATTCCAAGGATGCGAGCAAGTGCACTCGCGTTCCCGTTCACACACGCCAACGCGAGATCGGGACCTAACAGCTCTTCGACCTTGCGCTCACTCTGCGGAGTGCTTGCCGTACTTGTTGCCGTCATTCGACACCTCTTAAAGTAATTTAAGGCATTACTTTAGCTTCTACTTGAATATATTTCAAGTATAGGTTTTAATGCTACTCGTTACGGCTTCAACCTCTGCTTGAAATAATTACGGGGAGGAGACCCAACCATGAGCAATTTTGCAGATCGATTCAAGCAGGCCCGAATTAATGCGGGCGTCTCAATTTCGTCCATCGCAAAAGAGATGGGCATTTCAGTTCAATCCGTCTATGGTTGGGCAGAAGGTTCAATCCCAAAGGCCGAGCGCATCGAGCGCTTGGCTGAACTGCTGGGCGTTTCGCTCCAATGGTTAGCCTTTGGTGAGGGAGAGATCAAGGCAATGGGGAGCGAGACGGGAGGCATCATCGTCCCCTTACTGAACATCGCCCATTCAGCGGGATTTAATGGCGGTGACAACGGCTCTTGGGTTGATGCGCCTATAGTCGCCCGACTTCTAGAGCTCGACCCTGTATGGGTAACTGAGAATCTGACATGCCTCTCGGCCGCTCGGAATCTCGCTATGGTGCACGTGTCAGGCGACAGCATGGAGCCGACGTTACACAACTCAGACATCGTTCTTGTCGATCGAGGAGTAAGCCGCATCAACCGAGAGGGCATCTTTGCCGTGACTTGTGACGATGGCTTCTACATCAAACGGTTTCAAAGGATTCTCGGCTCCAGACTGATGATGATCAGCGACAACCAGTTCTACAAACCGCAAGAATTCGACCCGCAAGATAAGAGTTTGAAGTTTGAGGTTTGTGGCCTGGTCCTGTGGGCGTGGCAAGGTAAGCGTCTTTTTTGATCCAAGCCAAAACTTAATCAACATAGAGTCAAGTAGCGCTTTAAGTTGCTACTTGACTTTTTTGAGCCGTCGCTTTAAAGTACTGCCTTAATATGTTCAAGCATTACTTGAATATGGCAATTCCACCCCCATCCGAAAGACGGGGAGTGCACCGGATGATGATTAGTCAGACGGGCGACGGAAAGCCTCAAGGCGCGGAGCTAGTACCTCCCGCCGAGCGGACAAAAACGCACACGGGCAGACCCAAGCAGTGAATCTCCCCCGCCGGGAGTTGGTTCAGACCATCGGCGAGGGAGAAGGCCAACTTCAGCCCATTCTCAAGAGCGGGCTGAGGTGGGCTTTTCGTATAATGGATTGCAGAGACACACGGGGATACGACGTGACACTTACTGACAATCAAAAACGCGCTCTAGTGAAAAGGATCGCCGACATCTATGAGAAAGTAGGTGTTGCAGGTCTGGCCTTAGGGCTTTTCCAGTACAACTTCCAAGGGGCGTTGATTGGACTGGGGTTCTTGACGGTCAGCCTCTTACTCACATACCTTTTGGAGCGATGAACATGGACTTATGGACGCTAGTAGCCATCTTCGGCGTAATCGGTGCGGCATTCGCCCTGTACCTACTTCGCGGTCTTCCCCCGAAGCATCGTCACTAACCGCTGACACGAACAATCAGGCCCTCGCCCCGAAAGGAGCGGGGGCTTTTTCATGCTCTCTCCGGAGAGCCCAGATTCAAGCCGCTTCTAGTTTTGTCAACTTGTTGGTTGGATGGCATGCCGGGAGGCGGCTTGAACCTGAATTTTGACATCGCTTGCAGATTCGGGCATACTGCGCTCAGGTGCTCAAAACACCTGTAAAGCGGATTCCGCCCTGTCAGTCATGCGGATTTTTTTGTATCTGTAGCCCTATGGGCGCGGATAGCTCAGCTCATGGCTGAGCGTGAGGCTAATAAAAAACCCAAAAGGGAAATATGCCCGCCGCCTTTACACGGTTTTGAGCGCTTGGCCGCCCTCTCAAAAGGGGCGATTAATCAAATATGTAAAGGAGTTCACAATGGCTCAGAACATTGTTCAAAATGCCTTCCGTGTGGTTGAAGGCCGTGCGGTTACGTCCAGCTTCAAAGTTGCAGAATACTTTGGCAAAAAGCACAGCGACGTAGTTCGCGCGGTAGATGACCTAATTGCAAAAAATCAAGAACTTCAAGTATTACGCAATTTTGCGCGATACTCAGAAACAGTCAGTCTGAACGACAAGGGTGCTACTCGAAAGGTTCCTGCGTACTGGATGGATCGCAAGGGCTTCTGTCTATTGGCTATGGGCTTCACCGGTGCTAAGGCGCTCGAATTCAAGTGTGCTTTCTATGATGAGTTCGAGCGGATGGAACAGGCGCTGAAGACTCCTCCCGCTCCGGCATATATCACCGACGCACAGCAACGCGAAATCCAAAGAGCAGTAGGCCGCCGCTCCGAAGGCTACGGGATCAACTATCAAACGATTTACTCGGCGCTGAAAAATCATTTCAACGTCCCCAGCTACAAGCGGATTCTCGAAAAAGACTTCGAGGCCGCAATCTCTTTCATCCAGTCAGTCAAAATCATGACGCGTGAAGAATGCATCGAGCATGAAAAGGCTCAGATGAAGCGCATCGAGGCTGCCACTTATCACGACGAGCCGATCCCGCCGAAGGTCTACACCGTCAAGGCGCACTTCATGGAGGAACTACGGTCTCTCGTCTACACGTGGCGCTACCTGCACCGCGCAAACCTCGAGCGCTATGTGGACTTCCTCCGAAGCGTCGATTCGCCCTACGCTGCATCCATGTGGGAAGCCGTTCACGACTTCAACTGGCTGAACCTTGAAGCCTCTCTCGACAAGATCGGATACAGCGTCAAGGAGCTTCCTTGCTACAAACACTGGCTGAGCCATCAGCCCGCGTAACTGACAATCATCTCTAACTACAAAGCCTCGTCGCCGAAAAGCGCCGGGGCTTTTCTTTGAGCACGACATGAGCACCTACAAAACCCTCGTGGACTTCCGGCTGTTCAACCACGCCGACATGTGGGAGGCCTGCAAGGGGTTCCGAAGCGTGATCCATAAGGCGATCTACACGGCCGACGTGGAGCTTGCTGCTCTTCTTCGCGGACACCTCCAGCAGCTCCTCGACATTGACGAGGACATTGAAGACCGCGAGGGCTTCGCTTTCGCGGCGGGTGCTGCACTTGCTCACCAGATGAGGAGCCGCAAATGACCAAGTTCACGGAATTCCTGCTCGACGCGCTGACGGGCAGCCCGGCCAAGGGCTTTACCCCGGCTGAGCTCGCCAGAGAGCATCAAGCTCAGATGATCGGCGTCATCGGCGGGGTCATCTTCTTCGCGACGATGTGCCTTGTCATCTACGGCGGCTCATACCTCCTCAAATACCTCGCTACCAACTGAGGCTTCATCATGAACGAAACCGAATTCACTCCGCGCTGCCTTTCCGGCGCGGCTGAGCTCGAGATCGACTTCTACCGCGATCTCTACGAACTTGGGGTGTGGTGGGCGCTCCTCTCCGGCCATGACCGCGAGACCCGCGCACGCCGCGTCCTCGAGCGCTCCCTGTACAACGTCGAGGGGTTCCGCGAAGCGTTCGACCGCGAGGCCGCCAAGGGCGGGGAGTTCTTCGACGTAATCGACCGCATCCTGCACAAGGCCGACCGGGCCTGCAAGGAATGGTCTCAGTACGAGTACGAGGAGAACAAGCGCGACCGTGCTGAGGACGCCGCATGATCAGGCGCACCAAAAAGGAGCTCATTCAGATCTTCAAGAAGCTCCGCGAGTCTCACGCTTGGTCTAAGGACGAGACCGGAGAGCTCTCGATCATCCGAGAGCGCTACGAGGAGGGCAAGGAAGATGAAGTTCATCGCCTGATAGGTGAACTGGACGCCAAGCTAGGCGCAAAGCGTCTCGCACTCTTCGCGCTTTGGAGTGACCTCACCCGCTCAGAGAAGGAACCGCAATGACCATCCCCCAGCACCCGCACCGGCATCGCTCTCAGCTCAGCAAGCGCCAGCGCAGGGCATGCGCAGCGCGCAACGCCCGAGCGAGAGAGCGCAAGACCAAAGCAACGAAACACACCAAGGCGAGCTTCCTCCAGGGGCTCGCCTTTTTACTAGGGAGATTTTTCCGATGACAACCGACTCAGCAGACCGGGCCGAATGGCTCAAGCAGCCGGAAGCAGAAGCGCGCCGGGGCCGCCAGACGACCAAGAGCGGCCGAACAGCTGCGAACAACCGCACAGCCCGCCCCCAAACAGGCGGGCTTTTTCGACCTCATTCGCTACATCTTGGAAAGGTGGTTCAAATGACACCGAATGACCAGAAAGAAGAAGAGGTTTGGGAAGCCGAACAGGCCTCCGCAAACCTCCCTATGTCCGGGCAAGACGAAGACGACATCGAGCGCATGCGAAAAGAGTTCGATGAAGTCTTCGCGTTTTAACCACACGGAGAATCATACATGAGCTACGGAACGCTTGTTTTGGGCGAAAGTGGGTCAGGCAAGACTTGCTCCCTTCGCAATATCGATCCAACCAAAACGCTAATCATCCAACCGGTCAAAAAACCGCTTCCTTTCAGGTCAACTGGATGGAAGTTTGTTCAGCTCGGAACTAAAAAAGTTGTCGAGAACAAGCGAGAGCGAGAAGAGCTCACACGCCTGAGTGGCGGCAACATCCTCTGCACGTCCAACGTCCCCTTCATCCTTCAGTCCATGAAGGAGACCTCAAAGGAGATCATCGTCATCGACGATTGGCAGTACTTCCTATCCTTCAGAATGATGGAGTTGCGGAACGTCGGCGGCTATGACAAGTGGAATCAGATCGGCGGCTGCGGGTTCGATCTCGCCAAGACCGCTTCAGAGCTCGACGATGCAAAACGCGTCTATCTCCTTGCGCACACGGTGGTCAAGGATGGCGTGACGCGCATCAAAACGATCGGGCAGATGCTGGACGAAAAGATCGTCATTGAAGGGATGTTCACAACCGTCCTTCGAACAGCGGTCGATCAGGGCAAGTACCTCTTTCGCACTCACAACTCAGGCTTCGACACCGTGAAATCTCCTCTTGGGATGTTCGAAGAAGACGAGATCGACAACGACCTTGCAGAGGTCGACAAGGCCATCTGCGAGTACTACGGAATTTCAACACCCGCCGAAGAATCGGCAAAGGAATCTAAATGATCATCGGAACTATCAAGGCCGACAAGGTATCTGCCATCAGGAGCGAAACCCCGGCCCGCATCTTTGAAACTGGGGCTTACAAAGGAAAGATCCTGCAGGCAGAGCAGTACGAAACGAAGAACGGAGCCGCGATGCTCCGGTTTTACTTCGAATCGAATGATGGAGCCACGGCGTGGCTCTCGCTTTGCATCGTCAAAAGCGACGGCGAAAAGGCTTTTGGTATGGGTATCTTCCAGTCCATGCTTTTTTGCTCCAAAACCGAGTCGGTCGAATGGGTCGAAGGCAAGGTACGCACCATGAAAGGCGAGATCGTGAAGGGCTATCGCGGAAAGGCGATCGAAGGAAAGCCAATCGGCCTCGTCCTTGAAGCAGAGCTCCGCGAATACCTCTATCTAGGGGAGGTAAAGATCGCCAACGACATGACGATCCGACGCGCATTCGATCCGGCCACCGGTCGAACCGCTAAGGAGATCGATTCGGGCGCGACTGAAGCCACGGCTATCCCCGCGCTTCTTAAGAACCTGAAGGAGCATCCTAAGGCGGTGCGCAAGCTTGACGGAGGAACGCAGGCACAGACCTCCAGCGCAGCTTCTATGCCGCCTGATCCGCCAGTCGATGACGACATGCCCTTCTAACAACCATTCAGCCCCGGTCAACCACCGGGGCTTTTTTGCGAGCACTCAAAATGAAAATTTACGAAATCCCCGGCGCGCTGCGCGAACTTCTCGACCGCCTCGACGCCGATCCCGATACGGGTGAGGTCGATGGCGAAGCCCTTGCCGCCTACGCGGAGTACAACGCCGCCGCAGCCGAAAAGCTCGAGGGCACGGCCTGCTACGTGCGCGAATTGAAGGCAGAAGCCGGCGCCATCAAGGCTGAAGAAGAGCGTCTTGCAAAGCGCCGTAAGGCACTGGAGAACAAGTCCGAGCGCCTGAAGGCCTACATGATGCCCGCGCTCGAAGCTATGGGCGGAAAGGTCAAAGGCGTCATGGTGTCTCTTCGCATCGGCACGACGCAAGCCGTCAAGGTGCTCGACCTTGAGGCCCTTCCCGAAGCCTTCAGGCGCATCAAGACGACGATCGATCCGGACAAAGTAGCGCTGAAGAAGGCGCTCAAGGACGGCGAGACCATCCCCGGAGCGGCGCTCGAAGAACGCCAGTCCGTGGTGATCTCGTAAGTAAAGACAAGCTCATCACGCAAATCGTTCGATTGGCCTCTTCGAGTTGCTTAAATAGATTCGTCCATTGTCTTCAAACACATCCCCCAACAAAATGCGAAGAATCACCTCCATTTTGCGCACTTCTGTGCTCACAATGATTTTTCCATTTCTGACTGAGTTCAGGTTGAGAATTTCATCGTATTTCTGAAAAGTAGCCAGCCTTCTTTCGAGAGGGGCGTCCTGCTCTTTTAGTAGCCATACCAAGCGAGCCACCTTCATCGAATCAAGCGCTTGGACTTTGTCTGCACTATCTTGATCGAAGATTGGCTGTCGGAAGAAGGTTGTAATGGTCGTCTTGTCCGCTCCGGGCGCATACTGATCAGAAAACCCCGGAAGGACCGCGCGGATGTTCTGAACACTTTTAAAACGCAATCTTTTTGACTCGAGGTCATAGACCCCTGAAAGCGACGATGCAATAGTGAATGCGGACTCTTCGATTTTTCTGACTGAGTCGCTGCAACCGAAACCAAACCAACGATCGCGCTTAGCGAGATAAGAATTGGTGAAGCGCTGAATTAGCACCAGATTAGGTAATTGTGGCGCTCGGAACAATAGAGCACGGCATTCGCTTAAGGAATCCGTGTTTTTCAGTACATCGCTACAGTTACCATTAATGATTTCCTGAAACGACGCGAATGTTCCATCGGCATCAACATAGTCGCTGATGGAAAAGCATTCGTCTGATTCCACCTTGTAACGACCGTCGAATTCAACTTCGCTTAGCTCTGAAAACTCTTCGTATTGGCTTCTGACAACGGCGCTTATATCATTGGCCGCATCAGACATGAGTTTGAGACGCCGAACGCAGGTCGACACCCCACGAAAAGAGGCTCCAGAGACAAACAGAGATTCCGCGTTATCCATCATTTCAATCCATACAAGCAGTTATCCGAAATACTTGAAGCTTCCGTCAATCGCAACGGCCTAAGGCTGGGATTTTTGATCAACACCGTCACAGTAGTGCCGTCTGGTCGCGTGGCCTCAAAAAAGCGCATTCCACAAATTCGCAGCAATGGGGAAAAAGCAATCGTCATTGACGCCCACGAGAGGATCAACAACAAGATCCCGCCAAGCAACCACCCCGTCGGCTCTTGGCGATCTCCCTGGATCATGAACAAAGGAAGAACATATGGCAGATAGGCCAACAGGCTATCTGTGCCCAGCTCTTTGACGCTTGTTAGCTTCACGGGGAGTCGATCCAACTTCGTCGCGACCCACCCGAGGTAGATCAGGATTATTTGCCCAAGAGCATAGTTGAACACCACTGCGCACAAAACGAATACCAGCTGCGCGTTCAGGTGAGCTTCTAAGAAATGAGAGACCACATCAGGCAACAGGCTCAGCAGCCAATCCGAGTACAAATAGCTGAACGTGATGCTCAACGGGAACACGGTAGCCAACGAAATAAGAGATCGATAAAGATTATTCATGGCAAGACTCCCCTCGCGACGTTTGTCGCAAGCTCCTTTTCCATTTTGACACAGCGCCTAAGATCGGGCACAATGTCCGCAATGCTTCCCAGTGAAGCAGGCGGGATTGGTCTCCCGACTCTAAGGCGTAGGATGAAGCCGCCGACCGTTGGAAGCGGCTTTTTTCATCTTCGCAAAAAGGGAGTAACTGCGCGTTACCCCCCCCCCCTTTGCAAGTCTCCTTTATGGGAGGGCTTGCAGGCCTCTTCGGAGGGCCGTTTCCTTAGAGCGGTAGACCAACCTGCAAGCCCGCCCGCCACCGATTGGTCTCGGTGAGGACGGGATTCAAAATGAATCTAAGGAGACTTCAATGTCCATTATTGCCTTCTCGTTTGAGAATACTTCCGTCCGCACGCTCGGCACGCCTGAAGCGCCCCTCTTTGTCGCTATCGACATCTGCAAGGCGCTTTCTCACAGCAACCCGCGTAAGGCGATAGCTGATCTCGTCGACCCTGAAGACATCGTCAAGGCCGAGATCGACACCGCTGGCGGCAAGCAAACCGTCAACTGCGTCACCGAGTCTGGTTTATACGCACTGATCTTCGGCTCCAAGTTAGAGAGTGCCAAGCGCTTCAAGCGCTGGGTCACCTCTGAGGTGCTTCCCGCTATCCGCAAGCAGGGCTACTACGCCGGCCCCGCCTACATCGACGAGGCCCAGCAGCGCGAAATTCAGCGCGCAGTCGGACGTCGCGCCGCCGGCATCGGGAAGAACTTCCGCGTGATCTACTCCGCCCTCAAGGACCATTTCCGCATCCCGCGGTACACCTGCCTGCAGAAGAAGGACTTCGAAGCCGCACTCGCTTTCATCCAGACAGTGCCCGTCAAAACCCGCGCTGAGTGGGTCAAGCACGAAGAGGAAGAGATCAAGCGCATCGAGGCTGCCACTTATCACGACGAGCCGATCCCGCCGAAGTACTACACCGTCAAGGCGCACTTCATGGAGGAACTACGTTCTCTCGTCTACACGTGGCGCTACCTCCACCGCGCAAACCTCGAGCGCTATGTCGACTTCCTCCGGAGCGTTGATTCTCCTTACGCCGCCTCCATGTGGGAGGCTGTCCACGATTTCAACTGGCTGAACCTTGAGTCCTCTCTCGACAAGATCGGATACAGCGTCAAGGAGCTCCCTTGCTACAAACACTGGCTGAGCCATCAGCCCGCATAACTAACACACTTTTCTAACCTCAAGGCCTCGGAGAGATCCGGGGCCTTTTTCTATTGGAGCATTCTTAATGAATGAACTCATCACAAATTTTATGCCTTATACAACTAACCATTCATCAACACATTTTTGAATGCGCTCTTTCCAGTCATTCTCATCTGATGCAATATCTCCTTGCTCTATTACAGAATCAAGAAATTTTCTCACATCAACAGGTTTAGGCTGCGTTGTATAATTATAAGAATTTTCAACCAAACGCATGAATTGATCTAGATCTAGTGGAATAATTTTTGTTTTTCCGCCATACAAAGCAATTGGAATATGATTCAGCCCGTAAAAATGTGCAAGGGTTGCAGAGTTTATCGTAGGCGCAATAAATAGACAATATGTTTCTTTACCACACCCTTTTTTCAAATATCCCAAATGACGCGCTACGGGTTCGCCCTCTGATTCATATTGTTTTTGCCCAGATTGCATGGTTACTTCAACAGATAACGCATAATCCCTGTAATCACATTCAATATCAGGCATATTACCTGCCGCCGTTGACAATGGTTGGCCTATGTCATCAAAGTTAAAATTACCTTTAATTTCACCGCCATCAAGCATAGTCATAGCACGCCATGTGTTGTATTCCAACATCAACGGAGCATCATAATATCCATCAGAAATTATCTCATTAAATGTATCAATAATTTCCGAATACAAGGCATAAGACTTGATTTTTATGACTTGTTCATTAATAACAGTCTTCTTGCGTTCAGCCACAATAGAATCGCGCAAATCTTTTAACTCATCTAATGTCATCCCTGATAACTGCCGTTGCGTATATTCGCTTATACGCATTAGATGCGTCTGCCACATTATTGCGATTATCAATATATAAAACAGGCTTAGAAGCGTTAAACAAATATTCTTTATATTTTTCTATATCATCAATATAGACTGGCTTTCTTTCCACACTTTTAAGTATAAAATCTACATCCTTTAGCTTATCCGGATAAAATGAAATCGAATGATTTTTATAAGACACAGAAACAAGACTTGTATAACGCAAATACCGAAAGCAAGCATCTGTATAATCCCGCGCATTATTCTTTTTGGTAGAAATAAATTTTTTTAAGCTTCCATCTACAGTTTCCCGTGTCTTTGTTTTGCCTGCATCAATATCAGAGGCATACGTCTTCAACAATATCTCAGTCCATTTTTCATCAACAAATTTTTTATACTGCCCTTTATATGCTTCTTTTTCTACTCTAAATTTAAGAATAGCATTTTTTATGACTTCGTATTCTCTGTAGTCAGTCAACATTAAAGCAAATATTTTGAGTTCATCAAATGATAAGCTTTCCAAATCACGCACAAGGCGCATAATTTCCAAATATGGCTTAATAAAGAAAGTACCGCCAATTGCATCTGCTTCAACATGATATGGTGAAGGAAGCTGAAATTTCAATAACTGCCGTAAAAAAACCTCTTGCGGTCGTTTACTATATACAAATGCATTTCCCGCTTCGGTTAATTCGATATATGGTTTTAAATCAACAAATCCTAACGCTTTAGGGGACCGAGTTATCCTGTCCCTCGCACTAAAGTCCTTATTTTTTAATGAACCTTTTCCTTCAAAAAATGAGGATTTAGTTAACAGTTCTGTAAACTCAATTTGTGACTGCTTATTCCATTCTCTACCACTAAAAGTTTCAGCCAAGAGCTGAATTTCAGGTATCATTTTAGAGGGTGTTCGGGGTGATGTTGTAAAAAACAGGGCTTTCTTTTTCAAATATGCCATATATACATCTCCCTTTTAATAGTTCTTTACGACAACGTGCATTTTATCGTTTTTGAAACGATTGCGTATATTCACTGCATAATTCTTGTAATATTCATCAAAAATATAACCACTATAGAGTTCTTCAGTTAATGGGGTCTTTCCAATAACCATTAACGCTCTGCACGATAAATTCCGAAAGTCTTCTGCTAATCGTCTATGTTCAGTTTCATCGAAACCGTTCATCATATCAATGTTGCCATAATCGTTAAAAATACAATCATACGGCGGGTCAAGAAAAATAAAATCGTCCTCACCAGCCATGTCAAAGATTTTTCGATAATCCATATTGAATAATTCTGCACGCTGCAACAACTCACTATGCTGAGCAGTCACAAGGTGCGTATTAAGATTAGGATACCTACCGAATGGAACATTGTATTCGCCGCTATTGTTGTATCTTATCATACCAGAATAGGCTGTTTTGTTAATAAAAAAATACAAAACACCATCCAAAAATGAATCATCTGGGTGATTAAATAACTCGCGAATTTTATAATACAAGTCCTCGTTTGCATTCGGAACTCGTTCATCTGGTGACAAAGCTTTTAGTCGTTTATATTCTGCTTGATTGACTTCATATTGTCGCTGAAGTTCATCAAGTTGTATGCGCATAGCAGGGTAATCGTCCCTCAATTGCTGATAAAACATCATTAAACGCCCATTTAAGTCATTTATTATTGCATTATCAGGCTCAAGATAAAAAAATACTGCGCCACCACCAAAAAAAGGTTCTATATAACGATTAAAATTATCAGGTATATATTGAAGAAAGCGGAGTATCTCCCTAGATTTTCCTCCACGATATTTCAAAACCGGATTCATTATTGCACCCCATTTCTATTCTTTGCCTTTTGGCATACTGTAATTATGCCATATTATTTGAATAAATTCAATTCCTTTTCATCAATTTTATCTATTTTTATGATGCCATTTACAAAAGTAAGTTCCACTCAACCAACCTGAAATATGGGAATTAAGGAATATCTACGCAAAATAGGATATATTATCCAAAGTCTCTAACAAGAGCATTTACCGAATTGATCTTGTAACGCCATTGCACAGAGTTAAATTTAACTCGATAACAGCCTATTTTGCCCATTTTTGAACACATTTTCGTTCCCAAGGCACCATTAGCCCATCACTCTGTTGCTTCAACACAGGCTTCACACCAGCTCAAGCACCTAACCGCGTAATCATCCACTTTTCTTAACAGGCCTCGACGCTCACGCGTCGGGGCTTTTCTTTTGGAGCATTCTCAATGAATGAACTGATCAAACTTTCGTCAGCCCGCATCAACGACGAAACGGTGCAGACCTGCAGTGCTAGAGACCTTCACCGGTTTCTCGGAATCGGCAAGGACTTTTCGACATGGGTAAAAGCTCAGATTGAACGCGCTGCATTTGCTGAAAATGTGGACTATGTAAAAATTTCAGGAAAATCACTATCCCCCAAAAGGGGGAATTCAGGGAAAACACCTACTGAGTACTTTTTTACGATCTCGGCATCAAAAGAAATTTCGATGATGAGCAATACACCGAGGGGCAAGGAGGCACGTCTTTACTTCATCGAATGCGAACGAGTTGCAAAGGAAGCAACTGCAAAACTCCGTGCACAACCTGCCGCATTTGCATTGCCAGACTTCACAAATCCTGCTTGCGCAGCCCGCGCATGGGCGGAGCAATATGAGCAACGCTTGGCTCTTGAAGCTCAGGTCAAGAGTGATACGCCTAAAGTTGAATTTGCCGAGGCTGTCACCGCGTCAGACGCAGAGCATACGATCACCGAAGCCGCCAAAGTGCTCAGCATCCGCCCCAGAAAATTCTTCGACTGGCTCCGTATGGGAGGATTTATTTACAAACAAGGCACACAAGCTATGCAAATTTCAATCAATAAGGGCTTGATGGTGACTCGCTTCCATACGTTCAAGCACACCGATGGGGAACTCGACAAAAAAGCACATGCACGAATAACAGGCAAGGGACTGTATTTCTTCTATCAACGCCTACGCCATGAAGGCTTGATCGACCGTAACCCCAATCTGGAACTGACTGCGTAATTCATTTTGAATCAGCAACATCGATCCACTTTAAGGTAGTCAACCATGACACAAACAGAACACCAACAACTGAAGGATTATGAATTTCTGCGCCCCGCCGAAGCCGCCTTGTACATGCGAATCGGCCGCACAACATTGTGGCGTTGGGCAAAAGAGAGGAAGTCTTTTCCTAAACCGATAAAGATGGGGCCAACAGTTACGGTCTTTCGCCGATCGGAGCTAGACGCCTATCTGAAATCGCTTGAAGGAGAGAGATTGGCTGCATGTTGATGCATAGAGGAGTCGAAGGACTCCTCTTTTTTTATGTCCGTCAATCTATTTTCTGGAAGCAAAACCGTCCCCAGGCAGCCATGACAGCTCGACGCTCTGCTTCAAGAGTAGCCCGATTGTATGCCCCACCGTAGTCGTCTTTTAGCTTGTGCGCCATACACAGCTCTACCGCCTCTTCATCAAGTAGCCGACGATTTTCACCGCTTTTCGACCATGTTTTAAAGCTCGCACGAGCAGTTCCATGTTGAGTTGCGGTGATCGGCCGACCGGCCTTTTCAGATAAAACGGGATCAACCCATCCCTTGCCACCATTATTCACACTGCGCTGATGTAGTCTGCTGAACACCTGCCCCATTGCCGCATCAGAAAGAGCTTTTTTCAATCGGGGCGAAGGGAAAATCAACTCGGAGTCACGAGGCAACGCCGTCAATATTGACAATGCTTCGTCAGAAAGATACACAGTGTGATCACCTCTCCCCTTAGTTTTGAAATTTGAATTTGGAATCCGGAGCGTACGGGCTTCAAAATCGACATCTGTCCACTTTGCCAGACGGACCATCTTTGATCGAAGTACGGTCAGAATAGAAAACGCAGTCATGCGATAGCTCACGTCTGAAAAAGTCATGAGCTCAGCCATAAAATCAGGCACCTCGTGAAAATCTAGTGCGGGCAAGTTCTGGTGCCGTTTTCGGTTTGCCTTAAAAGGCTCAAGAAGTACCCCGAGTACACCAGTTAGATCAGCCGGATTCTCTTGAGAACAATATCCCTTCGCCTTAGCCCACTGGAACAATTTGAAAACTGCAGACTTACAGTTTTCCCCAGTATCAGTCGTCGTCTGCCATAACGGTTTAAGTAGGCCAAATACGTCCTTCGGCAATAACGCCGAAATTGGAATGTCTCCAATGACTGGATTGATATGGTTCGCAAAGTATGCCCGCATTACGGACTCTCCCCGAACATTATTGATCCAGTAGTCACCTTCAGCTCGCTCGCGAATCCACTCTTCAGCACAAGCCGCAACGGTATGGCAAAGACGATCACGTTCTTGTCGCTCTGCCTCCTGTTGGAGTTTTTGTTGTTCAATCTGCTTGCGACGCCCCTCTACAGGGTCAATCCCGTTCCGAAGCATTTCTGCAAATGCAGCCGCACTTTCTCGAGCTTGTTTGAGCGAAATCGCATTTACCGCACCAAGGCTAATCATCGTCCGCTTCTTATTCATTTGAAAGCGATAAACGAAGTAACGCGCACCCTCTGGCTTGACCAGAAGCATTAGCCCAGCAACACCCCCTAAAGTCGTCAGCCCAATCTTGGAGATGGCGGCAACCTCTTTGGAGGTCAGTGGTTTGATGATCTTTGGCATAGGGAACCCCGGCGGTTGGTTATACCATCCGTTATACCATCCGGCGGCGAATGTTCCAAAATTGAATGGAACACCTAGAAACCGCGCGACACGCCCTATATGTGCCGAATTCCTTGTTCAATAAGCAAAAATGGAAAGGGTCGGAACGTCTTGAAACGTCCCGACCCTTATCAGGTGGTGGAGAGGAGGAGGATCGAACTCCCGACCTCTGCATTGCGAACGCAGCGCTCTCCCAGCTGAGCTACCCCCCCGCCAGAGGAAAGGAATTATGCCTCTCACCCCAATTCTTGGCAAGAGAGTATATCCAACCATCACGCATATGCGGTATAGCACAACTCAGATCGGTTCTTTGAGCATTTAGCAAAGAATCGTTCCGCCTTCCCTCATCTCAGATTAGGCAGCTGCATGCGCCATAATGTTGCACATGCAGAAGATTGATTTTCACTTCAATGTCCCCAATCGCCTACGGTATGCGTGTCTTGTTGCGCGTACTGTCTATAAGCGTGGACTCACACTCGCGATGTGGTCGTCGGAGACGAAAAAACTCACAGAGCTCGACGAGTTGCTGTGGCGGTTTGATGATCTCGCATTTCTTCCGCATGTTTTCGCTGATGATTGTCACGCAGCTGAAACGCCCATTCTTCTTTCAACCAAACTGCCTCAGCTCACCGGCGACGTACTTGTGCTGCTCGACGACGCACTGCCCGCTGACTGGCAGAAAGAATTCGGACGTTTTTCACGCATCATTGATGTTGTGAGCACTGAGCCCACCGAGCTCAAACTTTCGCGCGATCGTTGGCGTGCCTATAAAGCGGCGGGGGTGGAACTCGCCGCCTATGACCGCCGCAAATAATCCGCTGCCGACCCATTTTGAAGGACATCATTCATGAACCGTCAGGAACCTGTTATCGATTCACGGTTTCTTAAATGCCGCACGCTGAAGGATCGCGTGGATCTTTCTTGGGAAACTGTCGAAAACTTAACGAAACAGATGCAGACACCAATCCCAACGCAGGCGCCTGTTCAGTCGCAGCCCGTTGCTGAAATTGAGCCTCAGCCATTCGAGCCTCAGCCTTTGATTCTGACTGAAGCGGAAAAGAAAGCGCTTATTGCCCGTCTCGCACCAGCAGTAGAAGCCGCACTTCGAGAAAACTTGAAGAATACGGTTGAGATGGCAGCCGAAAATGCAGTAACCCGGATCAAAGCAGATCTCGAACGTTCCGTAGCATCAACCATTCAGCAGGCCGTCGCCACAGAAGTCCAAAAACTCGACCTCTCTGACATCATCAAGCGCTGAATCATTTTCGAATGCAGAAGCCCGTTGACTCAAGGCAGCAGTTGTTCGTGAGAAAATGGCGAAATGCTTTGAATTTACGCAGAGGACGGTCATCTGACCTGCCTCTGCTTTTGATTTTTCCTTGCGCGCTCTTGGTATGACCCCCAGCGATCGCGCGAAACCCTCTTTGTTAGTCGACAACTCACCATGACGGATAAAGAAACGCAGGAACTCGCCAAGAGTTTTGAACCCAATGAAATTGAAGCGCGCTGGTACCCTGCCTGGGAAAAGAGCGGCTGCTTCAAGGCCGGCCTTGATCCGAAAAAGCCTGCTTTTTCCATTCAGCTCCCCCCGCCCAACATTACAGGCATCCTGCACATGGGCCATGCCTTTAATCAGACCGTAATGGATACGCTTACTCGCTATCACCGCATGGCGGGCTACAACACAATGTGGCTGCCTGGCACCGATCATGCCGGCATTGCCACGCAGATCGTTGTAGAACGCAAGCTTGAAAAGGAAGGCATCTCCCGTCGAGACATGAAGCGTGAAGACTTCATTGCGAAAATCTGGGAATGGCAGAAGTTCTCCGGCGGCACGATTCTGGAACAGATGCGCCGTATGGGTGACAGCGTGGATTGGGATCGCCTTTACTTCACGATGAACCCGAAGCTCTCGAAGGTTGTCATTGAAACTTTCGTGAAACTTTACGAAGAAGGCCTCATCTACCGCGGCAAGCGCCTGGTCAACTGGGATCCGAAGCTCCAGAGCGCAGTTTCTGACCTTGAAGTTGAAAGCGAAGAAGCTGACGGTCATCTTTGGGAAATTCGCTACCCAGGCGCTGATGGCTCTGAAGGTGTCATCGTTGCAACGACCCGTCCGGAGACGCTGTTTGGCGACCAAGCCGTTGCGGTTCATCCCGAAGACGAACGCTACAAGTCGCTTGTCGGCAAGATGCTGAAACTCCCGCTCACTGATCGTGAAATACCTGTCATTGCGGACGAATACGTTGATCGTGAGTTTGGATCGGGCTGCGTGAAGATCACGCCGGCCCATGACTTCAACGACTTTGAAGTCGGCCGTCGCCACAATCTCGCCATGCTCAATGTTCTGACGAAGACTGCCCGTATGAACGAGAATGTACCGGCGAAGTATCAGGGCATGGATCGCTACGAATGCCGCAAGGCCGCAGTTGAGGATCTCAAAGCTGCTGGTCTGCTTGTCGCCGTGAAACCCATCAAACACATGGTGCCTCGTGTTTCTCGTACCGGTGAGATCGTCGAACCGATGCTCTCCGAGCAGTGGTACATGGCGATGAGTAAGCCCGCTCCAGAAGGCTCCCTCTATCCGGGCAAGTCAATCGCTGAAGTGGGACTTGATGCAGTTGAATCCGGCGAAGTAAATATCTTCCCGGCTGAATGGCGCGGCGTCTACCGTCAGTGGCTCGAAAATATTCAAGACTGGTGCCTCTCTCGTCAGCTCTGGTGGGGTCATCAGATCCCTGCCTGGTATGACGAAGCTGGCCGAGTCTATGTTGCGCGTACAGAAGAAGAAGCGCAGAAGCAGGCAGGCGAAGGTGTAAAGCTTACGCGCGACGAAGATGTGCTCGACACGTGGTTCTCGTCCGCCCTTGTCCCCTTCTCGACCCTTGGCTGGCCCCATCCCGAAGGCGACGAAAAAACCGCCTACGACCTCTATCTGCCGAGCACCGTGCTCGTAACCGGCTATGACATTCTCTTCTTCTGGGTAGCCCGCATGGTGATGATGACGCGTCACTTCACGGGTCGGGTTCCCTTCAAGAATGTCTACATTCACGGCCTCGTGCGCGACGCAGAAGGCAAGAAGATGTCTAAGAGCGAAGGCAACACGCTTGATCCGCTCGACATTATCCAAGGCATTGACCTTGAGCACCTCATTGAGAAAAACACCCGCGGTCTGCGCCAGCCCGAAAAAGCTCCGATCGTTGAAGCCAAGCTCCGCAAGAACTATCCGAACGGGATTGCTGCCCATGGCGCTGACGCCCTTCGTTTCACCATGGCGGCGTATGCGACGCTCGGCCGCAACGTCAACTTCGATCTGAAGCGAGCTGAGGGATACCGTAATTTCTGCACTAAGCTTTGGAACGCCACGCGCTTTGTATTGATGAACGTTGAAGGAAAGGACTGCGGTGTCGGCGCTACGGCGAACGAACCCATGCAGTTCTCCTTTGTCGACAAGTGGATCATCAGCGAATTCGAACGCACGGTGAAGGAAGTGACGACAGCCTACGAGGACTATCGCCTCGACAATGCCGCCAATGCCATCTATTCCTTCGTCTGGAATCAGTACTGCGACTGGTATGTGGAACTTTCCAAAGTTCAGCTGCGCGGTTCTGAAGCTGAACAGCGTGCTACGCGTCATACCCTTGTCACGGTGCTCGAAGCAGTATTGCGCCTCGCCCATCCGATCATTCCGTTTATCACGGAAGAGCTTTGGCAGAAGGTTTCTGTCACGGCTGGCGTGCGTAAGGCAGATGAAGATGCCTTCCTCATGCTCCAGACCTATCCGACATTTGATGCGGCGAAAGTGGATGCCGACGCCGTGGCGCGCATGACGACCATTCAGGCGCAGATCGACTCCATCCGCAATCTGCGAAGCGAAATGAAGCTTCCGCCGTCGCAGAAGATGCCGCTCCTCATTTCTGGACCAGAAGCAGAATGCGCAGCTGCAGCAGCTTATCTGCAGCAGCTTGCACGCCTTGAATCCGTTACACATGTTGAGGATCTTCAGCAGGCCGCTCAGGGCTCTGTCGCGCCCGTGGCCATCGTTGGCGACTTCAAACTGATGCTCAAGGTTGAAATTGACGTCAAAGCTGAACGAGAACGCCTTTCCAAGGAAGCCGCTCGTCTTGCCGGAGAAGTCAAGAAATGCCAGAGCAAGCTGGGCAATGAGCGCTTCGTCTCCAAGGCTCCTGCTGCTGTAGTGGATACAGAAAAGAAGCGCCTTGCGGAATTCACGGCACTCCTTGCTAAGGTTGAGGAGCAGCTCAGGAAACTGCCTCAGGCATAAACTGCTTGCATCCGGAGAGATTCGGTTTAGCGAATCTCTCCAATCGCAGATAACACAAGAGCCGCGAAGTTGACTTTGCGGCTCTTTCTTTTATTTGGCCTGCCCGGCAGGAATCGAACCCGCGACCCTCTGCTTAGAAGGCAGATGCTCTATCCAACTGAGCTACGGGCAGGTCTACGTTGAATTCTGGTCGGGGCGGCGAGATTCGAACTCGCGACATCTTGCTCCCAAAGCAAGCGCGCTACCGGGCTGCGCTACGCCCCGAAGAATGCGGATTATAGGGGATCCTTGATTCTTTTGCTTCCGCCCCCCTCTATTAAAGGCCGATTTAGGCCGACACCCTTTAAAATTATCTTTTTATCTCCATCCTCATACTAAGAAGAGGCAAGTCCATGAGCCAAGCTCAAGACAATTCCAACGATCCCCTGCATGCCAAGAAAAAGGCCTGGTCCGGCCGCTTCAGCGAACCCGTCGACGCCTTTGTACTCCGTTATACGGCAAGCGTTGATTTCGACAAACGCATGGCGCTCGTTGATATCGACGGATCCGTTGCACACGCTACGATGCTCGCCAAAGTTGGCGTCATCTCAGAGCAGGATCTGGCAGACATTAAGCGAGGCATGGCTCAGATTCGTGAAGAAATTCAAACAGGCAAGTTTGAATGGCAGCTTGAACTTGAAGACGTGCATCTCAATATTGAAGCTCGACTCACTGCATTGATTGGTGACGCCGGCAAGCGTCTTCACACCGGCCGCTCCCGCAACGATCAGGTTGCAACCGATATCCGCCTCTACCTGCGCGGTGAAATTGACGAAATTATTCGTCGTGTCGAGCATCTTCAAGAGGTCCTCGTCGCTCAGGCTGAAAAGAACTACAACGTCATCATGCCTGGCTTCACGCATATGCAGGTTGCTCAGCCGGTTACGTTCGGCCACCATATGCTTGCCTATGTCGAAATGCTCGAACGCGATCATGCCCGTCTGATTGACCTGCGTCATCGCGTCAATTCGTCACCTCTCGGCGCAGCTGCCCTTGCGGGTACAACTTACCCAATTGATCGTGAATACACTGCGAAGCTCCTCGGTTTTGAAACGGTTGCTCAGAATTCATTGGACGCCGTTTCAGACCGTGACTTTGCCATCGAGTTCTGCGCAGCAGCCTCTCTCATCATGGCGCACATTTCCCGCCTCTCTGAAGAGCTCGTCATTTGGATGAGCCAGCGCTTCGGCTTTATCAAGTTGCCGGACCGCTTTACGACGGGCTCCTCCATCATGCCGCAGAAGAAGAATCCGGATGTTCCGGAAACAGCTCGCGGCAAATCCGGTCGTGTTTATGGCGATTTGATGTCGATGCTCACCCTCATGAAGGGAACTCCGCTCGCTTACAACAAGGATTTCCAGGAAGATAAAGAACCTGTCTTTGATGCGATTGATACCGTCAAGGATACGCTTCGCGCCTTCTGCGACATGATGGCTGGTGTGGAACCCCAGCCTGAAGCCATGCATCAGGCTGCGCAGATGGGCTTCCCCACTGCAACTGACCTTGCTGATTATCTTGTCCGTCACGGTGTTCCTTTCCGTACAGCCCACGACATCGTCGGTCAGACGGTTCGAGCGGCTGCTGAGCGCAAGTGTGGACTTGAAGAACTTCCTCTTGAAGTTCTGCAAAGCTTCTGCGACAAGATTGAAGCAGATGTCTATCCGGTGCTCAGTCTTGAAGGCTCCGTCAAAGCCCGCAATCATGTGGGCGGCACGGCCCCGAATCAAGTGCTTGCTCAGGTGAAGCGGTGGGAAGAGATTTTTAATTCTCGTAAATAACGACTAAAGCATTATTTGCAAAAAATGGCTGAGTTTGTCACTCAGCCATTTTTATAGCAACATATTCATCAAACGTATTCAACTGATTTGCGCTTAACCGTCTTCATCAATTTTTTAATGGCTTCTACAGAAGAATAAATTTGAACATTCCCAGATAAGTCAACTGTTCTCACGGAGATATTAATAACTGGGGCATATCCTTCTGCATTAGAAGAACGTTGCTGTAAAAATGAATATGTCTTCAGTGTATCAACGGAATCCACGCATATCGTTATTGCTTTTAGCCGAGCGCAAACAGCATCATCTGCTGACATAATTTCTTCTGGATAGATAGTCACCTTCTTAGAAAAATCATCATATTTTGGCCTTCCCTTGACCCAAACAGCCATCTTGGGCGCAATCCAAGTCTTCAGTGTTGCCCAAAGATCCGAAAATGCGAAAAACTCTATACTGTGTGTCCCATCGTCAATGCCGACAACACCCATTACACCGCGTTTTCCATTGATTTGACGAATAGAAGATATAACCCCGCCGACGCAAACGTTCTCTTTGCTGACCTGAAGCTCATCAAGAGGCATGCATCCGATTGCCCGGAGGTCGTCCTTATATTCATCAAAGAAATGACCGGAAAGTGAGAAGCCGAATGCCGTCATCTCTTCTTCTAGATTTCGACGGAAAGACCACTGTTCGCCCTCTACCCAATTGACGATCTTTTTAGTCTCCTCTCCGCCGAAAAGACTGTCTTGACCAGCGCTTTGACGTACAGCGGCGCCACCTTGCAATGCATTACTAATGTTGCTGAAAAGCTTGCCTCGATCTGCATCTGTGGAATCAAACGCCCCTGCACGTACCATGCTTTCAAAGATGCGAAAATTGACGCCTTCTACACGAGCAGCAAAGTCAAAAATATCTTCAAATGGTCCATTCGCTTCGCGCTCGGACACAATTGCTTCAACTAAAGCACGGTTGATACCTTTAATCGCACCAAGACCAAGCTGAATGACGTTTTCTGTCGGCACGGAGAAGAACCATTCGCTAACATTCACGTCCGGCAGTCTGAAGTCCACACCGTTTGCTCGAGCGTCATCGATCAGTGCCTTCATCTTGTCACCGTCGTCCATCACCATGCACAAGTTGGCAGCAAAGAATGCCGCTGTGTGATGAACCTTGAGATATGCCGTCTGGTATGCGACATAAGAATAAGCTGCGGCGTGCGACTTATTAAAACCGTAGCCCGCAAACTTTTCCATCAAGTCGAAGATCTCCGTGGCAACCGATTCCTTTACACCTCTTTCTCCTGCACCCTTAATAAAAACAGCGCGCTGGCGCTTCATCTCTTCGACATTCTTTTTACCCATTGCGCGGCGCAGCAAGTCTGCACCGCCCAATGAGTAACCGCCCACCACCTGAGCCACACGCATCACCTGTTCCTGATAGACCATGATGCCGTATGTTTCCTTAAGGACCGGTTCCATCCGGTCGTCAAGGTATTCAACCTTTTCCCGCCCAAATTTTCGATCGATATAGGACGGAATCAGGTCCATTGGGCCCGGACGGTAAAGTGCATTCAAAGCCACCAAGTCTTCTAGTCGATCTGGACGCGCCTGTTTCAAAAGTCCCCGCATGCCATCCGATTCAAACTGGAACACTGCGGCGGTATTGGCTTGTTGGAAGAGTTCATAAGTCGCCGCATCGTCGACCGGAATACGTTCAAGTTCAAAATGCTGCTCTGGATAGAGCTTGTCGATGATCTCTACTGCTTTGGCAAGAATCGAAAGTGTGGTGAGCCCCAAGAAGTCAAACTTCACAAGGCCAACATTTTCGACGTCCTTCTTATCGAACTGACTGATAGTATTTTCGGGACGCCCGTCGGAGTTGTAGAGCGGACAGAAATCCGTGAGCTTCCCTGGTGCGATCAGCACGCCGCCGGCGTGCATACCGAGGTTCCGTGTCAGGCCTTCCAACGGTTTGGCAAGTCGAATGATTTCTTTATATTCGTCATCGCGTTCAATTGCCTCTTTGAATTCCGGCACTTCGGCAATTGCATCGTCGAGAGAAATGTTCCGCCCCGGCTGCATGGGAATAAGCTTCGCGAGCGCATCCGTCTTCATGTATGGGACGTCTAGCGCACGCCCCACATCACGCACAACTGCCTTGGCCCCCAGGGTGCCGAACGTAGCAATCTGACTCACGGCATCCACACCGTAGGTTCGCTTGACGTAGTCAATCGTTCGGTCTCGGTTGTACTGACAAAAGTCGACGTCAAAGTCAGGCATGGAAACGCGTTCCGGATTCAGGAAGCGTTCAAACAGCAAGTCGAAATGAAGGGGGTCCAAATCCGTAATGCCGAGCGAATAAGCGACAAGCGAACCCGCACCAGACCCTCGGCCTGGTCCCACTGGCACGCCATGCGTCTTCGACCAATTGATAAAGTCCTGCACGATCAGGAAGTAACCAGGAAACTTCATCCCTTTAATAATGCCAAGCTCATATTCAAGACGCTTGTCATAGGGCGGACGCCTTTCTTCCAAAACCTTCGGATCTGGATACAAAAACTCGAGGCGCTTTTGCAGACCTTCCTTTGAGAGCTGATCGATGTAGTCGTCAAGCGACATGCCGTCGGGCGTCGGGAAAAGCGGCAGTTGAGGCTTAGAAAGCACGCCGTCCAAATTGCACCGTTTGGCAATTTCCACTGTATTTTCGATGGCGGCCGGAATATCTGCGAAGAGCTCGCACATCTCGGCTTCACTTTTCAAATACTGTTCCGGCGTATAGCGCTTGACGCGTCGAGGATCCTGCAGCGTGTAGCCCTCGGCAATCGAACAACGCACTTCATGTGCTTCAAAGTCTTCGGGCTTTAGGAATTGAATAGGATGCGTGGCTACCACTGGCAGCTTTTCCTCAACCGCGAAGTTCGCCAGGCGAGCCGTGGCGAGCTCATCTGTCGGGCGACCGGCACGCTGCAGTTCAACATAAAAGCGGCCCGGAAATTGAGCTTTGAAGCGTTCCGCTGCTTCGTGAGCAAGCGCCCACTTCTTGCCTAACAGCAAAGAGCCCAATTCACCCTGCGCAGCGCCCGACAATGCAATGAGGCCTTCGGATCCGCCGTCATCAAACCATTTGGGATCCACCAAACCTCGAGCTGCATCATTGTTCGTCAAGAATGCCTTGGTCAGCAGCACTGAGAGCGAATGGTAGCCCTCGTGATTCATGCAAAGGACCCCCAGCCGGAAGGGTTTATTGAGATCCTTCGGATTAATGACCTTTAAGTCACACCCAAGAATGGGTTTCAGCCCTGCCGCCAGCGCATGCGTATAAAAGCGCAGGCCGCCAAAAACGTTCATCAAGTCGCTGATGCCCACTGCAGCACCGCCGCCCTCAAGGACGGCATGGATCATGGGGTCAATGCGGACAATGCCGTCCGTAATTGAGTATTCAGAGTGGAAACGCAGGTGAACGAAACGTGGAGACGGCATCAGCGTAAAACAAAGAAAGGCATGCAGAAATGAAAACGGCGCCCGGTTCCCCAACAGGCCTTGTTGAAGAAGGAGCGCCGCAGTTCGGAGGCAGTATGAATTAAGACTGCTTCAGCAAACGAATGCTCACTTCAGGGTCGTATGGCTGAATCTTATCGCGGAGTGCTTCACTTACAAGCACATCCTTCAAATTGTCCCTAAGCAGCACCGCATGCACGTCAGGGTGGGCAAGCAAAAACGCCTCAGCCTTCTCCCATCCCATAGCAAAGAGTGCTGTGCAAAGAGCATCCGCCCGAGCACCGTTTTGATCCACAATCGTCACGGATGCAATGTCCGTTGCTACTGGCTGGCCTGTCGTGGGGTTAAGAATATGCCCATAGCGATGACCGTTCTTCTCGAAGTTGCGTTCGTATGCACCAGAAGTAATAACGTTTGTATCGCTCGCAGCAACCACAGCAAAGTAGGAGCCGCGGCTCTTATCGGGACTCTGCAGACCAATGCGCCATGGCGTTCCCGGGTATTTTTCCCCCATTGCTACGATATTGCCGCCCAAATCAAGCAGCGCATGAGTTGCTCCGGCAGCCTTGAGTTTCTCTGCAAGTTTCTGTCCAATGTAGCCCTTAGCAATAGCGCCCATATCAACATTTTGGTCACGGCCAATCTGCATGAACCACTTGCCGTTCTCCTCCGTCACACGGACGTGGCGATGATCCACGCGGCGAATTGCTTCCTTGATCGCCTCATCACTTGGCACATGATCGCCGCCAAAACCGATCTTCCAAAGGTTCACCAACGGTCCAATCATCGGTTCAAATGCCGAATGGGTCATGTCTGCAATAGTGAGCGCTTCCAGAGTCATCTCGGCGATTTCGGGTGTGACTTCCACCTTCTCGCCGGCATGCTTATTGACATTGTTGAGGGGAGAATCCTTATGCACACTCATCATGTCGTCAAAGCGCACGACCTCGTCCTCAACGATTTGCGCAAAACGCTTCGTCTCTTCTGATGTCTTCCCAAAGACTTTGATCTGGACAACCGTTCCCATATGGAAGGTCGTTGTGTCTAATTCGTATTCTTTGGCTTCCTGCTGCTCAGACTCGGCAGCAGCTGCCGTTTCTGCAGCATGAATAGAAAGTACCGGTAACGAGGCACAGAGCGCCGCAGCCGCGGCAATCCAAAAGATTTTTCTTGCAAACATTACGTATCAGAACAGAGATAGGAAGCTCAGACAACAAAAAAGGAGGACGCCGCAGATGCGAGAATCCTCCTTTTCGGATTCAGGGCTTCCGAAGAAGCCGCTGTCCTTAAGCCGAATTACTGGGCCTTGGAAAGGGCGTCCTTAACGGCAGCCTTGATGCCTTCGGACGACAGCGTGGCGCCGCCGACGGAGTCAACGCCTTCAACGCCGTTCTTCTTGACGATTTCCGGAATCATCTGTTCGATCGGAGCAGCGATGATCATTTCCGTTTCGCCGTGCTTGACGACCTTGACGTCGGCAATCTTGCCGCCCTTAACGTCGACCTGAACGGTGATCACGGATTCGCGGCCCTTGCCTTCACCCGTGTAGGAGCCATCTTTGTAGGTGGCAGCCTGGGCACCGACGGCGAGCAGAGCGGCAGCGGTAGCGACGATGATCTTCTTCATGATGTCAAATTCCTCGAGTATTTGTGTGCGGTGACTTGCCTGGAACTCTTTAAAACCGATTCCGGCAGAAGTCTTTGCTTCAGGAGCCGACAGTAAAAACCCGTCAGCTCAGCTGACGGGTCATATTATCACAGTGAAAAATGAAATCTACGGGTTAAGTCTCATTTGCTGCTTAGGCCCCTCGCATTAATTCTTTCGAATTATTTCCCCCAAGAGTCGCGCAAACCCACAGAGAGATTGAAGACCGGATGTTCGGGAGCATGATCCTTACGATCAGCAACGAAGTATCCCGTACGCTCAAACTGGAAACGCTCTTCATTGGCTGCATCAGCAGTGCAAGGCTCCACATAACCCTGAAGAATCGTCTTGGAGTTGGGGGTCAGATGATCAAGGAACGTTCCTTCGCCCGCTTCAGGATTCGGCTCATTAAAGAGCCGGTCGTACACCCGGAATTCCGCCGCACGGGCTGTCTGGGCATCCAGCCAATGAATCGTAGCCTTGGTTTTCACGGACATTGAGCCTTCCGTGCCGGACTTGGTCTCGGGGAGATAATTCGCGTGAACAGCCGTCACACGCCCCTCTGCATCCTTTTCAAAAGACGTTGGAACGATCACATACCCGTAGCGCAAGCGCACGGGCTTAGCAGGAGAACCGTCCGCCGGCACCGTTAAACGACGGAAACCCTTTGGCGGCACTTCAGCAAAATCAGTTTCTTCAATCCAGAGTTCACGAGAGAACGTGATGCTGCGGGAGCCCATTTCAGGCTTTTGCGGGTGATTCTCTGCAACCAGCTCTTCAGACTGCCCCTCGGGGTAATTGTCGATAATGAGCTTCAACGGTTTCATCACAGCCATACGGCGATGTGCACAGCCTTCAAGATCCTCGCGCAGGCACTGCTCGAGAACGCTGTAATCGATCCATCCGCCAGACACCTTTGAGATGCCGCAGCGTTCAGCAAACATCTGCATACTTTGGGGTGTATAGCCGCGTCGACGCAAGCCAATGATGGTCGGCATGCGAGGATCATCCCAACCATCGACATACTTTTCCTTCACCAGCTGAATGAGCTTACGCTTGCTCACCACAACATAGGTGAGACTCAGACGATTGAATTCATACTGATGCGAAAGCAGGAAAAAGTTGGGACGAATGACAGCAGAAAGCGCCGACTGAAGAAGCGGCGTGAAGTGTTCAGGATGATCTGTAAGCAGTTCAAAAAGTGCCTTGACTGAAGCGTCGGACACATCCGGGACGCCATTTGTCCATCCATTGAGAATACTTGCAGCACTCTGCTCCACAGCACTTTGGCCGAGTTTCTCGCGAGCTGCAAAGCAAGCAGCGGCAAACTCAGCAGCTTTGGGATGCGTACGGTCCTTCATCTGAGTGAGGACAGCCTTGGCTTCCTCGAACTGCGGCGTGCGCAGTACCGGAACCACGCGTTCAAGCGCCCAGTCATAGAAAGCTCGCTGATCCTCAAACTCCAGAGTGCAAATGGAATGCGTGATTTCTTCAAGCGAATCTTCAATCGGATGCGCAAACGTATACATCGGATAGATGCACCATTTGTCTCCCGTTGCATGGTGTTCGGCAAAACGAATGCGGTAGATCGCCGGGTCACGGAGATTCATGTTGGGACTGGCCATGTCGATGCGCGCCCGCAGCACCATTGAGCCCTCCGCATGCTTGCCCTCACGCATTTCACGAAAGAGCCGCAAGTTTTCTTCAATCGGGCGATCACGATACGGTGAATTTTTGCCGGGCTCCTTCAGCGTGCCGCGATTGTCACGCATTTCGTCTGCAGTCTGCTCATCGACATAAGCGTAGCCAGTGCGAACCAGATGCTCTGCAAACTGATACATGTACTCGAAGTAAGAGCTTGCAAAATAGAGATTTTTCTCTCCGTCATGCTCCCACGTGAAACCGAGCCAACGTACGCTGTCAAGAATGCCGTCAACGTACTCCTGATCTTCCTTCACCGGATTGGTATCGTCAAAGCGCATATGGCAGCGCCCGCCGTAGTCACGCGCCAGACCGAAGTTCAGGCAGATGCTCTTGGCGTGCCCAATATGCAGATAACCGTTCGGTTCCGGCGGGAAGCGCGTACGAATTTTGGCCGGATCAGGCACCCCATTGGCGGCCTGTTCGGAATAAGGCGCAGGATGCCCGCACCAGAGCCGGGGTTGATTCACGCCGGCAGCAAGATCTTCTTCAATAATGTTGCGGATGAAGTTGGTTGCGCGCCCAGTCTGAGCTTCCGTGATTTCACTCATCGCCGAATTCCAAGAGGGAAAAAATGAGGTTTCACCGCTTGGCGAACCTCTGATATTGAATTGTGTTGAATTTTTGATTTTACCGCCGTCAGATCCGTCATTCGGAGATCACGGCACATTTCAATCAAATTTCCCCTGCAGCCTGATACCGTGCGAGATACCACTCCACAGTCTGCTTCAGTCCGACAAGGAACGGCATTGCTGGCTTCCACCCCAGATCTCGTTCCAGTTTTTGCGCATCGACGGCATATCGGAAATCATGTCCTGGCCTATCGTCAACAAAGGTGATGAGCTCTCGGTATTGATGACCGCTCCAAGGGTGCATCTCATCGAGCAGTCTGCAGATTCCTTCAGCAATATCGAGATTACTTCGCTCACAATGCCCTCCCACGTTGTAACGAGCGCCCGGTGCCGCTTGATGAAAAATCAAATCAAGCGCTCGACAGTGATCATTTACCCATAGCCAATCACGCACGTTGAGACCGTTGCCGTACAGAGGCACTAGGGTATGAGCCAAACAACGCCGGATGATCGTTGGAATGAGCTTTTCATCATGCTGCCAGGGTCCATAGTTGTTTGAGCAATTGGACAAGGTCACGTTCATCCCATAAGTTTTGGCGTAAGAACGAGCCATCAAATCGGATGCTGCTTTACTTGCCGAATAAGGGCTGTTGGGAGCATAAGCACTATTTTCGTCAAAAAAACCGGACTCTCCCAGTGTGCCGAAAACTTCATCAGTCGAAACATGATGAAAGCGCGACGACACTAACCGTCCCGTACGCTGCCAATACCGGAGAGCTGCATCCAACATCACAGTCGTACCGTGAATATTGGTGAACACAAAACGCATCGGATCAGCAATGGAATTGTCGACATGACTTTCTGCAGCAAAATGAATTACACCGGTAACGTCATACTCCTCCATCAAATCTCTGACAGCTGATTCATCGCAAACATCACCGTGGATTGGAATAACATTCGACAATTTAGCTTGTCGAGGAAAAGCTTCTTTATTCGCAGCATAGGTCAGCGCATCCAGATCAATCAAACGATATGCTGGATATTTTTGAGCGAAATACTCTACAAAATTCGTACCTATAAAACCAGCACCACCGGTGATCAAAATAGTTTCCATAACAATTAAGACTTAATTCGGCCACACTGCACACAAGCCTCAGTAAGAGCGTCTTGCCATGAACGGGGCTTAATTCGCCAAGCTTGAAGACTTTGCAAAGACAACACACTGTAGTGTGGACGCCGTGCTTTCGCCGGATACTGGACTGCCGGGATTGCCTCAAGTTTACAGGTCGTTCCTATCCTTTCCTGAATTGCTGAAGCAAAGCCAAGCCAAGAGGTCTCACCGGTATTGGTAAAGTGGAGCACCTGCATGGATCGCAAATGTGCGCCTTGCAGGTAAAGCTCTACGAGAGCATCTGCCAAATCTTCTGCCAAGGTTGGAGCACTGAACTGGTCACTAACTACGCCGAGCGACTGTCTTTCGGAAAGCAGTTGAAGCATTGTTTGAAAAAAACTCCTCGTTCCTGCAGTCGGCGAATACAAGCGAGAAGTACGAATGATGCAGCCACAAGCCTTTGAAGTCAGCAGTGCGGCTTCCCCCATTTGTTTACTGCGCCCATAAACTGACAGCGGTGCAGTTTGACTGTCAACCTCATACGGCTGCCTTGCCCTGCCGTCAAACACATAATCAGTAGAGATATGCATGATAGGAATGCCAGTATCCGTTAGATATTTTGGCGCGGCTGCATTAACCGCAATGGCATCCCTGGAGTGATCTTCGGCATCGTCAACAGCCGTATAAGCAGCACAGTTAATAATGCAGTCAAAAACACCAGGCCGGAGCTTCTGAATGACTGCATTCTGATCCGCAATATTGAGCTCATGCCGATCAAACCCCAGTCCCAATATTCCCCTTCTCCTAAGGGCTGACAGCATAGTTCTGCCCAATTGACCGCCGGCACCGGTTACGGCAATCACCTCATGCACCCTTTAGTGAAATGAAATGCTGGAGTTTGACAATAAGCTTCAAATGAGGCTGCATTTAAATCTTTATTGGAACGGATGTATTGCTCTGCGGGAATATGCCAGTCGATGCCCAGTTGGGGATCATCTGCAGCGATACTGCCTTCCGACTCTGGAACATAAAAATCACTGCATTTATATGACACGACTGCGTATTTAGAAAGAACCGAAAATCCATGTGCAAAACCTTTAGGGATATATATTTGTCTGTGATTTTCGGCTGAAAGTTGACAGCAAACAACTTGACCAAACATTGGAGATCCCATCCGAATATCAACTGCGACATCAAGGATGTCACCACATAGTACGCGGATCAGTTTTGCTTGAGCGTAAATTCCTCTTTGGAAATGCAAACCTCGAACAACGCCGTAAGAAGATGCTGATTCATTGTCCTGCACAAACTTATCAGAGATGCCGATCTTTGCGAAACTCTGTTGATTGTATGTTTCGCAGAAATAACCACGATCATCTCTGAAAAATTGGGGTTCAATCAAAATGACATCTGGATGTCCAGTAGAGAGCTGTCGCATAGAACTTTATTAAACGAGGCGCTTGATAAGACTCGAAGTATCAAGACGGCCACCGCCCATCTGCTGCACTTCTTGGTAGTAACTGTCAACCATTTTCGCGATATCAAGCTTGGAACCATTGCGTTCGGCTTCTGCCAACGCAATACCCAGGTCTTTACGCATCCAATCCACAGCGAATCCAAAATCGAATTTACCTTCGACCATCGTGGTTCCCCGATTGATCATCTGCCAAGAGGATGCTGCGCCGCCGGAGAGCGCCTTGATGAGTTTCGGCATGTCTAGTCCTGCATGCATGCCGAATGCCAACCCCTCTGCCAGTCCCTGCACACACCCCGCTATGCAGATTTGGTTCACCATCTTTGCAAGCTGACCAGAACCCACAGCACCAAAATGCGTAATTTGAGAAGCATAAGTACGCATCACCGGTTCAGCTGCCGAGACATCCGTATTCGTACCGCCGCAAAGTACGGTTAAGCAGCCATTCTCTGCACCTGATTGCCCGCCGGACACAGGAGCATCCACCCACCCGATCTGACGTTCAGCGGCTTTTTGGGAGAGCTCTCTCTCCACCACGGCGCTTGCCGTAGTATGGTCTACAAACACACTGCCGGGATCCATACCTGCCAGAGCCCCATTTTCACCCAACACAACGCTTCTCAGATCATCGTCATTGCCGACACAGGCAAATACAAATTGGGCTCCACACGCCGCTTCTCGGGGAGTTGAAGCAGCCTGACCGCCAAACTCGGCGGCCCATTCAATTGCCTTAGCAGCAGTACGGTTGTAGACACATACATCTAACCCGGCTCGAGCCAGGTGCCCCGCCATGGGATGCCCCATGACACCCAGACCTAAAAATGCAACCTTTATGGACGGCATTTGCGGATAGTTTTTCTGCTGCATTGCATACACCTATAAAAAACAGCGGGACACCTCACATATCAAGAGATGCCCCGCCACAAATCATTAATCAGCGGATACCGGTAGCGGCATAGGCATCTTCAGCAGTCTTTACCACTTTCCGAGCAAGGGCTGCCGTTGGATCGACGACAATGACTCGACTGCCGGCGACTTCAAAATCGTCGGATTCATCAAGAATCAGCGGCAGTTCGGTGCAGCCCAGAATGAGACAGTTGCAGCCATGAGTCTTTACCAGATATTCAGCGGCTGAAATCAGATCCTCTCGGCAAATGCCGTTCGTGTACCCAGCTTTAGCTCCCTGAGGTCCGTAAATCGCTGCCATAACACGCTCCTGATGCACATCATCAGGCACAAACATCGGTAAGCCCATGGCATTGGCTTTATCACCATAAATACCTGTCTGCACGGTTCCCGTTGTTGCCAGCAATCCAATTTTGGCGCGCGTGCCTAGTTTGTTTTGGATTTCATCCAAAGCCGCCTGCTGCATATTGATAAACGGAATCTTGATGAAGCGTTCAAGATATGGCAGGAATGCATGAGCGGTGTTGCAGGGCACAATCAATGTGCTGCAGCCATCGGCTTCCAGACGCTGTGCGCAATGAAAAAGCGCAAGCGTCGGGTCTTCACCGCCATTCAAGAGACAAGCCGTGCGATCCGGAATCTGAGGGTTCTGTTCGACAACCAGCTTGATGTGTTCCTGATCCGTCTTGGCAGGTGTTGCCTTCACAATTTTGTCGTAAAGATCCACTGTTGCAGCCGGCCCTAATCCTCCAATTAGTCCGACCTTAAAGGGCTTGGGCCGACGAGCGGGAGTTGAAGCAACGGCCATTTCAGCCGCATCAGAAAGGAGGTCTTCTACGGGAAGACCTTCAGCTCGAAGTTCTTCGACAAATCGAGCCATCTGCGAGCAATTAGGAATCAGCACCTCCGCGCCTTGCGCCATGAGTTCATGACCAGCCTTGACGAGGTAGGCTTTAAATGCCGGCGTCAAACCATTGCGGCGCAATCCCTCGCACGGATTTTGGATCTTGGCAAATTCTGCCTTCATCTCCTCGTCGGGAGAAACCCATTTGACCGCTGGACCAAAATGCTCTGCGAAGAATTCCTGCGGCACAGCAGTCCCAAGACAAGCCATTGTCTGAATGGTGCCACTTTTCACTTTGTCATCCAATTTTGCCAGCAGCGAAACAATCGGCATTTCCAACTCTTTTCTCAACTCATCAAGAAAAGGTTCGCTCTTAATGTCGGCCAGCACCGCGGCTTCACAGCCTTGACGCTGAAGATGTTCAAGCGCAATCAGAGCCGTAATCTTGCGGTCTGCGAGCGCTATACGCGGTGTGGGAGCATCGAGCGGAAGCTCTACATTGCTTTCCACCACTTCGACCGGCAGGTCGAGTTTGGCGCCGACACCGATCAGACAAGACTTCATCTTCAATGCCGGCAGCGGATTCAGCCCCGAAGTCAAACCAATTTTTTTTCTGCCCATCATTCTTCTCCTTTCGCGCAGCAGTACGACGAACCACGATTCGTCGTACTGCGCATGAACTCAATTGGTACGGAAACGACTTATTTCGTACTCAATCGCTCAGACGGTTCCCAAGTGTTTCACCCCAATCGTAAAGTGCTTCGAGCACTTGTTGATGTCTTTCATCATCATAGAGTCCGCTTGCTTGCGCTTCATCGATCTGATCAAAATAGTCGGAAAGTTGAAGCATCCCATCTCGTCCTGACATGATCCGATCTGCACAGAACTGCCGCCACCGTTCAGTCTCTTCGGCTGAGAGCATTTCAGGCCAGTTCCGTGCGCGGAAGCGGAAGAGCATTTCAGCAAACTTCTGGTCGTCGAAACGAAATTTTGGAGCTTCCGCTGCGAGATGCTCAGGCATCATGCTGCGGATCTGAACAAATCGCGCTTTATCTCCACTGCTCGCAAATCCAGAATAAAGAGATCGATCAGGATCCGCGCTTGGCGCTGCAGCATCATTAGAGCGCCGTTCTGCAGCCAGTTCCGCAAAAATGGTCTGTACCGCCGGCGCCACAGCCTTAAGCTTTTGAAGATTAGCGGCAGCAACGTCCAGATCAATGCCGTATTTCTGCGCCCGTTCCCGAGAGAGCACTTTGAGATTTGCACAAACAAACGGTGAAGCATTCGCCTTCAATCGCCGAATCGGCAGCCGCTCAATACCCTGAGCTCGCTCCTTTATCGAAGGGAAGAGCCGTTGCTTGATTTCTTCATAAGAGAGCGATTGCAATACTGTCGGATCAAAAGAAAGATCCCACATCCAACAATCGTGCTTCTCTTGAAAGAAGCAAGCTGCGATCCCCGTACATCCCCGAGCGATACCAAATTTAGGCGTAACCCAGACCACAGGTTTCATATCCGCTACTGCAGCAGACACTTTGGCTGTCGTCCGATTTTCGAAAGCCCAACGCCATAGCTTAGGCTCCCTCTCCGCCAAAAGTTTCGCCATTCCAATTGTGGCTTCGACGTCAGAAAGCGCATCATGCGCATGATCATGTTCAATCCCGTTGGCCTTTGTCAAAAACTCCAGCTTGAAGCACACTCCTTTACGACCTTCGGCCTTCGGGTACTTTATTGGATCGATCTCTTCCCATCGAGGCCACTTGATGGTATCTCCGCGAAGCGCCCATGCAGCACAGACAACAGGAAATAGATCCCATCGGGAACATCCTTTTGCCCAACTATGAGTGTACGGGTCAAGAAAATTGCGCCAGAAGAGGAAGCGATTGACTTCGTCATCAAACCCCAATGTGTTGTAGCCAATGCTGACGGTTCCCGGAGTATTGAGTCGCTCCCAGATCAAATCCGCAAATTCACTTTCGCATACACCTTTTTCTGCACAGTATTGCGGCGTAATACCGGTCAACAGACAGCTTTCAGGATTAGGCAACTGATCTTCCGTTGGGCGACAGTAGAAAATTTCACCGGTATCACCCGAAAGGGGCGAAAAATCGAGTCTTGTGCGTCGCCCGGCGAATTGTGCCGGTCTGTCCTTGCGTGGATCGACGCCAAAAGTTTCATAGTCATACCAATAAAAGGTTGTCTCAACAGATTGGGCGCCCATCGAAGATTGAGTCATGATGCTGTCCTTCTTATTTTTAAGCGATGATGACATCCCATTGCTCCTGCGTATAAACGGATTCCACCTCCAGCAGGATGGGACGTTCGATCGCCTGCTGCAACAGCTCGAGCGCCTGAGATTCTTCTTCTAGCAGTAAGTCAATAACGGTTTGGCTTGCCAAAATACGAAATTCCTTCATTTCCTTATAGAGTTTCGCTAAGCGCGTAATTTCGCGCAGAATGTCATAACAAACCGTTCTCGCTGTCTTAATCTCTCCGCGCCCACCGCAAACAGAACAAGTTTCGCAGAGGGTATGCGCAAGAGATTCACGTGTGCGCTTCCTCGTCATTGCAACGAGACCGAGTTCATTGAAGCCGCTCACCGTCATCTTGGTGCGATCGAGTAAAACAGCTCGACGCAATTCGCTCAGCACCGCTTCGCGGTGCTCGTCTTTGGCCATGTCAATAAAGTCGACAATGATGATGCCGCCGAGATTTCGTAAACGGAGCTGACGAGCAATAACCTGAGCTGCCTCCAAGTTAGTTTTGAAAACGGTATCGCTGAAGTCTCGTTTCCCAACATAAGCACCCGTATTGACATCGATCGTCGACATTGCTTCTGTCTGGTCGAATACAAGGTATCCGCCGCTCTTCAACTCAACTCGGCGCCCAAGTGCAAGTTCAATTTCTTCATCAATGTCATACTGTTCGAAAAGCGGTCGCTCTCCCTCATAATGATGGAGTTTGTCAACTGCTGCTGGCACGAAATGCTTGGCAAACTCTAATAAGGCTTCATATTCAGCCTCATCATCAACCTCAATGACAGCTGTCCCTTCATGCACCATATCGCGCAGCGTTCTTTGAGCTAACGTCAAATCTTGATACAGCAATGTCGGCTTCTTGACTTCCTGTGCCCGATGACGAATGCCATCCCACAACCGAGCCAGATAAGCCATGTCAGAAAGGAATTCCTGTTCTGTCGCCCCTTCTTCAGCGCACGTCCGAACGATATAACCGCCCTTTTCATCCTTTTGCCGAACAGTCGTTGCTAGAGTCCTGAGTTCTTCACGCAGAGCCGCATCCTCAATACGCTGCGAAACTCCAATATGAGAATCGTTGGGGAGATAGACAAGCTTACGACCAGCAAGTGAAATCGTTGTTGTCAACCGTGCGCCTTTGGTACCGATCGGATCCTTTGCCACCTGAACCATCAAGCGCTGTCCTTCATGCAGAAGAGACTCTATCGGCTTGAATGTTCCAGTGTCCGTTCTGGCTCCTTCAATCTCTGCAATGTGCAGAAATGCCGTACGCTCCAGACCAACATCCAGAAATGCACTTTGCATTCCCGGCAGAACGCGAACAACCTGTCCCCAGTAAACGTTTCCGACTAACCCGCGAGCGCAGGCACGTTCAATAAAGAGGTCCTGAAGAAGGCCGTCATCTAAAATAGCGACACGCGTTTCTTCTCTAGAAGTATTGATAAGTATCTGTTCCACAGGACGATGCTCAACTTGCCGTTTGAATAGTGTGCACATTGTAAAGGGCTAATCGTTAGGCAAGTTCTTGCCCCATTCATCTTACTTTCATGAAATTCCTCATCGTTTCCCTTCGCTATCTTGGTGACTGCCTCTTGGCTGCTGCTTTGGCACCAGCACTAAAAGCCCGCTTCCCCGATGCCCAAATCGACATGCTCACCTTTAAAGACAACGCCCCCATTCTGGAAGGAGTTCAGGATATTAGTCATGTAATAGGTGTTGAACATCACCCCAATAAGTTTGTACAAGCCTGCAGCCACCTTGCATCTTGGAACAAATACGACTGGGCATTCATTACTATGAATAGTACCCGCACAGTTCTATATGGTTACTTTGCAGCAAAGCATCAAGTGATGGTGCGTCCGTATCCATCTCTAGAGGAACTTTGGAAACGAATTCTGATTACAGATCAAATAGATTTTGTCGGCGGCCAAATCCTTGAACGCACTCAACCTCTTCTCGGACCACTTTTCAAGGGAACAGCCCCTAAACTCTGCCCTATTTATCCTGATCGGGAATTATCGACCGACCTTCAAGCAAAGTTACATATGCTTGGGTCGTACGTCGTATGCCAATGTAATTCTCGATACCAAGACAAAAATTGGGGCATAGAAAAGTGGATCGAACTAGCACACCTGCTTATGACAGCCGGACATGGCATATGTTTCACAGGAGGATCAGGAGATATTGACTATCTCCTCAAAATTACTGAAGCGCTTCCTCCACAAAAAACCTTCATCGCAGCGGGTCATGCAAGTTTTGGACAGACTTCGCGAATCATCGTGGGGGCAGTCGCCTATATTGGCGTTGATACCGCAACCTCTCATATTGCTGCAGCTACGGGCATACCCTGTGTCTGTCTTTATGGCCCAACGCCTGTCGACACATGGGGTCCAGCGCCTAAATGCGGCCAATCAACACCTTATTCCAACGATTTAGATATTCAAACAGTAGGCAACGTCACCGTTGTGCGACGTGATAACACAGATATCCCTTGCTCAGGCTGCACTCGCCATCTCTGCGCTCACTACAACCCGCCTCAACTATCACGTTGCATGCAGAGTATTTCTGTAGAAAAAGTTTGGAATGCACTCTGCTGTCATACACCGATAGGCTCTACATTGCTTTAATCTTAGTGCAATGAAATACTCGCACTGAAGCAAAAACACCTGCCAAAAGAAGCACCATACCGACACTCATTAATGTTGTAGGCAAAGCCTGTCGCATAATGTGTGCATAGATCACTGCGAAGATTGTTTCGAAAATAATCATTTGACCGCCCAATGCGGGTGTCAATCTGCGACTCATATCATTCCAAAAACAAATGGCAAGCCAGGAGCATACGATCCCCAAAAATAATACGCCGATAAAAAAATGTGTCGGTGTAGGCTCCCAGAGTGAAGTTGAGGACTCCGTCATTGCGGCATAAGCTGCCAAACCAATGGCTGCTGTCGGCAGTGTTGCAGCACCTTGAGCTGCCGTCCAAAACATTGGAGAAATTTTCGGATGCGCAATTAACCAGTTCGCATTGCTGATTGGATACCACGTCCAAACCAACAAACTCAAAAATGCATAGAACACCCCTAGCCAGAATCCTGCAGGGGGCTCATTGGAATTTGCAAGGAAGTAGCTGAACTCTGTCCAGTTGAGGCAAACCATACCGGCAGCCACCAAACTGAGCGGAAAAACGAGACTGCTCCAGGGTACTCCTGCCCCACACCGCCTTGCTGAAGAATTTGCCACAATGGCCACACTAATTGGGATGACCGCGGTAAAAGCACCAGCAATCGGCGCGCCAGCCAATTGAACTGCAGACGCCAACAGCCAATAGAAAAAAAGATTTCCCACCACGCCTAAGGCAGTAGCGCTAATCCAATCTTTCTTGGAGACTTGAGTCAGATACTTTCCATTAAAAACCAGAAGTACTGCCGAAAAAAGACCAAAAATCGTGTATCTGGCCAGCGCTATCAACATCGGGTCATATGTCGATAGCCACAACGGGATGATGTAGACAAGTCCCCACAGAGCACAAGCGATGATGCCGAAAATGATCCCGATGAACATGAAGCAGACTCAGTTCTCTTTCGAAAACTGAAGAGTATAAAGATGGTTGTACAACCCGCCATTGGCAAGCAACTCTTCATGCGTACCAATTTCGGCGATACGGCCATCCTTCATCACAATAATGCGGTCAGCATTGATGATGGTTGACAAGCGATGTGCAACAACAAATGATGTACGTCCCTTAAGGAGCGTATCCAGCGACTTCTGAATGTGCTTTTCACTTTCCGTGTCCAAAGCACTTGTTGCCTCATCCAAAAGTAAGATGGGGGCGTTCTTAAGAAATGCTCTCGCAATAGAAACACGCTGCCGCTGCCCACCAGACAAATGGTTGCCATTGGGTCCTGCTGGAGAGTCCAACCCTTCCGGCAGTGTTTTGATGAAGTCTGTCAATGCTGCAGCCTCTGCTGCAGCTTCAATTTGCTCCCGAGTCACCTTGTCACGACAGCCATAAGCAATATTGTTGGCTATTGTGTCATCAAAAATTGTTACGTCTTGACTGACAAGGCCTATTTGCTTACGCAAACTCTTGAGAGTGAGCTCACTCTGAGCGATGCCGTCAAAGTAGATCTCACCTTCTGTAGGAACCCAGAAGCGAGGGATCAAATTGATGAGGGTCGATTTACCTGCGCCGGACGACCCGACTAACGCAATCATCTCCCCAGGCTTAACTGATAGCGAGAAATGGCTAATCGTCTGCTTATCCTCGTTAGGGTAAGCAAAACTTACATCGCGGAATTCTACGGCACCACTATAGTTTTCTAGAGTCTTTGTACCGGCATCTTTTTCCGGCAGTTCATCAATCACGCGAAATAAGCTTTCTGCAGCGGCAGTCATTGCTGCCGTTGTACCGTTGACACTAGAGAGTTTGCGGATCGGCGGCAATAAAAGAAGCATTGCAGCCAAAAACGTGGTGAACTCCCCAACCGTAAGCAATCCCATGTTGGCCTGCATCAAGGCGAACACGATAACGATCGATACTCCCGCCATTGAAGCGAATTGAGTGAGCGGTGTTCCTGCGGAGTAAACCTTCTGCGCTTTCAATGTAAGTGACCGCAGTCGTTCATTGACATCACGGAAACGCGCGCTCTCGTAGTCATAACCATCATAGACTTTAACCACCCGCTCACCACTGTAGCTTTCCTGAATTGTGCCGATCAGCTCCCCAAATGTTTGTTGAGTCTGCGTTGTCAAGCGCTTGATATGTCGGTTCACCCATTTGAGAATTAAGGCAATAACTGGACCAACGATGAAGGTCACTAATGTAAGCAGCCAGTTATGCCAAAAAAGCACCCCAAGAAGGCAGACGATTTGAATGGAATCACGAATGATGATAGTGAGTACACCTGCTGCATTGGTCAGAGCTGTGGAAGCTTCATTGATGAACTTAGCCTGCACTTCTGCGCAGCGATACTTCATAAAGAGATCATCTCCCCAATGAAGAATCCGCTCGAACATCAGTGTTCGTAGTTCAAGCATCACCCCCTGAGCAACTCGTACTAAAAGGAATTGACTTAGGTATTGGCTACCACCGTGTAATACCGAAATACCTAGTAGAGCGACAGGAGCAAGATAAACAACAACCGCATCCTGTTGGTAGAAAGCCATGTCTGTCAGCTTGCCAAGCACCAAAGCAATCAAAGAAGACGCTCCACCGCCCGCAATCATGGCCAACGCAGCCCCTATGATGTACTTTTTATAGGGTGGAAGATATCGGAACAATCTGAGCAATTGCGGATTGCCTAATATGGGAATGTACTTAAAGTTCACTTTCAATACGGCAGGATCAAGACTAATGCGCCATGATACTAGGAAAAGAGTTAATTAACAGCTATCTTTTAATTTTCCAACACTCATGATTTAAAATGTCCAGTCAAGCATCGTTTACATCCCGTCATCAGACACCAGCAATCGGTATCGCATGCCACTCACTCAGACTTGATGGGGGTATGGGAAGGTATTCTCTTGGCTTAGTTAAAGGCCTTAATGAACTAAATATTGAACCAGTAGTTTTTACTAAGAAGATAGATGAGAACGCAACAGCTAATTTAAGATTTAAATTAGAATTAATAAACTGTCGATGGCTGCCAACGAAACTTCGCGACTACTTCTATAATTACCGAGTAGAAAAAATATCTAAAAAATATAATTTAGATGGAATTATTTCGTGCAACAGATATCCTAGAGCCAGCATTTGCATCTGTGGCGGAACGCATAAGGGGTATCTAAATGCCATAAAAAGAAGACCGTCTTTTTTTGATAAAAAAATGATCAGTCTCGAAGAAACATTTTACCAAAGAGGTAAATTAATTGTTGCTCACTCCAACGGAATGGCTGACGAAGTTCACAATCTTTATAATATACCCACATCTAAAATAACTACAATTTACGCACCATTCGACACATCAAAATTCAATAATTCACCCGCAAACCAATCGGACCGCTTAAATTTCTTCCATCTCAACGGGATTCCAGAAAAGAATACTATATTTTTAATTCCATCAGCCGGCAATCATTATGTTAAAGGTTTAGATTTTCTCGTAAAATTTTTCAACCAAACTGACTTGCCTATATCATTAATAGTAGCCGGACGACCAATAAAGGCTTCTAGAAACGTTTTCTATATAGGTTTTCGGCATGACATGGAAGTGATTTATAAATTTGTAGATTATCTCATTTTATCATCTCGATACGAAGCTTTCGGGATGGTTGCTATTGAGAGTATATTAAGTGGCACTCCTGTTATCCTATCAAAAAATATATTTTCCAATGAAATAATCCACCCTGAAGCCAAAATATTATTTGATGGATTGAACGAAGGATCTCTTGAAACAGCTATTACTTCGGCCATTCAGCATAAACACAAACTTAACAATCCATTGCAATATATTTTATCTCCGGATACCGAAGAAGAACATGTAACTAAAATTCTTCAAGCAGCTCACCTCTTTTAATTCTCGTCTAACATCGCGATGAATAATTTCTATATCACCTGTCGCATCCCTAATCATGTCGGCGATTGTTGCATGGCTTTGCCGGGGCTACGACTTCTCGAGGCAAGTGGCCTTACCCCTGTATTGACAGGCAAACGCTGGGCCGAAGATCTTCTTGCCGGCACAGGCTGGCGATTTGAACCTATTGAAGGTCATGTCACAGAAGACCTTGATCGCATGCGCAATATTGCACGTCGTTGGGGAGGACATCCCAAAGGGCTCCTCTTCCCCAACTCATTTAGTTCTGCTCTTCTTTATCGTATCGGGGGGATTCGCAGTGCGGGATTTCCCACAGATTTTCGCCGTATTCTGTTAGATAAGGTTGTACCCGAACCTAACACGATGATGCATGAAGTTGAACGGTTCTTCAGGCTTGCTCATGAAGCACTTGAAGCTTGGGATATTAAACCAGCCTGGGATAAGGTACCGCCAAGCCTTGGTCTCAAACCACTCAAACGTCATGAAGCTGGGGCTAGAAATGTGATAGCGCAGTGCGGCATTCCAGCCAACTATGCCCTTCTTGCACCAATCGCTCGAGGGCTGCACCATGGGAAAGAGAAGCACTGGAAACACTTCAACGAGCTTTGTAGGCCGCTTCGTGACATGGGAATAGAACCAGTTGTTTTCCCTGCCGCTCGAGAGGTCGAATTGGCGAAAGCCGCCTGCCCAGACGCCAAAATTTGCCCTCCGACATCTCTCGGCACTATTGCTGCGCTTGCCAAACATGCACGTGTAGTCGTTGCCAACGATTCCGGCATGAGCCATGTAGCTGCAGCGGTTGGCGCCAATCAGATTACATTGATCGGCGTTACAAACCCAGTTCGCACACGTCCGTGGAACCCTAGGGCTATTGTCCTGGGCAGCGAAAATGGATGGCCGACTGTGGATGAAGTTTTAGGCGCAATGAAGAAAATCGTGAATGCGTCATGAAAGCCAGCATCATTTTGTCTACTTACAATCGCCCTCAAGCATTGCTGACAGTGCTTGAAGCATTGAAGCTGCAGACAATTCAAGACTTTGAAGTTTGCATTGCTGATGACGGGAGCACAAAAGATACTCAACAAATCATTGAGAATTTCCAGCAAAATTCTGCCTTTCCAATACTGCATGCCTGGCAAGATGACCGAGGATTTCGTGCGGCATCTGCTCGCAACAATGCCGTCCGGATGAGTTCTGGTGATTACCTTTTATTCCTTGATGGGGACTGCATTCCCCGTCCGAACTGGATTCAGCAACATCTGACACTTTCAGAAAAACATGCATTTGTTGCGGGCAATCGAGTTTTGTTGGATGAAACACTCAGTCATGCAATTGAAACACACAGAATCCCTTTTACAGATCTATTCGGTTTAAACGTTTTAAGACATAAAGAACACATCAATCGCCTTATACCGCTTCTTAAAATCCCATTGGGATCAATGCGCAAACTTAAACCAACATCATGGGCAAAAGTTCGAACTTGCAACTTAGGGATTTGGCGGCAGGATTTTTTAGCTGTCAATGGATTCGATGAAGCCTATGAAGGTTGGGGATTTGAAGACTCCGACCTAGCGATCCGTTTGATCAATCTTGGGATGCAGCGCAAACTTGGTCTTTTCGCAACGACTGTTTTTCATCTGTATCACCGTGAAAATGATCGACATTTAGCAGGCATCAATCGTCAACGTCTCGAGCAACGGCTTCAAAATAAAATCACTCTTCCTGAGAAAGGTTTGCTTTAACCATTTCCTCGGCAAGTACTTTCGTTTTCTGCGTGATGAGGAGTCCGCCCAACATGCGGGCAATCTCTTCCACACGCTGGGTTGGATTGAGTTCTCTCAAATAGCTCACGGTCTCAATACCGTCGGAAACCTTCTCTACTTTGAGATGATGGTCGCCGCAAGCAGCTACTTGCGGCAAATGCGTCACGCAAAGTACTTGCCTCGTCTGCCCAAGCTGTTTCATCATTCGGCCAACCACTTCACCTGTAGCACCACCTACGCCACTGTCGACTTCGTCAAAGATAAGCGTCGGGACACTTGTATTACGGCTGGTCAACGTAAAAATCGCCAGACCAATGCGAGACAACTCCCCTCCGGACGCCACTTTAGCCAAGGGACTAACATCAACGCCAGGGTGACCTGCCATTAAGAATTCACACTTTTCAACGCCGACTTCACTGCGCGGAATGGGGACAAGTTTTACTTCAAATCGTCCGCCCTTCATAGACAGCGTTTGCATTTCATTCGTAACCGCCTTGGCGAAACGTGCGGCCGCTTCTCGACGAACTTTTGAGAGCCTTTCCGCTGCGGCATCATAGATTGCTCTTGCCTCAGCTTCTTCAGTCCTCAAAGCATCCAGATTTTCGTCGTTCTGCAGCTCCTCCAAACGACGCTTATTTTCTGCCTCAAAGGCATAAAGCACTTCCGGCTCAGTGCGATACTTTCGTGCCATCGTAAAGTATTTGGATACGCGTCGATCTACTTTCTCAAAACGATTGGAATCCGCTTCTGTCTTATCCAGAATCCGCTCAAGATCGTGTGCCGCATCATCGATCAGCTCTGCTGCCGTAGTCAGAGTTTCACTGACACCTTTGAGACGTTCGTCGTAATTAGACAAATCATCAACACGAGATTGCGCACGTGAAACCAAATCAGACGCCGAATCCTCACCTTGGGTAAGCCAATCAACAGACGCAGTGAGACCTTCAATAATAGAAACGCCGTGGGAAAGTCGAGTATGTTCTTCGTTAAGCGACTCCCACTCTCCCTTTTTAGGCGCCAACGCGGAGAGATCCTCAAGCAGCCAGGTGAGCTGCTCGATTTTGGCGGTACGAACCTCTGCACTAGAGCTCGCTTCTTCAAGGCGTTTGGCCTCGGCGTTCCAAGTCGCGAAAGCTTTTTTAACCGCCTCAAGCTGAGCTGTGTTTTCTGCATAAGCGTCAAGCAGCTTCAATTGATTCTGCGTCTTTAAAAGAAGCTGATGCGCATGCTGCCCTTGTATATCAACTAAAGTGTCGCCAAGCTCCTTCAGCTGCGAGAGCGTCACCGTAATGCCATTGATCCAGGCACGTGAGCGTCCGTTTTTATCGATGCTGCGGCGTACAAGCACTGTTGACGCGCTGGAATCCTGCAAATCATTGATTTCAAGCCACCGAAGAGCCTCTTCCGAAGGCATGAATTCAGCAATGATATTGGCTCGTTCAGCGCCCTTACGAACCATATCGGCATCAGCTCGGGCTCCGCGAATCAATTGAATTGCATCAATCAAAATGGATTTGCCGGCACCGGTTTCACCGGTCAAAACCGTGAAGCCCGTAGAGAGATCAAGCGCAAGCTGATCAACGATGACGAAGTCTTTAAGGTTGAGCGTTGTAAGCATCGTAAGAGCTTCCTTCAGCCACTGATCTGCTCGTGGTGCTTCACACTGGTGGGTGAATAGTTCCACTTTAATTTTCGGCGGAGCAAGTCGTAATAGTCGTAACTGAGCGGATGAAGAATCTCCATCACACGTTCCGAGCGCTGAATGCGAAGCATGTCACCCGGTTCGACGTCACAGAATTCCTGCATATCGAAATACGCTGTTGCATCACGGGCGTTTACGAGTTCAATTTCAATGCGCTTTGAGGACGGCAAAACGATGGGACGATTGGAAAGCGTATGCGGAGCAACCGGCACCAAAACAACGGCATCCATTGAAGGATGCAAAATGGGACCGCCGGCAGCGAGTGCATAGGCGGTTGACCCCGTGGCGGTCGAACAGACAACACCGTCTGCCGACTGAGCACTCATCTGCTTCCCATCGACATAGATGATGAAGTCAACCATGCCTCCGGCACGGCCATGGCTGAAGCCAATATCATTCACTGCAACATTGCGAAAGATTTCTCGCCCATTGCGAAACACTACGCCTTCGAGCAGGTGCCGTTGGTCTGCTGAACATTCCCCGGCCAGCATGGCAGGCAGCACCCTGTCCATATCGTCAAGCACAACGTCTGTGATGAAGCCTAGACGACCGGCATTTACACCAATCAACGGACAATGAGAATCCGCAATCTGCCGAGCGACACCAAGCAATGTTCCGTCACCACCCAGTACTACGGCCACGTCGCTGCGACGTCCCAACTCAGGGCGAGGGAAGCCTCCATCAGGATTACCGAGAGCTTGAGCCGCGCGTTCCTCTAAAAGGACCTGGCATCCCGCACGACGGAGCACACTCACCAAATGTTCAAGGGGTTCACTGAGATTTTCAGTTGGTTTGACGAATACGCCGACGGTTTTCATAGCTGATATCCAGAGGCTCAAAGTTCACCAGAATAGTATTTCAGAAAATAGTATTTGACGTATTTATTCATTGTGTAGAAAGCGTGATTGATACTGAAAATGAAACCCGCGCGACCGTCAAGCACACCGCCATTGATGAAATAGACCTTGAGAAAAGCCCATATTGGGCGAAGCATGATGTCCTTCACGAAGGAAACGTTCCGCCCCTCTTCAAGATACTTTTCTGCCGAAAGTTCGGTGTACGTATTGAACTTATTGAAATAAAGCTTCCAACTCCGGTAGGGGTAGTGCGTGAGACCTGTACCGCTGAGGCGTTTTTTCTCACAATTCACACGAATTTCTTCATGTACACGTCCGTATACCTTGACTGCCATCTTAGGCACCATGCGGCAAACCCAATCGGGTCGAAGAATCCCATGTGTAGCATGAATATGCCGAAAGGCGTTGTGCCTCTGCACGAAGTATGCACATCTCGATCCGGACGCCGCTTCCTGCAGCTCTTTAGCCAGATCCGGGGTTACGCGCTCATCTGCATCAATCAAAAAAATCCATGGACCTGCGGCCTGCTCAATACCAAAATTTTTCTGCGCCGCCCAGTCCCCGCTGAGACTTCGAGAGAATACCTTCGCCCCAAGTCGTCGGGCCGTTTCCACTGTACCGTCAGAGCTGCCGTCGTCCACGACGATCCACTCGTCGGCGAAACTGCAGCTTTTAAGACACGCTTCAATGTTATGCACCTCATTGCGCGTCAGGAGCACAATAGAAATTCGCTTAGCGTTTTTCTCGTTATCTTCGACCACGTTGTGCCCTCATACAGTGTATTAAGTGTGTATTCAAAGAAAAAGCTCCGTGGCCTGATGTCGCCAGACGGAGCCCTGTCTTTAGTTTAAAGGCTGATTAGTCTTCTTCAACGTCAGCTACGGCCACGGCGTGGAAGCCCGCATCAACGTAGCAGATGTTGCCGGTAATGCCGCTCGCCAGATCAGAGAGCAGGAAAGCAGCAGTATTGCCCACTTCCTGAATGGTCACCGTACGGCCGAGCGGCGCATTCTTTTCCATCACACGCAAAAGCTTGCTAAAGCCCTTGATGCCGGATGCAGCGAGCGTCTTGATCGGGCCGGCGGAAATGGCATTGGCGCGAATGCCTTCACGGCCGAGTGACTGAGCCAGATAGCGCGTTGACGCGTCAAGCGCTGCCTTGGCCAAACCCATCGTGTTGTAGTTTGGAACGGCGCGCTCTCCGCCCAGATAAGTCAGCGTAAGGCAAGACGCATTGCGTCCCTTCATCATCGGCAGGAAGGCCTTGGCCAGAGCCGGGTAGGAATACGTTGAAATATCAAGCGCAGTGTGAAAAGCGTCGCGAGAGAAACCTTCAAGGAAATCGCCGGCAATCGACTCTCGAGGAGCGTAGCCGATGGAATGAACGAATCCATCGAGCCCGCCCCACTTTTCCGTGAGCGTTTCAACAACGGCAGCAATCTGATCGTCTTTGGTCACGTCCATCGGAAGCACGATATCGCTGCCAAACTGCGCGGCAAATCCCTTCAGGCGTTCTGCGAAGCGTTCATCGGAATACGTAAAAGCCAGTTCAGCACCTTCACGATGACAAGCTTCGGCGATGCCGTAGGCGATGGAACGGTTGGAGATAACACCCGTGATCAGGAGCTTTTTGCCGGTCAGGAATCCCATGTTGGTCCTCTTTTAATAGGGATGGGAAAAACGCTGTCGTTATGATTGGCAGCGGGGTCTCCCCCATCAATATGAAATTGGAGTGCAGACGGCGTCAGCACTCGTAATGCTGCCCGCCATTTTAAGCGGGCAGTCTACCGCTCGGATAATTTCCCCTTAAATACGCACATCCAAACGGACGAACGGCCAGCAGAGTGAATTAAGGAATGCGCAGTGACTGCCCAACGTTCAGGCGACTTGTCGTAAGCCCGTTAAAACTCATCAGGTCAGCAATAGACACGTTGTGGGCCGCCGCAATGGAAGTGAGCGTATCTCCAGAACGAACACGATATCTGCGGAGTTCACTGGCACTTGCTACTTTGGAAGCTGATGCAGGAATCACCAGACGCTGACCAATAGAGAGTCTTGAACTTCTCAATCCATTGGCACTTCTCAGCTTTGCCACTGTTGTACCGAAGCGCTCAGCAATCGACGTAAGCGTATCTCCAGAGACCACGCTATGCACTGTGGTTCTCGGGCTCGCTGCCGTTGCCGGTGCGGGCGGTGCTTTAGGCGCATCGCTCTCTGGAATCTCTAACCGATCGCCCGCCTTCAGAGCATTGGAGGTAAGCCGATTTAAGCGCTTTAGCTTCACAACACTCACGCCGTACCGATTGGCAATCGAAGTAAGGGTGTCCCCTTGTTGAACGACATAAGTTGTCGTTTCTTCCTCGATAGGTTCACCCGACTTTGGAATGCGCAGTCGTTGTCCGGCTCTGATGGTATTGGAGCTCAATCGATTCGTCGTTTTAAGGGATGCCGTCGAAACACCGTAACGCTGGGCAATAGAAGCCAGCGAATCACCGCGCTTTACCGCGTAAATAACGTGTCCAGAAGAGGATGGTGCCGAAGTTTTCGCTGCAGTACGAATCGGTTCTCGCGCAACATTGGGCACCGTGAGCACTAAACGCTGCCCGGAATGCAGACGATCTGAACGAAGTCGGTTGCCCTGTACGATTGATTTCACCGTAATGTGCCAACGGCGCGCAATGCTCGACAGTGTGTCGCCCGAACGCACACGATAGGTGACACGGCGCCAAGTCGTAAGCGGTGAAAGGCGAAGCTTCGCATCTGCCTCTTCCGCAGCGATGTCTGTCTGCTCATCTGCATCCGCGAGAACAAGCAGCGTGGAATTCGGAAGCACTTTGCGGCCGGCAGGGATACCGTTCACTTCACGCAAGAACGATTCCGTCATGCCAGAGCGTTCAGCCACAGAAGCCAGCGTATCCCCCGCCTGCAGGCGATAGGTTGTCCACCGTGAAAGCGGCTGTCCAGAATCCATCCAGCTTGCGAGATTGTCGACGAAAAAGTCAAGACGATCGGCCGGCAGAAGCATCACATTGTTGTGCGATGCCACAATGACCGGAAGCTTAAAGCTCGGGTTGAGCTGCCGGAACTCCGCTTCAGACATGCCGGCCAATTCCGCCGCCGTTTTAAGGTCAATATCGCGAGGCTTTGTAATCCGTACGAAGAAGGGCTCGTTGCCAACGTCGGGCAGTTCAATGCCATAGCGGCCAGGATCCTTCACGATGCGCTTGATAGCCTCCAGTTTCGGAACGTAGTTGGCCGTCTCTCGGGGCATTTTCAAATGTGCGTAGTCTGTTGCCTTGTGGCTTCGTTTAGCACGCTCAACAGCTCGCCGAACACTTCCTTCACCCCAATTGTAGGCAGCGAGCGCCAACTGCCAGTCATTAAACATCCCGTGCAGATATTCAAAGTAGTCGAGTGCTGCACGAGTGCTTTCCAATACATCGTTTCGGTCATCGCGCCAGAGGTTTTGTTCAAGCGCATAATCCGCGCCTGTTGCCGGCATGAACTGCCAAAGGCCAGACGCTTTTGCGCGAGAAAGGGCTTCGGGCTGGAAGGCACTTTCTACAAAAGGCAAAAGTGCGAGCTCCATTGGCAGTCCGCGAGACTCCACCTCTTCGACGATGTTGTAGAGATATTGACTCGCACGCATCGCCATGCGCTGCACATACTCCGGATCCTTGGCGTAATACGTCGTCCACCGATCCACCAAAGGCGAATTCAGTTCCGGAATACCAAAACCTCCGCGAATTCGATCCCAAACGCTGGCGGGCACTGCGGACTCACGCTCCAAAGCCGCTTCCGTTAACGCAGTCTCGACCACAGTCCCTCCAGCAGATGCATTCGTTTGGGCATCCTGAGGAACATCCTCCGCAAAGGAATAAGTCGGATGAACCGCCGCAGTTGCTATGAAAAGCGCGACAGACAATTGAGTAAGGGCAGATCGAAAAGACGACGGGTTCATGAGCGGAGAACTTCCGGAACAGTTAACAGGCGTAAGGCCTGCATAATCCGTTAATCTTAATGCTTGTAATGCCTCGGACTTCCGTCATCCGGGCATTTCTGCCTGCTTCAATCTTCTGCAGCGGGCAAGTTTCCGCAACGAGTTGTTAACTGCACCTATGTTCCAGCGCTTTTTTGGGCGCTCCGAGCGCCCTGACAAGGGCGCGGGAGCTCTGCCTGCACGTCTTACGTTTGACGGGTTCCTGCGCACATCGCCAGGCCGACTGCTCCTTGAATGGGAAGCTGAAGCCTACGATGAATTGACGGTTGATGTCTTCGGCAGCTGCGCGCTGCAGATCGGCATGCCAAAACTCAACACGCTTGCCGAAAATCGTATGCAGTCGAAGTGGCTGATCGAACTGCAGAGTACGGTTTCCGTTTCCGCCGACGTCTTAAGCGGAGATCTCGGCTGCATCGTCGCTGCCCCGGAGCTCTTGCCTATCGCTGATGAGTCGATGGATCTCGTAACGCTTCCGCATGTGCTGGAACTTTCCCCTAACCCTCAGCAGGCACTTCACGAAGCCGTTCGAGTGCTCGAACCTGAAGGCCGGCTTATTCTTACCGCCTTCAACGGCGCAGGCTTTTGGTGGATGCGGCAGCAGACCGTCCGGCTCGGCGCCAAGCCCTATCTGCCTACCGACATGGCGCCGATTCCGCTTCGACGTCTCAAGGACTGGTTTGCGCTTCTCGGACTGGAAATTGACCGCGGACGCTTCGGACTCTATCGTCCAGGATTTCGAAGCGCACGCCGGCTTCATGCTTGGGAGTGGCTTGACAAAGCCGGCGACAGATGGCTGCCGCAATGCTCAAATATTCTTTTGCTCTCCGCTGTAAAGCGGCGTCCCGGAGCGCGAATCGTCAACTGCAGCGAATTTGCCAATATTCCAGCTAAAGTACCGACCTCAGGCGTGCCGGCCGCCGGCCGTGTCTCGTCAACTTTCTCTCAAACCTCCATCACACCGTCCGCACCGATTGCGGAAAACCATAAAGCACCATGACTCACGCACCTACACCTACTGTTCTTGAAATTTGGACTGATGGGGCCTGCAAAAAAAATCCCGGCGTAGGGGGTTGGGGAGCCTGGCTCGTCTGGGGTAAGTACACTCTGGAGCTCTATGGCGGCAGCGCGCTTACGACCAATAACCAAATGGAGCTGACAGCTGTCATTCGTGCACTCTCGGCGGTCAAACGGCCTTGTCCCATCATCATTCATCTTGACAGCAGCTACGTTAAAGACGGCATTACACGGTGGATTCACGGGTGGAAAAAGAACGGCTGGCGCACCGCTGACAAAAAGCCCGTCAAAAACGGCGAACTTTGGCAGGAACTTGATCGATTGGTTAGTCAGCATCAGATTGACTGGCGTTGGGTAAAAGGACACGCCGGCGACCCAGGCAACGAAAAAGCCGATGCGCTTGCTAACCTCGGCGTTGAGGCCGCTAGAGGCGAACGACCTGAAAAATTATCGTAAGATCGCGTAAAGGCGGTATCCGTTCGATGCATCACTTGCAAAGCATCGTTTTCTCAGTACAATTCTTTTTCTCTCAGCGCGCGGTTAGCTCAGGGGTAGAGCACTGCCTTCACACGGCAGGGGTCACTGGTTCAATCCCAGTACCGCGTACCAGATTCTTACAAAGGGCTTGAACTGCATAGTTCAAGCCCTTTGTTTTTTCATGAAGGCAGGTGGGCTGCAGGGACGACGAAGCCCCTGTCCCTGAAGTGGACATCGCAGCCTCTTCATTGAGGCGGCTCGAAAGCGTTCCGTCAGGTTGCTGCGTCAACGCTGAGCTGGCCGATCAGTTCCCCAGTGTCTTTGTCGACGATCTGCCCACTCAGAGTGATCACAGTGCGCTGTTCCCGCAGGTTCTTCGATGTCTGGAGCAACCGTTTTACGCGCGTATCCCGAAGCGCGGAGCAGGTTGTCTCGACGTACTCTGAACCGTCCCAGATCATCGCAAACATGATCATGGCCACCTTGTGCGCTATGGCAACGACTGCGCGCCTCGCACCTCGGCGTTCCTTGAAGGCCTGAAACAGCGCCTTAAGAGCACCACGCTTCATGAGACCGATGCCGTGAGCGACTTCCGTCAGGGTTTTGCGTGCCCAGCGGTTACCCTTCGGGGTCTTGCCACTACTGCTCTTGCCGGCGGACTTGTTGTTGCCGGGGCACAGACCGAGCCAGGAGGCGAAGTGTGCTGCATCGGGGAAGCTCTGCTGCTCATTGGTGAACTCGCAGAACAGGAGCCGTGCGGAGAGCTCTTTGACGCCGGGAATGGTCATCAGGCGGTCGATGTACTCCTGATAGGGCGCCTGCATGCGCTCCAACAGCGCGATCTGAGAATCGCGTCGCGCAATCAGATATTGCAGGTGCTCATAGGAGCTTCTCAGGAGCTCACGCAGTGCATCAGACATGGCGAAGTTGATGGCCTCAAGGATTTCCTGCTGCGTGGCGCGGAGCTGTTTGCGCGCGGAGCGGACGATCTCCTCAAAGTCCCGATCGCCCCGGATATAGGCGTCAAGAATCTTCCCGGCGGCTTTGCCGTGCATGTCGCTGAAAACGGAGGTGGCTCGACAGCCGACGGAGTTGAGATTCTTGTTGTAGCGGTTCTTTTGACGGCTGATGTCGTCGCTCAGCCTGATGATGTCGCGGGAAACCATCCTCATGTCGCGGAACGGGCGGCTTGGAACGAAGGATTTGTGGAACTTCCCCAACCTGGCGTACTCAGCGAGGCGTTTGGCATCCTGAGCGTCCGTTTTGCGGCCGACAGCCGCCTTGACGTCCCGTGCGTTGACAAGCGCAAGCGTGTCGTTGTCGAAACCGACGTCTTCGAGACTGCGGTATGGGCTGAACCAGAGCACGCCGGTGGATTCCATCAGAATCACTGAAGATTCACGCACACGGCACCAGGCGGCGAATTCCAGAAGCTGAGGGATGGTTGTGCCGAAGCTGCGGTGTTCGGACGTAAGCTCGCCCGCGATCGGGTCCAACTTCTGGAAGCAGCAGATGAGCTGGTCGTGGTGGACATCAATGCCGACGGCGCTGAGGTGAGCCGCTTCAACTGTGCAGTGGGATAGCTGCCGAGAGATGATGCGGTCCGCTCTTGTCTTAGAATTGGCCATGATCAGCCTCCTCTGAGCAAGGGTGGTTGACACGGGCTGCAGGAATTCTCGTCCCTGGGAAAAGAAACTTGAACTACGGGCGTCCGAACGTCAATTCGACCGGTTCCGTGATCACTTTTTCATGCGCCTTCAAAAGAGAGGAATATGGTGTGCGAAAACCAGATCCTGCAATTTTTTACCGGCCTCGCAATGGGACCAAAAAGTAGTACGCAGTCTGGCCGAGTCCCTGCAGCCCACCAGCTTTCATGATAGAGGGTGCAGGCCGCAAGGGCCTGCATGTACGATTTTTTTGAATTCAGCCAGTACCCCAAACTCCCGGGGATGCACCTAGTCCCGGAACACCCGCGGGGGCAAGGGCAAACCTAAGAGGGTAAAGAGATCTCGAATTTTCTTCGGGATCTCTTTTGTTTTCCAAGCGTTGCGATCAGTTGGTTTATTGGCTTTCAGATAACGCAGCTGCATGAAGGCCTTCGTCAAAGAATTGTTGGGCAAACGGTTCGCTGCCGTTTCGTTGCGTCGACATGCCTGGAGCTACCGCGAAATATTCGTCAAGTCCGGCCTTTGCGAGTCAATCACGTACGCGCACCTCGAGGAGCTTCGCGAGCAGGGCTTGCTCGGCAACACGGGCGCCATGATCCTCGACGGCTCGTTCGTTGAGGCCCCCAAGCAGCGCAATACGCGTGAGGAAAATCAACTCATCAAGCAAGGCCGGGGCGGCGAGCTGTGGAATGATCAGCCTGCCAAGAAGCGCCAGAAGGATGTTGACGCCAGGTGGACGAAGAAAAACAACGAGGTTCACTACGGCTACAAGATTCACGCTCTTGCCGACGCCTCCAGCAAGTTCCTGATCCACAACGTCGCCACGCCGGCAAACGTTCACGATTCAAAGGCTCTGAACTGGGTCCTGAACGAGGAGGAAGATGAAGGCCGAGTCTTGTACGCCGACTCTGCCTATGCCGGCAAGGAACTCGAAGAAATCGTCCGCTACTTCAACGTAACTCCCTGTTTCTGCGAAAAGGGCCGGGTCAACCATCCTTTGACAGCCAAGCAGAAGGCACACAATCGCAAAAAATCCAAATCCGCTGCCGTGTGGAGCATATCTTCGGCTACATTCAGACGGTCTTCACGGGCTCGTTCGTGCGCAGCATCGCTTCAAGCGGGCTGAGGCGCACAACTGGGTGACCATGCTGGGCTACAACCTGTGCCGCCAGGAGATGTACTGCCGAAAACTGGAATGAAAATGACACGGCTGAGGCGTCCGAGATCGCTTCAAATCACCCTCCCAGCAACCGTCTTACCCAAACAGCCTCGATGTCACTCGGACATGGAGGCTAGCTGTGTTTTTGTGAGCTCATACGCAAGCAGTTTCAGGCAGCTTTACTTCTGGGCAGATAATACTTGGCAGTTCCCTTAAGGTACAATCTTCCCTTGAATAAGACACTCTTTCTCTTTCCTTCAATGAGTCATAAGCGCAAGGGTTTTGCTCTGTTGAAGGAATACTTCACGACCACACCCTACGATGAATGCTTAATTGTGGCCGGAAGGCCTATTGATGGCGAGTACAAAAACATTCAATACGTGGGTTTTGTCAATGAGATGCAGGAGATGTACCAGGCCTGTGACTATTCAGTCTTGGCAAGTTTCTATGATCCTTTGGAAACCGTGGGGATGGAGAGTGTATGGAATGGGACGCCTTCACTGATTGCAGAAACAATCGGCAGTTGTGAATGTGTGGATCCTGAAGCGCTTCGGAGCTTTGATGCGTGGAGTCTTGAGTCCTTTAAGAAGGTGATGGACGACGTCCGCAAAGCGCCTTTAAAGATCACACCTTCTTACCAACGCTACGTTCATGTGCCGTTAGATTTGACGATTGATGAGCATGTGAGAGAGTTGATTGAATTGGGTAAAGGATTTAGTCAATGACGATACAGTCGGCATGACATTATGATCGTTCGAAATAGAAAGGTATGTAGGGATGACTAGTGAAAAACAATTAACAGTTTTAATGCCAGTGTACAACACGAGAAAAGAGTGGCTAGATGAAGCTGTTAAATCTATTCTTGATCAGACATATAAAAATTTTTCATTCCTAATTATCGATGATGGTTCCATAAAGGAGACTGCTGACTACCTAGATACTTTAGCAACGAAGGATAAAAGAATTACAGTCTTGCATAACGAGGCTAATCAGGGGTTAGTTTATACGTTAAATCGAGGGCTAGCGTTTGCAACAACACCTTGGATAGCACGGATGGATGCTGATGATTGGGCTTTCCCTGATCGTTTATCTAAACAAATGGAATATTTGAATAAACATTCTGGAATAACGGTATTGGGAACAGATGCTATTTATCTAGAAACGGGAAGACCAACAAGAAAAATACAACCATTATCTCATACGCAAATAGAAGCGTGCTTGCCTTTTTACGACTGCTTTGTTCATCCAAGTGTGATTCTTCGCAGAGAAGATATTTTAAAAATTGGAGGGTATCCCAACTCCCTTTATGCGGAGGATTATGCACTTTGGATCAAAATTTTATTTAAAACTGACTATAAGATGGAAATACTACCCAACACTTTAATGAAGTACAGGCGTGGGGAGTCCCGACCAACTTATAGAAGAATTCAAACGAAGTCTACATTTGAATTGCTTGAAAAGATAGCAAAATACCTTAATACTGAAGTACCTTATTATTGGAACCATTCTCAAGAAAAAGATTTCAGATTATCAAATGAGCAGGCTCTTGATTCCATCAAGACCCTAAGCTATATTGCTTCAATACTAAATATAAAATTCCCAGATATAGATAAAGATTTTTTAGATTTATCCTTGCTGAGAGAGAAAAAGAAGATTTATCGGTTAGCAACTTGTAGCGGAATCCAGGATTTCATAAAAAATCTTAATGTTCAAGTGAGCTATCTGGCCCTATGCTTAAAAATAAAGCTTAGCAGGCAAATGTCTTCAAGGGAATGATCACTCTGTATTATGTGTTTAGAGAAGTTTATTTTTGATGAAAACACCAATTGTTTTTGCTATAAACGAGAGTTACTATAAGCAACTGGAAACTGTCATAGTATCTATATTAGAAAATTCTCAATCAAATTTTGAGTTTATCGTTTTATCTAAGGGGCTTCCGGAATTTTGCAAAGATGCAATTGGAAAGACTATAAGCTTATACGGCGATCGCAGTTCGGCAAGATTTATAGATTTGTCGAAAGTTAAGAATATAAATATTGAGTCTTTGATGTCTCGGCGAGATGATTATTGCTATATTTCGGTGGAAACGTTCTATAGATTTTATATCCCGAGTTTGTTACCAGAATACGACAAGGTAATTTACCTTGATGCAGATATTTTGGTTTTTGATGACTTACAAAATTTATATAAGATCGACGTTGATCAGGTGTATGTTGGTGCAGTTAAAGACACATATGTAACGTCTATTGTAGGACAAAACAAAAAATCAGAAACTCGACCTAAAATAAGTTTTCGCGACTATTTGGCTACAGTATTGAATGTCAAGCATACGCAATATTTTAACGCTGGAGTGTTGCTATTAAATCTTAAAAAGATTAGACGAGATAATATCGAGCCGAAGTTGTGGAATTTTGCTATTGATAGATCCCCATTAGATTTTCAAGATCAGGATGTTCTTAATGCTGTGTTGGGCAATAAAGTTAAATTGATCCCTCCTCGATGGAATTTGTACAAAGATTACACTCATAAAACTATTAATAGATCGGATTGTCAAACGACTCCAGGGATAGTGCATTTCGCAGGCAGGGAGAAGCCTTGGAATACAAAAAATCCATCCTATCGGCACCTTATAGATTGGTTGGACGCGTATAAAAAGATATTCTCATGCGAACCTCAATTTGAAGATAAGTTGAGCAGGATAAAATCTTTAATCAAGCGCTATAAAGATAAGGAATTCGTTTCAATTGGAAAGAAGGGGAGGGAGATTGTTAGTATTTATCGCAGAGATGCGAGATATCGCATAGAAATATTCGGGAAATGCGTTTACAGTAAACGAGTTGAAGTGGAGATATTTTAATTTATGCCATTTTTTAAAATGATTGAAAATGTCAGCAGACATTTCTCTAAATCAAAGAAAATTCGTGTAGCACTTTTGATTGACGAATTCTTTGGTGGGGCTGGAACTGCATATGGCGGATATGGGTTCCTAGCTAGAAAGTTCATTGCAAAGTATATACCAGATGAAGACATAGAAATTGATGTACTACTGGGTAAAAGAGAAAAAAAAGGCGGATTACCATCCATTTTCGCATTAAAGGAACACTGCGATAATGTTGATCTCCATTGGTTGCCGAGGAGGAAATTTTTCTCATCACTGTGGCTCGCAGCAAAACATTATGACTTGTATTTATCAATTGAATTAACAGATGATTACGTATTGAAATGTGAGAAAAACGACAAAAAGAAACTAATTTTATGGATACAAGATCCACGGCCCAAACGTGTTTGGAAAACAATTATTGGGACGATGAAATCCATAAAAGATCCTTGTTTTTATAGGCAAGAAATTTATCAGTTAGTTCATGATATGAACGAAGAAAAGAGGATTAAATTTATAACACAAGGTAATTCACTCAACCCGCTGGCGTTGGAATTATACAATTTAGAAAATACCGTTCCAATTTCATATGTGCCAAATCCAATAGAAATTGATTTTGAATACAGGTTTAACTTAAATCAGAAGAACACGATAATATTCTTAGGCCGTTTAGAGGCACAAAAACGGTGCTGGATTTTCTGCGAAATAGCAAGGCAAATGCCTCAGTACAATTTTATTGTTCTAGGGAATTTCTTTCGGCATATTGACGATAATAAAAAAATGATGCGGGAATATCTCCCGCCTAATAACCCCAAAAATTTAATATTTAAGGGGCATGTTGATGGAGAAGAAAAGAAAGAGTTGCTAAAATCGGCTCGCATATTGATTAACACATCTATTTGGGAAGGCATACCCATTTCGTGGTTAGAATGTTTATCTTACGGAACTGTAATTATTTCGGCATTTGAAAGAGATGACCTAGTCTCTCGGTTTGGAGAGTATGTCGGGGAAGTTCCTGGAGATGGATTTGATTCTGTGAACAGATTTAAAATTGCGATTGATGAGTATATGAATAACGATGAACTTTATGTGTTAAAAGCCACGCAGGCAATTGAATACACAAGAAGTAATCACAGCATTAAAAAATTCAAAGAAACCATGAAGCATGTCATCCATTCTGTTGCTAAAGATTAATGACTATTAATTAATCGCTTTCATTTCAAAACCACCATGTTATTTTCAATAATTATCCCTGGCTTTAATTGCTCCGAGACAATTTACAATGCAATAAGTTCAATTGTTGATCAAAATTATTTAGATTTGGAAATTATTTACTGTGATGATTGCAGTGAAGATGATAGCGTTAACGTAGTAAAACGAATTGCCAATAAAAATAAAAGTATTAAGATTTTTCAAAGCGATAAGAATCGTGGGCCGGGGTATTTGCGAAATACGGGAACTAAGTTGGCGTCAGGTAGATTTGTGATTTACCTTGATGCAGATGATTGGCTTGAGATGGGAATTTTGGGGAAGCTAGCTAATGTTATTAATAGTCACCCAAGTATCGAATTAATAGAATATAGAATAAACATTGTAAAAAACAATGTCTCAGAGGAGGCAAACTGGTTAAACAGAGGCGAAAACGGGATACGATATACAGACAAAGAAGATATATTACTTGCGACAGGAAATGGTAATAAATGCATAAAAAAGGAGTTGATAGTAAATAATCTGTTGGAAAATGTAGTCAACAATAGATCTGGCGAGGAGGTCCCATTTTATTTGATGATATATAAACTAGCTGGGAAGTTCTATTATTTGAACGAACCCGGTTTAAATATATGCGTTTCCGATATATCGCTATCTAGAAATAATGCAACTAAAGACCTCTTTTTGCATGGTATATTTGTTGTTTTGGAAAATCTGAAATCAGAGCTCATACGGTTGAATAAGTATGATGAAGCGGAATATGCATCTATGTGTCAAAGAATATTAGGTTGGGCTCTTATAGAGAAAAAATCATTGGATGTAACGTATTTCATATTTTATTACAGGGCGTTTAATTTTCTGAAAAACTTCAATGCTGTTCCAAAATGGATGAAACCCACTTTTCTTGCTGTAATCAGATTGTTAATGTTTAGGAAACTGTGATGCATGTTGAAGCGCAGGATAGTTGTTTTGACTGTTATTTGTGTGAAGGGAATGTCCTCGTAATGCAATCAGTATGCAGTATGGAGCGGATGGATTTCTTGTGCCCAGAATAGACGCACGTCTTTGTAATGATTGCAATATATGCGATAAGCTATGGTGGGCCTGGACAAAAGCGCTGAGAAACACTTTTGTCGTATCAGGCGTCTGCAAACGCAGATGGGATATTTCTGCTGAAACAAAAATCCCTTAAAAATCATAAAAATGATAAAAACAAGTCATTCAATCATTTGATTTTTAAGAGTTTTCCAATGGAACAGCTATCTTTTACCGATCTTGAGATCGAGATCCGAAAAGTCGGCGGATACGGACTCAAGCTCACAAATCCTTGTCCTGCCGAGAGTAAAAAAGCCCGAAAATTCGGGCTTTTTTACTGGAAAATCATGAGTGTATATTGTGCAATATACGTACTCAATCACCGCCGCAGAGAAACCCATGTCCCAGTCCGAAACCCCGATCAAAACGCGCATTGTCCGCGTGAAGCACTAAAATGGCACGACGTACGTCGAGCGCCGTCAATTCCAATATGACCCGAAACGAAAGTTCAACGTGCCCGTGAAATCCGAAAGAATCGGCAAGATTTGCCCGGAAACGGGGGAAATCATCCCCTGCCGTCCCAAGCGAAAGGCGGAACCGGTGAACAATCTGAGCGCTGACATTGCGCCCGAGGCGACTGCCACTCGCACGAACACCGGCGGCACCGATTTGTTGGAGTGGGCCGGTCGTACATCGGGTTTGGACGCTAAAGTTCGCGCTGCTTTTTCTGGCTCAGAAGATCCTTTCGGCTGCCCGCTATTGGGTGATGACCTGGGTCTCGACGAGACGGGCATGCAGAGGCTGTTCCAGGCACTTGCCAACGATGTCGAAGACGGCTCTCCGGTGTTTGCACTTGACAGCACAACGACGTCGAGCCATTCGAGAAATCTTGACCCGTATATCCGTGATGGCTTCAACAAAGCGGGTGACAGCTTGGCTGCGTACAAGCTCGTGACGTTCTACTCAATCGCTTCCCGTCTCCCGGTCTCCTTTGAGATGCAACCCGGCAATATTTCCGACGTGTCGTGCGTCACCAACGCCATTAAACGCGCGCAGAGTTATCCTGGATTTTTCATGCTCGGCCCTGAAAGGACCGGGTATTTTTCGTTATCCGATTGATTTATAACGAAAAAAAAGCGTGCCATCTGATAGAATTGCTATCGTCTAACAACAACCTGCCAAAAGCCTCGCTTCGAATAAATTCGACTCATATTCGCGACGGTTTCAACCGTCCCGTCAAAGTTAATTTTCAGAACACCGTTTCCTCCGTCGCCGGAATCATCCCCGCCTTTCACAAATTGCGGGATGTAAATTTTTTCGATCGCCTGCTTGAACCATTGTAAGCGTCCCATCGCTTCATGGACGGGCGCGGCCGCAGTGAAGAAACTGTGGAGACTCTCACAACCAAGGAGTTTCCAAGATGATCACTCTGTCCCGCCCCATCAACTGGGCCTATTACTACTACGGGTGGCGTAATTCCGGCCTGAGCTTTCTCGCGTTCTACGAACGAGTCTTCGAGCAAGCCTATCCTCCGATCAGCAAAGCCGAAGTCATTGCCGGCTTCATGCTGTACCACGAATCTGACCAGCCCAGACCGCATTCGAAACCGGTTCGGCACTTCAGGCAAATTTGGGAATCATCGGCAGCCCCAGATTCCAATACCGTTCGAATCATCATTTTTGCCGAATGCCCAGCGGCGGAGCCGCTGGCTGAAAATCCTCCCAAACGGCTGTCTGCGCAATCCGTTCTGCCTGTTCGCGTTAAGCCGCACCGTGCTGTTCAGAGCACCTTGGATCTTCTTCGCTCTTCGGAGGAATCATGGCAATAGATTTTTCCGACAAACGGGTGACAATGGTGGTCTGTCCTGTTGACGGGCGGTATGGCTTTTATGCCCTCTCTGATCTTGCTTTCAAACTGCTGCACATTGATATCTATAAACAGGAAGACTATGTCGTCTTTGTTTCCCGATCCCGCGGCATTTGCAAAATCATCTGTACCGATGAGTGCGGCACAACGCTCATCACCCGCAAACTGCATAAAGGCCGGTTCGAACGTCTGCTGATGCAGGCACAGGGGCCGGCAGCAATGACTGTTACCCCTCAGATGCTGGCTGACTTCATCAACGGCAAGCCGCTGTTCGTGAAGCGTGAATCACTTTGGCAGGGATAGTTAAACGAGCAAAAAAGTGCGTTTGTTACTGTCTTGCATTGGCTTGCTGCAGAGGCGTTTATAGAACGGTGTAAAACGGCGTATTTTCCATAAATATCAGTTTGTTAAATGTGATATTTATGGTAAAATCAGAACCATAAAATCAAAGTTTTTTGGGGTTCTGAGTATGCTTCGCACCGCCTCCGACATCAGCGCTTTAACGCCCGAACAGCTGCGTGAACTCGTTGCTTCGCTGCAAAAGGATGTCGTCTCGCGGGAAAAGCATGTCACAGCACTAGAACAGAATGTCGCCTTGCTGGAAAAGGAGGTGAAAGCCGAACACGAAAAGCGCTGCAAAGCCGAGTGTGATTTATGGGCACAGCGTGAAGCTGTTAAAGAAAATCTGCCTGCTCTTAAAGCGGCAATGCGAGAGTTTTCCCGTGAAGCAGGTCCCTACGGGGACTTGCTGAGCATGTCCATTTACGAGCAGGTCAGTTTTCTTTGCAGTGAGCTGATTCGGCTTGCCCGGGATGCAGCCATGTACCGGCACGAGCACTACGGGCATGGCCCGGACATGCCGGGCACTAAAGGTGCCGTCAGGGAAGTTACGCCAGACGATGTCCGCAGCGTCTTCAAAGGCACCCGCAACACCATGCAGAGCATGGCGCGGCAGTTTCAGGCACTGACCCGAGCCGCCGGCAGACTTGATGACGCAGATCCGGTGCGTATCGGACTCGAACATGCAGCCAGTCTAAGGGCAGTGAATAAACCCAATACGGAGCGGAAAAACCTTGGACGAAGACCCAATCCGCCCAAGAAACCGCCTAAACGCCAGGAAACTGTACCAGCCGAATCACTTCCTTGTACAGGACGAGACCCTAAAACCGGCAAAGTCTGCCGCGGGAAACTCAAGCCCATCAGCGAAATCGTGGCAAAGCTGAAAACCAAGCATACCCGGATGGCCGACCAGATTGAATTTCTGGAAACGCACAACCAGATCTACTATTGTGAAGCGTGCGGCGAGGTTTTTATTCCGACCGCAGACAATCAGGAAGTTCCGATCGTGCCCAACCGAGAAATCGGCCACAAACTGTTGGTGGAATGTGCTCTCGGGGTCTGCAGCGGCACCCCCATTTCCCGGGCCTCAGCTGAATTTCAGGATGCCTGCAGTCTGGGATCCGACACCATTCAGCGCAACTTCAATGATTTTGGCCAGATCTATTTAAAGCCGCTGATACTGGCTCTCAAGGAGGAGCTCAAAACTCGTCCGACAGTAGTGGCCGATGAGTCAACGCTGGATGTCCTCGAGCTTCAAGGACGAGGACATCAAAGCGCTAAGACGCACGAAGCGGCAGAACCGATCAGCGGGAACTACTTTCTTGCCCTGACGACTCCTGCACAGACGGACTATCCCGTTGCCTGCTATGAATACATGGGCTCAAGCAGCCTTAAACGGCTCCGTGAGATGCTCGGTGATACATTCCGCTGTGAAGCGCTGGCTGCGGACGGATATGCCGCCTATGACAGCCTGATCGCCCAAGGCTTTGGCTTGAACGGCAAAGCCGTTCGCCAAAGCTGCCTGACGCACCTGAGGCGTCGCCTGTGTCAGGCTATTGGTGCAGAAGCTCTCAAACAGCAGGCCGAAGCATTCGCAGATGAAGAACTGGCATCCATCAATCTGGAAAGTTTAAAAGCCGGAGATCCGGATCGGGAACTGATGGCTGCAGTCGTCATTCTGGGGGCCGTCTACGCTGTGGAGCAGCGCTGTGCCCGGGAACCTCACGAAACTGAGGCAGACTGGCTTGTCCGTCTGGCCAAGGCCCGCAAAGAAAAGTCGACGGTATTGATGGATGACCTGGACCGCATCATGCTCAAACTGAGCTCCGGGCGAATAGAACCGACCTCCAACGCAAAGAGCTGGAGGAGTATCCGGAAGTCCGATCCATACGCTGCCGCCTGTATCTACTACATGAACGGCCGGCAGAAATTCCGTACGTTTTTGTCCGATCCGCGAATTCCGCCGTCAACGGATATCGTCGAAGGGCGAATACGCCCTGTAACAGTGCTGCGCAAGAACATCTATTTTATGCAGACGCTCCGCGGAGCCGAAGCCATGATGGCTGCTTATTCTCTGGTGCAGACTGGCAAACTCAACGGGATGGACGTGCGCACCTGGCTGAGCGACTTTGTCGCCGCCGCTTATATGCATTGTGTCCGCAAAGCATGGCGTTACGCCTTGCAGGAAGGCAAAGATCCGACAAGAAAAATCATGGACTACAACGTCTCGCCGCTCGCTGAAGTCAAGGCTGCTGCGCAGGCAGATCCTGACGACGACATGGCTAGAACCAGACTGGCCTACAACATGCATCACCTCATCGAAGACTTTGACTTTACGGCATGGCTCCCGCGGAATTGTGCTGAGCGTTACCAGAACGAGTGCGAAGTCGATTTCCATGACGTCGCCTGTGACATAGTGCAAATTGGTGAATAGGTCTTGAGGTTCCCAGTTAGGTTTCTTGTCCGCGTAGCGCCGACAGAACGACGAGTAGGAGTAGGTCTTCTGCCCGGCATTCATACGACAATATTCGTCGTAAACGAGCTGAAGCGTCATGTGCTTCTTCTGGAGAAGATCGTTGACGACCTCCCAGTTCGGCTCGCAGTGGGAGTTTGGGGTTTTGGGATACACCCGCTCGTAGATTTCCCCGTCCGAGAGTTTGAGAAACGCCTCGAGATCAGACCTGGCAGCCGATGCCAGTTTGTTGATGAAGCCGTTGGAGGCTCCCGTATAGTGACGGATTTTGGAGTAGCTGAACCCGCAGTTCAGCATGGCCAATACCGTTCGTATGATGGTCATAGCAATTTTCCGTGTCATAAAGGCTCCGTATATTGATAGGAACCTTTCGATTATCAATTGCTATGCAGAAACTGTTCACGTGTTTAGGAATTTTGTTCACGTAATTAAGAATCGGCTAGTCGGAGCACCTGTTCACGTAATTGAGAAAACTGTTTACGTACATGAGAATTGCTGTTCACGTGTTTTAAGAATTCTCAAACGGTATATTTCTCGCCGACTTCTTTGAGAGTTAAAGTCTTTGAGAGGATGTCGCGTAAAGCGGCTTCACGCAACTCTCGTGGATAACGTATTGTCATTGGATGCTCTATAAATTAACTGGCATCTATTTTGACATAGAGGGAAGGCGGTTCAAGATCAAACGGCGGCAGACAAGCTGACGATCTTATCCAAGCCTAAATTACTGATCATTGATGAGCTAGGGTACGTGCCGTTCTCTCCGGAGGCAACGCATCTGTTATTTCAAATGATGAGTTGGAGATACGAGACAAAAAGCACGATCATCACTACCAACCGACCGATTGCAGAATGGGGGCTGGTTTTAGGCGATCCGATGGCCGCAACTGCAATCATCGATCGTTTGATGCAGCACTGCACTGCCATTGCAATCAATGGCGACAGCTACAGGCTGAAAGAACACAAGCTAAAAAATTGCTTAACCGATAACCTACAAGCCGCAAAGGAATTAAAACCTGAGTGGCATAACTGTAGGGGTCAAGATTTGTCCACTAGGGGGTCAACTTACCTGACCGTTGACATCCAGGAAAGTCTTCGAAGGGCGGACGGAACCGTCAGGGAAGAGCCGACCGGCGTAGGCCTTACCTCCAAGTCGAGGCTGCTTCTTTTCGGAACCCAAATGTTGTAGGAAGTCTGGACATATTGGATCCCTGTGGATTTGTTTGTATCCAGATAGAAGTTCCATTTAGGTTCGACTGCAGCTTTACGGGACATGACTAGCTCATCAATTAAATTACATAGGAGCTATGTATAGCATAAAATTAAACCCCGCAACTTCAAATTTCTTGAAGATTACGGGGTTAGTAAAATAACTGACTTTATAGTTGACTCGGGTCAACCTTGTTCCGAGCTAGCCGCCGGGAGTTTGGCTATACCGCTCGAAAGCCCTTTGGAGAACAGTGTCAACGATCCGATTTCATCAGATCTCGTCGTTTTTCTGTTCCTTCTTGCGGCAATCGCCGCAGATGCCGTACAGCACCAGTGAATGATCGGTGAGCTCGTAACCCTTTCGTGCTGCAACCTGACGCTGAGCCCGCTCAATTTCCGGGTCAACGAATTCTTCAACATTGCCGCAACGCACGCAAACGAGATGGTCATGGTGCCGACCTTCCTGAAGCTCGTAGGTCGCTCGCCCTTCGTCGAAATGACGGCGCACAAGAATGCCTGCATTTTCAAACTGAGTGAGCACACGATAAACCGTCGCCAGACCAATGTCGCTGTTTTCCTCTAGAAGAAGCTTGTACACTTCTTCAGCTGACAGGTGGCGCTTACCAGCTTCGTGAGACTCTGAAAGCTTCTGAAACAAATCTAGAATCTTGAGGCGCGGCACTGTAACCTTAAGGCCCATGGTCTTCAGATCGGCCGACTGCTGCTGTTGGTTTTCCTTCACGACCTAACCATCCTGTCTTTGTTCAATAGAGTCTTTATGATACGCAGTTGAAGAGCTCGCGACGAGATCTTGCACTGAAATTCCAATTCTATTCGGTTTATGCTCAAACGACACATCCTTTCATTTACGACGGCGGCTGCATGCGCAATCGGCCTGAGCGGGTGCTCTACCGTATCGAACGTGATGGACACCGCCACGTCCTACGTGCCCTACATTTTGAAGCCCTACCGTGCCGACGTACATCAAGGGAATCTCGTAACGAGCGAGATGGCGCTGCAGCTTGAGAAGGGCATGACTGACGCTCAAGTACAGTTCCTGCTCGGCGTACCGCTCATTAAGGATCCGTTCCACGAAAACCGCTGGGACTATACCTACTATCTGCGGCGCGGCAACGGTGAAGAGCAAGTTCGTTCTCTCACTGTTTTCTTTAATGAAGACCGTCGGGTAGATCACTGGACATCTGATCCGCTCCCGGATGAACAGCAGGCCGACCAATTGATTCTGGGGACGATCGATACGTTTGAACCTCGTCTGCCTAAGACCGATATTCCGGCGGCCGCACCCAAAACTTCGACCGAACCGTCCCCATCCTCTGCCGAGTAACGCATGCCTACCATCCAGCAGGAAGTCGAGAGACTTCGCAGTCTCGTGACGCAGCTCATCAACCGCCTGCAGAACGAACGCGATCAGCGTCAACAACTCGCCCACCAGCTTGAAGTTCGCGACGCTGAACTCAAACGCGCTCGCCAGCAGCTTCATGAAATGAAGAAGAAAGTCGACGAGATGCTGTCGCAATTTCGTGACGCTGGTTCTGCGTCCTGACCGTTTTCCTTCGCGGAGACCACCATGTCCGAAGTCAACGTCACAATTTTTGATCGCAACTACCGCCTTGCCGTTACCACCGGCGAGGAAAAGATGCTTGAAGACTGTGCGCGCCAGGTCAATGAACAAATGCTCGCCGTACGTGCCGCCGGCCGCGTTATTGCAATTGATCAGATTGCAGTTCTTACTGCGCTCGAGTTGGCTTATGACGCCAAGAAGCGCGAGCATGACGCTAAGAAAACCGCGGCTGCGCCTCCGCAGCCGGTTCAGCAGCAAACTCCTGCGGCAGCTGTACCGACAGCGGCATCAACCCCAAATGAGGCTGATTCAGCGCTCTTTGCAGAAATTCATTCGCTTTGCAGTCTCTGCGAAGAGGCACTCTTCCGAGACGCAAAGATGGGATCGCTCTTCTAAGGTGATCAGCAGGAAGCCCCGCAAATGCGGGGCTTCATATTTCTCTTGGATCAAGTTTTATGCGGCAGTGGTTTTTGATCACTTGCGCGAAGTGTGATTCCAGGTAGAATGAACTTAAGTCCTGCAGCGGCAAGCATCCGGGCTCCAAGGTACCTAGAACCAATGCATCCTGCAATAGGTTGGCCTACTCGAGAGCCGATTGAGTGCCGGTCACGCGGTGTCCAGCCCGTTCCGCTCCGGAGCCGACCGCCCTGAACTCCCGGTTCAGGATACGTAGCCCCGCCCCGCTGCAGGTTCTTGATTTTCAAGGGCAGTCTTTCGCTGAGAGACTGCCCTTTCCTACTTTCAGGATTGGACCGCGTGATGGCCATAGACCCCAAAACAGCTGCCGTATGCGCCGAAGCATCCGGATTTTGGCTGATGAAGACGGAACCGTCGGAGTGTTCGATTGACGACGCCTTCGCAGCAACCAATCACGCCGTCTCATGGTTCGGCGTACGCAATTATCAGGCGCGCAACTTTATGCGAGACCAAATGAAGGTTGGAGACGCCGTGCTCTTTTACCATTCAAGCTGCCCCAACCCCGGCATCGTCGGCATCGCGCGCATCGCCTCGAAACCATATCCTGATACCTGCCAGTTCGACGAAAAAAGTGACTATTTCGATCCCAAATCCACAAAGGATGCACCGCGTTGGGTGGCGGTGGATGTTGAAGCACTCGTCAAATTTCCAGTCATTCCTGTCAGCATTTTGAGAGCTCAGCCAGAACTTGCCGACATGCTCATTCTTCGACGAGGCAACCGTTTGTCTATTACTCCGGTTGAAAAGAAAGATTTCCTATTCATCGTCGAGCATCTTGCCAAACCTCAGTCATAAACAACAAACCTAGATCACCTCGGAGATTCACCCAATGGAGATTCAAATCATCCTCGCTCTAGCGGCGCTCGGATGCTGCACCGGATTCCTTGCCGGACTGCTCGGCATCGGCGGCGGCATGGTGCTAACGCCTTTCCTCACGCTGCTTCTCGGCTATGCAGGCATTCCGATTGAGCACATCGTGCACGTAGCCATCGCCACCTCAATGGGCACGATCCTTTTCACGTCGCTCTCCTCTGTGCGTGCACACGCCAAGCGCGGCGCGGTTCTCTGGAATGTTGTGTTTTCGATGGCCCCAGGCATTCTCGTCGGTGCTGTCGTGGGAGCTCAAGTTTCCGGCGCACTGCCGACCTTCTGGGTTGCGCTCATTTTTGCCGTGTTTGTCTACACTTCTGCCGCAAAAATGTTCCTTAATGCCAAACCCACGCCTTCGCGCCATCTGCCCGGACCTGCAGGCATGTTTGGTGCCGGTACGGCTATCGGCGTGATTTCCGCGCTGGTGGGGGCTGGCGGCGGTTTTATTTCCGTGCCTTTCATGACCTGGTGCAACGTCAAGATGCATAACGCCGTTGGAACATCCGCTGCCTTTGGCTTCCCCATCGCGTTTGCCGGCACCATTGGCTATATCATCAGCGGCTGGCATTTGACGGGACTGCCCGGCTGGCCCTACACCATCGGTTATATTCATCTGCCGGCCCTTGTCTGTGTCGCCGCAACGAGCATCTTTTTTGCGCCGTTCGGCGCAAAGGTCGCACACTCGATTGATACGAAGCCTCTAAAGCGCATCTTCGCCAGTGTGCTTTTCCTGCTTGCAACTTACATGCTCTATAAGGCAATCAGCGCCTTCTAAGCAGCTTTTCAAAGCGAATTGTTTGATAAAAAATGAGCTTGGCTTCATTCCCGAAGCCAAGCTCGTTTTTTCACTTTTTCAACTGCAAATTCAGGTACGCCGGCGTCCCGCCCAGACCCAAAGCGTCAGCCCGGCGAGAATCAGCGGCAGCGTAAGCCACTGTCCGCGAGAAAGCCCCAATGCCTGCAATCCAAGAAACGCATCGGGTTCTCGGAAGTATTCGCTCACAAACCGCGCTGCCCCATAACCCAAGGCAAATAAAGCGGCTGTTCTGCCGACCGGTCTCGGCTTGCGGGAATAAAGCCAAATCACCACAAAAAGGGCCAGTCCTTCCAGACCTGCTTCATAAAGCTGGGAAGGATGACGAGAGATACCGCCGTCCTGCGCCTGAGGAAAAATCATGGCCCACGGAAGGTCCGGCGAAGCTGGCCTGCCCCAAAGCTCGCCATTGATAAAGTTCCCGATGCGGCCGAAAAAAAGTCCCAAAGGTACGAGCGGAGCCACAAAATCCGTCAGCTGCCAAAACCGCATGCCATGTCTGCGAACATAGAGCGCCATCACGATAAGCACTCCCAACAGACCGCCATGCGCACTCATTCCGCCCTGCCAAACCGAGAAGATCTGAAGGGGATGGGTCAAGTACCACGCAGGCTGATAAAAAAGACAGTAGCCCAGCCTGCCGCCCAGCACAACGCCAAAAACGCCCCAGAAAAGAAGGTTCTCAACATCGTCGGGCGTCACGCCCCTCCAATAATCCTGCGCTCGTCGACGACCGAGGAGCCAGAAAGCGAGAAAACCCAAAAGGTACATCAAACCGTACCAATGCACTCCCAAAGGACCGATAGAGAACGCGATGGGATCAAACTGCGGATGAATCAGCATGCGGCAACCACTGCAACTTTTTTATAAGAGCGCTCATTCTAACGATGCGGTTATTCACGAAGACTTCATTGACGTACTTGGACTCGTGAGATAGTGTGTGTCGTCGCTCTGAAAGCGATTTTCGCAATGCTGCAGAACGCTCGACCTCCATACAGAACCTAAAGGAGCCGCCTTTCATGTCGGTACAGACTGTTTCTTCAACTGCCGTAGCTCATGCGCTCACCGCACTTCGTGCCAATCGGCCGCTCGTACACTGCCTCACCAACGAAGTAGTTCAGGAAATCACGGCAAACGTACTGCTCGCCGCCGGTGCGTCGCCCGCAATGGTTGTCGCGATGGAAGAAGCACCTGTCTTTACGGCCATCTCGGGAGCTCTGCTCATCAACACCGGCACACCGTACCCAGAGCGTGTCGCGGTAATGAAGGCCTGTGCTCAAGCTGCCAATGACCATGGCGTTCCCTGGGTGCTTGACCCAGTAGCCGCTGGCGCAACCCCTTGGCGCACACAGGCCATTCGGGAGCTCCTTGCGCTTAAACCAACCATTCTTCGCGGCAACGCCAGTGAGATTCTTGCACTGGCTGGTTCCGGAAAGGGCGGCAAGGGCGTCGACAGCACAGACGACAGCCGAACCGCCCTATCTGCCGCTCAGCGGCTTGCCGAAGAAACAGGAACTGTAGTTTGTGTTACAGGCCCAGTTGATTATGCGACTGACGGTAAGCGAACACTCTCCATCGCCGGAGGCAACGTCATGACGACGCTCGTGGTGGGCACCGGATGCTCTCTCTCGTCGCTCTGCGCAGCTTTTGCAGCAGTGGAAAAAGATCCTGTTAATGCCGCCATTTCCGCTTGCACACTCGCGAAGTACGCAGCCGGCACTGCCGCAAAACATGCTAAGGGGCCGGGGAGCTTCCATGATGAATATCTTGATGCACTCTACCTCGTCCAGCCTGAAGCACTCACTGTCGGAGACGCGGCATGACCGTTAAGCCGCTCAATCTTACGCTCTACCTTGTTCTGGATCCTGATCTTTGTAGCCAATCTGTCGGCATTGTTGAAACAGCCTTGGCAGCTGTACAAGCTGGTGCGGGTATTGTGCAGCTGCGGGCACCGACCTGGAAAAAGCGCCGTATGACGGAATGCGCTCGCTCACTCAAATCTGCGCTTACACCTTTCCATGTGCCGCTCATCATTGATGACCACGCCGATGTAATGCTCGCTGCGAATGCCGACGGTCTGCACGTTGGGCAGCAGGATCTGACCCCGGCAGATGCCCGACAGCTGATCGGCAGCAATCGCATTCTGGGACTGTCTTTAGGTTCGCTTGAGGATTGCCGCCCTGACGAACTCGCTCTTGTGGACTACGTCGGCATCGGACCGACTTTCGTTACGCAATCCAAACCGGATGCGGGCGCGGCCATTGGTCTCACCGCACTGCAATCTATCGCTGCCAAGGCGCAGAAGCCTTCAGTGGCCATTGGCGGCATTCACATCAACAATGCTGCGCAAGTCGGCGCAGCTGGCGTTGACGGCATTGCTGTTATTTCAGCTATTTGTGGTCAGCCAGATCCCTATGCCGCTTCCGTCAGTCTCTTGAAAGCATTCCAAAGCAACCGCAAACAGTCTTAAAGAGACCGTAATGCCATTCCCCTCTGTCTTCGGGTCTTTGTGGACACCTCATCGAGCTGCCGCATGGACTGCACTGTTTCTTTTTTTGCTGACAGCGAGTGCTTACTTCTGCGGCGTCAATGCTAAACGCGCCTTGCAGCATGCCGTCTTTATCGTTCCGTTTATTGCGCTTTGGCTGCTGTCTTTGCCCGCCCGAAGCAACGAGTCACGAAGCGGCTGGCAAAAAGTGTGTCTCGCTGCAGCCGTTGTCGGACTGCTGCTTGCTTTTATCGACGCTGCTCTACGGGCATTCCTCTATCAAACGTACTCGGCCGAACCCATGTCGACTTTCGTATTGGAATCAGCAGCCAATACCAATCTTGACGAAGCTCTAGGCTTTTTGGCCACCGAATGGACCGGGGCGCTCTTGGGGACGTTACTCTGTCTCGCCGCGTTAACTGTTGCCCTATTCGTCATGCATTTGGCAAGCAAGACGTCTTCAGACAACGCGATGGCTTCCGGTTGGGGGCAGTGGCTTTGGCGATTCTGGATGCTGCTTTTTGCGTCCGTCTGTATCCTCAGCTGGGCCAAACCCTCCTGGCGAATTCACTATCCCCCTGTTTTTTGGTCTAAATGGATGGAATCCGTTGCAGGCATGCAATCGATCTGGATGAAAGCCGACCAGCATGAAGCCGCAGAAATTACCGAAGCCAGATCGGTTCTGCTGGATGCTTCACCGGCGCCACGCACAATCGTCTTGGTCATCGGCGAAAGCACTACTCGCGACGACTGGAGTCTTTATGGGTACTCACGCGATACCACGCCGAAGCTTAAAGCCCTCGAATCAAAAGATTCAAATTTAGGCACCTTCAGGCAGGCTTGGTCCGTAGACGCCTCGACCATCGCAGCCTTCCGTTCCATGTTCACCTTTCCCGTTCCGCAGTCTGCGGGCGACGGCCGCATCAATCTCTTTGCGCTCTTTAGCGCCGCTGGATGGACGGTGCATTGGATCAGTAATCAGGACGACATAGCCATTCAAACACAATATGCCGTCTTTGCCTCTGAAGCGCAGTTCATCAACCGCATGACCGGACGCTCAAGCGCATCGATGGATCTGAATGTTTTGCCAACCTTTAAACAAGCACTTGCTGATCCGGCTCCGAGGAAACTGATCGTTGTCCATCTGATCGGAGCGCATCCGCACTACGCGCTGAGGTTCCGCGATTCAGACGAAATTGACTGGGGACACGACCATGTGATGCAGAATCTGAATCATCTCGACCGATCCCCATGGGTGGTTGCCGCCCGCAATCAATATGACTGGGCTATGCGCTATCAGGACGAGGTGCTGTCAGAACTCTTTCACCTCTCTAAAAATGCTCAGGCCTCAGCCAAGTCCCCGTTAGACTGGATTTTTCTATCCGACCACGGTCAGGAGCTAGGAGATACGGCAAACCGGGCAGGCCACTCACAAACGGCGCCATCAAGCTACCGCATTCCGTTTCTGATCTGGAGCTCCGAGCGAAGCTTCAATCCATATGAAAATCGTCCGTTCCGCGCTGATTTTTTAAGTCCGCTCATGCTTGAACTTGCCGGCATCAACTGGAAAGGCGAAGATCCTCGGCAAGTCCTCATTGCCGACGACTATAGTTGGATAAAACCTCATTTACCTATCCAAGATCCGCAGATGCCGTCATCGGACAACCCATGAAGGAATCCACTCCCCCCGTACTGAAGGTCTCTCTCCCTGAAGCCGAGGAACTGCTTCAAGCAGAAGCGCTTGAAGCACATCCGCCGATGGGTTGGAGCGCTGCAGAAAGTGATGCCGCTTCACGCGACGCACTGGCCGTCGCTGGCAAAAGCGACATTCAGGCATTTCTCCTCACCCGTGCCAAACTGGTGCTTTCGCGCATGACGAAGCATGACCCTAGCCTGAAGCGGCCTCGGCTGCCGCAGACAGGGTGGCTTATAAAAAGCATTTCCTTAGGCATCATTTTTCTCGGCTTTTTTTCTGGGGCTGTGACGGATCAGCTCACCAGTGCTGGCGCGCAACTTAACCTCCTCTCTCCGCCGCTTCTGACTGTGTTCGCCTGGAACATCCTCGCGATGCTTGCCGCCATTGCAGGACTGGTTATCAGCTTCCGACGCAGCACCAGCCCTGCCGGTCTTTCGGCCGCACTTGCCAGAATCCTTGGATCTGCCGCGCATGTCATGCGCTTCGTTGCCATCGGCAAACCTACCGACAAGACCTACTTCAATAAACTCCTGCCGCTTCTCCTGCCTCAAACCGCCTGGCGATTCCGCGCGGTTCTGCATTGGGCAGCACTGGCCTTCGGCATCGGATTGGCGGCGAGCCTCCTTGTGCGCGGCATTGGAACCGCCTATTGGGCTGTCTGGGAAAGTACATGGTTTGCCGACAAGCCCGATGTGGTTGCTGCCATTCTTCAAGGACTGTACGGTTGGCTGCCGGATTTCCTCCCAGGCCTCTCACCGCTGCCGGATGCTTCTGCACTTTCTGCGCTGCGAGTTGACGGCTCTGCCCCAAGTGCGGCAGTGCTTTCTGCCGGAGCGCCGTGGCTTGCCCGCATGATCTGGAGCATTGTCGGCCTCATCATCGTCCCGCGCGCCGTTTTGGCTGCCATTTCCATGTTCTGTGCTGCTCGAGCAGCACAAACGCTCATCGTTCCCATAGACAGCTCGCGAACTGAGCAGCTTCTGCAGACGGCCGCAAACCATTCTGTCAAGACTTGGCTTCTCAACGGATCTAATCACCCAGCAGCAAACCAAGGAACGCCTCTCCTGTCAGTCAATCCATGGAGTGCCCCTGATTTTCCAGAGCTTGCTGCCTTTACCCCGCAAGCAGGGGACCGCACCGTATTGGAGTTGGATCCCTCAGCTACCCCCGAAGAAGATGTGCACGGACTATTGATTGACGCCATTCGAAAGCGTTGCGCAAATACGGTCCTCCATCTCGATTTCTCCGAACTCCAAACGCGCTTTGCGGACGTGCCCGAACGCATCCAAAGCCGCCGAGCGCTTTGGGAACACTTTGCCGCACAGCATGACATACCGCTTGAAGTGAATGGGCTCCGTTGAGATCATTCACCTCGGGCGATAATGAAGCTATTGGATTGATCAATGCTTTCACCATGGCCGACCAGCAAGATTCCCTGCGCATTCACCTGAGCCTTGTGAGCCACACGAACATCGGCAAAACAACGCTCGCCCGAACACTGCTCATGCGTGACGTGGGTGAGATTGCCGACCGTGCTCATGTTACAGAAACAACGGATGACTACCTTCTCGCCCGCGGTCAGGATGGCAGCGAGCTCATCCTCTGGGATACGCCGGGCTTTGGCAATTCCGTCGCTCTGGCTAAACGCCTTGAAGGCCGCTCCAACCCGCTCGGATGGTTCCTCTCTGAAGTGTGGGATCGCTTCACCAACAAATCTTTTTGGCTTGACCAGAAAGCAGTGAGACACATCCGCGATATTTCAAGTGTCGTTCTCTACCTCGTCAATATCGCGGAAACACCGGACAAAACGCCCTACATTCAGGCAGAGATGCAAATTCTCAGCTGGATCGGCAAACCGGTCATTGTGCTTCTCAACCAAATGGGAAAACCGCAGGCGCCGGACATTGAACATGCGCAGGTGGAGGCTTGGAAGACAGCGCTCAAACCTTGGCCGTTTGTCAAAAAAGTGCTGGCGATGGATGCTTTTGCCCGTTGCTGGGTACAGGAAGAAATGCTTTTCAATGCCATCGGTGACGTTCTTCCTGCTGAGGATGAGGCCGCTTACAAAGTACTGCAGTCTGTTTGGCGCCGAGGCCGCCAAGCCGCTCATGCCAATTCCATCGAAGCTATGGCCAGGCATCTGCAGCAAGCCGTGTCAGCACATGTTTCACTGCCAACACCTACGCTGAGGGAACGAGCGGTAAGTGTGGGACGGCGTTTAGGACTCTTTAGAGACGAGCGAGATGTGATTGCCGACGCTCAAGCAGCCATGGCATCTCAAGCCGCCGACAGTTTTTATGCCTTAACGTCCAAACTCATCGCCGACAATGGTCTTTCCGGCACAGGTGTTTCCAAGGAAATCTTCCAGCGCATGAAGACGGACTGGGATTTGGCTGTCTATTCCGTCGATCCGCAGAGTGCGGCGGCCGTCGGCACCAGTATTGGAGCGGCTTCCGGAGCCGCGGCTGGGCTTGCGATTGACCTCTCTGCCGCCGGCCTTACGATGGGACTTTCAACACTGGTTGGCGGGCTCATTGGAGCCGTGAGCGGCATGGGGGCCGCGCATGCTTGGAATCTTCAAAAGAAAAAATCCGGCGCTGAGCTTTTTTGGAGTGAAAAAGCGTTGACCGGATTTCTTCTTGAAACTGTGCTGCTCTATCTCGCAGTAGCACACTATGGTCGTGGCCGAGGAGATTGGAAGGAAAGTGAATCTCCAGAGTTTTGGAAGGATGCAGCGCTTCGCGCTATTCAGGAAGAAAAATTCTCCTTTGAACCTCTTCGCACAGAAGATATTGATACCTCTATTAGCACTTTGATAAATGCTATAGATCACATTATCAAAAATATCTTTAAAACACTCTATCCTTCAGACGAATATTAAACGTCTTGAATCAAATCATTTTGGAGCAGCCAAAACTCCCTCTCGTACTTGATAATCCGAAATGGCACGCTGAGCTCTAGCTGCATCAGCCATAAGCTTAAACTCTCCTGTACAAACATCAAGCAAGTCCAGCCGATCACCATTCCATCGCATACAAGTAACTTGCCCACCATTATTTAAACCAACAGCTCCCCAAGAACCAATGGCAAAACCCTTATCGCCAAACGTTGTAAAAGAAAGTGCCAAATCGAACGTTTCATTAGAAAACAGGTCCCGGCCTTCATGAATTTTAGGCGGCACTCCCAATACCATACCAAGAATCGACGGGAATATATCCCGATGAGAAACCCAACGGGTTGTATCAGCCTTAGCCCTCACATCATCCCAAGAATCTGGCAACCAGAACAGTAAGGGGACGCCTCGCATATGAGGCAAATAATCAATCGAATCATATTGCAAACGTGCATTATGATCGCCAGTAGCTACAACAACAGTATTATTAGATAAACCTTCTGAATAGATCGATTTTACAAAAACACCCAAAGCATTTGCCGCATACTGATAAGTTTCAAATGAAGGTATACATTTAGAGCGTTCATCCTTGACAAATGAAGGCAATAAATTTGGGTCGACGGGATTTACCAAAATTCCATCAGGAACTCTGAACGGTGGATGATTAGTAGTAGACAATATGACTAAACATATTTTTTCTCTTTTTTCATCAGCCTCTTTCAAAATATCCACTGCTTTATCAAACATCCATTTATCACCAATACCCCAAGTGCCCACCTCTGCTTCGGGGAATTCTTTAGATAAAGCTACAGAACCAACGATCTCATCAAAGCCTTGAATTGGTAAATTGTCATTAATCATACGCCAAGCTTCCGAACCTGACGTCAAGAATACCATTTTGTAACCTGCTTCTTTGAATGGCAGATAATTTGAAAATGGGAATCGTTTTTTACCATAACGACTTTGAGTCAAAGGTGAGATTGAAGTATCAAAAAGTATTCCCTCTAACGACGGGAATGTACCATTATTAATACTTACTCCATTTCTAAAAACAACTGCTCGCTCTAATTGATTAGCCAACTCCCCTAAAACATCATTCTTCGGCAAATTTTGAGTATCAAAAATATCACGCCCCATTGACTCCATTATAACGACTACAACATGATCTGCAGAATGACGCTTTTCTTCAATTACCGAACCTGTGATTCGAATTTTTGATATAGCCGCTTCTGCTTCGCCCTTATTTTTAAATCCCATTTCCACCAAAGCCATTTGAGATCCGCCATTAAATTTTATGGCATTCTGACCTTTCCATGCCTCATAAAATGCAGCCGCACCTCCGGGGACAGTAGCATTTATAAAGGCATTCGTAGAAACCGAAAAATCCTGCTGCCGAAGAGGAAACTTACCTAAACTACCACGAATAACACCTACCACAGAAATCGTTCCGATAAGTGCAATAACAATATAAATAAACAATGAATCTTTTTTCTGAACACACCCAACGCCAAATGACGCCGCACTTGAAATTATTTTTCTAACAGAAAAAACAATAATAATAGGAATGATCGTCAACAACACCCAAGCGATTAAATATGAAAAAATAGGCCAATCTTTCCACAGCGTTACTAGGATAGCTTCCGTATCATCCTGAAATAACCCAAAGACTAGCGGGCTAAATGGCGTTCCATAAAAACCATAAAACCCATAATTACCAAGCGAAAGACCAACCATAATCGCTTGACCAACAACACCAACAGCGATCGTATATCGCCAAAAATAAGGCCGCCAATAACTCAGCAATAATAATACCCATGCCGCCGCCATAAATATTAATAGCCATTTAGCATCAACTCTCATCCCCATTATTAAGGCCGGGTAAAAATCACTCCACACTAAATCGGGAGACTTGTAGTGATGAAAGAAGAATATACGGATTAGACTAAGTACAAACGTAGATGAAATCACGAATACCAATGAATTGATACACTTTTCAACCCACCGATCAGAAGCCACTTTCAACATTAACAAACCCATTAAATTAACGCATCATCAAGGCCTAAAAAAGGCTATCTCTGCACCACTGCATCAGAACAATCCATCGTAATGAACAATAAATTTCATAGAACCATCATTGCACAAACAATAGTAAGAATTATTTTATAAAAATTGTGCTTTGAATTAGGTCAACTAGATCAATCGACCAGAAAAAAAGGGTGTTACGCCAGCCAGTCTATGGCTTTTGTAACACCCTTTAATTAACTAACTCTTTTTAGATTCAACGTTACGGCACCATTTCCTCAACTTCGTCGCGCTTACGCTGCTTAACGAGATCCTCGCGCTTGACGCCGAGATAGAGGGCGATCGCCGCCGCCACGAAGACGGAGGAATAAACACCCAGCAAAATGCCGATCGTCAAAGCAAGTGAGAAGTAGTGAAGCGCAGGGCCGCCGAAGAAGAACATCGAGAGCGTCATGCAGAGCGTGGACGTATGGGTAATGACCGTACGAGAAATCGTCGCAGTAATGGCTGAATTCACAATTTCCATGCTGTCAGCACGGCGCATCGTGCGGAAGTGTTCTCGTACGCGGTCGAAAATAATCACCGACTCGTTCACCGAGTAACCCAAGACGGCAAGCACCGCCGCCAATACCGGCAGCGTGAACTCCCAGTGCATGACGGAGAAGATGCCCACCACGATCACAATATCGTGAAGGTTGGCGATGATGGCTGCTACCGAGAACTTCCACTCAAAGCGGAAGGCCAAGTAGATCATGATGCCTACCACCACCAAGGCAAGCGCCGTACCGCCGTCACGGGCGAGCTCATCGCCCACCTGAGGGCCGACAAACTCCGTACTCTTTAACTGCACATCAGGGGTTTTCGCCTGCAGCACCTTCATCACTTCAGCAGCAACCTGGCCGGACGTCTGTCCTTCCTTGGTCGGGACGCGAATCACCACGTCGCTCGCCGTGCCGAAAGTCTGCACGAGCACTTCCTTGGAAACCTGCCCGAGATCCTCGCGGATCTGTTCAGTGTTGGCCGCTGACGGATACTTAACCTCAAGCTGAGTGCCGCCAGTGAACTCGATTGAAAGCGCCAAACCGTGCGTGAAAATCCAATACACAGCGACGATGAAGCTGACGAACGAAATCGCGTTCAGCACATGGCGATAGTGCATGAACGGAATGGTTCGATGAATGCGGAAGAATTCCATTTTCTTGTCTCTCCTCGCTTACTTCGCCTGAACCTTCGCGGGGTCCGGACGCCAGATTTGGCCGATATGGACGCTCGTAAGCTTCTTCTGGCGGCCGTAGATCAAGTTGATCAGGGCGCGGGAAACGATGACGGAAGTGAAAATCGAAGTCCCAATGCCCAAGCAGTGCACCACAGCAAAGCCGCGAACCGGGCCGGAACCAAAGATCAAGAGCGCCAAACCGGCGATCAAGCTCGTTACGTTCGAGTCCAGAATCGTGGCAAAAGCGCGTTCATAGCCCTCACTGATAGCGGTCTGAGGCTGTCGTCCGATGCGCAGTTCTTCACGAACACGTTCGTTAATCAGCACATTCGAGTCAACGGCCATACCGAGCGTAAGCGCGATAGCCGCAATACCCGGCAGCGTGAGCGTTGCCTGCAGCATCGACAGAATCGCAATCAGCATCATGACGTTGCAGATCAGCGATATGGCACTCACCACACCAAAGACCTGATAGTAGACCGCCATGAAAACGGCAATCACAATGAAGCCGTAAAGCGTTGAGCGGAAGCCCGCCTCAATGTTGGCTTCACCGAGGCTCGGGCCGATCAGGCGTTCCTCAACGATTTCCATCGGTGCGGCAAGCGAACCCGCACGAAGCACCAGCGCTGTATCAGTCGCCTCCATGGTCGTCATCTGACCGGAAATCTGCACGCGGCCGCCGCCAATTTCCTGACGAATAACCGGAGCCGTCACGACCTCGCCTTTGCCCTTTTCAAAGAGCAGGATGGCCATGCGGCGACCAACGTTTTCGCGGGTGACTTCCTGGAAGATACGGGCACCGCGGTTATCAAGCTCAAGGTTGACGGTCGGTTCCTGCGTCTGACTGTCAAAGCCCGGCTGCGCATCGTTGAGATTTTCACCCGTAAGGATCACGCGGCGCTTGACCAGAATCGGACGTCCGTCACGGTCAGTGAAGCGTTCGTCGCCAAAAGGCACCGTGCCCTGCGCGAGCTGAGCCAAGGCTTCGGGAGAATCGTCAACAAGGCGCACTTCAAGCGTCGCCGTGCGGCCGAGAATGTCCTTGGCCTTAGCCGTATCCTGCACACCCGGGAGCTGCACCACGATGCGGTCGGCACCCTGCTGCGCAATGACCGGTTCGGCCACACCGAGTTCATTGATTCGATTGTGAAGCGTCGAGATATTCTGCTTCAGCGCGTAATTCTGTACGTTCTGAATAGCCTTCTGCGAAAGCTCCGCGTGGATCACATAAGGAGCCTTGGAGGCTTCGGGCAGCGTGAGCAGCAAATCAGGCTGCGTGTTGCGCAGGAGATCGTTTGCGCGATCGCGTTCTTCGGCCGTCGCAAAACTGACTTCAACATCGTTGCCGATACGGCTGATGCCGGTGTGACGGATGCGCTTGTCGCGAAGCTGCGTACGCAGATCGGCAGCAATGGCGTCTGCACGCTTGGTGAGCGCCGCACGCATGTCAACCTGCAACAGGAAGTGCACACCGCCGCGCAGGTCAAGACCCAGATACATCGGCAGAGCATTGATCGAAAGAAGCCATCGAGGCGTATTCGGCACCAAATTCAAAGCCACGATATGGCTCGGATCCTTCGGATCGGAATTGAGCGTCTTCTCAATCACTTCGCGCGCACGAAGCTGCTCTTCAGTCTGAGTCGGATCAAAACGCACGCGGATGGTATTTTGCTGTGCGCCTTGTTCAAAGAAGAGCCCGTTGGGCTTGAGGTTCGCGTTCGCGAGCGCAGTCTCTACCTGCGAGAGCGTCTGCTCGGTGACCTTCACCGTTGCCTTGCCGGAGGTAACCTGCACCGCAGGCGACTCACCGTAAAAGTTCGGCAGCGTATAAACGAGCCCAATAATGAGCACGATGCCGATCAGAATGTATTTCCAGAGAGGATAGCGATTCATCGTTCGCTGTCTCCAATTGCCAGTTTTGAAGGGTGGTCTCCGCACTTGCGGATGAGAGGGGCTGCGTCAAGGCGGCCCCTCAGCAAGCGCAGGCCCGATGCCGCTGAAAAAGCGGCGCCGGGCCTCCAAGAGAGCCGATTCCGACCGGTGAACCGGACCGGAAATACGGCGTTCAATTAGAACTTAACCGAGCCCTTCGGCAGAACCATCTGCACCGCAGAGCGCTGCATGCGGATAACGACGGGCTTGCCGTCCACGGAAGCGACCTGCAGAGCCATCGACTGTTCGTCAACGCTCTCAATGCGGCCGGAGATGCCGCCCATGGTCATCACTTCATCACCCTTGGCGAGCGCGTCGCACATCTTGGCGTGCTCCTTTTGACGCTTCTGCTGCGGACGGATCAGGAAGAACCAGAACACCACGAAAATGACGATGAGCGGGACAACCTGAACGAGGAAGCTTTCCATCCCGCCGGCGGAAGCGGCTTCGCCCGCTGCCAGGGCATCGCTGATAGGGAACAACATGAAGACTCCAATCAAATAAGAACGGATCAAGAAAACGTTCGGGAATTCAAGACCCACTTTGGAAGGTTGTGATTATAAGGAAGCGTTGAGCGGCATGACCTTAAGACATCGAGAACGTCTTATTGTCTTATTCAATGCCGCGCGCACGATCCGTACGAAATTGCACTTTCCAGGCTTCCAACGTGCCGTTTTCAATGGCGGCGCGAATTTCACCCATAAGTGTTAAATAGTAGTGAAGGTTGTGAATCGTGTTGAGCCGCGCACCGAGGATTTCCCCCACCTTGTGCAGATGATGGAGATATGCACGGCTGAAGTTGCGGCAGGTGTAGCACGTGCACGACGGATCAAGCGGCCGCAAGTCATTGCGATAGCGGCTGTTCTTTAGCTTCAGGTCGCCAAAGCGCGTGAAGAGCCAGCCGTTTCTCGCGTTGCGGGTCGGCATGACACAGTCAAACATATCGATGCCGCTAGAGACGCCGTCGACCAAATCCTCTGGCGTCCCCACCCCCATCAAATAGCGCGGATGGTCTTCAGGAAGCTTGTAGGCAACTTCGTCGAGAATACGCAGCATCTCTTCCTTGGGTTCACCCACTGAAAGGCCGCCCAACGCATAGCCGTGGAAGCCGATATCCTTCAGACCTTCGAGCGACTCTTCACGCAGGTGGTTAAACATACCGCCCTGCACAATGCCAAAAAGCGTATTGGGATTTTCCAAGCGGTCGAATTCATCCTTCGAACGCTTGGCCCAGCGCAGACTCATCCGCATGGAAGCGGCGGCTTCGGCTTCTGTCGCCGGACGGTCGCCGATCTTATAGGGCGTACATTCGTCCAGCACCATCGTCACGTCGCTGTTGAGCGTGTGCTGAATCTGCATCGAGATCTCAGGCGTCAGGAAAAGTTTGCTGCCGTTGATGGGATTAGCAAAGCGAACGCCTTCCTCGGTGATCTTACGCAGTTCGCCGAGACTGAAAACCTGAAATCCGCCCGAATCCGTGAGGATGGGCTTATCCCACCGGCCGAAACCGTGAAGGCCGCCGTGAGCGCCGATCACTTCGAGTCCGGGGCGAAGCCACAGATGGAAAGTGTTGCCGAGAATGATCTGCGCACCGACCTCCTTGAGCTCATATGGCGCCATAGATTTGACAGCGCCGTAAGTGCCGACCGGCATGAAGATCGGTGTCTCAACGATACCGTGGTTGAGTTCAAGCGTACCGCGGCGGGCTTTGCCGCACCGCGTCTTGACCGTAAAGCTGAATGCCATTGCGTTTAACTCCAGGAGTGCGGTCAGGCCCCGCGGGCCTTTTCAATGAAGCAGGCGTCGCCGTAGCTGAAGAACCGATAATGTTCACGCACGGCATGGGCATACGCCTCGAGAATCCGCTCGCGGCCGACCAATGCCGACACGAGCATGACAAGAGTGGATTTGGGCAGATGGAAGTTTGTCACGAGCGCATCGACGATGCGGAACTTGTAGCCCGGCATGATGAACAAGCGGGTATCGCGCGCGCCAGCCTCAACATGGCCGATGCGATCCGCAGCGCTCTCGAGCGTGCGCAGTGACGTCGTCCCCACCGCAATGACGCGGCGGCCCTGAGCCTTCGCCTCATTGATGCGGGCAGCCACATCTTCGGGCATGCTGAACCACTCCGAATGCATGTGGTGCTCGGACAAGTTTTCGACACGCACGGGCTGAAAAGTGCCCGCTCCCACATGGAGCGTCACGTATTCAATATCTACGCCCTTGGCCTTCAGACGATTCAGGAGATCATCGGTAAAGTGAAGCCCTGCCGTAGGCGCCGCCACGGCACCGGGATGACGTGCATAGACCGTCTGGTAGCGGCTTTCATCGGCTTTTTCCGGCGCATGTTCGATATAGGGAGGCAGCGGCACACGGCCAAAAGCTTCAAGCACCTGCAGAACAGGTTCGGCAAACTTCAGCTCAAAAAATTCACCGGCCCGACCCGTGACCTCGACTTCAGCTTTGAGGTCAGTGCCGGAGGCGGCAAAGAAAAGTTTCGAGCCCGGCTTCGGGCTCTTGCTTGCACGAACCATAGCGATGGCGGTGAATTCACCCGTCACGCGCTCAATGAGCGCCTCGACAGCTCCTCCCGTAGCCTTGGCGCCGAGAAGCCGCGCTTTAATCACGCGGGTATTGTTGGCAATGAGGAGATCGCCGGGGCGAAGGAATTTTTCGATATCCCGAAAAGTACAGTCTTCAATGACCTCTTCGGTAATATGAAGCAGCCGCGAAGCGGCGCGATCTGCCAGCGGATACTGGGCAATGAGTTCCGGCGGAAGCTCGAAATCGAAATCTGAAAGATGTTGTTCTTGCATGGCTTTACTGGCCACAAAGCGGATAAAAAAACAAAAGAGCCGGCATTCTAACGGAGTTCGCAGCGTCCCATGTCGTTATCATTGTGAGTTCTCTTGAAGACGAGGTCCTTATGCGCCCCAACCAGATTGAAGACGACGAAGAAGAAGAGTTCCGCGGCCCATCAAAATCGCACTTAAAGCGTGTGCAGAACGAGCTCCAGGAGCTTGGCCGCGTCATGACCGGCATGGGCGACGAAACGCTCAAGAAGATTGGACTCCCGGAAGCTGTCTACGACGAAATCATCGAATACCGCCGTATGCGTAATTTCGGCGCTCAGCGCCGTCAGCTTCAGCTGATCGGCAAGAAAATGCGCGACATGGATCCGGCCGCCGTACGTGAAGCCATTGCGCGAGCAACCGGCGAATCCCGCGCAGCAGTAGCACTCCAGCATCGCTGTGAAGCGCTCAGAGACCGCTTCCTCGCTGACGACGAAGCCGTCAAAAACTTTATTGACGAACATACCGACATCGATATTCGGCGGCTGCGTGAACTGGTGCGCAGCGCCCGCCGTGAACGCGAGCAAGCTAAGCCCCCAAAGAGTGCTCGCGAACTTTATCGTCTGCTCTATGCCTATTTCGATGAACCGCTCGACCTGATGATGGCCGAAGAAATTGAAATCGAAGAAAACTGATTTCCAAATTCTATTTTTGTGAGGTCTTTGATGAAGCCACCGCGCAGTGCTGACAACGAACTCATCCTTGGCCTCGTTTCGGTCTCGGACCGAGCGAGTCAGGGCATTTATGAAGACAAGGGCATTCCGGCTCTCGAGGCATGGTGCCGCAAAGCCGTCAAAACGCCTGTCAAGATCCATAAGCGTCTCATTGCCGATGAGCGTTTTGACATTGAAAAGACGCTGCGCGAACTCGTCGACATCGTCGGTTGCGACCTCATCCTGACGACGGGCGGCACAGGACCGGCTCGACGCGACGTTACGCCCGAAGCGACCCTCGCGGTTGCTACCCGCGAAATGCCTGGCTTTGGCGAACAAATGCGCGCCATTTCCGGTCACTTTGTTCCGACGGCAATTCTTTCGCGCCAAGTCGGCGTCCTTCGCGAAACACCCGATCATGCAGCACTGATTCTCAACCTTCCCGGCCAGCCCAAAGCGATTGCAGAAACGCTCGAAGGTCTGAAGGACGAATCCGGAAAAAGTCTCGTCAACGGCATCTTTGCTGCCGTTCCCTACTGCATTGATCTGATCGGCGGTCCTTATATTGAAACCAATGAAGACGTCGTAAAAGCCTTCCGGCCGAAGAGCGCCCGTCGTACGGTCTCTCAGTCAGCCGACTCCGTCAAAGAGGCCGCTGCGGCTGCACCTGAAGCGGAGTCAAAGGCTGAACACAAGCCGGCAGCCGCTGCCGCGCCTCAGTCTGCACCCCAGCCGCAGCCCAAAACGCCAGCTTTTGCGCCAAAAGACATTCTGACTGTAATGCCGCGCTCAGGAGCTCGTCCGCGCCTCACCTGCGTCTGGCTTCACGGCATGGGGGTTGACAACAGTGACTTTGCGCCTTTTGCCGACGAAATCGAGCATGTCGGCGGTCCTGCCTGCCGCTTTGTACTCCCCAATGCTCCGATGCGCACGCTCTCTCGCAGTCCTGACTATCCGCCGCTGCGTGCCTGGTACGATATTCCCGGCCGAAACATTGACGATGCCGAGGATGAGTTCGGCATTCGTGCGTCCTCCGCTCGTGTTGCCCAATTGATTGACGAACTTGAAGCGGAAGGTGTGCCTCGCCATACTATTGTGCTCGGCGGCTTCTCCCAAGGCGCAGCGATCTCACTCTTTACGGGACTGCGGCTGGCCAGACCCATCGGCGGCATTTGTGCGCTCTCGGGTTACCTGCCGCTTGCCGGCCGGCTCTTCTCCGAAGCTGCCCCGGCAGCTCGCCGCACGCCGATCTTCATTGCGCACGGCGACTTCGACTCCGTGGTGCCGGCCGTCATGGCTGAACGCAGTGCTGAAGTCATTGCGCAAATCGACCCCACGCTCATAACGCGCACTTATCCCATAGATCATGAAGTCTGTGCGAATGAAATGCGCGATATCGCGGCATTCCTTAATTCGATTGCGCAGCACGCATAAAGCATCGCCGAACAAACGAAAGCCCGAAGGAGTGTGCATACCTTCGGGCTTTCGCCTTTTATACGGCAATCGAACGAACTACTGGCGAGCGTAGTAAGCCTTAAAGTCGTCTAAAGCCCCCACGAATTACTTCACGCCCAACATCTTGAGA
>OOBN01000010.1_pt1 | contig 209520 bp, 166 predicted proteins | sample 1671091 | NCBI WGS metagenome assembly OOBN01 (sample SAMN06348121, study PRJEB24527) | human gut metagenome | biome: human gut; feature: ankylosing spondylitis patient; material: feces | host: Homo sapiens | place: China | collected 2015-10 | reverse complement strand
GGATCAAGCGTTTACAGGTTTGAATCCTGTCGGAGTCACTGAAAAGGGTTACGCGTGCGTAACCCTTTTTCTGTTTTTATGCCTTCATGCCGCATACACCCGCACAACAGAATGTGACATAAGATAATATCCTTCGCGGCCACACCTCAAAACAGAAAAAAAACGTTAAATTTGCCGAACCGTTTTACGGCGGCTGCGGCACGTCCGTTGCACGGATTGCTGTACAGACCGCCGAATCAGAACGGCAAACAACTCAAAAAAGAGACAGAGATGTACAATTTCGAATTTCAGAATCCCGTAAAGCTCATCTTCGGCAAGGGGTCCATAGCCCGCATCGCCGAGGAGATCCCCGCCCAAAGCAAGATCATGCTCACCTTCGGCGGCGGCAGCGTAAAACGCAACGGCGTATACGATCAGGTAATCAAGGCATTGGAGGGTCGCAACGTCGTGGAGTTCTGGGGCATAGAGCCCAATCCCAAATATGAGACCCTCGTCGAGGCCATAGCGTTGGCACGACGTGAGGGTGTGGACTTCCTGCTGGCCGTAGGCGGCGGCTCGGTAATCGACGGCACGAAGTTCATAGCCGCAGCCATCCCTTACGAGGGTGAGCCGTGGGACATAATCACCCGCAACGACATCGTACGCAAGGCAGTGCCTCTGGCTACGGTACTCACGCTGCCCGCTACAGGATCGGAGATGAACAACGGCGCCGTAATTTCGCGCCGCACAACGCATGAGAAGTTCCCCTTCCACTCGGATCTGGTCTTTCCGCGCTTCTCGGTGCTCGACCCCTGCGTCACCTTCTCGCTCCCGAAGAAGATGATCGCCGCAGGCCTTGCCGACACCTTCGTCCACGTCATGGAGCAGTATATGACCTATCCGGTCGATGCCCGCGTGATGGATCGCTGGGCCGAGGGCCTGCTCCAGACGGTGATGGAGATCTCGCCCGCAGCCATGGGCGACAACCCCGACTACGACACCATGGCCAACTTCATGCTCTGCGCCACGATGGGCCTCAACGGCTTCATCGCCATGGGCGTACCGCAGGACTGGGCCACGCACATGATAGGCCATGAGCTAACGGCGCTGCACGAGATCACGCACGGCGTGACGCTGGCTATCGTCCTGCCGCAGCTGCTGCGCGTAATGCGTCAAGACAAGCACGACAAGCTGCTGCAATATGCCACGCGCGTGCTGGGTATCACCGAGGGTGACGACGAGGCCCGCATCGACGAGGCCATCCGCCGCACCGAGGAGTTCTTCCACTCGCTGGGCATAGCCACACGCCTTTCGGACTACGGCGTGGGACAGGATACGGTGGATGAGATCGTACGTCGCTTCACGGAGCGCGGCGCCGTATGGGGCGAGCGCCATGATGTCACGCCCGACAAGGTACGCAAGATTCTCGAGATGGCTCTCTAAGGCACTTCCCGACAGTCATCATACGAATACTCCGACAGACTATATGCTGTCGGAGTATTCCTTTTTTTGCGCCGCGGTGCCATATTACGCGCCCGCGCGGTTGGATAAACGGTACATATGTCGTACCTTTGTCCATACATACCAGAAACAAAAAACATATTCCGACAAATGAGCGTCGCATCTTTTCTCGCCGAACCGCACACGACGGCCTTTTCGTTCGAGGTTCTGCCGCCCCTGAGGGGACGCAGCATCGAGCAGCTCTTCGCCTCGATCGACCGTCTGATGCCATTCAATCCGGCATATATCAACATAACGACACACCGTACCGAGGTTGTCTACCGACAGATCTCGGACGGGGTTTTCCAACGCACCGCACAGCGTACGCGTCCGGGATCGGTAGCCGTGGCCGCTGCCCTCAAGGGACGCTACGGCATCCCGACCGTGCCGCATGTTATATGCAGCGGCTTCACGCGCGCCGAACTCGAGAACGAACTGATCGACCTCTCGTATCTCGGCATCACCGACCTGCTGGTGCTGCGCGGAGACCGCGCCCGCGGCGAGAACCGCTTCATCCCTACGGAAGGCGGGCATGAACATGCCGTACAGCTGTGCCGTCAGGTCGAGGAGTTCAATGGCGGACGCATGATCGACGGCGAAGAGTTCACACCGCTCGAGCACCCCTTCACCTTCGGCGTGGCGGGCTATCCCGAGAAACACGACGAGGCGATGAACCTCGACACCGACATCGAATACCTCAAGGCCAAGATCGACGCCGGAGCGAGATATGTCGTTACGCAGATGTTCTTCGACAACCGCCGATATTTCGACTTTGTGGCGCGCTGCCGCGCCGCCGGCATCACCGTGCCCATAATACCGGGACTCAAACCCCTAACCTCGCTCACGCAGCAGGCGCTGCTGCCCAAGACCTTCCACATAGACCTGCCGATGGAGCTGGCCGAAGAGCTGCGCCGCTGCCGCTCGAACGACGATGTGAAGGCTCTGGGTGTAGAGTGGGCCGTGGCACAGGCACGCGAGCTGAAAGCGGCCAACGTGCCGAGCATACACTTCTACTCGATGAACGCCACGGCGAGCGTCGAGGCCATAGCCCGACAGGTATATTGACACTTCGGCCCGCAGGCAGGAGGATGCGGGCGAAGAGACAACAACAGACGACATGACCGACATGAAAACAATAGAGCAGGCCGTCAGCGACCGCATCCTCGTCCTCGACGGGGCCATGGGCACCATGATCCAGCGCTGCCGCCTTACGGAGGATGACTTCCGCGGCGAGGAGTTCCGTGACCACACGGTAAAATTGCAGGGAAACAACGACATGCTCGTTTTGACGCGCCCCGACATCATCGCCTCGATACACCGACAGTATCTCGAAGCGGGCGCCGACATCATCGAGACCGACACATTCAACACACAGGCCGTATCGCAGGCCGAATATCATACCGAGTCGCTTGTAAGGCGTATAAATATGGCGGCGGCACGCATCGCGCGTGCCGAGGCCGACCGCATGACGGCATTGACACCCCACAAGCCGCGTTTCGTAGCCGGATCGGTCGGGCCTACGGGCAAGACGGCCTCGATGTCCCCCGACGTGGAGAACCCCGCCTTCCGTGCCATCGACTTCGATACGCTGCGCGCGGCATACGCCGAGCAGATTGAGGCACTTCTAGATGGAGGCGTCGACCTGCTGCTCATCGAGACCGTATTCGACACGCTCAACGCCAAAGCGGCTCTGGATGCCGCCGAACAGGTCTTCTTGAAGGCAGGAAGAGGCGTTCCGATAATGCTCTCGGCAACCATTGCCGACGCCGCCGGACGCACCCTCTCGGGACAAACCGTCGAGGCGTTCCTCATATCGGTATCGCATGCGCCGCTCTTCTCCGTCGGGTTGAACTGCTCGTTCGGGGCGGCGCAGATGACACCATTCCTGCGCGAGTTGTCGCACGCCGCACCCTGCCACGTGAGCGTACACCCCAATGCCGGCATTCCCGACGCTATGGGACAATACGACCAGACGCCCGAGATGATGGCCAGCGACATACGCCGCTTCGTCGATGAGGGTTTGGTGGACATCGTGGGCGGATGCTGCGGTTCCACACCCGAACACATACGTGCCATAGCCGACGCCGTCGCCACGCCGCCCGCAAAACGCCACACGGCGGGAGCGCCGCGCGGATGGCTTGCTGGGCTGGATGAATTCGATCCTGCGGGTGCATTCATCAACGTCGGCGAGAGGTGCAACGTTGCCGGCAGCCGCAAGTTCCTGCGCCTGATCAAGGAGAAGGCATACGACGAGGCATTAGGCATAGCCCGCAAGCAGGTGCGCGACGGAGCCATGATCCTCGATGTTAACATGGACGACGCGATGTTGGACACTCGCGCCGAGATGATCCATTTCCTCAACCTCATGGCCTCGGATCCCGAGGTGGCGCGCCTGCCGTGGATGATCGACTCGTCGCGCTTCGAGGTCATAGAGGCCGCCTTGAAGTGCATACAGGGCAAATCCATAGTCAACTCACTGTCGCTCAAGGAGGGTGAGGAGACATTCCTCAAGCGCGCCCGCCGCGTGCGTGAACTCGGCGCCGCACTTGTCGTGATGGCATTCGACGAGCAGGGGCAGGCCGTCACATTCGAACGCAAGATCGAGGTATGCGCCCGCGCCTACCGTCTGCTCACCGAGCAGGCGGGATTCGACCCGCGGGACATAATCTTCGACCCCAACGTGCTCACCATAGCCACCGGAATGAAGGAGCACGACGCCTATGCGCTGGACTTCATACGCGCCACGCGGTGGATACACGAACATCTGCCCCACGCCCGCGTCAGCGGCGGCATAAGCAACCTCTCCTTCGCATTCCGGGGCAACAACTTCCTGCGTGAGGCCATGCATGCCGTCTTCCTCTACCACGCCATCGCCGCAGGCCTCGACATGGCCATCGTGAACCCCTCATCGAAGGTGATGTACGGCGACATACCGGCCGACCTGCTCGAGGCTCTGGAGAATGTCATTCTCTGCCGCAGGGACGATGCCGCAGAGCGGCTCGTGGCCATGGCCGCACGCTTCAACGGACAAGACGCCGCGGCGGAACAGGCCGACATGACCGTCGACCGCACGACCATACCGCTTGAGAAGCGCCTTGCCGACGCGCTCGAACGCGGCGATGACGAATATCTCGAGGCCGACCTTCATGAGGCCCTTACAGCCTATCCTGCAGCGGCCGACATTATCGAGGGGCCGCTCATGCGCGGCATGACACATGTCGGCGAACTATTCGGGGCGGGCAAGATGTTCCTGCCGCAGGTGGTCAAGACGGCCCGCACGATGAAACGCGCCGTCGAGATACTGCGCCCGTACATAGAGCTTACGCGCAGTGCCGCGCCCTCGCACTCGGCCGGAAAGTTCCTTATAGCCACCGTCAAGGGCGACGTACACGACATCGGGAAGAATATCGCGGGTGTAGTGCTCTCGTGCAACAATTTCGAGGTGACGGATCTCGGAGTGATGGTTCCCGCGGAGAAGATCGTCGAGGAGGCCATTGCCCGCAAAGTCGACTTCATCGGTCTGAGCGGCCTTATAACCCCGTCGCTCGACGAGATGTGCCACGTAGCGGAGCGCCTGCGCGAAGCGGGCATCACAGTACCGATATTTATCGGCGGCGCCACCACCTCGGCACTCCACACGGCGGTCAAGATAGCCCCCCTATACGATGGCCCTGTGTTCCATGTCAAGGATGCAGCGCAGAACCCGATCATAGCCATGCGACTTGCAGGCGGCGAGCGCGAGCGAGCCATCGCCTGCCTGCGCTTCGAGCAGGAGCAGCTGCGGCAGCAGATGCAGCGTACGCGCAACGTCTCGCTCACCGAGGCTCAGGCCCTGAAACTGCGTCACGCAATAGACTGGACGCATGAAGAACTTGCTGAACCCACATACGAGGGTCTGCGTACATACGACATCGACATAAGCGACATACGAGAATATATCAACTGGATACATTTCCGCAACCTGTGGGGCGTACGCAGCGGCACACCCGAGGCCGAAAGGCTTATGGCCGAGGCCGAAGAGATACTCGACCGCATAGCCCGCCGCCATCACATGCGTGCCGAAGTTGGATTCTTCGAGGCGTACGGCACCGATGATGCCATAGTAGTAAAGCACAGGGAAGGTTGTCCGTGCTGCGGCGGCGTATCGCGTACAACGACAATACCGACACCGCGCCAGCGGCGTCCCAACGCCGAGGGAGAGTGTCTCGCTCTGGCGGACTTTGTCGCGCCGGAGGGTATGGGCGACCATATCGGGGTCTTTGCCGTAACCGTCTCGCCGTCGTTCGCCGAGGAGGTGGAGCGGCTCAAGGCCGAGGGCGACCAGTACGCAGCGCTGCTCATGCAGAGCATCGGCGACCGTCTGGCCGAGGCCACAAGCGAGATGCTCCACGCCCGCGTGCGGCGCGAGCTGTGGGGATACGCCCCCGACGAGAATCTGACCATAAAGCAGATGTATCAGGCCGCATATCGCGGCATACGCCCCGCCGTCGGCTACCCCTCGCTGCCCGACCAGAGGGCCATATTCCCTCTCGCGCAGTTGCTCGATTTCGCCGCCATAGGCATCACCCTTACGGAGAACGGCGCCATGTACCCGCAATCATCCGTATGCGGACTATATCTGGCCTCACCCCACGCGCGCTACTTCATCGTATAGTGTACCTCCCATACACACGAGAGCCGCACGCCCCCTAACGAAGACGTGCGGCTCTCATTTCCGACCGATACCGGCCTCAGATCCTAACCTTGAAGATGCACTTCTTGACGTGGCCCTCGCCCAGCATCGGGGCGTGTCCGTCCTCGGGGAAGAGGATCGAGAACTGACCCTCGCCCACGGTGTAGAAGCACTGCGGTATATCGGTAAAGAGTTGTATGTCCTTCGCCTCGTCGAACTCCGTTTCGGCCTTGACGCAATCCTTGGCCTCACTCCAGCCGAAGGTCTCGGCAGGGCCGCACAGCAGAAGCTGTATGTCGATATAGCGGCGGTGCAGCTCCAGACGTGCCTGCGACAAGTCTCGCAGATCCAGCTCCTGCACATTGACGAAGATATTGTCGCCGTCGATCTCGTGGCGGCCGCACGGCAGGGCCGCAACATCATGCGTGTCGATGAAATCGAATACGGCCTTGAACCGCGGGTGGAGCGACACGTAACGCTCCTTGTTTTGCAATGAATCCAGAATCATGGTTTTTCCGTTTATCTTGTGTCTCTTTTACCTTTCACTCTGCTTCCTCCGCCGCTCACTTCTCCTACTCTGCACACCTCTCAATTTCCGTCTCTCCCCCTATCATATCTACCCGCATACGGACAAGGGCCTAACGGCCGTTGTATCGCAGGCGCACGAAGACGGGATAGTGGTCCGAATAACGCATCGAGTCGACTACACCGTACGACAGCGGCTCAAACTCCTCGGAACATAATACGTAATCGATACGCAGCAGATCGTAGAAGCCCCGATAGGTGTACGAATATCCGCGGCCGGCCTCACGGAAGGCATCCTTCATATTGTCGCTCACCGTGCGATAGGTATACGAGGCGGGGGTATCGTTAAAGTCGCCGCATACGATCACCGGATATGGCGACGAGGCGATCATCGCGGCCAGCGTATCGGCCTGCACGGCACGGTTGCTGTTATTGGCGGCAAGGCGCGACACGATGCTGCGCAGTTTCTCGTCTCCATTCACGTCATCCAGAAACTCGCGACGCTCTATATAGCGGCTGTCGTCGCTGCTTATGGCCGTCGTATGCAGATGTACGCTGAAAACCCGAACCGTATCGTCACGCATGGCCAGATCGGCCCATACGAAGTTCTTCATCGTATCGACACGTCCGGCACGCAGAATAGGATAACGGCTGTATATCATGGGGCTCAACTGCGCCCGCGACACCGTATGCGGCAGAGTATTCAGCGGCTCGAGAAGCGAGTCGGCCATATCGTTGAAGCCGCACTCCTGAATACACAATATGTCGGGATTGAACTTCTTGATGTTGGCGACAATCGAATCGAGATAACGCTCACCGTCATCACCGATGAAACTGCGCAGATTATATGTCATCACCTTCACGGCCGTACGTTCATACTCCTGCTCGCCGTAGCTTCGGCGCAGAGCGACCTTATAGAAGAGCGATATGTGGAACAGGGCGAAGAGCGTAAGCACCGCCATCGGGATCATCATGGCCACACGCCACCGCACGACCCAATACAGCGTCAGCAGCAGTTGCGCCGCATATACGAAGGGTGCAATAAGGCCCACCGTCGAGAGCCATCCCGTCACCTCGGGGCCCAGTACCGGCACCAGCAGCGTGGCCACGAACAACGCCGCCACACACACCGTCACCACTACCATTATGATATCGATGACAGTCCCCACAACCGAACGACGTTTGGGGCGCCGGTCATCGTAACTCGTTATGTCGCGATAATACTCCGCCATCGCTTCTTATATCTTTTACATCCTCCTCGACGGGATATCTCTATATTGCGGTCAATCTCATGCCCTCGACTGCCAATGCACGCATTTAAAGCCCTCCGGCAAAAGGACAAACATTTCCTCAAAATACACCTAAAAATGTATTCTGCCGCGGCGGCGCCACCAATAGAGCAGCACCAAACCCCACAACATGCCACCCACATGCGCGAAGTGAGCCACGCCCGACTGATATCCCGACAGGCCGAAGAAGAGCTCCACAAGTCCGTATATTACGACAAACCACTTGGCCTTCAACGCCACGGGCGGGAATATGAGCATTATTATGTCGTTCGGGTGCAGCACGCCGAATGCCATCAGCAATCCGAATATGGCGCCCGAAGCGCCCACCGTCGGCACCCGCAGATAATCCATTGCGGCAATCTGCCCCACAGCCTCCACGGCATGCGTATACTCGGCATAGCCCACGGCCAGCTGCAGCAGCGCGGCACCTATGCCGCACACGAGATAATATGTCAGAAAACGCTGCGAGCCCATCTCGTACTCCAACGCACGACCGAACATCCACAGCGCAAACATATTGAAGAAGAGGTGCGACACACCCCCGTGCAGGAACATGTACGTCACCACCTGATAACTGTGAAACAACGGGCTCTCGACATTGAACAACGCCAGCCGTCCGATCAACTCGTTACGGAACGGAAGCAGCGTTGTAGCCAACAACATCACGCAGTTGGCGATAATCAGATTCTTTACTACCGGCGGGGTCGTATATCGAAACCCGTTCATAGGCTATTGTCTTTTTTCGTTTAACTTAATTTGGCTTTGAGGTCGTCTGCCGTCAGGTCGGTCATTATGGCCTTACCGGAGGGAGAGAAACTGAAGTTGTCACACTCGCTCAACTGTTGCAGCAGACTTGCCGTCTCCTCGCGCGAGAGTCCCCGCACGGCCGATCGCGCCGCACGCGAGGCGATCGTACGCACCATCTCCTCACGCATGCGTTCGTCGGCACGACCCGCCGACTCTATCTCGCGCAACAGGTCGAACAACAGCCTGTCGGCCTGTTCGACATCCACACACGAGGGTATGCCACGCATCTCGACAGCACCGTCATCGCACGGCACAAGGTCGAACCCTACGGCCGCAAGGTCATCCCGGCGATCGCACAGCAACGCATAGTCTCCCTGAGAGAGTACCAGCCTCTCCGGAAAGAGTAACTGCTGCGAAGGCAGCGCCCCGACACCCACAACGGCCATACAACCGTCATATACGATACGCTCCTTTGCCCGGCGCAGATCCACCGCCACGCTGCGGCCGCCGCAGATGGCCACGGCATATCCGTTGCCCAGCGACAGGAAATCTCCGAACGATATTCTCTTATCCTTGTCCGTATCGCCGATCGTCTGCTGTACGGCGGCCGAGGCGATGAACTCCAGAGAACTCTCCCCCGTGGAAGCATCATTCCCGTGGCCATCCACTGCTACCGAGGCTATATCTCGGTATTCCGACCTTCCACCCGGCATCCCGTCCGATGGATCCAACGCGAACTCCCCGCTCAGAGGCATCTCGCTCCACGAGATGTCGCGCAGGTCTCCGCCCGTACGGTCCGCATGACGCGCCGCTCCGCCCGAAGCACGGGACGGAATATCCGCCGTGTCTGCTCTTCCCCTGCGCTGTACGTCCGAAACGCCATCCATAGAACCGTCATAAGGGGCATCGAATCCAGTAAAGTCCACATCCTCATTCGCAGGCACAGCGACGGCATAATCCTCGCGGAAAGGGTTATAATCGTCGTTCGACGAACTGCGCGGCTCATTGTACAGCACCTCGGGATGCGACTGCATCACCGGAATCTCTATGGCCGAGCTGTTGTCGAAGTCCATCATCGACACCGCCCCGCTCTTGGCTAACGTGCTGCGCACGGCCGCCGTGACGATCTGCGTCACGTCATCCGCATCGGCAAAGCGCACCTCGGTCTTCTGCGGGTGTACGTTCACATCCACACGGTCGGGCTCCACCGTAAGGTAGAGGAAAAACGAAGGCGAGCAATTCTCGGGTATGAGCTTCTCGTAGGCCTTCATTATCGAACGGAATATCTGCGGCGAGCGGAAATAACGCCCGTTGACGAAGAGATACTGCTCGGCATTCTTCTGCTTGGCAGCCGAGGGGCGTCCCACGAAACCCGTCACCTTGACGATCGAGGTATCGACCGCGACCTCCAGCAGGTTCGACCTTATGTAACGGCCCACCACATCGATTATACGCTCCTGCAGCGATGCCGCCGGAAGCGTCATGATGGGCATATCGTTCGACATGAGCTCGAACCGCACATGCGGATAACAGAGTGCCACACGTCGGAACTCCTTCTTTATGTCCGACACCATACGCGTACGGTCGCTGTTGAACTTGCGGCGCGCAGGTGCCGTATAGAAGAGATTGCGTACCAGAAACTGCGACCCCGCAGGACACATCGCCGGCGTCTGCGAGACGAACTCGCCGCCGTTGACGATAGTCACCGTACCGATCTCGTCCTCGCCACGCCGCGTGCGCAACTCGACCTGCGCCACGGCCGCAATCGAGGCCAGAGCCTCACCGCGGAAACCGAACGTATGCAGACGATAGACGTCGTCGAGCGTGGATATCTTGCTCGTGGCATGGCGGTCAAAGGCCATACGCGCATCGAGCGGAGACATGCCGCACCCGTTGTCGACAATCTGTATAAGCTCCAGACCCGCATTACGGTAGTTCACCGTAACGGAGCTGGCGCCGGCGTCGATGGCGTTCTCCATCATCTCCTTCACTACGGATGACGGATTGTTCACCACCTCGCCCGCGGCGATCTGATTGGCGACGATCTCGGGAAGCAGTCTTATCTTGTTCTCCATAATCCACACTCTGCGAGGCGGCTCCTACTCCCCCTCGACAATCTCTATCTGATCCCCCTCCTCATAGTCGTTCGGGACGACCACAATCGGCGCATAGGGGTTGAACTCCTCGGCCGACTGTTGCTCGACCTTACGCGAGGCGGGGTTCTGCGCCATCTCGAACACCGACATCACACGCGGCAGTATCAGGTATATGAACAGCGCGAGCAGAATCACGCCCACACCCAATACCCACATGCGCATACGGCTCGTACCCTCGCCGCTCTCGGCACGGCGCGCCTCGCGCGCAGCCTGACGCGTACGGATATATTTTCCGGGCGTATACTCCTCGTTATCGTTATCGTCCAGACGCTCGCCGCGCAGCTCGGCGCGACGGCGCTCACGCTCCTCGCGCGCCGGATCGTAATAACGCGGCGTGTAGTTGAACTTGTTGGCGTGACGCTTGTACGGTGAAAAAAACGACATGGCGTTAGTTTTTTGGTTGCTTTACTGTTATAACGTTACGCTATCTGAAAAAATTCTTCATGCGCTCGAATATATTCTGCTTGTCGCTGCCGGCCGCGGTCTTGAAGTGCGGCTGCGTCGAGAGTTTCTGCACAAGCTCACGCTCCTCGGCCGTAAGCGTATCGGGGATGGTTATGTCCACCACAACCAGTATGTCGCCATGGCCGTAGCCGTTCACGTCGGGCAGACCCTTGCCGCGCAGACGCAGCACCTTGCCCGCATGAGTACCCGGAGCGATCTTGATCTTGGCACGGCCGTCGATAGTGGGAACCTCGACCTCGCCGCCCAGAATACTCGTCGTAACCGGGATATTCAGGTTGTGTATCAAGTCGTTGCCGTCGCGCACAAGTTCGGGGTTGCGCTCCTCCTCGATCATAACCAGAAGGTCTCCGTTCACGCCGCCGTGACGCGCCGCATTACCCTTGCCCGAGACCGTAACGGCCATGCCGTCGCCGACACCTGCCGGAATCTTTATCTCGACGATCTCCTCGCCGCGGACAACGCCCTCGCCGCCGCACTTGTCGCACTTGGCCGTGATGGTCTTGCCCGTACCGCCGCACGAAGGACATACGCTCTGCGTCTGCATGCGGCCGAAGAAGGTATTCTCCACCCTCGTCACATAGCCCGAACCGTTACAGGTCGTACACGTAGCGTACGACGACGAATCCTTGGCTCCCGTACCGCCGCACTTGTCACAGGCGATGGTCTTGCTGATCTTGAGTTTCTTGGTTGTGCCGTGGGCGATCTCGCTAAGCGTCAACTTGACCTTCACACGTATGTCCGATCCGCGGTTGACGCTGCGCGCGCCCCCGCGACCCGACGACGATGAAAATCCGCTGAAGTGTCCGCCGAAGATATCGCCGAACTGCGAGAATATATCCTCCATCGAGAAGCCGCCGCCGCTGAAGCCACCGTAATTGCCGCCTGCGGCGCCGCTCATGCCTGCATGGCCGAACTGGTCGTAACGGGCACGCTTTTCGGGATTCGACAGCACGTCGTATGCCTCAGCCGCCTCCTTGAACTTCTCCTCAGCCTCCTTGTCACCCGGGTTCTTGTCGGGGTGGTATTTTATGGCCGCCTTACGGTAGGCCTTCTTTATCTCATCGGCATTGGCGTTTCTCGCAACGCCCAACACCTCGTAATAATCCCTTTTCTCGTCTGCCATAGTATTATCCTTTCCTTTCTTTAGTTACACCGATCCGCAAATTGTCTTGCACGCACACTCATCGCCGACTACTCGCCCACGACTACCTTGACGTAACGCAAAACCTTGTCGCCGAGCATGTAACCTCGCTGAATAACATCTATAACCTTGCCTTTTTTCTCATCTCCGGCCTTGAAACGAGCTACGGCCTCGTGGAAGTCGGGGTTGAACTCCTCGCCCACGGCCTCGATCTCGACAACGCCCTTCTGCCGCAGCGTCTCCTCGAACTTCTGCGCCACAAGACGCTCACCCTCGCGCAGGGCCGCAATGTCCTCGCTCTTCTCCGACGCGGCAACGGCACGCTGTACGTCGTCCAGAACTGAGAGCATGCTCTTCAATACGTCGGCGCCGCCGCTCGACACCAGATCCATCTTCTCGCGCAGCGTACGCTTGCGATAGTTGTCGAACTCGGCCTGCAAACGCAGATACTTGTCACGCCACTGCTCGACAAGCTCCTCGGCCGAAACCTCCGCAGCCTTGTCATCGGCAGCCTCCTGCTGGGGCGTGGCAGCCTCGATCTCGGGCTCCGACGAAGAGTCGGCCTTGTCTGCCATTTTGTCAGCCTTAGCGTCACCACCATCTGCCATATTGGCATCGGATGCGTGCCCGCGAGTCTCCTCGCCGCACTCGCAACGCTCCTCAGCGCGCTGCTTAACATCTTCATTTACAAAATCATGCTTTGACATATCTTATAGTTTTTATCATATTTTCCACACCCTATCGCGCAAATTATATGCCCAAGGCAATCATACGTCCAACGAGCGGCCGATGATAAATATGGTCGGGCGTTTGGCTATATCGGGCATTGGCCGACGCGACCATCCCGACACGGTATCCGTCACGATGAACTCCGTCGGGGAGGTTATGTCGCACGCAACCGTTATGCACGTCGAGCCGTCGCACAGAGAGAGCATCTGCTCCAACAGCTTGACGTTGCGGTACGGCGCCTCGATGAATATCTGCGACTCGCCCGCAGTGCGTGCGCGTCTTTCGAGCGCCTTCAGAGCCTTGGCCCGCTCCGGAGGCTTGACGGGAAGATAACCCGCAAAGGCGAACGACTGCCCGTTAAGGCCCGAAGCCGCCAGCGCCAACAATATGGACGAAGGCCCAACAAGCGGCACGACACGTATTCCACGCCTGTGGCACTCGGCCGCGGCCAATGCCCCCGGATCCGCTACCCCGGGCATGCCTGCCTCGGATATCACCCCTGCGGAGCGTCCCCTCTCGATCGGGTCGATCATGGCGGCAACCTGCTCCTTGCGCGTATGTTCATTCAGCTCGACGAACTCCAGATCATCGATGCGGCGCGCGATCTTCGCCCGCGCGAGGAACCGCCGCGCCGAGCGTACGTTCTCGACTATGAAATAATCCAGCGTATCGATTATGCGGCCATTGGCCGCAGGCGTCACGTCGCCGACCTCCGTGGCATCCGATATCGGGCACGGTATCATATAAAGTATCCCCTTCGCCGCCATCACTCACGCGTATATATACGTTTCACACGCATCGCCACCGAGGTCATGATCTCGTATGAGATCGTTCCCAGCACACGGGCCATATCCTCAAGCGTATTGCCTGCCGCCGCCGAGAAGACAACCGCCTCGTCGCCCTCGCGTACGCCCTCGATATCCGTCACGTCGATCATACAGCTGTCCATGCATATACGGCCCACAATCGGGGCACGCCTTCCGGCCACCAGCATCGACCACCGTCCGCCGCTCAGATGGCGGTCCAGACCGTCGGCATAACCTATGGGTACGGTAGCTATGAGGCTGTCGCGCTCCAGACGCTGTGAACGCCCGTAACCTATGGCCTCGCCCGCACTGCGGCGGCGTATCTGCACGATGCGCGTCTTCAACGTCGCCACGGGTTCCAATTCGTCATTATGACAGTATCCGTAACCATAGAGTCCCAACCCAAGACGGCACATGTCGAAATGCGCCTCCGGAAAACGCTCTATGGCGGCCGAGTTAGCCGTATGGCGTATGGGCTTGTATGGCAGCGCATCCGACAGGCGGCGGCTCATGCGGTCAAACAACGCAATCTGCCCGCGCGTAAAGTCATCCTGTGCGGGATCATCCGCGCACGAGAGGTGCGAGAAGATCGTTGCGGCACGCACCTGCGGCGACGAAATCAGTATTTCGGCCACACGGTCGATCTCATCCTCCAGAAAACCCCACCGGTGCATGCCAGTATCGAGTTTGATGTGGATCGGATAGTTGCGCACGCCGTAACGGTCGGCACAGCGTATAAAGTCGTCGAGCGAATGGAAACTGTATATTTCCGACTCGAGCGAGTAGGCTATCATCTTGTCGAACGACGCGGCATCGGCATTGAGCACCACTACGGGCATAGTGACACCTCGCTCGCGCAGCGTTATTCCCTCGTCGGCGAAGGCTACGGCGAGGTAATCCACCCCCAGATGCCGCATCAGATGCGCCACCTCGGCGTCGCCCGCACCGTAACTGTGGGCCTTGACCATCGCCACCAGACGGTGATTCATCGGCAGAAACCGGCGGAAGTAGTTGACGTTATGCGTCATGGCATTGAGGTTCACCTCCAGCACCGTCGTATGGCACCGACGCTCCAACGCACGACACACCTTGTCGAAATGCGAACGGCGGTCGCCCTTCAGCAGGATCGCCCGGCCCGCAACATCGTCATGTGTCAGCGCACTCAGCATCTGCTCGGCCGTATCGTAGAAACGCTTGTCGCCGTCGAAAACGTCGGCATGAGCGCCGATACGCTCTCCGACGCCGATGACACGATCCACACCCGCATTGCGGATAAGTCGGGCCACACGTCCGTACAGTTCCGCCTCATCCATGCCGCTGTGAGCGATATCGTATATCACGGCTGTCGACGCCCCCGCAGCCGCCGCATCGCGCAGCGTATCCAATGCCAGAGCCAGCGAATTGATATCCGAATTGTATGTATCGACTATAACCGTCGAACCGCCTATGCCCTCCTTGACCTCCATACGCATGGCAGCGTCGCCGAGCGAAAGATGCGGCACGCCGTATCCCAACTCACGGCAGAGGCTCTTTACCTCCTGAGCATCCACACGCAGCGCCTCGTTGCATGCCGGCAGCTCGGATACATCCTCCGATGCGGCATCCACGACGCGGCACGCCGCAGGCAGCGACCCCAGAGCCGCAGCCACATCGCCATACATACTGTGGTATATAAATGTGCGGGCATTGCGGGCCAGCACCATCTTCTCCTCCACCTTCTCGCGCAGAGACGAGAAATTTGCCTGATGAGCCTCCCCTATCGAGGTGAAGAGAACCACATCGGGACGTATCATACGCTCCAGACGCTCCATCTCACCGCGCTCCGAGATGCCGGCCTCGATCAGCGCGACATCCTCGTCGCCCTCGATCATCAGAAGCGAGAGCGCAACACCCAACTGCGAGTTATAGCTCATGGGCGATGCCAGAAAACGCACCGCCGACGGCAGCGAGCATGCCGCCCACTCCTTCACCACGGTCTTACCGCTTGATCCCGTAATGCCGACCATCACGCCGCGGAACGACACACGATGTGCCGCCGCCAGACGCTGCAACGCCTCAACCGAGTTATCCACAACGATATACCCTGCCCCTTCATGCGGCATGCGCGCCTCAAGGCGCTCCACCATGAAGGCCCTCACACCGCGGTCGTACATCTGGGCCACATATTCGTGCGAGTCGCGGTTTGCGCCACGCATGGCCGCAAACATCACATCCGCACCATAGGCACAACTGCGCGAGTCGACCGTGACGCCGCGCACCTCGATCTCTTCGCCGTGCAGCTCCCCGCCGCACATGCGAGCTATATCCGACAACCGGTATCTCATATTGTTCAATCGTTCTTGAAAGTGACAACCGTAATACCCGCACCCCCGCGGTCGGCATGTTCGTCACGCACCGACTCCACCTCGGGCACCGTATGCAGGTAACGCCGTATCTCCTCCTTCAGTGCGCCCGTACCCTTGCCGTGCAGGATCGTAACACCGCTTACGCCTACCATCAGAGCATCGTCCACAAGGTCCTGCACCACGGCCAGAGCCTCCGCCGCACGCATGCCGCGCACGTCGACACTGTCGTGGAAGTTCAGTTTGCGCGAGGCTATGTCGACCGAGACCACCGTACGCGGCGCCACGGGACGAACCGCCTTCTTGTATTCGGCATTCGAGACGGCCGTAAGACGCGACACCTCCACCGTGGTAAGTATCTGCCCGAATGCGACCTGAGCCTTGCGTCCCTTGATGCTCTGCACCACGCCCGGCATCTCCTGACCCTCGATACGCACCTTCGACCCAACCTCGATGGGCAGAACCTCCGGTTCGGGCTTCTTCGCAGGCGCCGCCGAAGCTTCACCCGCACGCCGCCGGTTCTCCTCACGCCGCGCCATGCGCCGCGTCAGACGCTCCATCTCGCGCTCCACCTCGGCGCTGTTCTGCATCGGGGCATCAGCCTGCTCCACCTCCCCGCGGAAGGTCTCCAGTTCGCGCCGCGCCTGCCGCGTCGTCTCCTTCTCGGCCTGCGCCTCGCGGATGGTGCGGATCGTGTTCTCGATGGTGCGGTTGGCATCGGCTATAAGCCGCTGGGCCTCCGCCTTCGCCTGCTGCAATATCATCTGACGCTCGCCACGTATGCGCGACAGTTGAGCCGCATAGTTGCTCTCCAACTCCTCGACCTTACGGTCGGTCTGGCGTATGCGGTCGCGTTTCTGAGACCAATAGCGACGGTCACGCGCAATCTCGCGCAACTGCTTCTCAAGGTTTATATAGTCGCTTCCGGCCTTCTCGCTCGCCGAGCGGATTATATCCTCCGGAAGCCCGATCTTGCGCGCAATCTCGATGGCAAACGAACTTCCCGGCTTGCCCTGCTCGAGCTTGAACAACGGACGTATGTTCTGCACGTCAAACATCATCGCCCCGTTGGCAACACCCTCGCGGCCCGTAGCGTAATACTTTATGTTCGTATAGTGTGTGGTTATGACCCCGTAGCACCCGCGTTCGAGCAGCCGTTCGAGTATGGCCTCGGCGATGGCGCCGCCTATGACGGGCTCCGTACCCGATCCGAACTCGTCGATCAGCACCAGCGTACGCGGCGAGGCCCCCTGCAACATCTGTTTCATGTTGAGCAGGTGCGACGAGTAGGTCGACAGGTCGTTGTCCATCGACTGCTCGTCTCCGATGTCGATGTAGATGCTATCGAATACGGGCAGCTCGCTGTTCTCAAGAGCCGTCACGGGGAATCCGCACTGGAACATATACTGCACGATGCCCGTAGTCTTCAGACATACCGACTTGCCGCCTGCGTTGGGGCCCGAGATGACCAATATGTGCCCCTCGCGGTTAAGCTCCATATCCAGCGGCACAAGCTCCTTCTGCTCGCGGCGCAGCGTCTGCGCCAGCAGCGGGTGAAACGCCTGCCGAAGGACCATGCGGTCGTCCGTCGAGACGATAGGCATGCCGGCGCCGTTGTCAATGGCCCACCGTGCCTTCGCGCGCACGGCATCCATGTCGGCAAGATACTCCCCGGCCGAGGCTATCGGCTCGGCATCCACACGTATCGAGTCAGTGAACTCCTGCAACAGACGCACGATCTCACGCCGCTCGGCATACTCCAGCTCCTTGAGTTCGTTCGTCAGCTCCACGACCTCCACAGGCTCGATGTAGACCGTACGGCCCGAGGCTGACTCGTCATGTATGAATCCGCCCAGCTTGCGTTTGTTTGCCGCCGAGACGGGAATCACCGTACGGCCGTCACGCACCGAGAGCATCGCGTCGGCATCCACGATACCCGCACGCTTGGCATTGGCCAGCACCTGTTGCAGGCGTTTTGCCACCTGTCCCTCGTGGTCGCGGATGGCTCGACGTACAGACAACAGTTCGGGCGAGGCGCCGTCGCGTACGCGGCCCTCGTCGTCGATTATCTGGTTTATACGGCGTATGATGTCGGGAAAGACACACACATCGGCGCTGCGCGCACGCAGACACGGATATTGCGCCTCGGGGCGGTTCAGTATGAAACCGACCATATCGCCCACGGCCGTAAGCGCCCGTCGCAGGACAACCACCTCCGCGACGTCGAGGAAGCTGCCCTCGACACCGATCTTGGAGACGATATGCTCGACATCGGGATACTCCTCGCGCGGAGCGTCGGGATCGAGCATCAACAGCACGCGCATCTCGTTGGCCGTACGCTGGCGGCGTTCGATCTCCTCGCGCGAGGAACTGAACGCCTCCTCCATAATGCGGCGCCGCGCCGCCTCCATACTGCACAGCGCGGAAACCTGCGCACGAAGACGGTCAAAACCGATCTTCTGCTCGAAATTTGCGGGATATATCATCGTATGTAAACTACTGCTTCACGGCCGCCGCATCCTCCGACGCCGCAGTCACGCCGCCGCGGGCAGCCTTAGCCGCACGCTTGGCCTCCTTCTTGGCCGCACGCTCGGCCGCACGCTCGGGATTCGACCCGAAGACCGAGAAGTGGACATACCGCTTCGGATTAGCCTTCAGGTCGGCAAGCAGCGCCGACAGATTGTCGCTCGCAGCCGACAGATTATCGTACAGCTCAGCGTCGTTGAGCAGTTTGCCAACCGTACCCGCCTCATTGTCGGCGGCAGCCAACACCGCATTCAGATGCCCGACCGTCTGCTCCACCTCCCCGACAAGGTCCGCCTCGACAAGCTGCGTCGAGAAGGTGTTCAGGTTGTTCATTATGGTATCGATATGCTCGGCATTGTCACCCAGACTCTGCGCAAAGAGGTTGAGCGACGAGATCGCCTCCTTCAGATGCACCTTCTGCTCGCGCAGAATCTCGTCCGTGCTGGACGTGATGCCGTCAACATTGGATACGATACTGCTCAGACTACGCGTATTGTCGTCCAGCAGGCGGTTTATGCCGTCGAGCGTAGTGGTAAGGCTGCCCACAACCTCGGTGATCTTCTCCTTGAAGAATTCGAGCTCCGAGCCCGCCATGTCGATAATATCCACACCCACCTCCGAAGAGAGCGTACCGCCGTCCTCGACATACTCGGGCGAAGAACCCATGACGATATCCACAGCCTTGCCGCCCATGACGCCGTTGCTGAAGATCTTGGCCTTCGAGTCGACGGGAATACGGTAGCGGCGGTCAACCGACAGCTCCAGTTCGACACCCTTCGAGGGATCCTCGTCGAGCGTGATCTTGGTCACGGAACCGACCTTCACGCCGTACATCATCACGTGCGAGGCAGCCTGTATGCCTCCCACCTGATCGTAATAGGCGTAGTATTTGTAATTGTTGCTGAACAGCTCGCTGCCCTTCAGGAAGCGTGCGCCGAACCATGCGGCCAGAAGAACCGCAACGGCAAAAACTCCTACTTTTACTTCTCTTTTCATTTTTAGCAAAACATTGTTCCGACGGCGTTATTTCGCTATGCGTCCGTTCTCGTAACGCACCACGAAGGCATCACGGAACGTACGCCGCACGGCCGAAAGGTTGCGCTGGGCCTCCGCCCGCGTCGAAAATTCGCCGTAGCAATATTTATATTTGAGAGCGCCCGCGCCCTCGTAACATTCCACCTTGCCGCGATACGCCCCGAACTGCCTGTCGTCGGACGATATGCGTTTGTCCGAGGCCATGATCTGGATGGCATACCCGCTGCGCGAACTGTTCTTTTCCGCCGCGGCCGCAGATTTCGTCCCGCTCTTCGCAGTCGTCTTTTCCGTACTGTTTACGGCCTGCGTCGCAGTCTCTGCCTTGCGTTCACTCTCACCGCTCTTCACGGTCTGTTCCTTTTCTGCTTCTGCCGCCGAAGTCCTGTCCGTCGCCTTTGTCGCGGCATTCAACGACTCGGCCGCACTCTGCCCGCGCATAACCGCTTCGCCGCCTGCCTGCGCCGCCGTCGCCGCATCCGTCAGCTTGTCGATGTAGCCCACATACTCCTTGACCGCATCGCACAGAATGCGCGCATAGTGGTTCTGCCCCTTCTCCGAGTTCATAAAGGCCAACTCCTTGGGGTTGGTCATGAACCCGAGCTCCGTCAGCACACTCGGCATATCCGTGGCATAGAGCACCTTCAGCAGCTGGCGGTTCACGCGGCGCGCATTGCGGCCCCCCTTGGCATAGTGCGACTGCATGATTCGCGCCATCATCTCGCTGTACTCGCCGTACGTGAACTGAAGATTCTGTATATAGGCCCGAACCATAGCCGCCGTATTCTCGTCCGACATGTCTATAAGCTCGTCCTTGTTGTTATTGTAGAGGGCATCCTCGTTGTAACGCGTCTCCTTCTCGCTCTCGCCCATGATGATGGTCTCGGCACCCGCCACCGACGGCTTGCCCGGGACGGCATTGGCATGGATCGAGATGAAGAAGTCCCCGCCAGCCTTGTTGGCTATGTTGGCACGCGCCGTCAGATCCTCGTTCAGCGTCTTGCCCAACGCCGTATCGGTCTTGCGCGTATATACCACCTTTATCTGCGGCAGCTCCTTCTCGATCAGCGCCCCCAGCTTGAGCGCCACGGCCAGATTTATATCCTTCTCCTTCACGCCGCCGTATGTGGCGCCCGGGAAGGCTTTGCCTCCGTGGCCGGCGTCGATGACAATAACCCGCACGCCCACTTCGTTATTATTGGCACGGCAACGTCCGCCGCCGATGACGACGGCTGCCGCAAGGAGCAAACAACAAACCAAACGTTTCATACAAAAACTGACGTAAGGAGCGGAACATCCGCAAAAAAACGCTATATTTGTCGGTTAAAACCTCCGTGCGAAGAGACCCGGAAAGTCCCCTCGTATCGGTTTTGCCGACTTGTCGGCAAAGGTACGAAATTATATTGAGATTTTGGGCAAGACAAAGCTAAAATATATACTTCCGGCGTTGGCCGTGTTGATGTTATCGCAGTTCGTATTCGGATTTGCGCCAACCCTTCGCCTCCTACCCGAAACCCACGACACCGACACCGTATCCATACGGCAGGACACCACCCCGCAACAGCGCACACGGCGCTCCGAGCGCCGCCGCAGCGAGCACCTTGCACGCCCCGTAGCCGACACCGCCGCCGCTGTCGCTGTCGCAGCAGATACCGTCGCCACGGATGTCGATACGGTAATGCTTCAGGTGGCGGACACCGTGCGCCGCGCAAAAAAGGCCGGGCTTGACAAGCCCATCAGCGGCAAGGCATCCGACTCGCTATACTACGACCTGCGCAACAAGATGGTCTACATATACGAGCAGGGCGACGTCAGCTACGGCGACATGAACCTGAAGGCCGACTTCATGAACATCAACCTCGACAACAAGAACATATACGCCTACGGCAAGGCCGACACGGTAGACGGCGCCCCCGTCATGACGCGCCCCGTATTCACGCAGGGTACCACCACGCTCAACATGGACACCATAACCTACAACATCGAGTCGCAGCGTGCAAAGATCAAGTCGATAGCCACGCAGCAGGGTGACGGCTGGCTCGTGGGTACGAGCGTGAAGAAGATGGAGGACAACACCATCAACATCGAGGGCGGCATGTACACCACGTGCGACCAGACCGACCACCCGCACTTCTATCTGGCCATGACCAAGGCGAAGGTTATCCCCGGCAAGAAGGCCATCACGGGACCCGCATATCTGGTCATGGAGGATGTGCCGATATACTTTCTGGGCGTGCCCGAGGGATTCTTCCCGCTCAATACGGGCCCCAAGTCGGGTATCCTGATGCCCACATACGGCGAAGAGGCCACGCGAGGGTTCTACATACGCGGTCTGGGCTACTATTTCACCCTGAGCGAGCACATGGATCTGGCCCTCACGGGAGGTATCTACACCCTCGGTTCGTGGGAGGCAAACGTCCGCTCGCGATATATCAAACGATACAAATATTCGGGCAACCTCAACTTCGACTTTTCGAGCGTCAAGTCGGGCGACAAGGGCGATGCCGACTACATCAAGCAGAATACATTCAAATTGCAATGGACACACTCGCAGGATGCCAAGGCCAATCCGGGCTCGACCTTCTCGGCCTCGGTGAACCTCGCCTCGAGCGGTTACAGCAAGTATTCGGCAAATACGCTCAACGACATGCTTTCGACGCAGACCAACTCGTCGATCTCCTACTCGAAGAACTGGGCCGGCACACCCTTCTCGCTGTCGATGAACATGGCCGTGTCGCAGAACTCGCAGACGAAGGCCATCTCCGTAACGCTTCCGACCGTCTCGTTCAACGTATCGCGTTTCTACCCCTTCAAGCGTGCCGTCAAGATCGGAAAGGACCGCTGGTACGAGAAGATCTCGATGAGCTACTCGGGAAAACTAACGAACTCCGTATCGGCAACCGAGAGCGACATATTCTCGCGCCAGACTCTGGACAACATGCGCAACGGCGTGCAGCACACCATACCCGTGCAGGCGTCGTTCAACGTCTTCAACTACATAAACATCACCCCGTCGTTCAACTACAACGAACGCTGGTATTTCAAGAAGGTCGACCGACAGTGGAATCCCGAGACCAACATGGTCGAGGAGCTCGACCCCGAATACGGATTCTACCGCCTGTACGACTACACCACGGCCCTTTCGTTCTCGACGACGCTCTACGGCATGTGGCAGGTGAGGGAGAAATACAAGAATTTCAAGCTGCAGGCCATACGCCACACCTTCTCACCCTCGATCAGCTTCTCGTACGCGCCCGACTTCAGCAACCAGAAATACGGCTACTTCAAGACCGTGCAGTCCGACTCCACGGGCCGCACAACGGTCTACTCACCCTTCGCCGACAACGCCTACGGCACACCGTCACAGGGCCGGAGCATGGCCATGAGTTTCTCGCTCTCGCAGAGCCTCGAGGCCAAGGTGCTCAGCAAACGCGACTCGACGGGCATAAAGAAGATAAGCCTTATCGACGACTTCTCGATAAGCGGCTCCTATAACTTTCTGGCCGACTCGATGAAGCTCTCGAACATATCTCTGTCGCTGCGCTCGACCTTCTCGGGAAAGATCGGAATCAACCTGCGCGCCACGCTCGACCCATACGAGGTCTCGCCCGAAGGTATCCGTTACAACAAGCTCACATGGCGCCGCGGAAACCTCGGACGAATAATCAACACGGGATGGAGTTTCGGTTACTCGTTCAAATCGCGCGACAATACCAAACAGCCCGCCATAAACGACATCAACAGCGTCCCGCCCGAATACATGAATCCCTTCTATGACCCGTACGGCACGATGGACCCCGTCCTGCGACGGCAATACATGGCCAACGCCTACTATGACTTCTCGCTGCCGTGGAACATAGGATTCAACTATGCGGTGAACTACTCGGTCAGCTACGTCAACAACGGCACCACAGGCATACGCCGCAACATCACCCAGACGATAGGCTTCAACGGCAGCATAACCTTCTCGCCGAAGATGGCCGCAACATTCTCGGGCGGATACGACATCGCCACGAACAAACTGACCACTTCGTCGATAAGCATCACGCGCGATCTGCACTGCTGGCAGATGTCCTTCTCGTGGATACCATTCGGCTACTACAAGAGTTGGAGTTTCCACATAGGCGTCAAGGCCGCCTCGCTGCAGGATCTTAAGTACGACAAGAGCCAGTCGATGTACGACAACCTCTATTGACACCCGATATGAACACTACCCGAACACTACGCAGCGCCGCCCGCAGCCTGATTTTCGCAGCGGCGGCGGTCATGACATTCCTCTTTGCCGCTGCCGACACGGCCGCGGCGCGGGGACGCGGCGGCGACACGCTCCGCATTCTGGCCATAGGCAACAGCTTCTCGGACGATGCCATGGAGTACCTGCCGGCGCTGCTCGACAACCTCGGCGTCGAGAATGTCTCTCTGGCGCGGATATACGTAGCGGGCTGCTCGCTCGAAAGGCACATCAGGATGTATAACAACGACGAGGCCGCCTACCAATACTACCGCTCGGAGGCGGGACGCAACCGCTGGGTCAAGGCTGCACGCAACGTATCGCTGCGACAGGCTTTGGCCGACGGCGAGTGGGACATCGTGGTGATGCAGCAGGCCTCGGGATTTTCGGGCCGCTACGAAAGCTATGAACCATATCTCGACAGCCTCATAGCCGTAGTGCGGCGCGCACAGCCCCGCGCACGTCTGGCGTGGCACATGACTTGGGCATACGCTTCGGGAAGCACGCACCCGCAGTTTGCCGACTACGGCAGCGACCGCACGCAGATGTACGAGGCGATATGCGGCGCCGTGCGACAGATGCTCCACGAGCATCCGCATACATTCCGATACCTCATACCGTCGGGGCCCGTAATCGAGTCGCTGCGCCTCTCCGAGGTGAACAACCCGCCGATGGACTTCACGCGCGACGGCTACCACATGGATTTCGGGGCCGGTCGCTACGCTCTGGCCTGCACGTGGTACGAGGTGCTCATACGCCCCTTCACACACCGTTCGATGCGCAACAACACGCTCCTCTCGATATGGGGAGACATTAAGGTCGACGGCCGCATGGCCTCATTCTGCCAACAGGCGGCATGGAGCGCTGCCCGCAAATCGCGGCGCAAGGTATTCGAGCCGCAGGCCATCACCAAGCCCGCCAAGATCATCGGCAAGGGGCATGTGGATATCGTCTCGCAGGATATGACCATATACGAACAGTAACACGATGGCAAGTTTTCTTCAGGCTGAGAACCTCAGCAAATCATACGGCGACCGCGTACTCTTCCGCAACATCAGTTTCAACATAAACGAGGGGGACAAGATCGCCCTCATAGCCCCCAACGGTACGGGCAAAAGCTCGCTGCTGAAGATCCTCGCGGGGGTCGACTCGTCTGACCGCGGCGGCGAGGTGCGGTTCATGCGCGACCTGCGCGTGGCATTCCTCGACCAGCATACCGATTTCGATCCCGAGCGCACGCTCTTCGACGAGGTATATTCGCGTCTTGGGGAGACGGGCCGCATCATCAGCGAATACGAGCGGGCCATCGTCTCGGAGGATCGCGGACGCATCGAGCGGGCCATGGCGGCGATGGACGCCGCCGCATGCTGGAACGCCGAACAGCGGGTGCGGCAGGTGCTCTCGTCGCTGCAACTGACGCGCCTCGACCAGAAGATGGGCCAGCTCTCGGGAGGCGAGGCCAAACGCGCCGCCATAGCCTCGATGCTGTTGCAGGAGGCCGACTTTCTGGTCATGGACGAGCCGACGAACCACCTCGACATCGACGTGATAGAGTTTCTGGAGGGGTATCTCCAGAAGTCGCGCTGCACGCTGCTTATGGTCACGCACGACCGCTACTTTCTGGACCGCGTCTGCAATACGATCTTCGAGCTCGACCGCGGCAACCTATATACCTATCGCGGCAACTATTCATATTTTCTCGAGAAACGCGATGAGCGCTACCGCAACATGCAGGCCGACATCGACAAGTCGCGCAACCTTCTGCGCCGCGAGCTGGAGTGGATACGCTCCACGCCGCAGGCCCGTACGGGCAAGGCCCGCTACCGCATAAATGCCTTCTACGACCTCAAGCAGAAGGCTTCGGTATCGCTCGCGCAGCAATCCATGTCCATAAACGTGGCCACGTCGCGCCTCGGAGGCAAGATCATCGACTGCGAGGATGTATCGCTGCACTTCGGACAGAGGTGCATGCTCGACGACTTCTCGTACAAGTTCTCGCGTTACGAGCGTGTCGGTATCGTCGGCAAGAACGGCGTGGGCAAGAGTACCTTCCTCAACCTCCTCACGGGAGCCATCGCACCCGACGCGGGAACAATCGAACGCGGCGAAACCCTCCGCATAGGATACTACCGCCAGCAGGGCATGTCGTTCCGCGCGGGGCAGACGGTCTTCGACGTGGTGCAGGAGATAGCCGAGACGGCCACTACGGCCGACGGCCATACCGTGTCGGCCATGTCGATGCTCAACCGTTTTCTCTTCCCGCCCGAGACCCATGCCAAGCATATCGAGGTCCTGAGCGGCGGCGAGCGGCGGAGGCTCTATCTGCTGACCATACTCATGCGCAACCCCAACTTTCTGATCCTCGACGAGCCTACGAACGATCTGGACATCATGACGCTGAACGTGCTGGAGGATTATCTCTCGACCTTCAAGGGGTGCCTTCTGATCGTCTCGCACGACCGTTATTTTCTGGACAAGACCGTCGACCATCTCTTTGTCATGCAGGATGGCGGCACGGTGAAGGATTTCGTGGGCACATACAGCGAATACCGCGAGTATGCACACGAGCAGCAGGCCGAGCAGGCGCGCGCGGCACGTGCCGCCGAAGAGAAGACCCGCAAGGCGGCCGAGGCACAGAGGACGGCGCAGCAGCCCTCGCAGCCGGCACAGCGGCGCAAGCTATCATACAAGGAGCAGCGCGAGTCGGAGCAGATCGAGGCCGAACTTTCGGCTCTGGAAAAGGAGAAAAGTGATATAGAAACCTCTCTGGGCAGCGGCACCCTCGCCCACGACGAGCTGGAGAGGCTCTCGACACGCATGGGCGAGATACTGGAGCGCACCGACACACTCGAAACACGCTGGTTAGAACTCAACGATATATGACGAAAGGCAACGATACGGCATCACCGGCTGCCGCGACATTATTCCGCACGGTGGTGCAGATTCCCCCGATGCACACACGCATCGGTTACGGCGACACGCTGCTGTCGCTCGGATCGTGCTTTGCCGACAACATGGCACGACGTATGCAGCGTGCCAAGTTCCGTATTACGGCATCGCCCACGGGCATACTCTTCAACCCCGAATCGGTGGCACGCGCCATCGAGGCGTTCGACGCCTTCGATACGGACAAGGAACAGGATGGCAACACTGCCCTGCCGCCGCAGGTGCGGGATGTGGAGTGCGACTCGGGACGATACTTCAGCTACGACTTCCACTCCGCCTTCTCCGCAGCCGACGCGGCCACGGCCCGTGCCAATATGGCTAAGGGGCTGCGTGCAGGAGCCGAGGCGCTGACAAAGGCCGGTACCATCATAATAACCTTCGGTACGGCATGGGTCTACCGCCTGCGCCGTGACGGCCGCGTAGTGGCAAACTGCCACAAGCAGCCGCAGGCGCTCTTCGAGCGCACGCTGCTCACCGCCGAGCAGATAGCCGCCCGTTACGATGCACTGTTCGATGGGCCGCTGCAAGGCAAGAATGTGATCTTCACCGTCAGCCCCGTGCGGCACCTCGGCGACGGACTCTCGGGCAACGCCCTGAGCAAATCGCTGCTGCGCGTAGCCGTAGAACAGATATGCCAACGGCACCCGAAGGCCGAATACTTCCCGTCGTTCGAGATCCTCAACGACGAGTTGCGCGACTACCGTTTCTATGCCGACGACATGACCCATCCGTCGGACGTGGCGGTAGACTACATCTGGCAACGCTTTGCCGAGGCCGCATTCGACTCTCCGACGCGCCGCGCCGCCGAGGACGCACAGCGTATAGTGCAGGCGGCCGAGCACCGTCCCTTCGCACCCGACTCGGAACAGTACCGCACGTTCTGCCGTACGATGGCAAATCGTATAGAGGCACTCGAGGCACAGTATCCGACTATGGACTTTGCCGGCGAAAAGGAATATTTCGCCTCACATATCGGATAAAAGCCTCTTAGCACGGGGCACAAAACCGACGGCCGAAATTGAATTATATGTTACGCGAAAAATTTGTAAATTTGCCGCCGAAACCACGAAAAAGATGAAACGACTCCACATATTAGCCACAGCACTGGCGCTCGCAGCCGCAGTACCGTCTCTCGCCGCCGAAAGACCCGCACCGCGCATATTGGTCAACATCGTCGTCAGCTCGATGCGAGCGAACGATCTGGACCGCTATGCCGACAACTTCTCGCAGTCGGGTTTTCTGCGTCTGCGCGATCAGGGCCGCCGCTTCACCGAGGCCGAATACGACTACATGCAGACCACAACCCCCGTATCGCTCGCAACCATCGTTACGGGAGCCATGCCCTCGACACACGGTGTCGTGGCGGCGCAGTGGTATGACTATGTCACCAACAAGCAGGTCGGACTTATCGACGACGCGGAGTGCCAGAGCGTAAACTTCAGCGGCGGATCTGGAGGATACTCGCCCCGCAACCTTGTGGCACAGACGCTGAGCGACGCCCTCGCACGTCAGGACGAGTCCAGCCGCATAGCCACCGTCGCCATAGAGCCCCTCTCGGCCATCGTCACGGCGGGGCATTCGGGCGAGGTCTACTGGATGGAGACATTGCAGACGGCATGGACGACATCATCCTACTACACCAAGACGCTGCCCGCGTGGATCGCCGACTACAACCGCAATCAAACCAATCTCGGATACCTGCTCGAGAAGTGGACGCCGCTGCTGCAGTACGATACTTACCACAACTCGCAGGTACTCGACATCGAGGGCCTCAAGAGCCACAAGAACAAACGCATAGAGTTCATCGGCGACGAGAGTTCGTCGGCGCTGCCCGTTGACGAGTACAATCTCATGTGCTACACGCCCGCCGGCAACAGCGCCTTGCTGGCATTTGCCCGCCACATAATCACAAACGACGAAATGGGACGTGACGAGCATCCCGACATACTCAACGTCGTACTCGACACGCCGCGCAAGATAAGCGAGCGTTTCGGGCCCGAATCGGTCGAATACGAAGACATGCTCTACCGTCTTGACCGCGACATCGAGGAGTTCATCTCCTTCCTGCTCACGCAGGTGGAGGATCCCTCGCAGGTCGTCGTGACTCTTACGTCGGATCACGGCACAAGCCCCTCGTTCGACTCGCCCGCCGAGCAGCAGGAGCGTTTCAACGTACGTCAGGCCGAGGTCATAACCAATGCCTTCATCGGGGCACAGCACGGCAACGGCGAATGGATCCTCGGATACATCGACCGAGCCTTCTACCTCAACCACAACCTCATCTACGAGAAGGGGCTCTCGATAGCCGACATGCAGCACGACGTGGCCACGTTCCTCATGCAGCTGCGCGGCGTATCGCACGCAGTCTCGGCCGAGGCCCTGCGCAGCACATACTTCGGCAGCGGCTACGGCCGCAAGGTGCAGAACGGATTCTATCCACGACGGTCGGGTGATGTTGTGGTCAATCTCATGCCCGACTGGATCGAGGAGCGCGACAGCGTACGCTCGATGTCGGGGTCGATGTACCGTTACGACACCCATGTGCCTCTGGTCATATTCGGAGGCGGCATCACGGCCGAGGCGGTCGATACGCCCGTCGACATGATATCGCTTGCGCCCACGCTGGCCCGTATGCTACACATAGACGCCCCGTCGGCTGCCGAGGGTACGGCACTGGAGTTGTAACCATACTCTGTCTGGAATCGAAAGAAAAGATATGAAAGACGCTATTCAAGATCAGATCATCGAGGACTTCGCCGTATTCGACGACTGGCTCGACAAGTACGACTATCTTATCGAACTGAGCGATTCGCTCCCGCCGATGGATCCCGCGCACAAGACCGACGAATACCTCATCAACGGATGTCAGTCGCGCCTGTGGATCGACGCCCGCATGCAGGACGGCAAGGTATACTATTCGGCCGACAGCGACGCCATAATAACCAAAGGCATCACGGCACTGCTCATGCGTGTGATGAACGGCCGCACGCCGCAACAGATTCTCGACACCGACCTATACTTCATCGATGCCATAGGTCTCAAGGAGAACCTCTCGCCCACGCGCAGCAACGGACTGCTGGCCATGATCAAGCAGATGCGCATGTATGCCCTCGCCTTCAACGCCGAGTTGCAGGCCGGGCATGACAAACCGACGACGGGCGACGCAGAGGGTGCGGCATCCGCACCGAAGGCCCCGAACGCCGAAAAGTAACAATCGAGGCGGCAGGCCGCAGCCGCCATCCACATGTCCGACGCAATTCCGAACGGACAGTCACGGCATCGGACGCAATGATATGATATGCGGCAACGGAAAACCATACAAGAGATGACACCCGAAGAGATATTGAATGTCGAGCACGAGATAGTGCTCACGCTTAAGAACATATACGACCCCGAGATTCCGGTCAACATCTACGATCTGGGGCTCATCTACGAGATAGACTTCGACCCCGAGGGCGTGGCCAACATACGCATGACGCTCACGGCACCCAACTGCCCGATGGCCGACATGCTGCTTGAGGATATCGACACGCAGGTACGCAAGATCAAGGGCGTGAAGTCGGTCAACATCGTGCTTACGTTCGATCCCGTATGGGACAAGAGCATGATGTCGGAGGAGGCCCTGCTGGAGCTCAACATGTTGTAGTACAATACCGCGATGGCGCACGACACCACACCAGAGGCCATATATGAGAAGCTCCGCGCAGGAGCCTCAACTCTCGCGTGCGCCGGGTATCTCGCCTCGATGGACACGCTCCACCGCTCAGAGATATACAACGCGCTCGGTTACGAGCGTCTATCGCGCAAGAACCGCGACATACGCCGTTTCTACGAAGAGTGCGGCAACGACTGGCCCCAGACAACATATCTCATGCTGCTCCGGACAATCGGCACACCCGAGAACAAGGAGCCCTTCACGACACTTGCACGCACCGTACCCTATGCCGCCATCCTGCGCGAAAGGCTCGCCCCGCAGAATATCGAGGCGATGCTCATCGGGGCGTCGGGACTGCTGGAGATATATCCGCACGACGAATATATCCTCTCCCTGAGGCGTAACTTCGAGTATCTGGCCGCCAAATACGGTATCGTCCCCATGCGGGCATCGGCATGGCGGCTGCAAAACATACGCCCGAACAACTTCCCCATACTGCGTCTCTCGCAGATAGCCTCGTTCCTCTCCTCGACGCGCGACGTGATGGACCGTCTTTTTGCCTGCCGCAGCGGCCGCGACGTCTACGAGCTCTTCAGCGCCGAGACCTCACCCTACTGGCTCAAGCATTACATCCCGGGCATGGAGTCGCCCGCGGTGACAAAACGCATCGGACACATGAAATGCAATCTGCTGGCCATAAATCTCGTGGCACAGATGCAGTTCGCATACGGCTCCTACATCGAACGCGAAGCGTTGCGCACGAGCGCCCTCTCGCTGCTCGAAAACACCGACGCCGAGGACAACTCCATCATCAGGCCGTGGCGACAGCACGGCGTCACACCCCAATCGGCCTTCGACAGTCAGGCCCTGCTGCAACTGTCGAACGAATATTGCCGTCGCCGCCGCTGCAGCGAATGTCCCGTCGGACGGCGCATGGCATTGCGTCTCATGCAGGCGGCGCAAACAGCCGAATAGGGCATGCGAGTGTGTGGACCGTTCATCCGCACTGCAAACATATCGGCCGCGACAATTCCTCCCACGCATCTGCCAAAGCCATTCCCGTCTCTGATAAAAACAATCCCTGAAATTTGCGATTTGCGGCAAAAGTCTTGATCCATCGTAGGGAAACTGTTAAATTTGTAGACGATGGCCCCTGCCGTCGGCAAGCCGTCATGTAACCCACATAATCCATACGGCAAATGATACGTCGCACAGTCCTTCTGCTCATACCGATCCTCGCGTCGGCTCTAACATCACACCTTACAGCCTCCGCACGCGACATACTCGTCGAGGCGGAGAGTTTTGCCCGCTTGGGCGGATGGGTCGTCGACCAGCAGTCGATGCCGGCGATGGGATCACCCTATCTGCTGGCACATGGTCTCGGTGTCGCCGTCGAGGATGCCGTGACGACTGTCGACATTCAGCGTGAAGGGCGCTACCGCATCTGGGTGCGCACGCGCGACTGGGCCGCGCGATGGAGCCGCCAAGGTTCGCCCGGACGCTTCAAGGTCGCCGTAAACGGGCAACCTCTGTCAACTCTCTTCGGGACCGAAGGTGATGAGTGGCACTGGCAGGACGGCGGCACCGTCACCCTGCACCGCGGCGGGAACGAACTGCGGCTGCACGACCTGACGGGTTTCGACGGCCGCTGCGACGCCATATATATCACCTCCGACACTCTCTCCGCACCGCCTTCGTCGTCAGAAGCCATGGCTCGGTTGCGGCAGCGGCTGACACCCGTCGGGCGGCGTGCGAAAAAGGTCGGACGATATGATCTTGTTGTCGTGGGAGGAGGCATTGCAGGCTGTTGTGCCGCCGTGAGCGCCGCACGCCTCGGCTGCCGCGTAGCCCTCGTGCAGGATCGTCCCGTATTGGGCGGCAACAACAGCTCGGAGGTGCGCGTAGGTCTCTCCGGACTCGTAGCACAGCAACCATATCCCAATCTCGGCAAACTGCTCGACGAAGTGGGTTCCGTCGGATACTGGAACGCACACGAGGCTGACGAGGAGCCTGACTCGCCCCGCAGCGCACAGATAAGACGCATACTCGCCCTCCATCCCGAGAAGATGACCCATAACGCAGGCCCCGCATCCAACTACGGCGACGGCAAGAAACGCCGTCTTATCGAGTCGCACCCCGAAATAGATCTATACCTCTCGACGCACATAACCGACGTTGAGCGCCGCGGCAGCAGGATCACCGCCGTCACCGGACAGAATATACTTACGGGAGAAAGGTTAAGATTCGAAGGGAAACTGTTTGCTGACTGCACGGGTGATGCCACCGTTGGGTTCCTCGCGGGGGCCGACTTCCGCTCTGGGCGCGAGAGCCGCGCCCAGAGCGGCGAACCGAGCGCCCCCGACAAGGCCGACTCGCTGGTTATGGGCACATCGGTACAGTGGTACTCCGAACAGACGGACTCTGTATGTACGTTTCCAGAGTGTCCGTGGGCGTTGCAGTTCGACGAACGCACGGCAATTCCCATCACACGCGGCGACTGGGACTGGGAAACGGGCCTTGACAAGGATCAGATCTACGATATCGAGCATATCCGCGACTACGCCCTGCTGGCCGTATACGGCAACTGGGCATACCTGAAAAACCACAGTCCGCAACGCGAAGAGTTTGCGCGGCGGTGTCTGGCATGGGTGGCATACATAGGCGGCAAACGCGAGTCGCGCCGCCTGCTGGGCGACGTGGTGCTGCGCGAACAGGACCTTATAGAGGGTACGCGCTACGACGATGCCGCCGTCACGGCAACGTGGGGCATAGACCTGCACTACCCCCATCGCAAGGATGGTTTCGACGGCGAGCCGTTCCTCGCATACAGTGACTCGCGTCAGATCGCACCATACCCCATACCCTACCGCTGCCTCTACTCGCGCAACATCGACAATCTGTTCATGGCCGGCCGTGATATCAGCGTCACGCACATCGCTCTGGGCAGTGTACGCGTCATGCGTACGGGCGGGATGATGGGCGAGGTTGTCGGTATGGCCGCCTCGATATGCCGCCGGCACAACGCTTCGCCGCGAGATGTATATCGTCTATATCTGCCGGAACTCAAGCGTCTTATGTCCGCAGGCACCGGCAAGGCGGGATTTCCCGAAGCCGACACCGGAACTTCCGCTGAGGCAAAGTAACCACAGGCATAGATATCACTCCGCACAGGGCCCACGGACGGCTTCCGGCATCGAGGCGCACCGAGGCTGCGCAAACCCCGCCTGATGGCGCAAAGTACAGATATCCGAGATTTTGACATTTGGAAATAAATACCTACATTTGTAGGATTTATAACAGTTAAACGCAAAAACAAACCGCATTATGGATATTCTAAGCGACGTTATCAAGTTGTTCTTCGGTTCAAAAGCCGATAAGGATCGCAAACAGATAGAGCCTTACGTAAACAAGATCAAGGAGATATATCCGTCGATACAGAAACTCTCGAACGATGAGCTCCGCGCCCGCAGCGCCGCCCTGATGAAGCAGATAGCCGACTTCATCGCCGCCGACGAGGCACATATCGTCGAGCAGAAGGCCAAGCTGGAGCTGGCCGAGACTTCGCTTTCGGACAAGGAGAAGATATCGAAGGATATAGACACCACGACCAAGCGTATCGACGACAAGATAGAGCAGAAACTCGACGAGATACTGCCCGAGGCCTTCGCCATCATGAAGGATACGGCACGCCGCTTTGCCGAGAACGACACCGTCGTGGTTACGGCTACCGATTTCGACCGCAACCTTGCCGCCGAGAAGGACTTCGTCACCATCGACGGCGACAAGGCCGTCTATGCCACACACTGGATGGCCGGAGGCAATGACATCAAGTGGGACATGGTGCACTACGACGTGCAGCTCTTCGGCGGCGTGGTGCTTCACAAGGGCAAGATCGCCGAGATGGCCACCGGTGAGGGTAAGACGCTCGTGGCTACGCTCCCCGTCTTCCTCAACGCCATGGCCCGCAAGGGTGTGCATGTGGTGACGGTGAACGACTATCTGGCACGACGCGACTCGGAGTGGATGGGTCCCATGTACGAGTTCCACGGACTCTCGGTCGACTGCATCGACAAGCACCAGCCCAATTCAGAAGCGCGCCGCAAGGCATACATGGCCGACATCACCTTCGGTACCAACAACGAGTACGGCTTCGACTACCTGCGCGACAACATGGCTTCGTCGCCCAAGGATCTCGTACAGCGCAAGCACCACTACGCCATCGTCGACGAGGTCGACTCGGTGTTGATCGACGATGCGCGTACGCCGCTTATCATATCGGGTCCCGTACCCAAGGGTGACGACCAGCTCTTCGAGACATACCGTCCCTCGATCGAGCACCTCTACAACCTGCAGAAGAATCTGGTCACGTCGCTTGTGGCCGAGTCGCGCCGTCTCTTTGCCGAGGGCAAACTCGACGAGGGAGGCATCCTGCTCTACCGTGCGCACAAGGGTCTGCCCAAATACAAGCCGCTGATCAAGTTCCTCTCGGAGCCGGGTATCAAGACCCAGTTCCAGAAGACCGAGAACATATACATGCAGGACAACAACCGCCGCATGCCCGAGATAGTCGACGACCTCTACTTCGTAATCGACGAGAAGCTCAACTCGGTGGAGCTGACGGACAAGGGACACGACGTGCTGTCGCAGTACTTCAACGAGGACGGCTTCTTCGTGCTGCCCGACATCGGCAGCGAGATCGCCGATCTGGAGAAGAGCGGCCTCACGCCCGAGGAGAAGGCCCAGCGCAAGGATCAGATCATAAACGACTACTCGATCAAGTCGGAGCGTGTGCATACGGTCAATCAGCTGCTCAAGGCCTACTCGATGTTCGAGCGTGACGTGGAGTATGTGGTCATGGACAACAAGGTGAAGATCGTCGACGAGCAGACGGGACGTATCCTCGACGGACGCCGCTATTCGGACGGCCTGCATCAGGCCATCGAGGCCAAGGAACGTGTCAAGGTCGAGGCCGCCACGCAGACCTTCGCAACCATAACGCTGCAGAACTACTTCCGTATGTACCACAAGCTGGCCGGTATGACCGGTACGGCCGAGACCGAGGCATCGGAGTTCTGGAACATATACAAACTCGACGTCGTGGTCATCCCGACCAACCGCCCCGTCATACGCGACGACCGCGAGGATCTGGTCTACAAGACCAAACGCGAGAAGTACAACGCCGTCATCGACGAGATCGTCCGTCTGGTCGAGGCCAAGCGCCCCGTGCTTGTCGGAACCACGTCGGTAGAGATCTCGGAGCTTTTGAGCCGCATGCTAAAACTCCGCGGCATAAAGCATAATGTCCTCAACGCCAAGCAGCACCAGCTTGAGGCCCAGATCGTGGCCGAGGCCGGACGCTCGGGACAGGTAACCATCGCCACCAACATGGCGGGCCGTGGTACCGATATCAAGCTCTCGCCCGAGGCACGCGCCGCCGGCGGTCTGGCCATTATCGGAACGGAGCGCCACGAGAGCCGCCGTGTCGACCGCCAGTTGCGCGGACGTGCCGGACGTCAGGGCGACCCGGGATCATCGCAGTTCTTCGTATCGCTCGAGGACGATCTGATGCGACTCTTCGGCTCGAGCCGCATATCGGCACTCATGGACCGCATGGGAATACAGGAAGGCGAGGTCATTCAGGCCAAGATGATGACCAATGCCATCGAACGCGCCCAGAAGAAGGTCGAGGAGAACAACTTCGGCATACGTAAGCGTCTGCTCGAATACGACGACGTGATGAACTCGCAGCGTGAGGTTATCTACACGCGCCGCCGCCACGCCCTCTACGGCGAGCGTATCGAGATCGACCTCAACAATATCATGTACGACTACGCCGAGACCTTCATGGAGGCACACGAGGGTGCCTCGTACGAGGACTTCTCGTTCGACCTTATCCGCGAGGTGGCGTTGCAGCCCTCGTTCGACGAGGCGAAATATTCGTCGTCGAAGCCGCGTGAGATCATCGAGATGATTGTCGAAGATCTGCGCACGCTCTACGGACGCCGCGCAAAGGCCGTGGCCGACACCGTACGCGCCACGATGCAGGCCATATATGCCGACAATGCCGACCACATGGACCGCATCATCCACTTCCCGCTCACGGACGGACATCTGGGATACCACGTGCCCGTACAGTTGCAGCGTTGCAAGGATACGGACGGCGCCGAGATATACAAGGTCTTCTCGAAGATCGTCATGTTCACCACCATCGACGACGCATGGCGCGAGCATCTGCGCGAGATGGACGACCTGCGCCAGAGCGTGCAGAATGCCGCATACGAGCAGAAGGATCCCCTTCTGATCTACAAGCTCGAGTCGTACAACCTCTTCTCGGCAATGCTCCAGAAGGTCAACCGCGAGACGCTCGCCATACTCAACAAGGCCTACATCCCCGTTCGTGAGAACAACCCCGAGGCCGTGCAGCAGGAGCGTGAACGCCGCGCAAAGGTAGACGTCAACAAGTTGCAGGCATCGCGCATGGCGGCAGCCGCCGCGGCAGGTCAGGCCGACAAGACCAAACCCGCCCCCTTCAAGGCCGACAAGAAGATCGGACGCAACGATCCCTGCCCGTGCGGCAGCGGCAAGAAGTACAAGCACTGCCACGGCAAAGGCCTCTAATTCCCCACTCCACGAGGACCCGGCAGATAGAAGATCGGGCACATACGGAGAGGCAAAGGGCAAGGCCGAAAGGGAATAAGGAGATGTCCCAATGTATTAGAGGAAAACATTAGGGCGCTCAATAAACCAAACGCTGTCTAATACAACTGCAAAGGGGCACTTGAGCAAGGGGCGTTTGAGCAAGGAAGCCCTAACCCAAGTTATGGAAGAAAAGTCCGGAAAGAGAATATGAACCGATACATGTCAGGCATAGCGTTGGCCGCCCTTACGGCGGCCTCGCTGCTCATAACGCCGAACACTCAGGCGCAAACGACAAAGACACGTAAGACGCCACATACAGATACCGCAAACAACACGGCCGAGATCCGACAGCAGCGCCGATACGATGTTGCAGCATACCTCTATCCGGCATACGCGTCGGACGACGAGCGTCTGCGTCCCTTCTGGCCCATGGGCATAGGCGAGTGGGAAACGGTGATGACCATGCAGCAACGCTACCCGGGCCACTATTGGAACCGCAAACCCCTCTGGGGATATATCAACGAGGCCGACCCAGCCGTCATGGAGATGGAGATCGAGCAGGCTACGCGCCACGGCATCGACATATTCATCTTCGACTGGTACTGGTACGACGGACGTCCCTTCATGGAGACCACGCTCGACAACGGATTCCTGAAGGCCGCCAACGTCGACAAGATGCAGTTCTACCTCATGTGGGCCAACCATGACGTGCTCAATCTGTGGGATACGCGTCTGGCACGCTACAACGAGAACAATGTCATCTGGCAGGGCAAGGTCGACCGCGAAGAGTTCGAGAAGATATGCCGGCGCAACATCGAGAAATACTTCAAACACCCGCAATACTACAAGATCGACGGCCGGCCCGTATTCATGATATACGACCTGCCGAACCTCATTTCGGGTTTGGGCGGCGTCGAGCAGGCGGCAGATGCCTTGAAGTGGTTCCGCGACGAGGTGCGGCGTGCGGGATTTCCGGACCTTGAGCTCCAATTCGCCATGTGGTCCGTGAACCTCAACTACAGCGGCTTCGACAGCGGCAAGGCCGGGAACCCGGGTGACGAACTCATCCGCACGCTCGGATTCGACAGCGCCACACACTATCAGTTCGCGCACTTCACCGACATGAACCGCGAGTATGCCGACATTGCGGCCGATGCCGAACGCGAATGGCAGCGTATAGATTCGACATATACATTCACGTTCTACCCTCACGTAAGTGTCGGCTGGGACAACAGCCCGCGCACGGGATCGAGTCCCGTCGTGCGCAACAACACCCCCGACGCCTTCGCCGAGGCTCTGCGCAAGGCCCGCTCATACGCCGACAGCCATCCCGACCGCGCCCCGCTCATCACGATAAACAGCTGGAACGAATGGACCGAGACCAGCTATCTGATGCCGTGCGACAAGTTCGGATACGGATATCTCGAGGCCGTAAAGAAGGTCTTCGCCGACGAAACACGATAACACCAAACAAACACCACGAATATGGGATACGAAGAGGAGAAGCAGCTTCAGCTCGACCTGCGTTATCTGCGCATGGCCCGCATCTGGGCCGAGAACTCATACTGCGTACGCCGCAAGGTGGGCGCACTGATCGTCAAGGACAAGATGATCATATCGGACGGATATAACGGCACCCCCTCGGGCTTCGAGAATATATGCGAGGACGAGAGCGGCAAGACCAAGTCGTATGTGCTCCATGCCGAGGCCAACGCCATAACCAAGGTGGCAAAGAGCGCAAACAACTGCGACGGCTCGACCCTCTACATAACCGACGCCCCTTGCATCGAGTGTTCGAAACTGATCATTCAGGCCGGCATCCGCCGTGTGGTATATGTCAACGACTACCGTTCGGAGGAGGGTCTCGACCTGCTGCGCCGCGTAGGCATCGAGTGCGTCAAACGCACTCTGGACCAATAGCAGTCCAAGATTTATATCAATGTATGACAATACAGGCAGGAGCGTCGGATTCCTGCCTTTTTCATTTTACACGCACCGGCAGCTATGCATTCCCTCGATATTTATCCCGCCGATTATTAATCTTCGCCCCATCCGGCATAACCGACGACAGTAAATGCAGAAACGAGTGACCGCACGGCACAAACAAAAACTGGACGCACCACACGCCGTGTGATGCGTCCGATTCGCATTATAATTCAGAGCCCGCCTACTCGGTGGCCGACTCGAGTTTCTTCATGATCGAGAAGATGAATACGGCCGAGAGCAGACAGAGGATAATCAGCACGCTCCATACCATCCAGAGGGCCATACCGCTGCCCCAGAGGTAACCTATAAGCGATGTAGCGTAGTTACCTACGGCCGTAGCCGCGAACCAGCAACCCATCATCATACCCTTATATTTCGGGGGCGCAACCTTCGACACGAACGATATACCCATCGGCGAGAGGAGCAGCTCGGCAAAGGTCAGCACCAGATATGTCGATATGAGCCAGTTCTGCGATACGAATGTGTCGCTGGCACCTGCGGCCTTCACCTCGGCGGGCGACATGAGTCCGAACGATGCGACGGTAAGGATAAGGAATCCTGCGGCGGCGATGATCATACCCATACCGATCTTGCGCGGGGCCGAGGGCTCCTTGCCCTTGCGGGCCAGAGCGGTGAAGATGGCCACCGAGATGGGGGTCAGGCCGACGACATAGAAGGGGTTGAACTGCTGGAAGTCCGAAGGCAGGATGTGTACCGGATCGGGCGTAATGGTGTAGCGGTAGAAGAGCGCACCGAGTGCTGCGGCGAATACCACGGCACTGATGATCTTGCCGCGGCTCTTGTCCGACTGGAAGAATCCTACGATACCGTATACACCGACCAGAACCAGCACAAGGTTAAGGATATCGAAGCCCATGCGGGTGATGCCCGTAGCCTCCGATGTGGTGTAGTCGCGGGCGAAGAAGGTCATCGTCGAGCCGTTCTGGTGGAATGCCATCCAGAAGAAGATCACCACGGCGAAGACGAGCAGCAGAGCCGTAATACGCGACTTGGTCTGTGCGGGCGTCAGCTCCGTATGGTGTACGCCTGCGGCGCTCTCGGCCGCAGCCTGCTGCTTGGCCGTAACGTCGGCATGCTTGAAGGTCTTGCGGAAACCTACATATATAAGGTACGATACGACCAGCGAGATACAAGCTACGCCGAAGCCCATGTTATACGCCGTAGAGAGTTTCTCGATGTAGTGCTCCGAGAATGCCGCCAGATCGCCCGTTGCGCCCATCGACGCAGCCAGCTCCTGAAGTTTTGCCAGCGGCTCGGCCGGCATGTTGGCACCCTGCTCGAGATATTGGTGTGCAAGTGCGGGAATCTGACCGTTATATACCAGACCGTCCTGAGCAAGGAAGTGGTTGGTGATCCACTTGGCCATACCGGGGGCGAACATGGCGCCGATGTTGATGGCCATGTAGAAGATCGAAAATGCGTTGTCTCGTTTTGCCTGATATGCGGGATCGTCGTAGAGATTGCCCACCAGCACCTGCAGGTTACCCTTGAAGAGACCCGTACCGCAGGCTATGAGCGCCAGCGCGCCGAACATGAGCGCCTGACCTGCGAAACCTGCATCGGTAGGTATGGCCAGCAACGCATATCCGACAAACATGACGAAGATACCGAGTGAGACCATCTTGCCGAAGCCGAACTTGTCGGCCAGAATACCTCCGAAGAAGGGCATGAAATATACCGCGGCGAGGAAGATGCCGTAGATCTGCGTGGTGACGGCCTCGGTGTAGCCGAACTTCGCCTGCAGGAACAGCGTGAAGATCGCAAGCATGGTATAGTAGCCGAAGCGCTCACCCGTATTGGCCAGCGAAAGGGCATACAAACCTTTTGGTTGTCCTTTGAACATAATGAATTTCTGGTTTAGTGTTGATTTATCTATTAATTATGTATCCTCTTTTGTCCGATCATTCAGGACCAAACGTTACAAATATAACAATTTTTCCGCATAATGCACGCATATTTCGGTGTTTTTATGCACGTGGCACATTCGCAACGGCCTCAGCACGGCCTAAACTGACAAAATTCAACGTCGAAAGCCCCTTCAGATACCATATAGAAGCCATAACGTCTTTTTTTGATAAAAAAATCGAAGCCAAATACCAATATATCATTTAATATCGTTACTTTTATCCCCGAAACCTTATTACTTTAACACAACCTACAATATCAACTGCCGTAACATTATGAAAAGATCAGCAACAAGATTCTTTGCCGCCGCAGCGACAATTATTCTGGCTGCAGGCATCACATGCTCTTGCCACAAGAGCGGCACAGATGTCGACAACGGTCCGGCCACTCTGGAAGTGGATGTATCAACAGTAAATTTCACCGAGGAGAATGCCTCCAACCGCACCATCATGGTCAAGAGCAACGTCGCATGGGATTACACCGTAAGCGACGGCTGGCTCCATGCCGAGAAACAGCCCGACCGTCTCATCATCTCGGCCGAGGACAATGACCAGAAGAATATCCGCCGCGCAACGGTGACCATAACGGTACCGGATCTGCCCGCACATACCGTCGAGGTACAGCAGCTGGGCTGGGGCAAGGCCATACTCCTGTCACAATCCACGACAACGGTCTCGGCAGCGGGAGGCGACATAACCGTCGAGGTCACTACAAACGTCGAGGTCGAGGCATCGGTCGGGTCCGACTGCACATGGATCTATGAGATGCCCATCGACACCCGCAGCGCGGCACACCCTGTCGTAACATCGACACGTGCGTTCTCGGTCAGCGGCAATACTGCCGACGGAACCCGCAGCGCCACCATCACCTTCAGCGACAAGCAGACGCCGAGCGACGTCGAGGCTGCCACCCTCACCGTAACGCAGCGCGGACTCGATGCATACGCCCCCGAGAGCACCGAGAGCCTCAAGGATGACATAAAGCTTATCATAGCCCGCGGCGAGGCCTCGTCATACCAGTCTGGAGGCGAGATCGAACTCTCGTTCGACGGCGACATGAACACCATCTACCACTCGAACTGGAACAACGCGGGCGACGGCTACTTCCCCATAACACTCACCTACTACCTTGAGCAGGAGTCCGACATCGACTATATGGTCTACTACCCGCGTACCACGGGATGGAACGGACGTTTCAAGGAGGTGGAGATCGAGGCTCTTTCGGCCATCACACAGAACGCCTCGACAGCACCTGCCGCAACACCTCAGTGGCAGCACGTCATGACACATGATTTCGGGGGCAACGCCTCGGCCGCCAAGGTCGAGTTCCCCGAGCCGCTTATCGGCGTGACGGCCATACGTCTGACCGTAAAATCGGGTGCCGGAGACGGGCAGGGATTCGCCTCGTGCGCCGAGATGGAGTTTTACAGGCGCAATCCCGAGGCTTTCGACTACACTACGCTCTTCACCGATGCCTCGTGCTCGGAACTTCGCGCAGGCGTCACGCCGCAGGATATAGCCGCCTGCCCATACGCCTTCTTCAAGAATATAGCCTACTTCATGTATCACGACCGCTACGCGAAGGAGTTCCGCATAAACACCTTCAAGGCCTATCCCAACCCCGACACCGAGGCCACACGCAACAAGACCTCGCAATACAGCCTTCTGGACAACCCCACGGGCATTGAGGTCGCGGCAGGCCAGCAGCTTATCGTGATGGCCGACCTGAAGGGGCAGAGCGTATCGCTCCGCGTGCAGAACCTCGACCGCCCGAACGGCGACGGCTTCGGCGGCGACAGCTACCCTATTTCGACCGGTGTCAACAAGATCGACATCACGAACAAGGGTCTCGTTTATGTAATGTACCACACCGACAACTTTGCCTCGGCGCCTGACGTCAGAATGCACTTCGCAACGGGCACCGTCAACGGATACTACGACTCGCAGCGCCCCGACCACGAAGGGCGCGCTCATGAGCTTCTCGATGCCGCCACGGGGAAATATTTCGACGTGGTCGGGGCATACGCGCACCTCATCTTCCCGACGGAGCGCTTCCGCAACCATACGCACGACCTCAAGGAGCTGATCGACGCCTACGACGCGCTTGTGTACCGCGAGCAGGAGTTCATCGGTCTGGAGAAATACGGCAAGATGTTCCACAACAGGATGTGCTTTACGGTGATGTACACGAGCTACATGTACTCGACATCGTACCATACAGCATACCATGACGACACGCTTGCGGAATTGTGCGACGAGAACCGTCTCACCACATCGGCATGCTGGGGTCCCGCACACGAGGTCGGGCACAGCAACCAGACACGTCCGGGGCTCAAGTGGCTCGGCACGACTGAGGTGACGAACAATATCCTCTCGCAACACATCCAGACATCTGTCTACGGACAGGATTCGCGCGTACAGACCGAGAACATGGGCGACGCGGCCAACCCCAACCGCTACACCAAGGCTTGGAGCAATATTCTTGTAAAGGACGCTCCGCACGCCACTGAAGGCGACGTCTTCTGCAAGCTGATACCGTTCTGGCAGCTGGAGCTCTACTTCGGCAAGGTTCTCGGCCGCACCCCCATGCAGCAGAGCGACCACGGAGGTTTCTATGCCGACTGCTTCGAGTGGGTACGCACGCATGACAACCTGTCCACGGCGGGCGAGCAGCAGTTGGAGTTCGTATATATAGCCAGCGCATGCGCCCGGATGAATCTCCTCGACTTCTTCGACAAGTGGGGTTTCCTTACCCCCGTCGATGCCACCATAGACGACTACGGCACGGGACAGATCACCGTGACGCAGCAGATGATCGACCGTATACGCTCGCGCGTCGAGGCGTTGGGATATGACGCGCCCACGGCAGCAATCGAATACATAACTGACAACAACTATGAGACCTTCAAGCAGCAGAAGAGCGTCGTGACGGGCACGGCCGAGCGTTCGGACCGCAAGCTCACGATGAGCGGCTGGCAGAATGTCATCGTCTACGAGGTACGCGACGGCGGTCCCGACGGTACGCTCATACACGTCTCGGACGGCATGCTCCGCCCCTCGGCCACGGCGTCGTTCGACGTACCCGCCGCATGGCAGCCCTCATGGAAGGTCTACGCCGTACAGTACGACAACCGACGCATCGAGGTCACATTCTGACCCGCGGGTGTGCTGATCCACACACAATATTCCATACACGAAGAGGAACGGGCGAAATCCGTTCCTCTCTTTTTGTTTGCCATGTAATGGAATACGGCCTGCCGCTTGTCCGCAACGTCGTATTTTATCTTCACCGTGACGTTTACCCACACCGAAACTTGAAAATTCCATCCATTGTTCGTATATTTGAATACTCTACGACACTCCGGATAAGACAGCTCGGGCCGCGCCATGCCGTCCATCCGACACACACGTAAAATTCAAGCTATGGATACGAGTCACACAAAACTGCCTATGGTCGAACGCGACGAATGGCTTGAGCCCGTGGCCGACCGAATATACGAACGACACGAACGCTACATGCGCCGTATGGAGGATATAACGCGCCGTGCCGGCTCGATCGTCGACTATGCCAACGGATACATGTATTACGGATGGCAGCGCGACGAGGAGCTCAGCGGATGGTGGTTCCGCGAGTGGCTGCCCGAGGCGCAGGATGTATATCTGTTCGGGGATTTCAACTCGTGGCAGCGTACGCAGCTGCGTCTGGACAAGGGGGAGAACGGCGTCTGGAGTGCCTTCTTCCCCGATGCGATGTATGCCGGACGTCTGACGCACGGCTCGCTCTACAAGATCCACGTTCACGGCGACAACGGCTGGCTGGACCGCATCCCGGCCTACGCCCGGCGCGTCGTGCAGGACGACGAGACCAAAAACTACACGGCGCAGTTCTGGACCCCCGAACCATACGTATGGCATGACGACGATTTCTCGCCCGCAGCGGCCGGAGACCTGCTCATATACGAGGCCCACATAGGCATGGCGCAGGAGCGGCGCGGAATAGGCACATACGACGAATTTACGGATCTGATCCTGCCGCGAATAAAGCAGGCGGGATATACCGCCGTGCAGCTCATGGCCATAGCCGAACACCCCTACTACGGCTCATTCGGATACCACGTATCGAATTTCTTCGCCCCCTCGTCACGTTTCGGCACGCCCGAGCAGCTCAAACGCCTCGTCGACACGGCGCACGGCATGGGGCTGGCCGTCATAATGGATCTCGTACACGCTCACTACGTCAAGAACATCAACGAGGGCATCAACGCCCTCGACGGCTCGGACCACCTCTACTCCAAGGCCGGAGCCGAGGGATACCAGAAATATTGGGACTCGATGACCTTCGACTACGGCAAGGGCGGGGTCGAACACTTCCTGCTCTCGAACGTAAAGTATTGGCTCGACCGTTTCCACTTCGACGGATACCGTTTCGACGGTGTCACCTCGATGATATACCACCATCACGGATATGTCGACTTCGACTGCCGCGACCGCTACTTCGACGAAGGCGTCAACCTCGATGCCCTGACATACCTAACACTCGCAAACCGTCTGGTGCATGACTTCCGCCCCGCGGCCGTAACCATAGCCGAGGAGGTAAGCGGCATGCCCGGCATCTGCTTCCCGCCATACGACGGCGGCGTGGGGTTCGACTACCGCCTCGGCATGGCGATACCCGACTTCTGGATCAAGATGCTCAAGGATACACCCGACGAGGATTGGAACATTTGGGAGATGTGGTCGGTCATGACAGACCGTCTGCCCGGTGTCAAGACCGTAGCCTATGCCGAGTCGCACGATCAGGCACTCGTGGGTGACAAGACCATAGCCTTCCGTCTGATGGACCGTCTGATGTACGACTCGATGGACCGCAAAACCAAGAACATACTCATCGACCGCGGCATGGCCCTGCACAAGATGATACGTCTGATGACCATCACGACGGGCGGCGAGGCATACCTCAACTTCATGGGCAACGAATTCGGACACCCCGAATGGATCGACTTCCCGCGCGAGGGCAACGGCTGGTCGTACGACCACGCACGGCGCCAATGGTCGCTGCGCGACAGCAAGGAGTTGAGATATTCGTTCTTGGCCGATTTCGACCGCGAGATGCTCCTTATGGTACGCCGATACGGCATCCTTGCCGACGGCTATCCCTACAACCTGCTCATGGACGAGCACAACAAGACCATCGTCTTCGCACACGGCGACCTCGTCTTCGTATTCAACTGGCACCCCACGGCCTCGATCCCCGACTACGAACTGCCCGTACGGCGCGAAGGACGCTACGTACCGCTGCTCTCGACCGACGAGGCGCGCTTTGGCGGCTTGGCACGGCAGGCAATGGACGACGAGCACTTCTCATTCCCCGCGGGCGAAGATGCGCAGCCGCACATAAGGATATACAACACCTCGCGCACGGCCATCGTACTGCGCCGCTGCGACGACTGAGAGTCGGAAAGTAGTTTTATTCACTCCGTCAGCCAACAAACCTCCAAGTACATTCAGCCACACCCGCACAAGCCAATCGGGTCAGAATAAAGGGTAATTATGACAAAAGCGATAAGCTCGCTCCGAGGAGCGGGCTTATCGTCATAATACAACCTGTGATCTGCGGTCCACCGTCAATGCCGTTTGCGCGACGTGTTGTCCTCGATCGAATTACCCTGTATGGTGAGCAGACGCACACCCTCGGGCGAATTCGAATAGATCTGTATGACACGGTGGAATATACCCTCCTCGATCTTGTGGGGCTCGTATTTGATCTTTATGACCGATGCCTCGCCGGGCAGTACGGGCTTGCGCGAGTAGCTCACCGTAAGGCACGAACAGGCTTTGGTGATCTTCTTTATCACCAGAGGCTCGTCACCGTCATTCACGAAACGGAACTCCTTTATGAGGTCTCCCCCGTGGCGTGCCACGTCGCCGAAGTCGTGCGACGTGCGGTCGAAGGCCATGTGCGGTCCCGACGGCGCCTTCTGACGCCGCTCAAGGCCCTTACGATCCTTCTGCGGCTCCTGCCCCGCCACGCATGGTGTCCCGGCATGTTTCGACATGCTTCCCATAATCGGCTCCCGCGCCCAAGCCGCCGCGACAACAGCAACGCTAAGAGTCACGCCACAAATTATACCTCTTACGAGATGTTCCATCATCGTCAGTTAAGTTTGAAGTTATACGTTATCGTTCCGCCCTGCACGAAACTGCGGCTCTCGGTGAAGCGTGCCTTCTTCGCAGCGGCTATCGCCGCTGCTATCAGCGCCGCATCCGACGAGGTCGAACCCTTGGGTTCGTACGCAGCACTCGTCACGACACCGTGCTGGTCGACCGCCACGCGTATGACGATCTTGCCGCTCGTGTTGCCCGGATAGTCAGGCAACGGCAAATTGCCCACAAGACCTCGTCCGCGCAGGCCCTCGTCCAGCTGGTCGTTGCCGATGGGGTTTAATCCCCCTCCGTCTCCCGAGGCGGTATTCTCCTTGCCCTCGCGGCTGTAGGGGTTGCCCACATCCTCCTCTTCGTCCGCACCGTCCGTATTGCTGTGGAAGATGGCACGGCGGTTCACCGTACGCGTCTGTTCGTCGGGGCCCGTCACCTGCTGCGAATTGTCGCGCTCGGTCGAGATATTCTCATGGCGCGGCGCCTGATGCGTCACTACCGTACGCTGGGGCCGCGGCGGCTCCTCCTCGAGTTCTATGATAAGCGTTGCGGGCTCTTCGACCTTGTCGATGGATATCTTTCCCAGCAGCAGGGCCGCGGCTAACACTATAACGTATGCACCCACAGCAACTCCGCCGTAAAGCTTCGGTCTGTCGTCGTTTTCATCGTAGTAGTTCATAATCGTTCCGTTTTATCCGTCGTCACCCGCCCCCGTACATCAGGGCTGCGTGGCTGCGATCAATCCGTAACCGTTATCCTTGGCGATGTTCATCATCTGCACGATCTCATCCCATGCCACCGTCTTGTCGGCATGCAGCGATACGGTCGGCTTCTCCTGTCCCTCAAGACGGCTCTTCAACGCGCGGGCAACACCCTCGCGCGAGCCCACATTCTCCAACTCCACATAATATATGTAGCGGCCGTTGCCGGCATCCTTTATCGACACCGTGGTCACGGCCTTGTCCTTGAGCTGGTTGGCGCTCTTGGGCAGCATCAGTTTCACGGCATTGGGATTGATGAGCGTCGTCGCGATGATCATGAAGAGCAACAACAGAAACATCAAGTCCGTCATCGACGATGCCGAGAACGACTGATTGACCTTCGAACCTCGTTTAATTGCCATGACTCACACTATTTAACGGGTTGATTCAATATATCCATGAAGGCGATCGAGTTGGCCTCCATCTGGAACACGAGCTTCTCGATACGGGCCACAAGGTAGTTGTAGCCGAAGTATGCCGGGATACCGACGATAAGACCCGCAACCGTGGTCACCATCGCTACGTACATACCGCTCGACAGCAACGACATGTCGACCGTACCTCCCGCTGCCGACATATCCATGAAGGTCTGCACCATACCGAGCACCGTACCGAGGAATCCGATCATGGGGGCGCCGCCGGCGATCGTCGCAAGGAACGGAAGTCCGTTCTCGAGCTTCGACACCTCAAGGTTGGCAACATTCTCTATGGCCGACTGTATATCGCCCATCGGACGGCCGATACGGCCTATGCCCTTCTCGATCATGCGGGCAATGGGGGTATTGGTCTTACGGCAGAGGTCTATCGCCGAGCGGATCTTGCCGTCAGAGATGTAGTCGCGGATACGGTTCATGAAGTTCATGTCCATAACCGATGCCTTGCGTATGGCCAGATAACGCTCCACGAAGATGAAGATCGTAATGCCGCCCAAAATCAACAACGGCCACATCAGCCATCCTCCCTTGGTGAAGAGTTCCCACAAGCTCATGCTTACATCATTCGTAACCGCTGCCTCGGCAGTCTCGCCTGCCGCCGCTGCCGCACCTTGGGCAGCCTGAAGAAATTCGATCATAATCTTTCTTGTTTTATTTAAGTTTTTTATTCAAGTTTCTCAAATTCAATCCATTCATTATCCTCAACGGGTATTGCGTCCGTCGTTGCCGCCGCCTCGGCGCGCTGACGGTGGCGGCGTCCGCGTTTCGACGCCCGGCCGTCCGTAACAGCAGCAACATGCTCCACACTCTCCGCATTCACAGTTGCACTATCCTTCGACATACTGTCTGCCGCGACATTATTCACCGCAGCCCGACGCAAAGTATCCACGTCGGCCGCACGTGAGGTCGTATCGCGCCCCGCCGCGTCACGATGCAGGTGCATCCCTTCGCCGCTTTTATCAAGGCTGTCGGCCTCGCGCATGCTCCGTTCGGCGGCCTCACGCATCTCGGCATCGCGCTGCTCACGGCGCCGCTTGCTCATGAAACGGTCGCGGACACGGCGCTTCAGATCCTTCCAGTTCTCGAAATCCTCCTTGTAGTAGATTCCGACTCCCGTCTCCTGAAGACCCTGATTCTCGTCGAAGCGGTCGATCGTCTGCGTAAAGCCCTTCAGCTTGAGGTTGCCGTTCTCGTCGATAAGCCACGTAATGTAGGCCTCGCCCAAGAAGTTCGACATGTTGCTGTTGGCCGACATCTGGTTATCGATAAGGTAGTTACCCTCAAGCTCCACGATCAGGCGGTCGCTCACCAGACTCTTCGAGAATCCGAAGTCGATCTCGTCGCTCGTAAGCTCCGAGCGCGGGCGGTAACGCAAAACGATATTGTAGTCATCGCTCGAGAGCCAGTTGCTCAACTGATTGGACAACAACTCGAATCCAGTAGCGGCCGAGGCCGAGGCTCCGATGCTCGACGAAGTCGAGGAGTCGGAATAGAAGCTGGCGCTGACCAGAAGGTACATGAACTGCGTGGCGATCGACTGCTGGTTGTTGAGCAGGTTGGCCACGGCGTTCTGAATCTCCGAGTCGGCACTCGGCACCTTTATGTCGAACGTCACGGACGGATTGGTCAACCGGTCCGAGAGGTTGATTATGCACTCCACGGGCACCGCACGCGAAATATTGTCCAGCGTCGTGGACGAAAGCAACGGCTTGAGCGACGCCTTGAGCTTGTAGACGGCATCTATGTCCAGACGCGCATCCATCGGGTCGCCCGTCCACTGTATCGTCGAGCCCTCCTCGATGATAAAGAGCTTGTTGATGATGTTCTGCAGCGTGAACAGGTAGCTTCCCTCGGTGATGGTATAGTCGCCGTACATGTCGAAGATATTGGCACTCGGAACGATACGCATATTGAGCGTGCCGTCGCCGCGCACCTTGATTATGTCACCCACCGTCGGGTCGATCACCAGCTGAACCTCGGCATTGGGGTTGGCCGTAAGTTCGATGTTTATGTTCATCGTGCTGCCGCCCGTGGTGTGGGTACGGTTGCGGCGCTCGAACATCAGTTTCTTGCGCTCCAGATAGTTCATCGTATCGAGCTGCATGCCCGGCTTCTCGAATATGACGAAGTCGGCCGTCGACACATCCGTCTTGCTCGACAACGGCATGAAGAACTGTGAGTTGCCCTCCGTCGAGGCCACGATGTCGAGCGTAGCGCCCTTCTTGCTGCCGCTGATGGTAGCCACACCCGAAGCGTAGACCTTGCCGTAGAAGAGATCATTGTCACGCGAGGTGGTGTTCAGTACGATCATCTTGCGCGGCATGACACGCATCACGTACGATATGTTGGACGTATGCTGCAGGTTCAGATCCATCGTCAGCAGGCCGCCGTTCTGTTCCGAGTCGTAGACCCGCACATTCGAGGCACGCAGATGGTTGTCCTCAACCTCGATCGTGGCGTTGGGCACGGTGTAGCGCGCCTGCGTGAAATCGACCGTCGTCGCGAGATCCCTGACCTCGATCGACCCCGCCATCGAGGCGTCTCGGTTCTGTCCCGAGATCTCAAGCATGGCCGTAGCCGTACCCGACGTTCCCGACACCACACCCGAGAGGATGGGGTCGAGCAGGCTCATGTTCATATCCTCGATACGTGCCTCGGCATAGTAACGTCCCGTAGAGGGGGCGTAATAGCCGCGTATGATGTTGTCGCCCGTCGTACGGTTGTTTATCAGTATGCGCACACGCTGGCGCTCGAAGTCCCACCGCGAATCGAGTTGCAGCGGCGGCACGGCTATGCCGTTTATCGTCACATCGTCCAGACCTATGTCCGAAGTGAGCTCGCCGCGATACAGTGCCGACTTCATCGAGGCGGTACCGTTGCTGCGCCCCTCGACGTCGTAACCCATACCCATGGCAAATCCTGCCAGAGACGATATGTCGAAGTTGTTCAGCCGCAGCGTAAGCGAATCCGAGCGGCTGCGCGAGGCCACGCCGTCGACATGCAGCATCTGGTTGTCGGTGCGGATCATGAAGTCGTTGACCACCACGCGTGCCGTATCGATCGATATCTCGTCGGAGGAGATACGCCAGTTTTGGCCGCCCTGTGAAACTGTCGACGGCAGTACCGACATGGTCACACGGCGCATTCCTGTCGAGTCGCGCCCCACACGCGCCCAGAGTGACAACATGCCCGAGAGCGAATCGGCCGGGTCGTCGAAGCCCGCCGAGAGGTGCATGCGGTCGTTTTTCGCTCCGCCCATGACCGTCAGCTGAGGCGTATGCATACCCCCGGCGTAGAGATCCTCCGAGGTAAGGTACAACGCCAGCGAGTCGCCCTGATTCACCATGTTCATCTTCAGGCGCGTAGCCAGCAGACGCCCGCGTTCGAGGTAATCCGACTCGGCACGCATCGAGATGACGTTGTCGCTCGGGTTGAGAATGAAGTTGAACTTCGACCCGGGGGCCAGCTGCAACCCTTCGGATATGGCGTTCAACAGCGGGTCAAGCTCCTTGACCGTCACCGCAAGCGTAGAGTATCCGCTGCTGCCGTCCGGTCCCACATATTCACGCACACCGCTGTCGTAGAGCGACGGCAGGTATTTGCTCATGGCCGACTCGAGATACTTGGCCAGTTCGCCGTAACTCGTCGGTCCGGTGAAGGTTGCATCCGCAAAATCAGACGTGAGCGACACCGAGCGGCGGCCCTCGCTGCTGCGCGCCGTAATCTTTACATCGCCGCTGCGAAGCGTATCACTCTCATAGACATATTCCCCGCCGAGGCTCAGCGTACCGTTCATACTGTCGGGCCAGTTGCCAACGGCATATAGTTCGGCCCCCAGCGCCAACGTCGAGATCGAATCCCGACGATTGATGTTCATGGCGTGCAGATCGGCCCGATCCACGACCAGACGCACATCACACACGGGCTCCGCACCGTTCATGTCGGCCTTGCCGCTAAGCATCATGCGCAACGGGGCGCAGTCGCTGCGCAGCGTTCCCGTAAAGCTCTTGTTAAGGATGCGGCCGTTCAACGACAGAGAGTCATAACGGCAGCCCATCCACTCGACCGACTCGACCTCTCCGTTCACATGGCCATCCACGCCTCCGCCGTCGGCCATTACGCCGTCGAAACGCAGCGATGCCGACGCCGGCCCCAGATCGGGATTCTGAAGCAACCGCCCCAGACGCAGATGACGCACATCGGCTGAGGCCGTGACGGAATAACGGCTCAGCGTATCGCCCGCCTCACGCTTGAGCGGACGCCGTTTCAATGACACGGCGGCATTCCCCGCCTGCGTCGTCAGTTTCAGGTCGGTGGCAAAGGAGCGGATACCGCCCTCGAAGCGGCCCGCACATATCATTTCACCCGCACCACTCATAATCGAGCGTATCTTCTCCGGCAACTCACTGCCTCCGATGCCGGCGCTCAGACGCGCCACGTCGGCTTCGCAAGTCATAAGACGCCGCAGATCGACCGTCATCGTGGTGTGAGCCACGTCGGGCAGCCCGCGCAGCGAGACATCCGTACTGAGCGACGAATGCTCGCCGAAAGATATGTTGCTGACATCGACATTCATGTCGGCGACCGATCCCGATACCGACACGTTCATATCCTTCACTGCAAGTTTCCACGGCAGCAGCCCGGGCGCGAAGTGCGCAATGTCGTCGGTCGATACCGACGTGTCGTACAACTCGCCGTCGATGGCCACGTTGTGTACGAAGTCCTTGTACGAGGACCAGTCCTCGCCGCGCAGCACCAGCGAACTCAGCCTTATGGCCGACTCCTCGGTGTCGATCTCGAAGTCCCGCAGATCGATAAGACCGCGATCAACCAAGAATCGACCCGTGAAGTTGTCTATCCTGAAACCGCTATGTTCCGTGGTTGAGAAGTTGCGTATGTAGCCGCCAATCATGCTCCCGCGAAGCAGGAAGCCCTCTATGAGGGCCGACGTATGCTCGAGGTGCATGTCGTTGTAATCGATACCGTATTTGGGGTCGCGGTGCTCCTGCCGCTCGATAATGAGCGTGAAGTCATCAATCTGCACGTTGCGTATCCCGAAGCCGAAATCGCCGCCGCCCTTCTTCTCCTTGTTCGATAGACGGTCCATAACCTGCTTGATGTTCATCACACCCTCGGGCGTCTCACGCAGATAGAGCTTCGTATTGCTCACCTCGCCGTTACGCAGAACGATGCCCGCGCTGTTGTCGCGCAAGCCCGCCATGTGGAGCTGCAGACGACCCACATACAGCAACGTATCTTTTTGATAATCCTCGACATAGAACCCATCCACACGGATACTTCCCCACGCGCCGAGACGTATGCGGTCGATCGAGACGGTGGTCTCCAGCTTGCGCGAAAGGTACTTCACGGCGCGGTCCACCACAAAGTTCTGAACCGACGGCAGCGAGACGAGCAGCGTGAGCACGATGGGGCAAAATATCAGAAACAAAACAGTCACTGATAACGCCTTTAACAATATTTTCGTAACTTTGCGCATCGTAGTCCGCCTTAATCGGCTTAAAACCTACAAATGTAAATATTTTCCGTCAAAACGTAACAACATACCTCTGAAAAAATGGATATCACGATCCTCGGCATAGAGTCTTCATGCGACGACACCTCGGCCGCCGTCATACGCAACACCACGCTGCTGTCGAACGTCATCGCCTCGCAGGCCGTACACGTCAAGTACGGAGGCGTAATTCCCGAGCTGGCCTCGCGCGCACACCAGCAGAACATCATCCCCGTCGTCGACACCGCCCTCAAGGAGGCCGGCGTCTCGGTCGACAAGCTCGACGCCATAGCCTTCACGCGCGGCCCGGGCCTTCTGGGATCGCTTCTGGTCGGTACATCCTTCGCCAAGGGTCTCGCCGTCGCATGCGACATACCCCTCGTCGAGGTCAACCACCTGCAGGGCCACATACTCTCGCACTTCATCGACCTGCCGGGCCGCGAAATGCCGCATCCCGACTTCCCGTTCCTCTGCCTGCTCGTGAGCGGCGGACATACGCAGATCGTACGTGTGGACTCACCCCTCGAGATGCAGATCATCGGCACCACCATCGACGACGCCGCAGGCGAAGCCTTCGATAAGTGTGCCAAAGTGATGGGACTGCCCTACCCGGGCGGCCCCGTGATCGACAAATTGGCCAAAGAGGGCGATCCGAATGCCTTCACCTTTGCCCATCCGCATGTCAAGGGCGAGTTCGACTACTCCTTCTCGGGACTCAAGACCTCGTTCCTCTATACCCTGCGCGACGAGGTCAAGCGCGACCCCGACTTTATCGAGAAACACAAGGCCGACCTGTGCGCATCACTCCAGCACACCGTAGTCGACATCCTGCTCGACAAACTCATCAAGGCTTCCAACGCCCTTGGCATAAAGGACATTGCCATCGGCGGAGGCGTCTCGGCCAATTCGGGCCTGCGCAATGCCGTTGCCGAGGCTGGACGCCGCCGCAACTGGCGCACCTTCATCCCCGAGTTGAAGTTCACTACCGACAACGCGGCCATGATCGCCATCTCGGGCTACTACCGCTACTGCCGCGGCCTGCTGGCAGGCCTCGACACCGCCCCCGCAGCCCGCATCGAAGAGATGCTCTGACAACCTGACAGATACACGAAATGATCCCCGTCCAAGCCGAAAGGCCCTCGGACGGGGATTTTTTTATTTTCATTATACAAACAGCAATATATCAATACAATAGCCGCAATATACGATTATTCGTCAATAGAAATATAAAACATTTTATTTACCATTTAGAATATTTACATATCTTTGTTCCGACATAAGTCGCAACACATAATCCGAACAGAAAATGAAACCATTGAAGATAGGAGATCTCACGGCCGCCGTACCCATCGTACAGGGCGGCATGGGAGTAGGCATATCGCTCGCGGGGCTGGCATCGGCCGTAGCCGCCGAAGGTGGCGTAGGCGTAATATCGTCGGCAGGTCTTGGGGTCATCTACCACGACTACTCGTCCGACTATGACGAGGCGAGCATCTACGGTCTCGGCCGCGAAATCGAGAAGGCCCGCAGCAAGACAAAAGGCATAATCGGCGTCAACGTCATGGTCGCCATGTCGAACTTCGCCGACATGGTCCGCACCGCCATCGCCAACAAGGCAGACATCATATTCTCGGGTGCGGGGCTGCCGCTCTCGCTCCCCTCGTTCCTCAAGAGCGACTCGACCACGAAGCTCGCGCCGATCGTATCGTCGGCACGCGCACTCAAGGTTCTGTGCCGCCGCTGGATCGAGGAGTACGGATATGTCCCCGACGCCGTCGTGGTCGAGGGGCCCAAGGCAGGCGGACACCTCGGTTACACGCCGCAGCAGCTTGGCGACGCCGACTGCACGCTCGAGCACATCCTGCCCGAGGTTGTCGCCGAAGCGCGCGCGACGGAGCAGCGCACCGGCAAACATATCCCCGTCATCGCAGGCGGAGGCATATACACGGGCGAGGACATATACAACATCACTGCCCTCGGCGCCGACGGTGTGCAGATGGGCACGCGCTTCGTCACCACGAAGGAGTGCGACGCCTCGGACGCCTTCAAGCAGAGCTACATCAATGCCCGCAAGGAGGATATCGAGATCATCCAGAGCCCCGTCGGGATGCCGGGCCGCGCCATACACAACTCGTTTCTCGACAAGGTGCGCGAGGGGTTGAAACGCCCCAAACGCTGCCCTTTCAACTGCATCAAGACGTGCGACGTGACACACTCGCCATACTGCATCATGATGGCCCTCTACAACGCCTTCCGCGGCAAACTCGACAGCGGCTACGCCTTCTGCGGCGCCAACGCATGGCGCTCGGACCGAATAGTCAGCGTACGCGAGCTCATCTCATCACTCAAGCAGGAGTTCGACCGCAAGGTCGCATCACTCAGACAGGCATAGGACTTGCCGTTACAAATACGAGCCGCACACCTCGAAAGATGTGCGGCTCGCTTATTAATACACGTCGGAATCAGAAAAAACCAACGCTTCGGATCTTGGTCTGACGTCCGCCCGAAGCCTCGCGTTCGATGATGCCCGTAAGCACGTCGGGGGCATCATGCCAGCGGTTCGAGCGGAAGATGCGCGAGTATGATGTCAGGTGGGCATACATCTCGGGCCACAGTTGCGCCCACCCGCGCGGAAAGCGCATCGTGTGTATGACGGTGGCCGAATAGGACAATATGCGGGCCTCCTTGTTGCCGCTCTGGTGGAACCACTCGATACGCACACGCGGCAGCAGCCGTTGCAGCGCCCGCGCGAAACCGCGGCCGCCATTGTTGCTCTCGACAAGCATCGACCCGATGGGCGTACGCCCCACCATCTCGGCCACAAGCCCTTCGGTCACCTCCATCGGCTCGCGCGAATATACCGCATCGAGAAGATATATCATGCCGTCGGCATCGACGGCATAGGCCACCGAGCAGAGATAGTCGTCACCCGTATCGGCCGTATCGGTATATCCGGCATAACGTACGATCTCGGCCGGCAGCGTGTCGTACTCGACAAAGCCGTCACCATAGAGCAGGCCGCCGCGGGGCGATGGATGCCCCTGATACATGCACTCGAAACGCAGCGGGTCAAGACGCCGCTTCGACTCGAGCAGCGCGGCGCTCTGCCGTTCTGGCCAGAGAGCTTCGCCCGCGCCGCGCGGATCTATGCCGCACGCCGGGCTGCTCTTCAGAGCCTCGAAGTTGAGACTCAGCCACTCCCCCTCGCCCACGCGGTCGATATCGGCCCATTCGCGCAGCTCGACACACCTCTCGCGACGCCGCAGCTCGCCGATAAGATCCTCGTCATGCCAGCGCGTAAAGACGATCAGTTCGCTCGACGCATTGTGCATGCGCGTACGTACGACAGAGGTGTACCACTCCCAACAATTCTCGCGCACGAGCGGCGAATTGGCCTCCATGGCATCCTTGTAGAGGTCATCCAGAATGAAGCAGTCGACACGGTTCCCCGTCAGCGAGCCCTCACGCCCGACAGACAACAGACCGCCCTCATGCCCGACGATCTCGACCTCGTCCGACGTGCGCACATACCCTGCGGGCTTGCCGCCGCACTTGATGCGCGTTTCGGGAAACAACTCTCCATACTCCTCCGACTCGATTATACGCTGCACGCGGCGGTTGAATTTCGATGCCAGCGCGGCCGAATAGGATGCCACCGCCATTTTCGTATCGGGCGCCAAGCCCAACATGTATGCCGGCAGCAGGGTGCTCGCGCCCACGCTCTTGCCGTGCTGCGGCGGCATCGAGACCATCAGGCGGCGCACACGCCCCGCGGCAAACATCTCCAGCAGACGGTAATATACCTCGTGGAACGGCTGCATCTCGAGAAAAGGATATACCGTGACGGCAAAGTCGGCAAAAGACGGCACGAGCGCCGACTCTCCGGCCGACACTTGCGATGAGACAATCCGAGAATCCGTCATAACAGTCGCTCGCGGATTTCGGAAAAGGTAAAGTCATTGAGCCGCTCCACGCCGTCGATCGTGGTATGGAACTCCCACCATACGGGCACCAAGTCGCAGATACGGTCATACTCCCTCTCGGGCAGCACCTCGCGGCGGCGGTATACGATCACCGACGCCGTCAGACGGCACTCCACGCCGCCGTATTCAAACTCTACCGTGCCGGAAAAGTAATCCGAACGGTCGATGCGCTCGACCAACAGGTCGGCCGCCAAGTCATAAAGTTCCGCGGAAACTGAATACATAATAAGTAAAATATATTAAAAAGTTCAACCTGTGTGTTTGTATTTAGAATCAGAATGCTTAACTTTGCATCACAAATATACATTCAAACATTGAACTTTATTTCGATATAGGTTAAATTTTTGATATAATATTTTCCGATACAATTTCATGGAGAGTCGAGTAAGACTTATACGCAAAGAACTCAAGATGACGCAAGAGCAGCTTGCTCAGCATCTTGGCATCGGCAAGGCGGCCCTCTCGATGATCGAGACGGGCAAGTGCGGGCTCTCGATGCGCAACAAGAACATACTTGTTCAAGATTTGAACGTAAATCCCGAATGGCTCGAAACGGGCAAGGGCGAGATGTTCAACGCCGAGCCTGCCTACACGGCATTCCGCCTGCGCAGCGACAACTCGCTGCCCATGCAGAGCGTGCCCCTCTACTCGATCGAGGGGACGGCCGGTCTGGTGCCCCTGTTCACGGATCAGGCTTCGAACAAGCCCATAAACTACATACACATACCCAACCTGCCAAAGTGTGACGGAGCGATATACATCGTGGGCGACTCGATGTACCCGCTGCTCAAGAGCGGCGACATCGTCCTCTACAAGCAGCTGCAGAACATCGACGACATATTCTGGGGCGACATGTACCTGCTGTCGATAGATCTCGACGGCGAGGAGTACATCACCGTCAAGTATATCCAGAAATCCGACCGCGAAGGCTATGTCAAGCTGGTGAGCCAGAACCCCCACCACGCCGACAAGGAGATCGAAGTGAACCGCATACGCGCCATAGCGCTCGTAAAGGCAAGCATACGCATGAACTCGATACGATGAACGGCAAATTGAGGGGAGACCTCCCCTATCACATCACGGCGGCGCTCACGGCGGCCGTCTGGGGCACAACCTTCATCAGCTCCAAGCTGCTGCTCGACGAGGGTCTCTCGCCCGCGGCTATCATGACCCTGCGCTTCGCGCTGGCATACGTCTGCATGCTGCCCTTTCTGCGCGGCCGCATCTTCGCCGACAACTGGCGCGACGAACTGCAGATGGCGCTGCTCGGCATAACCGGCGGATCGCTCTACTTCCTGCTCGAAAACACCGCACTGCTCTATACGCAGGCATCGAACGTGGCCATCATCATCGCCGCCACGCCCCTGCTTACGACCCTCGCCGTGCATCGCATCGTGCGGCAGGAGAGCGCCGGACGACGTCTCTACATCTGCTCGCTCATATCGCTTGCGGGCGTGGCGCTCGTAGTCTTCAACGGTCAGTTCCTGCTCAAGCTCAACCCGCGCGGCGACCTGCTTACATTCGGCGCCGCAATAACGTGGGTCATATACAGCATTCTGGTGCTGAGGCTCGAAAAACGCTACCCGCCAACGATGATCACACGCAAGATATTCTTCTACGGCGTAGTGACGCTCGCGCCCTACTTCCTTTTCCGGCCCGAACACCTCACCCTCGAGATACTGATGCGCCCGACGGTCATCGGCAACATACTCTATCTGGGAATCGCCGCCTCGCTGATATGCTACTGGACATGGAACATGGTGATACGCCGTCTGGGCGCCATACGCGCTACAAACTACCTTTACCTTAACCCCATAGTTGCCATGATCACCGCCCACATCGTTCTCGGCGAGAGGATCACGCCGCTGGCGCTGGCCGGCACGGCACTTATAATTTTCGGAGTATCGGTGGCCCAGCGACACGCCGCCGCAAATACCACTAAAGGACCCGCAGACAAAAAATAATTGCCCGACAAGGGATAACGTAAGCCATAAAAGGCTATCTTTGTCGAGACTCAATCATTTATTTACGATTCGTAATCTTCCCGGACATGAATAATCTTAACACCAAAGAGCTGAAAGATGTCGTCATACGCTTCTCGGGCGATTCGGGCGACGGAATGCAGCTCACAGGAACGCTCTTCTCCAACACGTCAGCTCTGGTCGGCAACGGCATTTCGACATTTCCGGACTATCCGGCCGAGATACGCGCCCCGCAGGGCACCGTGGCCGGTGTTTCGGGATTTCAGGTACACTTCGGCTCGGGCAAGGTGACCAACCCGGGCGACTTCTGCGACGTGCTGGTGGCCATGAACCCCGCAGCGCTCAAGGCCAACCGCAAATGGCTCAAGAAGGACGCAACGGTCATAATCGACGGCGACTCGCTCACCGAGGAGCATGTCAAGAAGGCGGGCTACGCAACGCTTGACCCCATCGCCGAGCTCGGACTCGAGAACTACAACGTCATCATCCCCGACATCACATCCATGACACGCGCCGCTCTGGCCGACATGGGCCTTGACAACAAGACGGTGGTCAAGTGCAAGAACATGTTTGCGCTGGGCATCTGCTTCTACATGTACAACCGTTCGGAGGATTATGCCAAGCGTTACCTCGACGCCAAGTTCGCCCGCAAGAACCCCGCCGTGGCCGAAGCCAACAAGCGGGCCATAGACGCAGGCTATAACTACGCGGCCAATACGCATCAGTTTGCAAATACATACGAGGTTGCTCCGGCACACCTCGACAAAGGAACATACCGTTCCATCAACGGTAACGTCGCCACGGCGTGGGGCTTCTGCGCCGCAGCCGAGAAGGCGGGGCTTCCGCTCTTCTGCGGATCATATCCCATCACACCCGCGACGGTCATACTCGAGGAGCTGGCCAAGCGCAAGGACCTCGGCGTAAAGACCGTGCAGGCCGAGGACGAGATCGCGGGCATCTGCACCGCCATCGGCGCCGCCTATGCCGGCGACTTCGCCGTGACGACCACCTCGGGCCCGGGCCTGTCGCTCAAGAGCGAGGCCATGGGTCTGGCCGTAATGGCCGAGCTGCCGATAGTCATCGTCGACGTACAGCGCGGCGGCCCCTCGACGGGTCTGCCCACGAAGACCGAGCAGAGCGACCTGATGCAGGCGCTCTACGGCCGCAACGGAGAGTGTCCCGTTGTCGTCATAGCGGCTTCGTCGCCCAGCGACTGCTTCCACTACGCCTTCATGGCCGGAAAGATAGCTCTCGAGCACATGACCCCCGTAATCCTTCTTACCGACGGCTTCATCGCCAACGGCTCCGAGCCGTGGCGCATACCCTCGATGCAGGATTATCCGGCAATCGTGCCCCCGATCGTCAACAAGGCGCCCGAAGAGGGTGAGTTCATGCCCTACAAGCGCGACGAGAGACTCGTCCGCGGCTGGGCCTTCCCCGGCAAGAAGGGCCTCGAGCACCGCATAGGCGGTCTGGAGAAGGATCACCTCAAGGGATCAATATCGTATGACCCGGCGAACCATCAGGAGATGGTGCTCACACGCGCAGCAAAGGTTGCGCGCGTTGCGGACGACCTGCCCTCGCCCACGATAGACGGCGCGGCGGATGCCGACCTGCTTGTCATAGGCTGGGGCGGCACGCGCGGACATCTCCAGACGGCGGTCGACGACCTCAAGGCCGAAGGCAAGAGTATCGCCCACCTGCACCTGAACTACATCTACCCGCTGCCCAAGGGCCTGCGGGAGCTGCTGGAAGGACACAAGCATATCATCGTTTGCGAGCTCAACGAGGGACAGATGGCCGCATACCTGCGACAGAACTTCCAAGAGTTCAACTTCGAGCAGTACAACAAGTGCGAAGGCCAGCCCTTCACCGTTGCCGAGCTGAAGGAAAAATTCGTTTCATTACTTTAAGCGACAGATAATATCATGGCAGACTACAAATATACTCCGGTCGACTTCAAGAGCGACCAAATGGTAAAATGGTGTCCGGGCTGCGGTGACCACGCCATCCTCAACGCCGTACAGCGCGCCATGCCCGAGGTGGCGGACGCTCTGGACGTACCGCACAACCGCTTCACATTCGTATCGGGCATCGGCTGCTCGTCGCGTTTCATATACTACATGAAGACCTTCGGTTTCCATACGATCCACGGCCGCGCCAGCGCCGTAGCCACGGGAATCAAGGTTGCCAACCCGGGGCTCTGCGTCTGGGTATGCACCGGTGACGGCGACTCGCTGGCCATCGGCGGCAACCACTTCATCCACGCCATACGCCGCAATATCGACCTTAACGTCATACTCTTCAACAACGAGATCTACGGTCTGACAAAGGGTCAGTACTCGCCAACCACCAAGCTGGGAAAGATAACCAAGACGTCGCCCTACGGCACTGTCGAGAAGCCCTTCAACCCGGGCGAGCTGGTCATAGGCGCCAAGGGAACCTTCTTCGCCCGCACCATCGACATGGAGGTCGCGCTGACGAAGGATTGCCTTGTTGCTGCGGCCAAACACAAAGGTATGGCCGTCGTAGAGGCTCTGGTCAACTGCGTCATCTTCAACGACAAGACCCACGCCGACTTTGCCGGTGACAAGGCTACGCGCGCCGAGCGCACCATCACGCTGCGCCACGGTGAGAAGATGCTCTTCGGTGCCGACAAGCGCAAGGGTCTCGTATTCGAGAACATGCGCCTGAAGGTCGTAACCGTCGGCGAGGACGGATATACCATCGACGACGTGCTCACGCACGACGCCCACACGGCCGACACCACGCTCCACTCGATGCTTGCGGCCATGAAGTATCCCGACTACCCCGTCGCCGTCGGCGTCATCCGCGACGTGGCCGACGACAATGTCTACGACGTGAAGGTTGCCGAGCAGGTCGAGCAGGTAAAGGCCTCGTCGAAGATCCACTGCGTAGATGATCTGTTGCGCTCGGGCGAGACGTGGACAATATAATCTTGACATCCGGATTGCATAAAACCGATACCAAGCGGCCGTTCCATAAAGGACGGCCGCTTTTGTGTTGTTTCACCCTTTTGTCACCGCGGCGTAATAAAATCGCAACACTGCGGCCCTATCTTTGCAGTGTCCTTAAAGAGGAGTAGTAAATAAAACGTAAGCAAGTACAACGTTCTTTCACGGACGTCCGCGATAAGGCTTGATCCCGAGGATCCCGACCAAATCCTGCGTAACGAAAGAGTGTTGTCTTTTTTTATGCCTTAACCACTGCATAATGATATACCTGCTCAATCACCGCCTTCCTACCGAAAGCGGTGATTCGTTTATCACCCGAAGCAAATAATCGTTACCTTTGCGCCACCGCCGCGCAAGGCGGCGCGAAATCGAGCATCTTATGAACCATACGACCATACGCGACGATCTGCGTCTCTACATCGAGACCCGAATACTCCCCCGTTACGACACCTTCGATCGGGCCCACGGCCGCGACCACGTCCTTCAGGTCATGGCACGGGCTACGGAGCTTGCGGAGCGTATGGGCGAGGATATCGAGACGGCATATACGGCCGCGGCGTATCACGATACGGGTCTCTCAATGGGACGCGAGCATCACCACGAGGAGTCGGCTCGGATCATACGTGCCGACCACAACCTGCGACGCTGGTTTACCGGGAAGCAGATCGAGACGATAGCCTGCGCCGCGGAGGATCACCGCGCTTCGGCCTCACGGCCTCCGCGCTCGATATACGGACGTATCGTCGCCGAAGCCGACCGCGCCATCGACCCCGAGACCATCATCCGCCGCACGGTGCAATACGGCCTCGCCCACTCGCCGCAACTCGACCGCGAGGCCCAATGGCAGCGCTGCGAAGAGCATCTGCGGCAGAAGTACGGCCACGAAGGGTATCTGCGTCTGTGGCTCGAGGAGTCGCCAAATGCCGAGCCGCTCGCGCGGCTGCGGCAGCTTATAGCCGACACGCAACGCCTTCGCGCACTGTTCGAAAAGATATATGACGAGGAGACCGCCAACAAATAAACAATACGCATCGGACACATGACACGCATCGAGAAGGAGAAGGAGATAATCGAGGTTATGATACGCCTCTACTGCCGCCGCAAACTGCACGCGGAGCAGCTGCCGTCGGAGTATGCCGAACTTCTGGCATACGCCCGCCGCAGGCTCGACATGTGCCGTTTCGGGGAGCATAAGAGCGCATGCCGCCGCTGTCCCGTCCACTGCTACGCCAAGGACAAACGCCAGCTAATGCGTCAGGTCATGCGTTGGTGCGGCCCCCGGATGATCATATACCACCCGCTTATCACCCTGCGGCACTATCTGTCAAGATAAAATCCATAACACAAGGCATAAAAATACGGCGCAGAGGGTTACCCTCCGCGCCGCGCACTTATGTTTTGAACCTTACAACAAAATTCACTGTAGTTTCACCACATCCTTAATGCCGAGCGTATCGTAGACCTTCTGCAGCTCCTTGTCGCCGAGATCCGACACGACGAGAAGTTTGTCCCCGACCTCGAGCGAGGTATTTCCGCGCGGCACGAAATATTCGCCGTGGCGGCATATCATCACCACAAGCGTATTGTCCGGAAGTTCGATATCACGCAGCGTCGAGCCACCCTCGAGGGCCGAGGCCGTAACCTCGATCTCGGTGAAGTTGCTCTTTATGCTGTCGGGAATACCCATCTTGAACAGAGGCTCCTTCTCCTCGAACGCCAGCCCCAGAAGGTTGGCCATGCCGCTCACCGTAGTACCCTGCACAAGCAGCGAGATGAGCGTAACCATGAATACGACGTTGAAGATCAGACGTCCGTTTTCGACACCCGCGACAATGGGATATGTCGCGAAGATTATGGGCACGGCGCCGCGCAGGCCCACCCACGAAACAAAGATCCGCGCCCGACGGCTGAAATTGCGGAACGGCAACAGACCCAAGAACACCGCCAGCGGACGCGCCACGAACATCAGGAAGAGAGCCACAGCCCCGCCGAGGATCAACACCTCGGGACGCATCAGCTCATCGGAGTTGACCAGCAATCCTATGGTGATGAACATGACGATCTGCGCCAGCCACGTGAATCCGTCCATGAAGGTCGTAAGATTGCCTCGGTGGGCGATCTTGTAGTTGCCGACAACGAGGCCCGTAATATATACGGCCAGATAGCCGTTGCCCCAGAGCAGCGAGGTGAACGAGAACGAGAAGAATACCGACGCCAACAGCAGCACCGAATAGAGCGATATGTTGTTCTTGATGTCGATGCGGTTTATCGTAAAGACCGCCAGACGTCCGATACCGTATCCGAGCAGTGCGCCCACGACCATCTGCACGACGAACTTCAGAATACTCTGTCCCAGATTCACGTCGCCGCCGGCCGATGTGGCGACCGTCACCAGCAGTATAGTCAGCATATATGCCATCGGGTCGTTACTACCGCTCTCGAGCTCCAACAGCGGCCGCAGATTCTCCTTCAGGCCCTGTTTCTTGGTACGCAGGATCGAGAATACCGATGCCGAGTCGGTCGAGGCCATCGTCGACGCCAGAAGCAACGATACGGGCAGCGACATGGCCAACCCCACCCACGACGAGAAGAAATATATGAATACACCCGTCACCGCCGCCGTGATCACCACACCCAGCGTCGCCAGCACGATACCCGGAGCCAGAATGGGGCGTATCTCCGAGAACTTGGTATCCATACCTCCCGAAAACAGGATTATACAGAGGGCGATCATACCTATGAACTGCGTCAGTTCGAACGACTCGAACTTGAGGAAGTGCAGTCCGAACATCATACCCACGCCGAGGAAAAGCAACAGGGCCGGCGCCCCGAAACGATAGGCCACCTTTCCGGCTATCACCGCAACGTAGAGCAGCAGCGCCCATACGAGCAATATATTCTCCGTCATGTTAAACATCTTACTCTCTAAATTATCTCGTTATCAAATCATTCATCTTCCGGGACACGGATGCCGCCCCGCCGCCGCGCCTCCGCCCGACGGCAGGGCAACTCCATCCATGATACATTTATATTTCGGATCACGTCCCCGACGAGCACATGTTCCGAAACTCACGGCACGCTTATGCCTGCACGATCTTGAGGTCGGTTATCGGGCGCATCTCGAGATCCATATACTCGAAAGCCTGTCCCGCACGGAATGCCCCCGACGGCGACGAAAAGAGCGTAACCGTAACGGCCGACACACCGTCATGGCTCAATGAGCGCAGGGCATCGAAGTTGCCCTCGCGCACCAACCGTGCCACTTCCGACGACTTATCCTTGGCGAAGCGCAGCTCCTCGACCTTGAGGAAACGCCCCTCCGCAGTATGAAACGGATGCCCCGAACCGTAGACACGGGCCAAAGCCATGATTCCGCCCACGAAGATCAACACCCCGCCGACAAATCCCAAGGCTGAAAGTACTCCTTCCGGCAGCAGCGACGCGGCCGCATAACTTGCCACCACGAGTGCAGCACCGATAATGAACATTGCGGCAGGCACGGCTGCCGACTTGTGACGGCGTACCACGACACCGTCCGACGAGGCATACAGCGCCTCGTAAATATCTCTGTTATTCGACATGATTCAATCTTTTTTACAGGTTAAACGGATTCCGACACGCATGCGGCCGCGGACACCGTCCGCGACACCGCCGACCCGCGCACCTGCCGGCCGGAGGAGCGGTGCGGGCACTGCCGCCGCTAAATCCGCAATCGGCACAGCGAGTGGAGGAAAAAGTCCGCCCGCAGCGTCGAACGATAGAGATTGAATTCGAATAATCGGGTAACATGCCCCGTCACGCTGCCGTGCGAGGCATCACATGGAATCATACGCACGCTCTGGCGAAGCCACCGCGCCGCCGCATGTGAGAAGGCGGCACTCTCGGCACCGCGCGCAACACTGCGGACCGGTACGGGCAGCCGCATCTCGCAGTTGCTCGCCACGGCCGAGGCCGCAAGTTCCGTCGCATCGTCCGCAGAGGACTTATCGTCACACTCCGCAGACAAGAGCTGTTCGACGCACACGCTGCCGTGATCCGGTTGCCGGTCGCAAAGATCTGCTCCCGACGGCAGACAACAGGATATCCATACGATTATGCCAAGCAGCGCCGTGTACATCGTGTGTGTGATTATTGTGGAATAAACAGATAGGTTATCGTCCCGTTATGTCGTTCGGGAGCCGACATGTCGATATTGAAAAGAGACTTCCAAGCCGCATCCAAAGCAGCCTCGCGCATGCTTTCGTCGCCGCCCGAGACAACCTTCGCCGCCGTCACCTCGCCGCCACGGTTGACCGTTATGGCCACGACGACCTCGCCGCCACCCTCACAACGGTAGGCCGGAACGACAAGATGGCGTTTCGTACGCACGGGATCCTTCAACACGAAGCTCACCGTCACGTTGCCCTTGAACTTGGAATCCTGCCCCTCGGTGGTCTTATCCTCGCTCTTGGCGCGGCCCTTGTCGAGGATGGCCTCCGCCTCAGCCAAACCCGCCTCGTAGGCGGCGCGGTTGGACTCCATACCCTCGGCTATCTCGCGCGCCGACGCGTTCAGCGCCTCCGTCCGGGTGCCGCGGTCGTCCTTCAGGTTCTCGTTCAGCAGAGCCTCGTTCGATGTGAGGTTGCGGACCGACGACCAGTCCATATTCGCCTGCAACTGCTTCATCTCGACCTCGCGTTCGAGACGCTCCTTCTCCTCGGCCAGCGTCTCCAGATCCTGAAGGTCGATATATATGCCCTGCAGATGGGGTTTGTCGTTAAGGATGATCTTCGAGCCCACGAAAACGATGCCCAGAACCAGATAGCATATAATCATGACGCTCAGTCCCACGCGGTGGTCGTAGGCCCACTCGCCGGCATCCTTGTGGCGGTTCTCGAAAGGCAGATGCAACCTCGCTCCGTGCGTCTGCCTGCGCCGCACGGGCTTCTGTTCCACGCCGTTGGTTTCCTGTGGTTCGGTTGTTGCCATATTCGCTTACAGAGAATTAAATCTCAGGCAAAAATACTATTTTTTTACGAAATATTCATATCTTTGCACATTATTATAAAACAGCAGACACTGTCTTACAAATAAACCGTAACGAAATATGCAAACGAAACAACAGACCCTCGCCTCACCCATCTCTTTCTCTGGCAAAGGGCTACACACCGGAGTGAAGGTCAACATGACCGTCCTTCCCGCTCCGGAGAACAGCGGAATAGTATTTCGTAGAATAGATCTCGAAAATTCACCTTCGGTTCCCGCCTTGTGCGAATATGTCACCGACACATCGCGCGGAACTACGATAGAAAAGGGTCCCGCACGTATCAGCACCGTAGAGCATATCCTCTCGGCCCTGTGGACGATGGGTGTCGACAACGCAATGATCGATATCGACGCCCCCGAGGTGCCCATCATGGACGGCTCGGCACGCGAATATGCACAGAAGATCCTCGAGGTGGGTCTGGTCGAGCAGAAGGCCGACCGCAAATATTACGAGGTGACCGAGAAGCAGGTCTATACGATCCCCGACAAGGGCGTCGCTATAATCATATATCCCGATGACGAGTTCACCGTATCGGTGCACGTAGACTACAACTCGAAGGTCATCGGCAACCAGTATGCCACGCTGGACCCCTTCAACGACTACGCACAGCAGATAGCCCCCTGCCGCACCTTCGTCTTCCTGCACGAACTGGAGCCGCTGCTCAAGATGAACCTCATCAAGGGCGGCGATCTGGACAACTCGATCGTCGTTGTCGAGAATCCCGTTTCGGAGGAGCAGCTGGAACACCTCAAGAAGATATTCCACAAGGACGACATACGCGTCACGGGCGGTTACCTGAACAACCTGCAGCTGCGCTCGAGCAACGAGCTCGCTCGCCACAAGCTGCTCGACCTGCTCGGCGACTTCGCCCTGCTCGGCATGCGCATCAAAGGCCGCGTGTGGGCTTCGCGCCCGGGCCACTACGCCAACACCGAATTCATGAAGCAACTCATACACACCATACGCCGCGACGGCGAGAAGCCCGCCTTCCGCTACCGTCCCGACAAACCCGCGCTGCTGGATGTGAACAAGGTGCGCAAACTGCTGCCCCACCGCTATCCCTTCCTTCTGGTGGACAAGGTCTTCTATCTGGACAACAGCTCCATCGGCGCCATCAAGAACGTCACGGCCAACGAGCCGCAGTTCACGGGCCACTTCCCCACCGAGCCCGTCATGCCGGGCGTGCTGCTCGTCGAGGCCATGGCTCAGGCCAGCGGCATCATCGTCCTCAAGAGCGTCGAGCACCCCGAGGAGTACTCGACATACTTCCTGCGCATCGACAACGTGCGTTTCAAGCACAAGGTCGTTCCGGGCGACACGATGCAGATCGAAGCGCACATCATCGAACCCGTGCGCCGCGGCATCGCCTCGGTCGTAGGCAAGGTCTTCGTAGGCGGCGTTCTGGCCTGCGAGGCTACCATTATGGCACAGATTGTGAGAAACAAAAAACCCGAATAGCAGAGCATGATCAGCAAATTGGCATACGTGCATCCCGACGCCAAGATCGGGAACAACGTCACGATAGAACCCTTCGCATACATCGCAGGCAACGTAGTCATAGGCGACGACTGCTGGATCGGGCCTTCGGCCGCAATATATGACGGCGCCCGCATAGGCAAGGGATGCAAAATCCACATGGCCGCATCGATAGCATGCACGCCGCAGGACATGAAGTTCAAGGGCGAGGTCACCACAGCCGAAATAGGCGACTATAACGAGATCCGCGAATATGTCACCATCAGCCGCGGCACCGCCTCGCAAGGCAAGACCGTCGTCGGCTCGTACAACCTCATAATGGCATACGCACACATCGCGCACGACTGTGTTGTTGGCGACCATAACGTCATCGTCAACCGCGTATCGCTCGGCGGCGAGGTACATATAGGCAACTGGGTGGTCATAGGCGGCCATACGGCCGTACACCAGTGGGTGCGCATAGGCGACCACGCCATGGTGCAGGGCATGTCGGGCGTAACGAAGGACATACCGCCATTCATCACCACATCGAACAAGGACTACTACGCCGGAATCAACAAGATCGGGCTCTCGCGCCGCGGATTCACGCCCGAGCAGATCACGGCCGTACACGAGGCCTGCCGCATACTCTTCCAGAGCAACCTGAACTATATGGAGGGATGCGACCGTGTCGAGGCAGAGCTGCCCCCCTCGGCCGAACGCGATATGCTGGTGCAGTTCATCCGCTCGTCGAAGCGCGGCTGCATCAAGCAATACGTATCGGATGCAGACTAAGGGCGCCGAGACGGCAAAATGACAATACCGGCGCTAATGCCAAAAGGCGGACAATCAATCGTTGTCCGTCTTTTTCATACGCCAAGGGACGAAAATCGGAATAGAGGGACGAATGGTTACGAAACAATAAAAAAATTGTGTTTTTCATATAACAATAGTTTGGCGTATCGGTTTTTTTCACTATTTTTGCAACGTTGTCAGCAATAAGGGGACGGGGAGTCCCCTTATTTCGTAGTTATAACCCCGCGAATTATGATAGATTGCGCCAAAATAAAGGAGATAGCCGACCGCGAGCTGGCCGGCACCGACATGTTTACCGTAAGCTGCACATGCACCCCCTCGAACGAAGTCGAGCTGCTCATCGACAGCGACACCTCGGTCACGATCGAGGCGTGCGCCGACCTGAGCCGCGCCATCGAGGCGCACTTCGACCGCGACGTGGAGGACTTCTCGCTCACGGTGGCATCCGCAGGCATAGGATCGGAGCTGCGCACGCTCCGTCAATACCGCAAGATCATAGGCTCGCCCGTGGAGGTGCTGCTGACGAACGGAACCAAGATTCTGGCGCATCTGGACGCTGCCGACGAGAACGGCATAACCGTATCGTACAAGGAGCGGCAGGCCGTCGAGGGCCGCAAACGCAAGGTCGAGGTGGACGTTGTACGCACATACCCGTTCTCGGAGATAAAGTACACGAAGGAGTATCTCGATTTCAAGTAATGAACAAATAATAAAAGAAAAAAATATAGCAACACATGGAAAACTTAAATCTAATCAGCAACTTCGCTGAGTTCAAGGAGCTGAAAAACATCGACAAGGCAACCATGATAGGCGTTTTGGAGGATGTCTTCCGCCACGCCCTGCAGAAGCAGTTCGAGAGCGACGAGAACTTCGACGTCATCATCAACCCCGAGAAGGGCGACCTTGAGATCTGGCGCAACCGCGTAGTCGTGGAGGACGGCGCCGCGGAGAACCCCAACACGCAGATCGCCGTGTCGGAGGTCAAGGCCATAGACCCCACATACGAGGTTGGCGACGAGTATACCGACCAGATCAAGATGAACCAGTTCGGCCGCCGTGCCGTGCTTTCGCTGCGCCAGAATCTGGCCTCGCGCCTGCTCGACCTCGAGAAGGCCAACCTCTACGAGAAGTATTCGCAGAAGGTGGGCGAGATCATCACCGGCGAGGTCTATCAGGTATGGAAGCGCGAGGTCCTCATCCTCGACGACGAGGACAATGAGCTTATCCTGCCCAAGAGCGAGCAGATACCCAACGACTTCTACCGCAAGGGCGACACCATCAAGGCCATCGTCAAGAGCGTCGAGATGAACAACAACCAGCCGCGCATCATTCTCTCGCGTACGGCCAACCAGTTCCTCGAGCGTCTCTTCGAGCAGGAGGTGCCCGAAATATTCGACGGACTGATCACCATCAAGAAGATCGTCCGCATCCCGGGCGAGCGCGCGAAGGTCGCCGTCGAGTCGTATGACGACCGTATAGACCCCGTAGGAGCATGCGTCGGCATGAAGGGCTCGCGCATATACACCATCGTCAAGGAGCTTCGCAACGAGAACATCGACGTTGTGAACTACACCTCGAACCCGCAGCTCATGATACAGCGTTCGCTCAATCCGGCCAAGATATCGAGCATCACCATCGACGAGGAGCACAAGACCGCCTCGGTCTACCTGAAGCCCGACCAAGTGTCGCTCGCCATCGGCAAGGGCGGTCTGAACATACGTCTGTCGAAGATGCTCACCGGATACGACATCGACGTCTACCGCGAGATCGAGGAGGAGGACGTAGCGCTGTCGGAGTTCGCCGACGAGATCGAGCCGTGGGTAATCGAGGCCCTGAAGAATGCCGGATGCGATACGGCCAAGAGCGTACTGGAGCTCCCCGTCGAGGAGATCGCCACGCGTGCCGACCTCGAGATCGAGCAGGCTCAGAAGGTCGTGGAGATACTCAAGGCCGAATTCGAGGAGTAGTTTAAACGGATAAAAGAGGGAGGACAATATATGATAAATAACAGGAAAGTAAGGCTCATACAGGTAGCGAAGGAGTTCAAGGTGGGGCTCAACACCATCATGGATTTCCTGCTCAAGAAGGGCATCAATGTCGAGGGCTCGCCCAATTCGCCGGTCAGCCCCGAAGTCTATGCCGTTCTTGAGAAGGAGTTCGGCTCCAACCGCACAATCACGGGAAACGAACGCGAGAACATACGCGAGCGCATATCGCTCAAACAGACTACGGTTACACTTGACGAGGACCGCAAGCAGGATAAGGATGACAAGGAGGTCATAATCAAGAGCAACATCATCAACGTCAAGGACGAGATACCGCAGCCCAAGATTCTGGGCAAGATCGACCTCGAGCCCAAGAAGAAGAGCGCCCCCGCCGCGCAGCCCGCACCGGAGCCCCAGCCCAAGACTGAGGCCGCGGCAGCACCTGCAGCCGAGCCCCCCGCAGCACCCGCAGCGCCCGCGGCAGAGCCCGTGAAGACGGAGCCTGCGGCAGAGGAACAGAAGATTGCGGCACAGAGCGTAGAGGAGCCCGTGAAGAGCGTTCCGGACACTGTCAAGGCACCCGAAGCGCCCAAGGCGGAGCCGGCGAAAGAGGCACCTGCATCTGAGCCTGCGCCGCAGCCAGCGCCCGAGGCACCCAAACGCGATGACAACATCTTCCGTCCGAACCACACGCAGCTGGCAGGGCCCCAGATCCTCGGCACGATGGATGTGTCGAACATCGTTCCGGGCGGCCGCCACAAGCGCAAGCGTCTGGACAAGGAGAAGGTCGATGTAAACAGAGCCAACGCCAAGAACAACGGACAGCAGAACAACCGTCCGGACCGCGGGGCACAGGGCAAGGGGCAGCAGCAGGGAGGCGGCGCAAATGCAGCATCGCAACCCAAACCCGGGGAGGGCCGCCGCAACAAGAACAAGCACCAGAAGCATCAGCCCAAACCTATCGTACGCCCCGAAGTTAGCGACGAGGAGGTTTCAAAGCAGATAAAGGATACGCTGGCACGCCTCACGTCGAAGGGCGCCAAGAACAAGGGTGCCAAGTACCGCAAGGAGAAGCGTGAGGAGATACGCGAGAAGATGAGCGAGGAGATGGAACGCGAACAGCAGGAGCGTTCGATCCTCAAGGTCACGGAGTTCGTCACCGTAAGCGAACTGGCCACGATGATGAACGTCTCGCCCATGGAGGTCATCTCGGCCTGCATGAACCTCGGACTCATGGTATCGATCAACCAGCGTCTCGACGCCGAGGCCCTTGTTGTCGTGGCCGAGGAGTTCGGCTTCAAGGTCGAGTTCGTGTCGGTAGACATACAGGAGGCCATCGAGACCGAGACCGACAAGGAGGAGGATCTCGTGCCGCGTCCGCCTATCGTGACGGTCATGGGACACGTCGACCACGGTAAGACCTCGCTTCTGGACAACATCCGCAAGACGAACGTCATCGAGGGCGAGGCCGGAGGTATCACGCAGCACATCGGTGCCTACTCGGTAAACCTCAACGGTCAGAAGATCACCTTCCTCGACACGCCGGGTCACGAGGCCTTCACGGCGATGCGTGCGCGCGGTGCCAAGATCACCGACGTGGCCATCATCATCGTTGCGGCCGACGACAACGTCATGCCGCAGACGGTCGAGGCCATCAACCACGCGCAGGCCGCAGGTGTGCCCATGGTCTTCGCCATAAACAAGATCGACAAACCGGGCGCAAACCCCGACCACATCAAGGAGCAGCTGGCCCAGATGAACTATCTGGTCGAGGAGTGGGGCGGAAAATACCAGAGTCAGGACATATCGGCCAAGAAGGGCATAAATCTGGACAAACTGTTGGAGAAGGTGCTTCTGGAGGCCGAGATGCTCGACCTGAAGGCCAACCCCAACAAGAAGGCGCAGGGTGCCGTCATCGAGTCGACGCTCGACAAGGGCCGCGGCTACGTGGCTACGGTCATGGTACAGAGCGGAACGCTCCATGTAGGCGATGTGGTTCTCTCGGGAACATATACGGGCCGCGTGAAGGCCATGTTCGACGAGAACGGCAAGAAGGTGACCGAGGCAGGGCCCTCGACACCGGTACAGGTGCTGGGTCTGAACGGCGCACCGCAGGCGGGCGACAACTTCAACGTCATGGACGACGACCGCTCGGCACGCGAAATAGCCAACAAGCGCGAGCAGCTGCAACGCATGCAGGGTATCATGACGCAGAAGCACATCACGCTCGACGAGATCGGCCGCCGCATAGCCATCGGTTCGTTCAAGGAGCTCAACATCATCGTCAAGGGAGACGTCGACGGCTCGGTCGAGGCCATGGCCGGATCACTCATCAAGCTCTCGAAGGAGACCGTACAGGTGAACGTCATCCACGCCGCCGTGGGTCAGATCTCGGAGTCGGACGTACTGTTGGCCGCCGCTTCGAACGCCATCATCGTGGGCTTCCAGGTGCGTCCGTCAGCCACAGCCCGCAAGACCGCCGAGAAGGAGGAGATCGAGATACGTCTCTACTCGATCATCTACGACGCCATCAACGATATCAAGGATGCCATCGAGGGTATGCTCGAACCGGTGATGAAGGAGGTTATCGTATGTACGATCGAGGTAATGGAGATATTCAAGATATCGAAGGTTGGCACCGTCGCCGGCTGCATTGTCCGCGAGGGCAAGCTCACGCGTACCACGCCCATACGTGTCATCCGCGACGGTATCGTGATATATACGGGCAGGCTCGGCTCGCTCAAACGTTTCAAGGACGACGTGAAGGAGGTTTCGATGGGACAGGACTGCGGTCTGAACATCGAATCGTACAACGACGTACGCGTCGGCGACATAATCGAGGGATACGATCAGGTCGAGGTCAAGCGTACGAAATAGCGCCGCCGCGACCACATAAACATAATAACGACAGTTTAACAAATAAACTACAAACAAACTCGAAATGAATACGCAGATCAAATTCGTTACGGCGGAAGAGGCCGTGAAGGTAATCAAATCGGGAGATCACGTACACCTGAGCTCGGTAGCGTCGGCTCCGCAATGCCTCATCAAGGCTATGTGCGCCCGCGGCGAGAATCACGAATTGCGCGACGTGCACGTACACCACCTCCACACCGAAGGTCCGGCACCCTATGCCGATCCCAAGTTCGAGGGTGTGTTCCAGCTCGACTCGTTCTTCGTGGGCAGCAATGTACGCAAGGTTACGCAGAGCGGTTATGCCGACTATATTCCCATCTTCCTGAGCGAGACGCAGCGTCTGTACCGTTGCGGCGCCGTACCCTGCGACGTGGCCATGATACAGGTCTCGGAGCCCGACAAGCACGGATACGTATCGCTCGGCACCTCGGTAGATGCCACCCTCGCCGCCGTCGAGACGGCAAAGACGGTCATCGCCGTGGTCAACAAGTATGTTCCCCGCTCGTTCGGTGACGCCATCATCCCCATGTCGAAGATCGACATGTTCGTTCACGACGATACGCCGCTGATCGAGGCACCCTTCTCGGAGCCCAACGAAACGGAGCTCAAGATCGGTAAATACTGCGCCGAACTGATAGAGGACGGTGCAACCCTGCAGATGGGTATCGGCGCCATCCCCAATGCCGTGCTCTCACAGCTCAAGGATCACAAGAATCTGGGTATTCACACCGAGATGTTCGCCGACGGCGTGCTGCCGCTCGTACGTTCGGGCGTAATCAACGGCGAGGCCAAGAATATCGACAAGGGTATGATGGTCTCGACGTTCCTGATGGGCTCGAAGGAGGTTTACGACTTCATCGACGACAACCCGGGCGTGCTGATGAAGGATGTGGGTTACACCAACGACCCCTACATCATCTCGAAGAACGACCGCGTGACGGCCATCAACTCGGCCCTGCAGGTCGACATCACTGGACAGGTCTCGGCCGACTCGCTCGGAACGAAGTTCTGGTCGGGCGTAGGCGGTCAGATAGACTTCGTCTACGGCGCTTCGCTCTCGAAGGGCGGCAAGGCCATCATCGCCATGCCTTCGATCACCAACAAGGGAGTCTCGAAGATCGTAGACAAGCTGCTGCCGGGCGCCGGTGTCGTTACCACGCGTAACCACATCCACTGGTTCGTTACCGAGTACGGTGCCGTCGACCTCTATGGCAAGAGCCTTCAGGAGCGTGCCCGCCTGCTCATATCGGTAGCGCACCCCTCGGCACGCGAGGAGCTCGACCGCGCCGCATTCGAGCGTTACGGGTCGCACCACCACTACATCAAGAGCTACATGGGCATGTAACGGCCCGCTGCCACAATACCGAAGGCATCGCAACCAAAATACGGTTGCGGTGCCTTTTTTCATTTGCACAGACGGCTCCGCAACCGGACGACGAGCTGACTTCCACACCTTAACTTTTCATTACAGCCGACCGCGACTCCACACTTTTATATGTATCTTTGCAATATGTTGCACCGATTCAAGGATGATATCAGCGGCATAGCACTGCCCCGACTCTTCACGTGGCCCTTTCATTACGTGCCACACCCGCTGTGCCTCCAAGCGGCGGCCGAGGTGCAACGTTACCTCGCCTCGCGTGAGGATTGGCGCGAAGAGCTGCAAAGGGGCAAGATGTTCGGCGTGCTCGTGGTGACCGATACCGACGGAAAGAGAGGTTTCCTTGCCGCATTTTCGGGGAACCTCGCAGGTACAAACCGTCACGAATATTTCGTCCCGCCCGTCTACGACATGCTGCGGCCCGACGACTTTTTCCGCCGCGGCGAAGCCGAGATCGATGCTCTGAGCGTACGCATATCGCAGGCCGAGCAGAGCGAACGGGCTGTCGAAGCAAAAGCCGCGATGGAGTTGGCACGACATAGGCAGCAGGAGCAGATCGCCGCGGCGAAGGAGGCGATGCGGCAGTCAAAGGCCCGGCGTGATGCCCGTCGCGCCGCGGGTGAGGATCCTGCGCCGCTTATTCTCGAGAGCCAGCGCGAACGGGCCGACCTGCAACGGCTCAAGCAACGGCTGCGCGAAGATGTCGAGCAGGCCGAAAAGCGTTATGCGGAACTCGAGGCTCAGATCGAAGCCATGCGAAGCGAGCGGCACCGCCTTTCAGCCGAGCTGCAAATGGAGCTCTTCGCCCGTTTTCGGATGCTGAACGCACGGGGCGAGGAGAAGGATCTGTGCGAACTCTTCGCACAGACGCCGCAACACGTACCGCCCGCCGGTGCCGGCGAGTGCGCCGCCCCGAAACTGCTGCAATATGCCTATCGGAACTCTCTGCACCCGATAGCCATGGCCGAATTCTGGTGGGGCGACTCACCTGCGGGCGAAGTGCGGCGCCACGGCGAGTTCTACCCCGCCTGCACGGGTAAATGCAAGCCCATACTCTCGTTCATGCTCCAAGGACTCGACGTGGAGCCCAACCCGCTGCTCGAGATACGCCCGCCCGAACCGCGTGTGGTATGGGAGGATGCTACTCTGGTTGTCATAGACAAACCGAGCGGCATGCTCTCCGTCGACGGCAAGTCGGGTGTACGCTCCGTAGCGGCATGGGCGCGCGAGCGCTATCCCGATGCGACGGGGCCGATAATAGTACACCGCCTCGACCAGTCGACGTCGGGACTTATGGTTCTGGCCAAGGAGAAGCAGACGCACGCCGCGCTCCAAGCACAATTTATCCACCGCACCGTCAGGAAACTCTACACGGCACTTCTCGAAGGGCATCCAAAGTCTGAAGAGGGACGCATCACCCTGCCGCTGAAGCTCGACTACGAGAACCGCCCGCGACAGATGATCTCGGCGGAGGGGCGCTCGGCCGTGACGTTATATAAGGTTATGGGATACGAAGGCGGCCGCACACGCATACTCTTCCGACCGCTCACGGGCCGTACGCACCAGCTACGCGTACACGCCGCGGCGCCCGAGGGCCTCGACTGCCCCATCGTCGGCGACGACATCTACGGTCGCGGCGGCCAAAGGCTCTGCCTGCATGCTTCGCTTCTGGAGTTCGACCACCCCGTGCAGCAACGCCGCATGAGGTTCGAAAGCGCACCCGAGTTTTAGGGACCAACCAAAACGCCATATACCTATGAAAACCGTACATCTTCACATCGTACTCCTGTTTCTCGCCGTCGCAGCTATGGCCGCGGCCTGCACACCCTCGCATCGAGACGTGAACAATCCCCTCATCGAAGCCGCCAACAGCTTGACGATGGACATTACGCGTGTGGAGCTGACAGACTCGGCCACCACCCTGCACGTGGAGTTGTATGGTTACCCGGGACTCAGCGTACGCATCAGCGACAAGAGTGTCATCAAAGCCGACGGCGAAACATATTGCATCAAAAGCGCGAAAGGTATCACCATGAACAAATGGTTAAGGTTGCCGAAATCGGGACTTACTTCGTGTACCCTGACGTTTCAACCCATACCTGTCGAAAGCAAGTCCATGGACTTCATCGAAAGTGACGACGGATTCAAACTCTTCGGGATCGATCTCACGGGAAAGACCGAATATCCGAAATATCCGGCCGAGCTGCCTAAAGACCTGCGTCGCAACGATAACGAAAAGGAGTTGCCCGAACAGGTTTTCAAATGTGCGACCTCGACGGTCAGAGTCCATCTGCTGGGATTCCGCGAGGGTATGGACCGCACGGTGAAGCTCCATATGCAACCGTTTCTCGGCAGCTCCGAGAGCCTCACGGCCGAGGCCGATCCCGCCTCGAACACGGCCGAATTTACATTCATGCAATACGGGACCATGAAGGCAGCTCTCAGCGCCATAAGCGGCGCCTCCGTATACTCGCACGTGTGGGTGGAACCCGGGCAGACTACCGACGTATATCTCGATCTGGGCAAAACGGGACGCCTCCTTGTCGAGCGGCGCGCCCAAGAGAAGACCGACGAATACCAATACTTCAACTATATGTGTCCTGCCTACACCACGGGACGTTATGCGGCTCTCAACCGTGCCTATACACATATGCGGCAAGACATCAGAATATCGTTAAACCCTGAAGTCGGGTTCGACGCCGACGACTACGTCTCGATGGTGGAGCGGGCATACGCCAATGCCATAGACAGCGTACGGAGCAACTCCCGTATGACCGGAATGCAAAAACTGTATAACGAGATGCAGTTGGACATGGAGCTCATGAAATTGGCCTTCGCCGCCCCGATCATCACATCCGCGTCAACCAACCCATACAGACTAAATATGCCAAAACTGGAGTTCACGCCTGAGCACATACGTCGCATGCTCCGTCCGATAGATTTCAACGACATGAAATACGCCATCGACGGCATGGATTTCACCTTTGCGACCTCACTCTACGATACGACGTGGTTCGACAAGGTGCAGTTGGCCGATGACAACTTCTATCGCGAGTACGACGAGGTACGACCCCTCTTTTCGGCCGCAGCGTCGGATATGCTCACCGACGAGGAGCGCGCCCGCCTCAAACACCTGACCCACCCCTTCTTCCGCGAGGCGTGCCTTACGGCCGAAGCCGAGATACGTGCCGCAGCGGCCGCAGCCGAAGGCAAGATCCGTATCGAGCCCACGCCCGATGTCGACGACGACAGCCTCCTCGATGCCATCGTCGGGCAATATGCAGGCAAGGTGGTCTTCGTAGACTTTTGGAATACATGGTGTACATGGTGCCACGTCGGGTTCGATAATTTCAAGCCGATGAGAAGCGGCGATCTGGCCGACAAGGTCGTATGGCTATACATCGCCGACGAGTCATCCCCGATAGCCGTATATAAGAGTACGATAGCCGACCTTGGCGGCGTACACTACCGGATAACCGAGCAACAGATGGCCGCAATTACCGAAAAATATGGATTGAAAGGCTTCCCGTCATACATGATAATCGGCCGCGACGGATCGCGCGATATGCGTAACGACCTGAACGATACGGCAACGGCCGAAAAGAGGTTACGGGCGCAACTGAAAAAATAGCACCGTGCAGCCTCCATGAGGGCGGACACGGCCTCGACGGCAAAATACGCGGCGGCGGATTTACGGAGGATCTGCCGCCGCGCGTTGAATCACGGTAACCGTAACGGCAACAGCATCTTAGTACAAGATGAAAAATATTTCACACTCTATTCGGATTTCGTCCGCAAGAAATGCGTAACTTTGTCATCAGAGATAAATACAAAGGGGTGCCCGCACGGGCTGAGATCATACCCTCGAACCTGATGCAGTTAATGCTGACGTAGGAATTGTGTATATCGCCTTCGGCAAGTGAACGGCCAGCATCTCCGTTGCATTTATCCCCTCAAGACAATTAACATTGCAAGCTATGACAATCTACGTCAACAACAAGGCGTTGCAGACATCTGCCGCCGATGTGGCCGCACTGGCCCTCGAGATCGGGTTGCCCGCAATGGCGGCCGTAGCCGTAAACAACCGCGTGGTGCCGCGCGCCGAATGGGGTGCGCAGAAGCTCTGCGAGGGTGACAAACTCACAGTCATACGTGTAGCCTGCGGAGGATAGAGCCATGATACCCGTACAGTTCATCACACACGCCACCGAGCGTTACTCCTACCTCGACTCGGCGCGGCTGGCCCTCGACGGGGGCTGCCGCTGGATACAGCTGCGCATGAAGGATGCCACGCCGGAGCAGATCCTGCCCGTAGCGGAGCAGATGCTCGACATGTGCAACGCCTGCGGCGCAACGCTCATCATCGACGACCATGTCGACATAGCGGAACAAATCAAGGCCCACGGCGTACATCTGGGCAAGAACGACATGCCCGTTTCGCAGGCGCGCCAACGTCTGGGCGAGGCATACATCATAGGAGGCACGGCCAACACCTTCGAGGACATTGCCGCGCTGGCTGCCGCAGGTGCCGACTACATCGGATGCGGCCCCTACCGTTTCACCACCACGAAGAAGAACCTGAGCCCCATACTCGGGCTCGAGGGCTACCGTGACATCATGCGCCGCATGCGCGAAGAGGGCATCACGCTCCCTGTCGTAGCCATCGGCGGCATCGGCTTCGACGACATACCGCAGATCATGTCTACGGGCGTCAACGGCATAGCCCTCTCGGGATCGGTACTTCGGGCCGAGGATCCCGCTTCGGAGATGCGACGCATACTTGCCCTATAATGGGTATACGGAGATTCGGTTACAAATAAAATGCATACGATCAAAATACGATAGACTATGGAAAAACTCGTTATCGCCGGTCGGGAGTTCGGCTCGCGTCTCTTTCTCGGCACCGGCAAGTTCAGCTCATACGAGCTTATGCAGCAGGCCATCAAGGCCTCGCGCACCGAGATGGTCACCGTGGCCATGAAACGCATCGAACTCGGAGACAGCAGCGACGACATGCTGCAACATATCGTCAACAACAACATCACCCTTCTGCCCAACACGTCGGGTGTACGCAACGCCGAGGAGGCCGTCTTCGCCGCACAGATGTCGCGCGAGGCCTTCGGCACACCATGGCTCAAGCTCGAGATACACCCCGATCCGCGTTATCTGCTGCCCGACTCGGTCGAGACGCTCAAGGCCACGGAGCAGCTGGTAAAGATGGGCTTCATCGTACTGCCCTACTGTCAGGCCGACCCGACGCTCTGCAAGCGTCTGGAGGAGGCCGGTGCCGCCGCCGTCATGCCTCTGGGCGCACCCATAGGCTCGAACAAGGGTCTGCGCACACGCGATTTTCTGGGTATCATCATCGAGCAGGCGGGCGTACCCGTCGTTGTCGATGCCGGTATCGGAGCCCCCAGCCATGCCGCCGCGGCCATGGAGATGGGTGCTTCGGCATGTCTGGTCAATACGGCCATAGCCGTTGCGGGTGACCCCGTAGCGATGGCCGAAGCCTTCGCCGGTGCTGTCGAGGCCGGCCGCATGGCCTACGAAGCAGGTCTGGGAGCCGTCGCCGAGAACTTCGAGGCCGATGCCAGCTCGCCCCTCACCGCATTCCTCGATGAAGAGTAACCACACGTAAAAAGAACACACATGGAACATATACAGAAGATACGCTATTCGCGTTCGGAGAAGGTCTACATGCAGGGACGTCTGTATCCCGAGATACGTGTCGCGATGCGCCGCGTGGAGCAGGTGCCGAGCGTCTCGTTCGACGAGCACGGCGAGAAACACTATACGCCCAACCCCGACGTTTACATCTATGACACGAGCGGCGCCTTCAGTGACCCAGCTGTCGAGGTCGACCTGACAAAGGGCCTGCCGCGCCTGCGCGAGAGTTGGATCGTGGGCCGCGGCGACGTGGAGCAGCTGCCCGAGATCACATCTGAATACGGGCGCATGCGCCGTGACGACCATACGCTCGACCATCTGCGCTTCGAGCACATAGCCCTGCCCTACCGGGCCAAGCGCGGCGCCGCCATCACACAGATGGCATACGCCAAGCGCGGAATCATAACCCCCGAGATGGAGTATGTGGCCATCCGCGAGAACATGAACTGCGAGCAGCTGGGTATCGAGACCTACATCACACCCGAGTTCGTACGCCGCGAGATAGCCGAGGGTCGCGCCGTGCTGCCCGCCAACATCAACCACCCCGAGGCCGAGCCGATGATCATAGGCAGCAGCTTTCTGGTCAAGATCAACACCAACATCGGCAACTCGGCCACCACGTCGGGCATAGACGAGGAGGTGGAGAAGGCTCTCTGGAGCTGCAAATGGGGCGGCGACACGCTCATGGACCTCTCGACGGGGGCCAACATACACGAGACGCGCGAGTGGATCATCCGCAACTGCCCCGTACCCGTGGGTACGGTACCCATATATCAGGCTCTGGAGAAGGTCGAGGGCCGCGTCGAGGATCTCACGTGGGAGCTCTACCGCGACACGCTCATCGAGCAGTGCGAACAGGGTGTCGACTACTTCACCATACACGCCGGCATACGACGCCAGAACATCCATCTGGTCGACAGCCGTCTCTGCGGCATTGTCAGCCGCGGCGGCTCGATCATGAGCAAGTGGTGTCTGGCACACGACCGCGAGAGCTTCCTCTATGAGCACTTCGACGATATATGCGATATTCTGGCACAGTACGACGTGGCCGTATCGCTGGGAGACGGTCTGCGCCCGGGATCGATACACGACGCAAACGATGCGGCACAGTTTGCCGAGCTGGACACCATGGGCGAGCTCGTAACCCGCGCGTGGGCAAAGAACGTGCAGGCCTTCATCGAGGGACCGGGACACGTCCCCATGCACAAGATCCGCGAGAACATGGAGCGGCAGAAGCAGAAGTGCCACAACGCACCCTTCTATACGCTCGGGCCGCTCGTTACGGACATAGCCCCCGGATATGACCACATCACTTCGGCCATCGGTGCGGCGCAGATCGGCTGGCTGGGTACAGCGATGCTATGCTACGTCACGCCCAAGGAGCACCTCGCCCTTCCGGACAAGGAGGATGTGCGCGTAGGTGTCATCACATACAAGATTGCGGCCCATGCCGCCGACCTTGCCAAGGGACACCCCGGAGCGCAGGTACGCGACAACGCCCTGAGCAAGGCGCGCTACGAGTTCCGCTGGAAGGATCAGTTCGACCTGTCGCTCGACTCGGAGCGTGCGATGAGCTATTTCCACGCCGGACGTCACACCGACGGCGAGTACTGCACCATGTGCGGGCCCAACTTCTGCGCCATGCGCCTGAGCCGTGACATACGCCGCCAGTACGGAAGCGACGATAAGGACGACTCCGCACCCGAGCAGGGAAAATCAGATGCCGCAGAGAAATAACCCCCGACATGCCCTCGCTAAGCCATACACTCGCCGCCACCGCCCTGCAACGCACTGCCATCGGGAGCATAGCCATGCAGGCGGAGAATGATCCGGCGCTCTTCGAAGAGCTTGTATCGTTGGTCGGCGATGAAGATGACACCGTAGCGTGGCACGCGGCATGGGCGTTGGAGCAGGTCTCACGGCGCCGTCCCGAGCTGTTAGAACGGTACCGGAAGGAGATTTCACGGCGTGCCGTTACCGAACCGAGACACGGTGTGCAACGTCTGCTGCTGAGCATCGTCAACCGTATGCCAATGCCTGCCGATATAGACACCGAACTATTCGATTTCTGTCTCGAGGGCATGCACTCGCCACGGTTGAGCATCGCCGTCAGGGCTCTGTGCATAAAGATTGCATGCCGCATCTGCGTGCTTCACAAGCCGCTGGCCGAGGAGTTGAGTCTCCATCTCGAATACGGCGACGAGGAATCTCTGCCCACGGGCGTAGCTACGGCACGGCGCAATGCATTGCGTGAGTTGGAGCGGCACTCCGCAACAAAGAAAAGGACAAAAAAGGATTGACAAAACAAAAGATATGTTTTCAGACTATTTGAAGGATATATCGTGGGAGCAGACCACCGAGGCGATCTACTCCAAGACCGATGCCGACGTGCGTCGTGCCCTTGCGGCCGAGCACTGCACGGTCGAAGATTTCATGGCGCTCATATCGCCCGCCGCAGCCCCCTATCTGGAGACCATGGCGCGTCTGAGCCGCCGCTACACCGAGGAGCGTTTCGGACGCACCATATCGCTCTTCATACCTCTCTACCTCACCAACTCGTGCACCAATTCGTGCGTCTACTGCGGATTCCACATATCGAACCCCATGAAACGTACGATCCTCACGCCCGAGGAGATCGAGAACGAGTACCGCGCCATCAAACGGCTCGGCCCCTTCGAGAACCTGCTTCTCGTGACAGGCGAGAACCCCGCACTCGCGGGCGTGGACTACATAGCCCGCGCGCTCGACATAGCCAAGCCCTACTTCAGCAACCTCAAGATCGAGGTCATGCCGCTCAAGGCCGAGGAGTACGAACAGCTGACGCACCACGGACTCAACGGTGTGATATGCTTTCAGGAGACCTACAACCGTGACCGATACAAAATATACCACCCGCGCGGCATGAAGTCGCGCTTCGAGTGGCGTGTCGACGGCTTCGACCGTATGGGGCAGGCCGGAGTTCACTCCATAGGCCTCGGCGTGCTGATAGGCCTCGAGGAGTGGCGCACCGACGTCACTATGATGGCACACCATCTGCGCTACCTCCAGAAACACTATTGGCGTACACGTTACAGTGTCAATTTCCCGCGTATGCGTCCCGCCGAGAACGAGGGTTTCCAGCCCAACGTCATCATGAGCGACCGCGAGCTGGCGCAGGCGACATTCGCCATGCGTATCTTCGACCACGACGTCGACATATCGTACTCGACGCGCGAGCCCGCCTCGATACGCGACCACATGGCCACACTCGGCGTCACCACAATGTCGGCCGAGAGCAAGACCGATCCGGGAGGCTATTACAGCTATCCGCAGGCACTCGAGCAGTTCCACGTAAGCGACGAACGCACCGCCGTCGAGGTTGAGAGGGCCTTGAAACGACTGGGACGCGAACCCGTATGGAAGGATTGGGACGCCTCGTTCGACATGATGCGCCCGCAACACACCGCACGCCCATGACGCGATACTCACGCCAGAGGATGCTCGCCGAGGTTGGCGACGAGGGACAGCGGCGACTCAATGCCGCACGTGTGCTCATTGTGGGTGTGGGCGGCCTCGGCTCGCCCGTAGCCATGTACCTTGCCGCGGCGGGTGTGGGGACGATACGCCTCGCCGACGACGACAGCGTCAGCCTTGACAACCTCCAGCGGCAGATACTCTACACGGAGGCCGACATCTCGTCACCGAAGGCCGAGTGCGCCGCACGGCGTCTGCGTGCCATGAACAGCGCCATTACCGTCGAGGCGCACGTCGTGCGTGTCGATAAGGACAACATACGCTCGCTTGCCGAGGGTTGCGACGTCGTTGTCGACGGCTGTGACAACTTCGCCACACGATATATCGTGGGCGACGCTACGGCCGAAATGGGCATTCCGTATGTCTACGGCGCAATATGCGAGTTCGAGGGTCAGGCCGCCGTCTTCAACTGCCCGCCACACAGCCGCACATACCGCGACCTGTGGCCCGATCAGGCCGCCGTCGAGAGCTACTCCGCCCCCAAGGGCGTCATGGGCCCGACGGCCGCATTCACGGCCGCAGTGCAGGCATCGGAGACACTCAAGATAATATGCGGTTACGGCGCAACGCTGGCCGGACGCCTCTGGTCGACAGATATGAGAACAATGCAAACATTCATTTCGGAACTGCCATGAGAGTGATACTCTTCTCGCGGCCCGACCTCTTCGAAGGCGAGGCCGACATGATCATAGCGATGATGGAACGCGGACTGGAGACGCTCCACCTGCGCAAGCCCGACGCTGCGGACGAGCGCATCGAGCAACTCCTGCGCGCCATACCGCCGCGCCTGCGCAACCGTATCGTGCTGCACAGCGCCTTTCCGCTGGCCGAGCGATACGGGCTGCGCGGCATACACCTCAACAGCCGCCATCCGCTGCCGCCCGTAGGTTACCGCGGGCAGATAAGCCGTTCGTGCCACTCTCTCGAGGAGGTCGAGCGCTGCAAGGGCGAGTGCGACTATGTAACGCTCAGCCCCATCTTCGACAGCATCTCGAAGCAGGGATATGCCGCCGCCTTCACCCGCGAGCAGATCGAGAGGGCGCGTCTGGCCGGCATCATCGACCACAAGGTCATAGCCCTCGGCGGCATCGACGAGAGCAACATCGCCGACATTGCCGACATGGGATTCGGCGGGGCGGCGCTGCTCGGGGCCGTATGGAACGCACCCGATCCCGTAGAGACGCTTGTACGCTGCCGCCGCGCCGCCGATATGGCCGCGACAACATCTTCACCCGCCTCCACACCGACACGTCCGGCCGCCGTACTGTCGATAGCGGGCTCCGACCCCTCGGGCGGCGCAGGAATACAGGCCGACATCAAGGCCATCACGGCCCTCGGGGCCTACGCCGCAACCGCCATCACGGCCGTAACGGTACAGAATACGCTCGGCGTACGCAGCGTCTTCCCCATACCGGCGCAGGTCGTAGCCGACCAGATAGACGCCGTCATGGAGGATATCGAGCCGCAAGCCGTCAAGATAGGCATGGTAAACGATGCCGACATCGTACGCACGATAGCCGCCGCCATGAAGCGATACACGCCGCGTGTTGTAGTCTACGACCCCGTCATGGTATCCACAAGCGGCCACCGCCTCATCGAGGAGCATACGACCGGCATTATAGAACGCGAACTGATGCCCGCCGCAACGCTCATCACACCCAACATGAGTGAAGCAGAAGTTTTGTGGCGCCGCCGCATATCCACCGTTGAGGATATGGAGACTGCCGCGCGCGACCTCGCGGAGCGATACTCTACGTCCGTGCTCGTCAAGGGCGGGCACCTTGCCGAGGGGCCCATGTGCGATATTCTCTGCCATGACGGCCGCATCGAGCGGTTCATGGGCGAGAGAATCCCGACGCGCAACCTCCACGGCACCGGCTGCACACTATCCTCGGCCATTGCCGCACTGCTTGCACAGGGCCAGCCGCTGGTCGAGGCCGTAGCCGAGGCCAAGCGCTATGTAACGGCCGCTATACGTGCCGGCAGCCGCATGAACATAGGCCACGGGAACGGCCCGCTATGGCACATGGCCGAAAGATAAGGTCAGATATCTGATAGTTTCCCAAATGGGCCAAAAAGTCCGTTTTCGGGTGATCCGGCGGCCTTTTGCCTCGATATTGAAATATTTTATCCTCCGTTTTTGGAAAAATGGATTTCGCTCCATATATTTGCAACCACAAACGGGGGATTAGCTCAGCTGGCTAGAGCGTTTGCATGGCATGCAAGAGGTCATCGGTTCGAGCCCGATATTCTCCACACCACGGGGTCCAATTAAGGACCCCGTTTGTATTATAAAGGGCTCCGTTTGTATTATATGCACATCCCCGTATTATAAGGAGTGGCTGTCTGTATTCACAGGCACTGAATATATAAAAGATATTTACTGCCCATATTTTTGCCCATTCACCATAAGATCCGCTCCACACGATCCGAGACAAACACATACCAAAGGCTGAAGCCGATCCCGTAAAATATTCCCTAAAGTCCATAATATCCGTAACGGGGCATTTTATCCGCGAACCATAAGTTTTGGCACATCGATTGCTCGACTGAAGGCAGAATATCTCAAAAACGACAGTTTCTATGAAAAAGATTCTACTCTACCTATCGCTTCTCGCCTTCGCGGCGACGGCACTGGGCTGCTCGCCCCAAGCCAAATGGAATCGTGAACAGAAGAAGGCCATGAACGAGGCTCTGAAGGCATATCGTCAGATGGTCTACCTGCAGGATCTGACGGATCCCGAGTTCGTGGTATTCGCCGACGACGTGACCGGCACGCTCGAAGAGGCATTCCCCGTCTACACAACCTTCATCGAGATGCCTGCCGTCAACGACACCGTCGAGTTCTACGTCATAACCACCATCGTCGACGAGCTCAATGCCGATGCGCACAACATGCGTCACCTCTACCCCTACCAGTATCTTGTAAGTCAGGGCGTTCTGCCCGAAGGGCTGACACACGACCAGCAGAAGGCATTCTATCAGTGCTTTGCCCAGAAGGTCAACGCACAATACTCGACCATGGACCAGTTCTTCGCCGCCATTCTGGCCGACACGTCCGACTACTCGCAGCTGGCACAGTTCCAGCAGCAGTGCGCCAACGATCTGTTCGACTGGGTCGTGGAGGTGGACGAGCAGGTCGAGATCACGGAGGATTGACCACGTAACCAGATACGATAAATCCCTTTTCAACCGAACAGGCGAACCCCGCAAAGGGTTCGCCTGTTCATTTGTCAGTATAGCACGACATTCCGTGCCGTGTTATCCCTCCAGAAAATCCTTGTTCACGATAACCTTCACGCAGCGGTGACGGATCTTGAACTCGAGAGGCGTGCCGCCCAGAATCTCGCCGTCGACCTCGACGGGCATCTCGGGCGACGACTCGATACGCACGTTGCGGCCCTGATAGTGCCCGACGTGTCCGATCGTATAGATACTGCCGTTGAAGAAACGCTTCAGACGGAAGACCACATGCCACCAATGCACCGGACGTATAAGCGTAATGTCCAGCAGACCGTCGTCGGCCACGGCCTCGGGCAGCTGCTGCACGCCGCCGCCGTTGTACTTGCATACACCGATGGCCACACTGAACAACAGGTCGTTATGTACCAGTTTGTCATCGACCCACACCTTCACGCCCGTAGAACGGTACCTGAAATAGCTGCGCAGGATCGACAGCGGATAGAGATGGCGGCCGCGGCGGCCCTTGTTCTTGTAGTGCTGATAACAGCGTATCACATCTGCATCGAAGCCCGCACCCGCAACATTGGCCATATACCGCATCTGCGGGAACTGCGACTCCTTGTAGTAGACCTCGCCCACATCCTGCAGGAAGGTGTAGCCCTCACGTATGGCGCGGATGGCCTCCGAGTAGTGCGACGGTATGCCGAACATGCGCACCCAGTCGTTACCCGTACCTACGGCCACAACCGACACGGTCACCTCGTCGGGCGAGACCGTCTGCTGGATGAAGAGGCCGTTGACCACCTCGTGCAGCGTGCCGTCGCCGCCGATGACGATAATGCGGCGGTAACCGGCATTCACCGCCCGCACGGTAAGCTCCGTCGGGTGGTGCTTGTGCTGCGAAAAGACCAGCTCGTAAGGTATGTCGTTATCGCGTATGAGCTTCGATATCTTCGGAAGGTCGATCAGCCCGCGGCCCGATCCGGCCACGGGGTTCACTATGACGAACCACTTCTCCGATATGTCGGCTGTCATCTGGCGCAGGGTCATTTCTCGGGCGCGTTTTCGATCGTGTGTATCAGGAAATCATAGAAACGCTGCACCGACTCGATCTCTACATTCTCGTCGGGCGAGTGGGGATAGTTGATCGTGGGGCCGAATGAGATCATATCCAGATTAGGATACTTGCCGCCGATGATGCCGCACTCCAGACCCGCATGTATCGCCGTCACGGCAGGACGACGTCCGTAGAGCTGCTCATACATGCCGATCATGGTCTTCAGTATGGGTGAGTCCATATTGGGATTCCAGCCGTCATAGCCGCCCGAGAATACAACCTCGGCACCCGCAAGCGTGAAGACTGCGTCGATCGAATCGGCCAGCGCCTCCTTCTCCGAGCGCACCGACGAGCGCATCAGCATATTGATCGTCACGGCCTCGCCGTCCGATACCACGCGCGCCACGTTGTTCGAGGTCTGCACGAGCCCCTCCATCGCCGTCGACATACGGGCCACGCCGTCATGGCAGGCCACCATCGCCGCCATAAGACGCGCCGCAACATCGTCGGGAATGATTTCGCCACAAGGCTTCGCATCGGTTACGTCCACCGCGATAGAGTCCTCGATGCCTGCGAACTCGGCCGTAACAGTCTTAAGGAACTCGGCAGCCGCACTCTTCACCTTAGCAACGTCGCCGTCGGGCACCATGATGACAGCCTCCGCCTCACGCGGGATGGCGTTGCGCAGGCCTCCGCCGTCAACCGAGCAGAGCTTCATGTCACACAGACGTGAGATCTGGCGCAGCAGACGGAACAGCAGACGGTTGGCATTTGCCCGCTGGCAGATGATCTGTATTCCCGAGTGTCCACCCTTGCATCCGCGTACGTTCACGCACAGCGTCGCGTATCCCGATGCGGGAGCCGCCGCAGCCTTATACGGAAGACGTACGTTGGCGTCAAGACCGCCGGCACATCCTACGTAGAGCTCACCTTCGGTCTCCGAATCGAGGTTCAGCAATATGTCACCCTTGAGCAGGCCGGGCTTTAAACCGAACGCCCCGTCCATACCCGTCTCCTCGGTCGCCGTGAAGAGCGCCTCCAGAGGGCCGTGTGCGAGCGTATCGCTCGATATGGCCGCCAGAGCCGCCGCTACGCCTATGCCGTCATCGGCACCCAGAGTCGTGCCGTCGGCCGTCACGCGGTCTCCGTCGATATAGGCGTCGATCGGGTCGTTCTCGAAATCGAACTCCTTGTCCTTGTTCTTCTGCGCCACCATGTCGACATGCGCCTGCATGATCAGTCCCATGCGGTTCTCCATGCCTGCCGTTGCCTCCTTGCGCATATATACGTTGCCCGCCTCGTCGACGCAATGCTCGATGCCGTGGCTCTCGGCAAACTCCACAAGATAACGGCGTATCTTGTCCTCGCTGTGCGAGGGACGCGGTATGCGTACAATCTCCGCAAAGCGTGCCCACACGCTCTCGGGTTTCAATGATTTGAGGTTTCTGTCCATAATATTCCGTATTTTAAGTCATTTCTTTACTCCACTGTCACAAGCCTTTACGGCCATGCAGACGGTATCGTACGATACATTATCCCTTATCGGACGTCTCGTCCCGTGCCGTACCCGCATCGGAGCCGACACCGCCATCATCATGTCGTCTTCCTGCACCACGACCATTTTGCCCGGAAATCTTCCCTCCGTTCTCCTCCGCAAGGCGGTCGCGACGGTCAAAAGCCTCGACAATATACTTCACCAGATGGTGACGCACGATATCGCGGCGGTCAAACTCGACGATACCGATACCCTCGATACCGCGCAGCGTCTCCATCGCCCGCGTCAGGCCGCTGTCGCTCTTGTGCGGCAGGTCGATCTGCGTAACGTCACCCGTGACGATGAACTTGGCATTACGGCCCATACGCGTCAGGAACATCTTGATCTGCGCCACGGTCGTATTCTGCGCCTCGTCCAGTATGACGAAAGCGTTATCCAGCGTACGGCCGCGCATGTATGCCAGCGGCGCAATCTGAACCGTCCCCTCCTCGATATACTTCTGCAACTTGGCCGCAGGGATCATATCGTTCAGCGCATCGTACAGAGGCTGCAGGTACGGGTCGAGCTTCTCCTTCATGTCGCCGGGCAGGAAACCCAGCTTCTCGCCAGCCTCGACAGCCGGGCGCGTCAGAATCACGCGCCGCACCTCCCGATCCTTCAGTGCGCGCACCGCCAGCGCTATGGCCGTATATGTCTTGCCCGAGCCAGCGGGCCCGACGGCAAAGAGCAGGTCGTTGTTCTCGTAAAGCTCGACCAGACGCCGCTGGTTGACCGTACGCGCACGCACCGCGATGCCGTTATTGCCGAAAACGATGGTATCCTTGTCCGACACGGCCTCCACACGGTCGCTCAATCCCGCCGAGAAGGCCTGCGCCACAACCTCCTTCGAGATGTGACGGTACTTTATATAATAGTCGATGAGCGAATTCATCTTGCGCTCGAAAGCCTCCACATCGGCCTTCGCCCCCAGCACACGCAGCGACGAGCCGCGTGCCACAATCTTCACCTTCGGGGCCAGCGACCTTATCTGCTCCACGTAGATGTCCTGTGCGCCGTATAGTTCGCGCGTGTCGACACCCTCTATGGGGATCAATTTGTTTATCTCTTCAGAATTCATACTTCTCAAAACATATAACTCACACCGAGCGTCACCCAATAGGCATAATTACGGCATTCGAGCCCCTCGTAATAGTTGAGCGTGCGGCCCATATTACCCGTAAAACGTCCATCGACCGTCAAATGTTGTGATACCTGCACGCCAACACCCGCGGCATATCCCACCGTCGTACGCAGACGCCCGAACTCGATACGCTCCGTACCGGAATCATAACGTCCCGTACCTGCCAACGAAAGCACCGGCCCGACGTTCAAACGCAGCGGTCCCAGACCGCGCAGCGAGAATAACAGCGGGATCTCCATGACATTCGAGCGTACATCGTGTCCGCCCGTCACACCACCACCATCCGCGGCGCGCTCAGCGCGGATCTTGTTGAACAGATACGCCAACTCCACCTGCAGGGCATAACGCTCCGACCAGCAAAGCGACATAACCAATGCGCCCCTTACACCGAGCCGCGGCGCAAGCGAAAGCTCCCCGCCGTCCGAAATGCCCATATACGTCGCAGCCAAAGAGACTCCCATCTCCATACGCGCTGACGGTTTATGATCGTATCCCGAGATGTAATATGCGTCATAATCCTGCGCACGTACCGCGCCGGGCATACATACAACCGATGCTGCGAGCAACAAAACCACTCTGCATATTATTTTACGGCTCATAATTCTCTTCACTGTGCATCCGCGCCATTTACAAATGTCAAAGATAGCGAAAGGTGAGCGCCGAGGCAAAAGAAAAACATAGTTTTTTATTTTGCCTCGACCGAACCGCGTCCTGTCTTATCAAAAGATAGAGAAAGGCGTGGGGAGGCAGTAACAAATATTTTTAATATTTGGCTCTGCCGAGACACATCCTGTCTAAGACGAAGTCAAAGATACGAAAATGAGAGCGTACAAACAAATGAAAACCCGGCTTTCGACTTGATTATGTCCACGGAGAATACACACACAATCAGGCCGCGCACTAACACACTTACACACAGGCACTAATACCCGCGCACGCACAGGCGTAAGGCGTAAAATATATCGCGAACTCCGCGGCAAACAGCATTCCCTGCTCTCCGTAAAGGCGAATATTTTACCGCACGGGCGGAATACGGCACTGCGACACGCCCCTTCGACATACCACCTTCGCCGACTGATATCGCCATTGAAATAACTTCGAACTGCCCGATCAAATCACACAGTATGGAGGAAAACGGTCATTATCCGCCTGAACCGCAACCGGCTCAAACCATACTTCAGAATAGCGTCTACAAGACTCGTTGACACTCCCGAAACTCACCTTGATCACGTGCCAGTTACGGGTATTACGGACATACGGCATATTTATACCGATAAATGGTATTGCGATACAATTTTATTAACGTTTTCAATAGAATCAGCACGCCCACCAAAGAAAAGCAAGTTTTATGCCTATATTACTTTCGCATTGTAATACGCTAACATTCTCTCACCACATGATCGGCCGCCAGACATAGCACAAATCGCTCCAAAGATTCAATATCAGACCCGAGAGAGCGTCCGCAACGCAGTTTTGACCGATTTATTACATTTTATGGGTAAATTTTTACATTTTAAGGATGGAAATTTATATAATTTTGTTTACGACAAACAAACCTACTGCTAACATGTAACACAATCAAAGCAAAAAACAATGTTTTACCATCCGAATTAATTACGGACCTAACTTAATCTTTATTGTATGAACGTAAAAAATTTACTACTCATCTGTGTGCTTACGTTGGGAATGCTTTGCACCAATCAGGCCTTCGCGGCCGAAGCTGATGCGCAAGCCCCTGCCGTGGCACAGGACGGCCATACCGTTTCTGGTAAGGTTGTCGACTCCTACAGCGGCGAAGCCATAATAGGAGCCTACGTGACAGAAGCAGGCAATGCCAACAACGTCGTTACGACCGACGTCAACGGAGAGTTCAGAATCACCCTCTCAAGCAGGAAGGGTTCGATCGAAGTCTCGTACGTAGGTTACAAGACCGCTACGCTCGACGTTACCGGCGTGAGCGACCTCGAGGTCAAGCTCGAGAGCGACAACCAAGTCGAGGAGGTCGTTGTCGTCGGTGCCGGCGTTCAGCGCAAGGTCTCTATCACGGGCGCCATCACGTCTATCGAAGGCGACCAGCTGCGCACCTCGTCATCATCGCTGACCACGGCCCTTGCAGGTAAGCTGGCCGGTGTGATCCAGATGAACAACTCGGGAGCCCCGGGCTCGACATCCGAGTTCTACATCCGCGGTATCAGCACCTTCGGCGGACGCGCCACCCCCCTTATCCTGCTGGATGACGTGGAGATTTCGTCTGGCGACCTGAACCGCATACCTCCCGAGACCATCGAGAGCTTCACCATCCTGAAGGATGCGTCGGCTACGGCCATCTACGGTGTGCGCGGCGCCAACGGCGTGATGATCGTCACCACCAAGAAAGGTAAGACCAACACCCGTGCCAAGGTGGGCGTCACTATCGAAAACTCGTTCGTCCAGCCCATGAGGATGCCCGACTTCGTCGACGGCGCCACGTGGATGGAGCTCTACAACGAGGCACAGACGGCCCGCGGCGCATCAGTCGGCCGCTACTCGCAGGAGTTGATCGACCTGACGCGCAGCCACCAGTACCCCCTCGTATACCCCGATGTCGACTGGCAGGACGTTATGTTCCGCAACATGAACGTCAACCAGCGCGCCAACATCAACATCACCGGCGGCGGTAACCGCGTATCGTACTACATGAGCCTCCAGTTCAACCACGATACCGGTATCGTGGACGCACCGAAGGACTACGTATATAATAATACGATCCAGAACTACGACTACATCTTCCAGAACAACATCTCGTACCAGCTCTCGCCCTCGACGACCATCGACCTGCACATGAACGCGCAGATCTACCAGCGCAACGGCGTTTCGGAGAGCGTCGACAACCTGTTCGACTATGTAATCCGCACCAACCCCGTGATGTTCCCGCCCACCTTCCCCGCACAGAGCGAGGACGACCGCCACGTGCGCTACGGTAATGCGATTCTTACCGACACACGTACCTGTACAAACCCCTACGCCGCAATGATGGACGACCACAAGTCGCAGAAGGACAACACGCTGAACACCACGTTGAAGATCAACCAGAAGTTCGACTTCATCACCAAGGGTCTCGAACTGACCGCCATGGTCAACTGGAAGAACTGGGCGACTAACTCGTTCACGCAGGCCCTGAAGCCCTACTACTACCGCATCCTCGAGGGTTCGTGGAACATCAACAACCCCGACGTCTACGAGCTGGAGAGAATCGGCGAGACCGGTAACGACTACGTGACCGAGTCATGGGCAACTCCCAATGGCGACAACACCTTCTACTTCGACGCGCGCCTCAACTACAACCGCACCTTCGGCAAGCACAGCGTAGGAGGCCTGCTGATGCTCATGATGCGCAGCTTCCAGCCCGCGAACAATCTGCCGCAGCGCAACCAAGGTCTCTCGGGCCGTTTCACCTACGACTTCGACCAGCGCTACTGGCTTGAGTTCAACTTCGGTTACAACGGTACCGAGCGTCTGCCCAAGGGCGAACGCTTCGAGTTCTTCCCCGCCGTATCGCTGGGTTGGGTGCCGAGCAACGAAAAGTTCTGGGAGCCCGTCAAGAACGTCATCGACTACATGAAGCTCCGCGGATCGTACGGTCTGGTAGGTAGCGACGGCTTCGGCGGCAACCACTTCCTCTATTTCGACACAGTAACCATCCAAGGCGGCGGCGCATACACCACCGGTCCCGCAGTAGGACAACAATGGTCGTTCAACAGCCACGCAATCAGCGGTTACGCTGTCGACGGCGCAACGTGGGAGCGCGTGAAGAAGCTCAACCTCGGTGTCGACCTGTCGCTCTTCCGCCAGTTGAACATCACGGCCGAGTACTACAGGGACAAGCGCGACCGCATCATGCTGCAGCGCGCATCGTGGCCCTTCATCCTCGGTTATTGGGATGCAGTGCCGTGGGGTCAGGTCGGCGAGGCCGAAGCCCACGGTTTCGAGATGAGCGTAAGCTGGGACAAGAGCATCACCAAGGACCTGCACCTCAGCCTGCGCGGTAACTTCACCTACACGCAGAACAAGTACATCTACCTCGATGAGCCCGCATACGAGTCTGTATGGCAGATCAAGACCGGCAAGCCTCTGGACGGCTACCGCACCGAAGGCTACATCGCCGACGGCCTCTTCACCTCGCAGGAGGAGATCGACAACAGCCCCGAGCAGATGCTCGGCACCACCGTACGTCCGGGTGACATCAAGTACCGCGACGTGAACGGCGACGGCCTCGTCGACCAGAACGACCAGGCGGTCATATCGCCCTACGGCAACCTGCCGCGCATACAGTACGGTCTGGGATTCAACCTCCAGTGGAAGAACTGGGATCTGGGCGTCTTCTTCAACGGTTCGGCCAAGCGCACCATCATCGCAGGCAATATCCAGATCTTCGGTAACGACGACCGCAACGTGCTGCAGTTCATAGCCGACGACGCATGGCGTCAGGACAACCCCGACCCGAACGCGAAGTACCCCCGTCTGGGCCTGACCTCGGCCGACAACGCCAACAACATGGTTTCCAGCACATACTGGATGCGCAACGGTAACTTCATCCGCTTCAAGACCCTCGAGATAGGCTACTCGTTCAAGTTCGGCCGCGTGTACATCAACGGCGACAACCTCGCGGTATGGAGCCCCTTCAAGCTGTGGGACCCCGAGCTCGCATGGAACAAATACCCCCTGTCGCGCACCTTCACGCTGGGTGTTCAGCTCAAGTTCTAACAAACGTTTAAAACAAGTATATATATGAAATTCGGATATATAAAAACCATCGCATTAGCCGCATCGGTCGCAACGCTTGCATCGTGCGACTTTCTCGATGTAGCGCCGGCAAAGCGCGCCTCACTCGAAGATGCCATGCGAGACAAGGCCAGCACTCAGGCTTGGTTAAGAGGTTGCTATTCTCAGGTTTCACAGAAGCACCCCGTATCAATAAACCGCTACGAAGGATCTACCGACGAGTTCATCTGCCCCGACAAATGGTCTGAATACGACCGTCAGGTAGTAGCCTACTGTACGGTGAACGCATCCAACATGCCCGATTCCTATTTCCGCCACGTATACGGAGAGTTGGGTAACATACACCTTTTCGAGCGCGAGCTCGAGCGTCAACACCCCGATTTCCTTACCGAGGATGACTACAACGAGTTTTACGCCCACATAGCATTCTTGGAGGCATACTACCACTTCAAGCTGCTCAACTGGTTCGGTCCCTGCCCCGTCATGGATCACCACTACGAGACGGACATAACACCCGACCAGTACCCGGGCCGTTCGCACTACGACTATGTGGTCGACTTCATCTGCCAGCGTCTCGACGACGCATACCCCAACCTTCAGGAAGGGTTTGCACAGGACGACACCTACGGTCTGGGCAACAAGGCCGCAGCAAAGGCCCTCAAGTCGCGCGTACTGCTCTACGCGGCGTCACCTCTGTGGAACGGCGAGTTCCCGTGGCCCAACTGGCAGAACACCAACTACGAGACCCCGGGCTACGGAAAAGAGCTCGTAAGCTACACCTTCGACCTGCAGAAGTGGTACCGCGCAAAGCAGGCCACAATCGAGGCCATCGAGGAGGCGACCAATGCCGTAAACGGCCGCAAGCTCATGCAGCTTGAGGACGCTCTGAAGATGGCACGGGATAGAAGTGTGCCCATCTATGAAGAGGATGGCGGTAACTACATCCCCGTAGATTTCGAGGGTGACACCGACGAGGAGATCGCTGCAAAGAAAAGGGAATTCGCCGAGCGTGTGATGCTGATGCGTTACGTCGCCGCTTCCGACGAGCCTATGGGTAACAAGGAGTATATCTTCACCTGCTTCAACAGTAATGACGGTGTAGCATCGAGCAAGCCCCGTAACATCGTACAGAACAACAGCGGCGGCTGGGTAGGCGGCTGGAGTGGCTGTAGCCCCACGCTGCAGATGGTGGAGACCTTCTACACGATCAACGGCAAGCGCCCCGCCGACGACCCGAACTTTACCCCCGAGAGTCAGTGGCTCAAGTCGGCCGGCCGTGACGGACGCCCCGAGATCATCAACCTCAACTGCAACCGCGAGCCCCGTTTCTATGCATGGATCAGCTTCGACGGCTGCGACCTCGGTCCCCTGCTCAGCGACGGCAAGCCCTTCCGCCTCAACCTGCGCGCCAGCAAGCCCGAGGAGGGCAGCGGCTACAACACCTCAACGGCCCGCGACCTGAACCAGACTGGCTATCTGACAGACAAGTTCTTTGCACCTCACACCCGTTGGACCCGCACGTCACAGCCCTTCAGCGGAACCAGCTACGAATTCCCCGCACCGCTGATCCGTCTGACGGAGCTCTATCTGAACCTTGCGGAGTGCTGCGCCGAAATCTACATGAACACCGGCGACGAGCAAGAACTCGAGCAGGCCCTTACGAACCTCAACCGGATACGTACTCGTGCAGGTGTCCCCGAGGTTACGAAGGCTGATTGCACGGGCGACAGAACCATCCGCGACTGGGTCCGCAACGAGCGCGCAATCGAGCTCTTCATGGAGGGCCACCGCTACTACGACCTGCGCCGCTGGGTAGTATGCGACCAGTACCTCGGAGCAGGCGTCCGCACCGGTCTCGACGCATTCGTCAGCAAGCGCCTGGATCCCACCATCGAGGAGTTCAACCAGGAAGTAGTAGTAGACGGCGCATACACTTGGATGAACCGTATGTATCTGCTCCCCATCCGCAACCAAGAGCTCTACTCTAACCCGCAGATGGTTCAGGCACCCGGATATTAACAGTTAGCAAAAAATAGAATATGAAACATATACTGATAAAAACAGGTATCGTCGCAGCCGCAATGTTCTCATTCGCTGCGTGCGACAACTCGGAGTTGGAGCTCGACAACCTGATCCCCGACGAATACAAGCGCGTGGTCAGCATCAAGGATACCCCTTCGGCTGACATGGAGCTGTTCGACGTGGGTGTGGAGATGAAATCGTCGTTCACAATCATCCGATCAGGCGGCGACCCCGCACTCGAGGCCGCAACGTCGATACGCTCCATGACGCAGGAGGAACTCGCTGTATACGGCGCAGACTACGTTCTCGTAGACCCGTCATACTACACCATCCCCTCGGAAGTGGACTTCGCTCCCAACCAAGGCTATGAGATCATCGACATAACGTTCACGCCCGAAAGCATCGTTGAACTCCGCCAGATGATCGCCGACCTCGCCGAAGAGAGCCCCGAAAAGGCCTACTATGTAGCCATCCAGCTCGAAAAGAACGGTGAAACCACCGTCAACGACGAGAAATACTACATTCTCCGCCGTCTGGTGATCTCTGACGCACAGCTGCAGTTCAACATTACCGGCGACGCCACGTTCAAGGGCAACACCATGGCAATGACCGTAGAAGTACCTTTCGAGAACAACTTTGACATCGGATGGGACATCGAGTTCGAGTCGGCATCGGTCGAGGCTGACAACGGTACGTCGTCAACCGCCATCGGCAGCGCGCTCGAAGCCAAGGTGCTTCGCAAGGCCCTCCCGCTGGAGGCCATCCAGAATGCCGACGTCAGGACGCTCGAACAGGGCTCAAGCTCGTTCAGCTACAACGTGACCATGCCTGAGGGCACTCCGTACGGAACCTACTACTTCAACGTCAAGTTCGGCAACGCGACCCTCAACGGGGTTCCCATCGAATCGAACGCTGACGGGCTGGACGCAATGATACGCTTCGACTACTGGCCGGCAGTGGACGTGGCCAGCACGGCCTCATCGGCCACGGCTCTGGCAGAATATGCCACCGTCGTACCGCAGGCGGACATGACCTTCGTACCCGAATCGCAGCAGAACAGCGATCCCGCCGCACAGGCCATCGACGGCAACGTAAGCAACAAGTGGGAGAACTGCTGGGGCAGCGGTTACGGAACCACCTCACTGCCGTTCAACGCTGCACTCGACCTCGGTTCGGAGCAGACCGTAACGATGGTTGAGATCTGGCGCCGCAACGACAGCATGGTAACCGACCTCGCCAACGTACAGTGCTACGCAGCCGAGTCGCTCGACTACAGCGACAGGGAGAACATCAAGTACACGAATCTCACCTACCTCGGCACACTCGACTTCGAGGGTTCGAGCGACCGCGTGAGGGTGTTCACCGTACCGACAATCAATACCCGCTACCTGCTGTTCTACTTCGGTGCATCGGGACGTGGCAGCGCGGTATCTATCGCGGACATGTGCGTATGGACTCCCAAGGTAGCTGAGCAGCCCGAGGAGACGCCCGGAGAGACTCCTGAGGAGACACCCGAAGAGACTCCGGCAGAGTAACGCCGATAAAAAGATATTTTCGACCATAAGGGTTATAAACAAAAAGTTAGTGTTGTTTGATCCCGAAAGCGATTGGGCGGAGGGAATCCGCACCCTCCGTCCCCATCGCCCGCTTTGAAAATAATCTTACAAACGACAATACTTGTCAAACACAAAAAAGCAGATCGCACTATTTCGCGCGGTCTGTTTTTTTTATATCTGTATTCCACGTTTCGGCAGCAATGGCGCCTGATTACACACAATCATCAGCTGTTACACATAAATCCATAATATAACTTACAGGCGGAGGGCGTGACCGGAAAATTTTATTCAGAATACCAATTCTAACGACATCCAATTATGCTTACAGTCGCAGAGATTAGTCTACACATCTGATCAAATATTGAAATTTTGCATCAAAAGTTGCATAATTCCCCCAATATAGTTAAATTTGTACTGAATCGACAACCTAAAACCATGAAACGACTGTCAGCAATATTAACCATTGCCGCCCTTGTGTTGCTCTTTCACGTAGCACACATTTCGGTATGTTATTCGGCTGACAATGCCGCCGACCCTAATATTGAAGCCATGGCCGAGAGCGGAAGCGACATGATTGTCCCGACGGTCGCATCTCAAGCCGTTACGCCCGTTGCAGACAGCAGCAATGCCCTCATCATACGCATTCCCATACCGGAAAGCAAGGCCATAATCATCGGCGTGATCATATTTATATGCCTTGCTCTTGCAGCCATATACATCAGGCGCATATACAAAGCCCGAAATTCTATCGTCATCAAAGACAGCAGACAAACGCACGCTCTCATGTCTCACGATGATGCCGCGAATGAAGCATGCCGGGACACTGCTACATCGTCACCCATAGAGGTAACATACCGTACAGTATTGCAAACCGAGATGTCTGACTCGACACCGTGTGCGGTAACAGACGAGCAGCAAATCGAGATTGCGTCAAACGTCGCAGACCGATCACAGGGCATGTCGGCAACAGACATAACCGGATCTGCCAACACCTCTAATTCTGAACATCTTAATGGGGGGGGGTCGAGCAATGTCGACATGATCACAGAGCCCAAAGCGGCAGAAAATGCACATCTATCGGAAGCGACAGACTGGGCGTCCGAAGATTTCGGTCCACAGTCTGAGACCGCCCGTCCAAACATCGGCGTAGCCGCATCTGCAGACACGGAAGAGGCGCAAGACAAACCAGCACAAGGCGTCGGAGTTCCCGTATCGGCAAGCGATCAGGATCTCATACAACGACTTGAGGAGTTTGTCTCGGCACAGATGCACAACGTCGATCTCTCGGTCGATGACATTGCCGGGGCAATGTGCATGAGCCGTTCAACGCTGTTCCGCCGCGTAAAGCAAATCTACGGCATCAACCCGAATGAATACCTGCGTCAGCGGCGGTTATCCTATGCAGCCGATCTGTTGCAGCAGAACAAGTATACGATATCGGACATCTGCCTGCTGGTAGGATTCAACTCGCCATCTTACTTTTCGTCTTGCTTCAAGAAACAATACAACGTCCTGCCCAAGAATTACCGTACGCGTTAGCGACAGTGCTGAACCGATGCCAATCCGGAGCGGGCGTGAGACCGTGACGGCACGGGAAACAGGACGGGTAGTAGCGCTGAAAGGCATAGACTAACCGGCAAAATCGAACTGAAGAGACCGTGAGGCAGGAACAGAAGAGGGAATAGAACAGAGGGAACCGCGAAGCTTGGACTGAACGGAAAAAATCGAACTTGGTGGCCTTGTGGCATAGACTGAACTGAAATACATAAAAGGAGTGACCGAGAGGCTTGGACTGAACTGAGAAAATCGTACAGGGAAGGCCAGAGAGGCAGAGAGACTGAGAGACTGAGACTGAAGGGAAAATAGAACTAAGGAAACTGCGAGGCAGGAACCGATTGGAAAATTGAACTTGAAAGGCCAAGAGGAAGGGGACACACAGAAAATGCTGCACCGAATTAGCCAAAACGAAACGAGGATGAATGGTTCGAGCCGGAACGGAATAAATCAGCACGAATAAGACACGACAAGCAAAGACTGAAATAGCAAGACCAAAAGAGCAAGGCTGAAAGAATGCCACGATACGGGGCAGCACGAAACAGAACAATAGGAATTATAAGTCTCTCATAAAGGCATACACAACTAAGGACGGCAAAAGTCAGAACGATACACACCACTCAACAACAAGATTACGGCACACCCTTTGCCGCTACAAGCGGCAACAACGGGACTCCGTAGGCCGGCGCGGCGGAGCATAACAAAAAATTTGCTCCGCTGCGCTGCTTTTCTTATCTTTGCACGCACCAATATGTGATCTTACAATGAGTTTAGTAGCAATCGTAGGCCGCCCCAACGTGGGCAAATCGACTCTCTTCAACCGTCTGGTCGGACAACGTCAGGCCATTGTGGACGCCACCGCCGGAACCACGCGCGACCGCCACTACGGCAAAACCGACTGGAACGGAAAGGAGTTCTCGGTAATAGACACGGGTGGGTATGCCGTCAACAGCGACGACCTCTTCGAAGAGGATATACGCCGTCAGGTGATGCTGGCCATAGACGAAGCCGACCTTATACTCTTCATGGTCGAGGTCGGTACCGGAATCACCGATCTGGACATGATGATGGCCAATGTGCTGCGCCGCTCGGGAAAGCCTGTGATTGTTGTCTGCAACAAGGTCGACAACTACGATCTGATATATCTATCGCACGAATTCCACTCGCTGGGTCTCGGTGCACCCTACTGCATAAGTTCAATGTCGGGAAGCGGCACGGGAGATCTTATGGATGCCATACTGGCCGCCCTGCCGGAAGATACACAGGCCGAGCAGCAGGACGATCTGCCGCGTATAACCATCGTCGGCCGTCCCAACGTCGGCAAGTCGTCGATGACCAATGCCTTGTTGGGCGAGGAGCGCAACATCGTCACCGACATAGCCGGCACCACGCGCGATTCGATCCACACGCGATACAACAAGTACGGCATGGACTTCTATCTGGTCGACACGGCCGGCATGCGCAAGAAGGGGCGCGAAATGGAGGATCTCGAGTTCTACTCGGTGATGCGTTCGATACGCGCCATCGAGAACTCCGATGTCTGCATCCTGATGCTCGACGCACAACAGGGACTCGAATCGCAGGATCTCAACATACACAACCTCATCGTACGCAACCGCAAGGGTTGTGTCATCGTGGTCAACAAATGGGACCTTGTGGAGAAGGAGAGCAATACGATGAAGGAGTGGCGTGCGTTCCTTGCCAAGAAGCTCGCACCGTTCAATGACATACCCATAGTCTTCGCCTCGGCGCTCAACAAGCAGCGTATCCTCGAGGTGTTGCAGCAGGCCATACGCGTCTACAACTCGCGTCGCCGCCGTATCCCCACCTCGGAGCTCAACGACTACATCCTGCCCATCATCGAGGCCTACCCTCCCGCCTCGACAAAGGGCAAATACATACGCATAAAGTACGCCACGCAGCTGCCGACGCCAACGCCGCAGTTTGCCTTCTTCGTCAACCTGCCGCAATATATCAAGGAGCCCTACCGCCGCTATCTCGAGAACAAGATACGCGAGCACTGGGACTTCTCGGGCGTGCCAATGCAGATATATTTCCGTCAAAAGTAATATTAACTGATCTGAGGCGCCCTTTGCGGGCGCCTATTTTACAAATATACACGCCATGAACTTCGAACAGGGCAGCGGAATGCAAAACTTTCCGTTCCGAGTTACGATACCCGACATCGGGACAATATTTTGCCTCGCCGTGAGTGGCATTGACTCGGATGTACATATAGAATACACCCCCTCGGGACAAAGGGAAACGCCCCACATGCCCGGCCTTCGCAAAGGCCCGGACGTAACGTTGAAACTATGCCGCACGGACAACCCCGAAGCGATTACACAATGGTATTCGGATATTCGCAGCAACTGCAACATCGTTCGCCGGGATATCACCGTCGAACTGATCAATGATGTGGACAACTCAGCGGTGGCATGTTGGAACGTCTCGAATGCATGGCCCAAGGTGATTAAGAATATCAATAAGGATGGTAACGACAAAGATCCGTACACATATATCGAAACCATAATCCTTGCACACGAAGGTGTCGCCGAGAAGCCGAGCAACGACATATAATGATCAAACGCACCCAACACAAACTCTAACACTTGTGAGCAAAGTGCACCTTTCCCAAGCAGAAACGAAAAAGGAGCCCGTTTTAAGGCCCCTTTTTTCTTGCGATCAAATATACGTCACACGACCAATAAATGGCCGCAAGCGGCGCTAATGTACCTTTTCGACCATCGGGACGATAATCTTGTCCGAGACCTCGAGACGGTAATAGTTCTTGCCGCCCGAGCGGTCGCGGCGGAACCGCAACGGCGCAATGAGCGTCTGACGCGGATGAACCTTCTTATGGTCATAGTGGGCATGATATACGATATAGAGTTTGCCGCGCGAGGTCCGAAGCAGGGCATGGTGGCCCGTGCCGTAATAACCGCAGTGGCGGATAAGGATCGGGTTGCCCTCATAGCGTTCGTAGGGGCCCATCACATTGTCCGCAACTGCCACGCCTACGGCATAATCACGGCTCAGATAGCCGTTGCAACTGTACGTAAGATAATATTTACCCTTGTGCTTGACGACCATTGGGCCTTCGGCGACAACGCCGTCGATACGCTCCCACGTACCCTCCTGAGCGTCGATCAGACGCCTTGCCGTCTCCAGCTTGACTTTGTGCATATCGGGAGTCATCTCCGCTACCCATATTACGTTTCCGGCCGTGAAACGCACCCAGAACATATATGGCGTACCGTCATCGTCGACAAATATCGACGAGTCGATACCGTTCTCGCCCAGATATGGACGCTGCTCACGCTGCACGAAGGGGCCGCACGGCGAATCCGACTCGGCATAACAGATATGCTCCTCGGCACTGTATGTCATCAGATAGCGTCCATCGGCAATCTTGTAGACCTCGGGCGCCCAGAAATAAAAGTCTCCCCACACATCATCCTTGTGCAGGGCCAGCGAATTGCGGGCGTTGCCGCAGCGATCGCTCCAGTGCTTAAGGTCGCGCGAGCGATAGACCACGATACCGTCCTCGGCCTGCGTGCCGTAGATATAGAACCAGCCGTCGTCCTCCAGAATGAAGGGATCGGCCAACATAAGCTGCCCCTCGCGGGCTGCGCCCCGCTCCTCGGGCAACTGAGCCTGCACGCCGACAGTAGACACAAGAGCTGCAAGGAACAATATGAATTTTTTCATTTACGGAAATAGATATTAATATGTGTGTATGCTCACTCCCTGCGCCGCGGGAAGGTAGTTTATACCGTACCAGCACATCTGCAACAGCAGGAACGAGAAGACTATAAGCGCAAACGCGGCATTGCGGTCCTTCGGTCGCGCCGCCCGCAGATGCAGGTAGAGCAGGTATCCGAGCCATGTGGCCGCAGCCCATGTCTCCTTGGGGTCCCACGTCCAGTAGTCACCCCATGCCTGCTTGGCCCACAACGCCCCCATCACCATACCGAGCGAGAGGAATGCCCAGCCTATGCGCACGAGATTGTCGCACAGACCCATCTCTTCGTCCGACGCGCGGCGCGACGAGCGCAGCCACAGATAGAGTGCGAACAGTGTTACGGCCCCCAGAAGCGCATAGGAGAACATATATACGATCACATGCGGCACGAACCATACGCTTTGCAGTGCCGGCATGAGCGATTTGTTGTGTATCTCGGGTTTGAAGAGGTTTATGCAGACGAAGACTATTGACATGACACTGCTGAAGGATAGTATCCACTTATACCTCCAACGTGCATATACGGCCACGCCCGCCACCGAGAGGAAGAACGAGTACCACAGACGCGTCTCGCCCATCGTACGCATGGGCGGTCGTTCGAGCGACACCCACATACCGATGATGAAGGCAAGAAATACGGCCGAACCGCAGAGCGACACCGCAACGGCCCCCCACGGACGTCGTGCCCTGTATGCCGCAACGGCTCCCGCTATCCAACACGCGGCCGCAACGGCTCCATACCACAACAGTTGATCCCAACTCATCGTTTCACCTCCTTTCTACGTCCGCTACGACGCCCCGCGGCACTTCCATGGTCAGCGGCACCATCATTACGCTCAGCCGCCGACATACCGTCAGCGCCGACAGCGGCGTCACCCGCCGCACATACGGTCTTTTTGCTGCCCGTACGGCGTCCGCCCGCCGTTATGAACATCACCACACCTGCCACGAGCAGCAGCCACAGCGCCACATGCGCCGCACCGTACCACGGGTCACGTATGCACTCCAGCACACTCGTATCGCTCCAACGTCCCTTCGAGGTGTCATATCCGACCTGATAGACGCGCCACGAACCGACACGCGCCGGATGGTTAACCTCGATCTCGACATTGTGCCGCACACCGTCCTCCTCCATGATATTCACACGAGAGAGGTATCGTTTTGCCTCGCGGCGCGGCATGGCTACGGCCTTGCCGTCCGGGAGCATCAGATATGACGGTTCGAATATATGGCTGCCGCAGCTGACCCAGCCGCGGAACTGCTCGCCCGAGGCGATATTCTCGGCCGAGACGTAAACCGCAGGGGCGGCGCCTATATGCTTCATGGCCCGCCAGTCGCTCTCCTCCGGAAGATGTCCCGCCATATCGAGACTGTGCTCGGCACGTATGCGCCACCCGTCAATCACAGCCTCCGAGCCATCCGCCTCCACCGAAAGGAACTCGCGCGAGGAGCTCTCGCGGCGCGTATCCAGAATATAGAGTTTCGGCGGATACTCCTCTATGGAGAAATCCTCGAGCGTAAGGGCAAATGGCAGCGTCACCTCATGGCCTGCATCGTCACGGCCGATATTTACGGGCGTATCCACTCGCGCAGTCACCATGCACCGCACCGTATCGCCGCAGCCGAAGACTCCCGCCACAAGCAGTACTAAGACTCCCAGATGCGTCAATACGGCGGCCTTGCGACGCTGACGAATATGGTGTATGTCCGAGACCACACGTATGCCCAGCGTGGTCATGAAATAGAACAGCAGCAGATTGAATGGCCACGACGCGCTCATGCGCGAAAAGCCCATGGCACCGACCCATCCCTCGCGCAGCGGATCCTGACGCGTCAGCCCGAAGATGATGACCATCACGCCGAACGATGCAAGCGACGAGATACAGGCCTTGTCATCGGCCAGCTGCCGCAACCAACGCCATCTGTCGCGCAGCACATAGGCTACGACCAACAGGTATAGATAGTTAACCGCGAGGATCAATCCCCACGGATACCGCAGCCACGAGGAGTCGATATCACCTATGGCCAATTGCAACGTTGTGCCCACTACGAATAGTAAGGCACAACGCAGAAAAGCTCTTTTATAACCCCATTTCAAGGTCATAGGCACTCATATTTCAGGCCTTTTTCCACTGCTCGCGCAGCAGAGCCACTGCGGCGGGCACGGTCTGCTCGCGGGGACCCTGCGAGCCGCACTCAAAGCTGACATAGTGCTGGTAGCCGATCTCCTTCAAGGCGCGCATTCCGTCGATATAATTATCCTTCTCGCCATCCTCGCCCGGCATGCTGCGACGGCCGCGGCTGGCTACGTGTACGTGCTGCAGATACTCCGTACCGGCAGACATGAAGGCTGCGTAGTCCGACGTCTCCTCCATCATGTGCCAGAAGTCGCCCATGCACTTCACACCCGCACTCTTCGAGTCGCGGCAGATGGCGGCGGCATCCTCCACAAGGCGCAGATAGAAGGCCTCGCCACGGTTCAAGGGCTCCAGAATCACCGTCGTTCCGCACTTGAGCGCATACTCGCCCAACTCGTGCAGCTGCTCGGTAAGGAAGTTGCGCGTCTCCATCGTATGGGGCTTGCAAGGTTTTTGGCCGTTGAAGGCGGGCACCATGATAACGCCCGTCGAGCCCAGCTCGCCGGCAGCGGCTATGATGTCGCGCATCGTCGAGTCGAACTGCGCTTTCACTGCGGGCTCCTCTGCCAAAATAAAGCCGCTGAAGCCTGCGCATATAGCCGACACCTTGATATTGCGGCCCTTAAGCGCCTGCTGTATCTCGTTGACACGGGCCGCGAGGTTACCGCCCCCGGGCTCGAATCCTACCACACCCAGATTCTCCATATAATCGAACTTCTCGTTCAGGCTGTTGCCCGGGGCTATCCCCTCTTGAAACGACAGCTTGAGCTCCGCCTTGCCGCCCTTCTTGGCCGTACATGCCGCCATAAGCTGCGCAGGAGCGCCAGCCACGGCTATGGTAGCGGCACCTGCCAAAGAACACTGTAAAAACTCTTTTCTATTCATAATCCGATCTTTTAAATTCTGTTTCCAATTCATTTATAAACTCGGCAACGGCCTGTCGATCCCCCGCATCGGGTGTCCACGGCGCCAGATTGTCGGCCGTAATCGGAGCGTACGGGCCCTGCTTTACCTCAAATAGCACCGTATCATCCTCCAACACCACCAAGCCGTGCCATACGCCCGCCTCGATATCGAAGCCGCAGCACGGCCCGTCGGCGCTGACCCTGCGACGTGTGACAACACCGCCCGCATCATCATATATCGTGACACCCACACTGCCGCGCAACACCACGCAGCTCTCACTGCGCGAGGGCGACAAATGCCGGTGTACGGGCAGATAACTGTCCCGATGCATCGCGTTGAGCAGACGGTTCACCGCATCGTCCGTCGAGCGGTGGAAGTTGTAATTCATCCTCCGCCGCGGCGAAAGACGCGCCTCGGCCGCTACACGCGCGAAGAGCGCATCGTCGAAAAACTCCGTCTTACCCATCGCAAGCCATCTATGCCGCAGTCACAATGCCGTTGTCCGAAACAAAAAGGGCAGAGATGGAGTCATCGGCTCCCGCTCCACCCTTTGCTTATTCCAATTTTACGATTCGACTATTTGCCGCTGCCCGGAACGGGTACGACATACTTCGACATATCCATGGGACCCATCTCCAGCTTCTCGGGCATATAGTCCAGAGCCGAAGCGCTGATCTCATCCCACGTTACGGTAGCTCCGGTATATGCGGCCTCACGACCCATCACACCGGCCAAGCACGAAATTGCGCACTCCTCGGCCTCATCGTGAGCCTCACCCTTGCGGATGTGGTTAACCCAGTCGACGTGCTCCAGAACGTAGGGGTTGTGCTGCTGGAATGCAGCCTTGGCAGCCTCCTCGTCGAACTTCCAGATAACGTTGCCGGCAAGGTCCTTGATCTCGTTGCTGTAGCTGTTCCACGAGCCGAGCGTACCCTGAATGTACTCACCGATGTTGTTGCTGCAACCGTCGATCTGACGGCACATGCTGTGCAGGTGAATGCCGTTCTCGAACTCGAAGTCCACGCTGAACTGATCGTACTGGTCACCCGTGATACGACGGTGACGTGCACCGAATGCCGTAGCCTTGACGGGCTTCATGCCCGACATCCACAGGAAGACGTCGATATTGTGAACGTGCTGCTCGACGATATGGTCGCCCGAGAGCCACTTCCAGTTAACCCAGTCGCGGATCATCCACTCCATATCGCTCCAGCCCTGCTGACGGTCACGGTACCACAGCATGCTCTGGTTCCAATACACGTTACCGCCGGTGATCTGGCCGATATAGCCCTCCTGAATCTTCTGGAACGCCTCTACATAGGGACGCTGGTGGTGACGCTGCGTACCGGTAACCACGCTCAGACCCTTAGCCTTGGCCTGCTTTGCCGTAGCCATGATCATACGGTAGCCCTTGGGATCAACGGCAATAGGCTTCTCGAGGAACGAGTGAACACCCTTCTCGGTAGCGTACTGGAAGTGTACGGGACGGAATACGGGAGGCGTCGCGATGACAACCATATCGACACCCGAGTCGATAACCTTCTTGTATGCATCGAAGCCGATGAAGCAGTTCTCGGCGGGAACATCCTGATTATGCTGCTCCTTGAGGTTCTTGCGCAAGCCCTCGAGACGGTCTGCGAAGGTGTCACCCAGAGCCGTAACCTTGATGCCGTTAGCGGCAGTCAGAAGGTCGACAATGGCACCCGAACCACGGCCGCCGCAGCCGATAACACCGGCCTTGAGCTCCTTGCCGTCGATAGCCTTGTCGGGCAACTCGGGGATATAGTACTCTCCGGCCTGCTTCAGAGGAGTGTAAACGGGGCCCTTGGCACCGCTGCATGATGAGAGAAGGGTCGAAGATCCGACCATGCTCGTTACGCCCAAAAGCGCAGAATACGACAGGAAGTCCTTTCTGCTGATCTTGTTCTTGCTCATAATCGTAGTAGTTTATAGAGTTAAAATGTAATAAACAGTCTCTTCATCCTTATTAATCCGCTATCCGCCGGTCACAATCTGCCGGTCTCAATCCGCCAGCACCCTTTTCCTCAGGGGCCTCATCATCCGCCGCCTCGGATCTCCGGCCGACAATTGTTCTCGACGACCGTCAATCTTCGCCTCGCAGGCCCTAAGCCTCGGGCCCCCAGTGGTTACTGTGCCGAGACTCCTTCTGGAACCTCGCACACGACGCGGAAACCTATACCCTTGATATCCGAGTACCACCAGATACTCTTGGGGTTCTGCGGGTCGGTCTTCAACCAAGCGTCATGCTCGGTGTGGGCACGTGCCGCGCATCGCATCTCTGCGGCATCCTCATTGTAGAGGCCGCCACGCACTACATGCTCCTCACCCGATGCCGGGCCCTTGGGATCCGTAGCTCCGTCCTGAAGCTGCGAGTATGCATCCTCGGCATACCAGTCCGAGCAATACTCCATGACGTTACCCAACATATTCTTCAATCCGAACGGGTTGGCCTTCATCTTCGCAGGCTCCTGCGTACGGTTCTTGCTGTTGTTCACATAGACCACATAGCTGTTGATGACAGCCGTATCGGCACCGAAGAGTCCGTTCCAGAAGCCCTCGTTCGAGAACTTCTTGGGGCTGCCCTCGAAGAAGTAAGGAGTCGAGGTACCGCCGCGGGCCGCATACTCCCACTCGGCCTCCGTCGGCAGACGGTACTTCTTGCCCGTCTTCTTCGACAGCCACTGGCAGAAGGTCTCGGCAGCATAGTGGGTCATCGTTATGGCAGGGCGCTCACCCATACCCCATCCCTGATCGGGGAATCCGAACGGCGGCGTGGGGCCGCTTATGGCATCCACATCCTCACGCGAGTTGTTGGCATATACCTCCTCGGGTGAAATACGTCCCTCCGACATGGTCTCGCCGTAGAAGGCCCAATACTGATCCCACGTAACCTCCATCTCGCCGATGAAGAAGGGCGATACGGTAACGTTGCGCTGCGGCGATTCGTCGCTGCGGCGGAAAGGCTCGTTCTCGGGGCTGCCCATGGTGAAACTGCCGCCCGGTATGGCCACCATCTTGAGCGATGCAGACGTGCCGGGTATCGTCTCCGTAAAGTTCTTGAACTCGGTCACGGGCGTCGCCTCGGTATATATCTCGGCCGCCGCGTCCGTAGCCGTAGGCAGGCCTGCCATCTGTCCATGCTGATAGTTCGGGTTGTAGTGTCCGGCATCGAGGTGACAGCTTATGCACTGGAGGTCGAGCTTCTCCTCGTTCTCCTCGTAGTAGAGGTGCGCCGTCACGCCGTCGTCGGTAATACCCTCCGGGAAGAGGTTGACGTGGCACTCCTTGCACGACTCGTTGTAGACGATCTTGGTGGCATATTCCAGCTCACCCTTGCTGTCCCAGTCGATATCCTCCTGCTTCTTGGTCAGATACGACCATACGTCCTTCATACCCGTCTTGGCCTTGGCCTTGAAGTATGCGAACGATCCCTTGGGCGGGAGGTGGCACTCCACGCAGTCGGTCTTCACGCCGCTGCCGTTATTGTAGTGTATGGACTGTTTCCAGCTTGCATCCGATTCGGGATGGTAGTGACACATCATGCAAGCCTCGTTCGACGAGCTCTTGACATAAAGTGAATTGAGAAGTATCATCAGCGAGAAGCCGACGACAAGGCCGGCCAAGCCGACAAGCAGAAATTTCTTTTTACTTCCAGATTTAGACATAACAAATAACCAAACCGCTCAAAATCAAAAAATCAATGAATCAGAATCCTCCCGCATGAAATCCGGACGGCATGCTTCCTCGAAGACTGTCCGTCCGTATCCTGTGTCATAATCTACGTCAAAAGTAGTAAATTTTTCAGCAGCGGCAAATAATTCCACAGATTTTATTAAATATTTTTTGTATAATAAGGATGCCGGCGCCGCCCGAAAACGGCAACCGGCAGTCCGAATCCGACATTACCTCAATCGACTATGTTCACACGTGTGAATTTTCATCGCAGGCAACATTATTTCTCTATCCACTTGTACCACTTCTGGTCACGGTCGTATCCCGCAGCAACCATCGTCTCGATGAACTGCATGCCGCGCACGCCATCCTCGACGGTGGGGAAATCGAGCCACTCCTCGCTCGGGGTCTCGCCTGCGGCACGTGCGCGCACCGTATGCGCGAAGTTGCGATAGATATTGGCAAACGACTCGATGAAGCCCTCGGGGTGGCCGCCCGGAACACGCGTATTGTGCTTCGTGAAGTCGGTCAGATAGGCGTATCCGTTACCCATGCGCACCTCCTCCGTAGGACGGTCAAGCCATTTCAAGTAGAGGGTGTTGGGCTCCATCTGGCGCCACTCGAGGCCACCCTTCTCGCCATAGACGCGCAGACGGATGTTGTTCTCCTCGCCGGTAGCCACCTGCGTCGCCTGCAACAGACCCGTGAAGCCCTTGTCGAAGTGCAGGAACGCGCATGCGTCGTCATCGACGGGACGACCATCGGCCACATGCTGCAGCTCGGCGCACAACTCCGTGACGCGGCCGCCCGTTACGTACTCGGCAAGATGCCATGCGTGCGTGCCGATATCACCGACACAGCCGCCCTTTCCGGCCTGCTTGGGATCGTTGCGCCAAACGGCATTGTTTCCGCCCTTAAGCTCGATACGCTGCGTCAGCCACCCCTGCGAGTACTCCACGAAGACACGGCGCACACGACCCAGATCGCCGCGCTCGATGCGCTTCTTGGCCTCCTTGACGGCAGGATAGCCGCTGTATACGTGCGTCAGGGCCAAAGTCAGGCCTGTCTCATTGACCTTGTCACGCAAACTGAGGGCCTCCTCCAGCGACAGTGTCATGGGTTTATCTATAACCACGTTGAAACCCAACTCCAGAGCACGCATTGCGGGCCCGTAGTGGAAACGGTTCGGGGTAACGATGGTGACGAAATCCATACGCTCGTCCTCGGGCAGCGCAGCCTCCTTTTCGAGCATCTCCTCCCACGTGGTGTAAATACGATTATCGGGAACATAGTACGAACGTCCCGAGCTGATAGATATTTCGGGCTTCACGCTGAAGCATCCGCACACCAGTTCGATTTCGTTCTCCATAAGGGCCGCACGACGGTGTATGGCGCCGATGAAAGCATCGCTGCCGCCGCCGATCATACCCATTCTCAGCTTTCTGTTTTTCATTATTTATAGTTTTAGGTTATTAGTAAATTTATTTCAAATTTATACATTTTTCCACAACAATGCAATACCGGTGCGAAAAGTGGAATCATAAAACCGTAATTTATACCATCCGCACATTTCTCGCTCCGGCGCCGCCCGACACATATTATATTGTCTCTCACGGCATTGCGACTAATAGTCCAAAATCTTACAAATACAGCAAAAACAAAACAACAAAAATCAAAAAAGAGAATACTCCCCGCATATATGCAGAGAGTACTCTCCTCTCGATCGAGACATGTCCGACTGCGCGGGGCTTCGCTTACGCTTCACAACCGGCCCTGCGGCCGATTATTCCTACACTACCCTGCCCCGCCGCACAGACATCATATCATCGCCGTCACATCCCAGACGAAGGCTCTCAGGCCCTGTTTGGCATTCTCCTCGTCGAGTTTCTTGAGGCTCGCGAGGAACGCCTCGACCTTGTCGTCTTCGACGACGGTCAGCAGCGCCGAGTTCATCGTGGGCCATGCGTGGTTGCCCAGATGGGGCTCGCCATTCCTGCTGCCGCACCCCATGAGCTCCTCCCAACCCGTGTAACCGCGCATCTGCATGCGGTTCATTATATCGAGCACCTCGTCGTATATCGACTGGTTGCAAGCTACAAAGATCGCTTTCATAACTATTGCTGCAATTTAAGTTCTTTCCTTTTTCTGCGGTTCTCGCCAAACACGGCGAACGTCGTGTAGAGTGTCGGGATAAGGATCAGCGTGATGAGCGTCGAGAACGACAGGCCCCATGCCACCGACATACCCAGCGAATTCCACATCTCCGAACCGATACCCGTACCCACGGCCATGGGCACCATACCCAGCACCGTCGTGAGCGTCGTCATCAGAATCGGGCGCAGACGACTGCGGCCGGCCGTCACCACTGCTTCGTATATGCCCATACCGCGTTCGCGGCAGAGATTCGTATAGTCCACCAGCACGATACCGTTGTTCACCACGATACCTACGAGCATCAGCACTCCCAACAGGGCCATGACTCCCATCGCCGTATCGGTCAGGAACAGTCCTATGATAACACCCACAAGGGCGAACGGTATCGAGAACATGATCACCGTAGGATATGTGAGCGACTCGAACTGCGACGCCATGATGAGGTAAACCAGAATCACCATCAATACCATCAGCGTGATCAGGTCGGCAAACGTATCCTGCTGGTCCTCGAACGTACCGCCCAGACTCCATACATATCCGGCCGGCATCTCTATGTTGCTCATACCTTTCTCGACCTCCTCGATGAGCTGGCCCATGGCATATCCGTGGGCCACGACACCCGAGACGGTCACGTAACGCTCACGGTCCTTACGGTCGATCGTAGGCGGCGTATATGCCTCCTTCACGACACCCAGATCGCGCACCTTGATGCCCTTGCCCTGCGCGTTGTAGATGGTGATGTTCTCGATGTCCTCAACCGACTCGCGGAACTGACGGTCGTAACGCACGCGGATGTCGTACTCGTCGCCGTCCTCGCGGTAATACGAGTTGACCGAGCCGTTTATGCGGTTGCGCAGATACATGGCGGCCGTAGTAACGTCGAGGCCGTTGAGCGAGAGTTTCTCGCGGTCGAAATCGACATGGTACTCGGGCGTGTATTCGTCACGCGAGATAGTAACCTCGGAGCACATGGGCAGCGCCTGCATCATATCCGACACCTGCTGCGCCAACTCGTCGGTCGTATCGAAGTCGTAACCGTAAATCTCCACATCGACAGCACTCTGGCCCGAAACGCCGCCTTGCGATCCCGACACGTTGACGTTGTAGGTGCGTATCTCGGGATACTCGTTCAGGATGGCACGCATGCCGTCGCCGATCTCGGTAAGGGAGCGTTCACGCTCGGTCTTCTCCACCAGCGAAATGTTCATCGAGATATAGTGCGTACCGTTGTCCTGCATAGAGGCGAAAGTATTGTCGGTATCGGCCTGACCCTCGGTAAGGTTCACCGTAATGATCTCGGGATACGCCTCGCGGAAACGGTCGCTTATCTCCAGCGCCAGCTCGCGCGTGATCTCCTGCGCCGTACCTGCGGGCAACTGGATAGTAACGCCTATACGGGCATTGTCCTGCACGGGGAAGAACTCGGTCGGGACCTTCGGGCCGAGGCCGGCCATGATGGCGAAGAACATAACAACCGCACCTGTTATGACGGTCTTGCGGTGGTGCACGCACCAGTCAAGGATGCCGCCGTAGAAATTGTTGAACCGCGACATTCCGGCATCGATGCTCTTCTGGAACCACGTCTTGGTGGGCTTCTCCTTCATCATGAGCGAGCAGAGCACCGGCGTGAAGGTGATGGCGGCAACCGTCGATACGGAGAGCATGATGGTTACCATCCAGCCGAGCGAGTTGAAGAGCACGCCGGCCATACCGCTTACCATCGTAAGGGGCAGGAACACGGCTATGGTGGTAAGCGTACCGCCCATGACGGAGATACCCACCTCCTTGGTGGCGAACATGGCGGCCTGCTTCACGCGCGAGCCGCGGTCGATATGCGTGGTGATGTTCTCCAACACCACGATGGCGTTATCGACCACCATACCGATAGCTATCGAGAGTGAACTCAGCGAGATGATGTTCAATGTCTCGCCCGTAGCCAGCAGATAGGCCAGACCCGAAAGCAGCGATATGGGGATCGTCAGCACGATGATGATGGTGGCCCTCCAACGTCCGAGGAAGAGGAATGTCACGAGCATCACCAGCAGGAAGGTCGTGGCGATGGTGTCGCGCAACGAGTTGACGGTCGATATGATGTTGTCCGACGTGTCGACGATCTTGAATATCTCCACATCCGACGGCAGCGACGGCATAATGGTCTTCAGCTGCTCCTGCACGCCTTGGGCCACGGCCACCGAGTTGGCGCCCGACCGCTTCTGCACCACGATCATACCGCCCTTTTCGCTGTTGTTGTAGGTCTCCTGCGTACGCTCCTCGACAGTATCCTGCACGCGGGCCACGTCACGCAGATATACAGGGGCCGTACCGTTGTGTCCGACTACGATGTCGAGCATCTCCGACGGGTCGTTGAACTCCTGATCCACACGCAGCGAATAGGTGTTAGAACCCACGTCGAACGTACCGCCCGGTGTACTGCGGTTGGCGGCGGCGATGGCCTCCGATATGGTCTCGATCGAGAGGCCGTATGCCTCGAGCTTGTTGGGATCGCAGTACACCTGTATTTCGCGCTGGGCAATACCCGACACCGAGACGGTTCCCACACCGCTCACTCGCGCCAGAGGCGTCGCTACTTGGTCGTCGAGTATCTTGTAAAGGCCCGGCATGCTCTCCTCGGCCGTCACTCCCATGATGAGGATGGGGATCATGTCGGTCGAGAACTTGAATATGATAGGGGTGTTCACGCCGTCGGGCAGCGTGGTCACCATATCAAGCTTGTCTCGCACGTCGTTCGTCGCCACATCGATGTCGGTACCGTACTCGAACTCAAGGGTTATGACCGAGATGTTCTCCTTCGAAGCTGACGTGATATGCTTCAGGTGGTCCACACCGTTGAGCGAGTTCTCCAACGGCTTGGTGACGTTGTTCTCTATATCCTCGGCGCTGGCGCCACCGTAGGCCGTCATCACCATGATGGCGTTGGTCTCGATGTCGGGCATGAGATCGACACCCAGCCTCGTAAGCGAGAAGAGGCCCATCACCGCTATCGCCACGAAGACGATTATGGTCGATATAGGGTTGTTGACCGCTGATTTGTATATATTCATCGTTTATTCGTTTACACGTTCTACACTAACTCCGTTGTTGAGGGCGTTCTGTCCCTTCACCACGATCTCGTCGCCATCGGCCAGCCCCGCCGTAATCTCATAGCGGTCGCTCATGCGGCGTCCGAGCTCCACCTTCTGGAACTTGACCGTACCGTCCTGCTGGTATACATATATATATCTGTCGCCCGAGCCCATCTGCTTGACAACGGCGCGGTCGGGCACCACCACATTATCGCGCGAGCCGTAGTTCATCGTCACGCGGGCATACATTCCGGGCTTGACCACCTCATCGCTGTTTGTCACGATGATCTCCACGGGGAAGGTGCGCGTCGAGGCGTCTACCGCAGGTGTTATACGTGATACCTTGCCCTCGAAAGTGCGGTCGGGAAGCGCATCGAGCGTCACATCCACGCCCATACCCTTCTTTACATACGAATAGAGCGACTCCGAGACGTTCACAATGATCTTCACGGGACGTATCTGCTGTATGACGAAGATAGGCTCCGCACCGACCATGTCGCCGTTATCGTAGTTACGCGCCGTAACAACGCCCACGATAGGCGAGCAGAGAGTCGTATTCTCCAGCAGGTTGTCATAGTTCGATTGCGACAACTCGTAGGTGTTCTTGGCCTCCTCCCATGCGGCCTTCGACTCGCCGCCGAACTTGTAGAGCTCGTCGGCACGCTCGAAAGCAGCCTTGTCGGTAGCCAGCTGCGACTTGGCCTGCGCCAGACTCGACTCGTCCATCTCGGCCACGACCTGTCCCTCCTTGACATGGTCACCCACGTCCACCAGCAGGCGCGATATACGACGCGACGACTGCGGCGTTATGTTGTTCACGGCGTATCCCTCGACATTGCCCGTGAATACGCTTATCTGATCGACCTTCTCGACGTGCACCACCTCAGTGGTCACTTTGGGTTTCTCCTCGACGGCCGTCTGCTCGACATTGCCGCCCTTAGAACCGCAAGCTACGCTCGCCATGCAAACGCCGCACGCAAGCAGCGCCTTGATAACATTACTCTTCATACCGTTTATTATCTTTCGTGTTTATTTTACGTTAGGTTTCCGGCGTCATCACTACTCGGCATCCGCCGTCGACGCCTCGTCATCCATCATATAGGTTCCGCGTATCTTCTCGAGCGACACCTGATTGACCAGATAGTCGTATATGGCCGTGCTGCGCGTCAGCTCGGCCTGCGTGTAGGCCAGCTGCGAGTCGTCGATCTCGACCAGCGTGCCGTCACCGACCTCGTAGCGCTTCACGGCTATATCATAGCCGCGCTTGGCCTCCGCAACGCTCGACAGCGACGAGTTGTACTGCTTCAGATTGGTCTGCATGTTGCTTGCATACTGCATTATCGAGGTGCGCAGCGTACGCTCCGTATTCTCGCGCTGAAGCTGCATGTTGCTCAGGTTGAGCTTCGCCTGCTGGATATCCGCACGGCGCTTGCCGCCGGCAAAGATCGGGATATTGAGGCTCAGCGTGGCATACGAATAGGGATTCCACGTATACTGGTTGAACTTGAACGTATCCTCCATGGCCGTGAAGTTGTAGCTTGCCGAGATATCCAACGTCGGCAGGTTGGCCGCACGCTGCATCTCGAGCGTCTTCTGCAGCTGACGCTCCTGAATCTCCAACTGCTTCATCTCGCTGTTGCGCTCGGGGTTGAACTCCATGTCGAAGTGCGAGGTCATCATCGGCTCGTAGTCGGCCAGCGATCCCGCGCAGTCGATATCTATGTCGAGATCCATGCCCAGCAGCGCCTTCAGCTGCCACAGCGCCACCACGATCGAGTTCTCAGCGTTGAGCACGTCGGGTTCGGCGTTCGATACGGTCACCTTCGAGCGGAGAAACTCATACTCCGAGACCGATCCCACCTCGTATTTCTTGGTCACGATCTTGTGGTTCTCGACGGCGTTGTCGTAGACGCGCTTGTATACAGTATATGAATCCTTCGCCAGAAGCACCTGATAGAAGGCCTTCGACACCTGCTCGATCATGTCTATTCGCGAGCCGCGCGCCTGCTCGACGGCCAGCTCGACATCCATGGCCGAGATCTTGAGCGACTTCCACAACTGTGCGTTCACCACGGGCATCGTAGCCGAGAAACCGCCCTGATAGATATTGCTCGTACCGACGGTCATCGTCTGGTCCATGATGTGCATCGTCTGTTTCTTGATGTAGCGGTTGTAGGTGGCCGAGGCACTGATCTCGGGCCACAGGCCGGCATAGGTGCCGCGTTTGGCATACTTCTTCACCTCCACGGTCTGATCGGCGATCTTGACCGTCGGATTCTCGCTCAGCGCTATGTCGAGCGCCTGTTCGAGCGTCAACATCAACGGACCGGACACTACCGAATCCGCCATCTCCTGCGCCCCAGCCGGCGCCGCCGCAACGCCTATCGACGCCGCCAGCGCAAAAAAGAGATTTCTCAGTCTCATAAACTTCGTTTGATAATATTATTAATTGTTTTCCCTGTTGTTCTCATCTGTCTCAGCGGCCGCAGCAGTAGTGCTTCCCGGTTCACGGCCGTTCATGATATCGATCAGCCGCTGGCTGCGGATATAACGGTATTCGTCGCGCGAAAGGATCTCATCGATGATCTTTATCCCCTTCAGGGACGAAACTCCACGCAGGAAATTGACTGCCATGCAACCATATGCGTCCTCCCGTGTAACGCCTTCGGGCAACATTATATTGTACTCGCGCATGAACATGGCCGAAGTCTGGAAAAACACCATCGTCACCAATTCTATGTCGACGTTGCCGGCGAGATAACCCTCCTTGCGGCTCTCGATGAGGATACTCTTCAGCCCTGCCAGACCCTGCTCGGTGAAGGTTTTGGTCACGCGCTCATAGATCTTGGGGTAAAACTTCTTCATATTGTTCATCAGGCGCCACTCCGACATGTCCCATCGGCTGAATATCTCGAGAAAACATATCAACACCATCTCCAGAACATTGTCGCAGACATCGGCACGCTCCTTGAGCACCCGGTGCATCTTCTCGCGATGATGCACTATGCTCTCATAGAGCAGTTCCTCCTTGTCGCCGAACATCTCGTAGAGCGTACGCTTCGATATGCCCATCATATTGGCTACATCATCCATTCTCACCGACTTGATGCCCAAAGTGATGATCACCCGCCAGACATGGTCTAATATATTCTCACGTTGTGTCGTCATGTTGTATACTGTTTCCGGCTGCAAATATAGATAAGAAAACTCAAAAACAAAAAAAGTTTTCTTGTTTTAGAGTTTTTATTATACAAATATAATATCCCTTACGCAAGAACACCCGCGGCCGCAGACAGACCGCCTTGCCATGCGCCGCTACAACATACTGAATATGTGCTATATAGCATTATAAAACCTGCATATTTCAAGTTCCGACATCCCAGTTTTTGCATAAAACACGGCCCCGACAGACACTTCCACACATTCCACTATAGGCCAATAATAGCACTTTTGGCGTGCGGATACGGGGTTTGCCGTCAGGTGAAACGCCCCAAAACGCCGTCGAATCGACCACATTCTCCGCCAAAAAGCCGCCCGAAAAACTCTTTTCCGACCTTTGGCAACATATATTTCATCCCGCAGGGAGCGCACCGATGTCACGCGCGCAACCGTCCGCACCGACACCCGACTTCACGGCTGTTGGACATTTGAGGAATTATTCATATATTTGGATACATATATAAATATAAACGCACAGCGCGATTAACCCTGCGACAGCAGGGCCGTACAATAAAACATTACCGAAACAGTCAAATACCCACCAACCATGAAGAGCCACACCTCCATGCTCCGCCTGTCGGGATACCTTGCCGGCACGGCTGCGGCCGCTACGCTCGTCTCATGCGGCGCGGCGAAGGCTCCCGAGAGCCGTCCCAACGTCATATATATCATGGCCGATGACCTCGGCTATGCCGACATCACACCATACGGGCAGCAGCTCATCGAGACGCCCAACATAGAACGCTTGGCGGCACAGGGCATGCTTCTTACGCAGTGTTATGCCGGGTGTACGGTCTCGGCGCCGTCACGCGCCTCGCTCATGACGGGCCTGCATACGGGCCACACATACGTACGCGGCAACTACGAGATCGACCCCGAAGGACAATGCCCCATGCCTGCGGGCACATACACGCTCGGCACGCTCTTCAGTAATGCGGGCTACGTTACGGGCGCCTTCGGCAAGTGGGGTCTCGGATACCCGGGATCGGAGTCGGTGCCTTCGAAGGTGGGGTTCGACCGCTTCTACGGCTACAACTGCCAGCGTATGGCACACACCTACTATCCCGACCACCTGTGGGATGACGACCGCCGTGTCGACTTTCCCGAGAATGTAGATCCGGGACGCCAGACATACTCTCAGGACATAATCCACGCCGAGGCCCTCGACTTCATACATGAGAATGCCGAGGCGGGACGCCCCTTCTTCGCATACTTGGCCTACACGCTGCCGCATGCCGAACTGTGCCTGCCCCATGACGAGGTCTACCAGCACTATGTCGAGAAGTTCAAGGATGCACCTGCCGACGCCAAACCTTGGATGACAAACGGCGACTACGGCACCTCGGAGCACCCGATGGCATCGTTCGCGGCGATGGTGTCGCGTCTGGACCGATATGTGGGCGAGGTCATGGCGCTGCTGGAGAAGGAGGGCATAGCCGACAATACGCTCATAGTCTTCACCTCGGACAACGGCCCGCACCGTGAGGGCGGCGCCAACCCCGACTTCTTCCACAGCTACGGACCCCTGCGCGGCTGCAAGCGCGACATGTACGAGGGCGGCATACGCGTACCCTTCATAGTAAGCTACCCGGGACACATAGCCGAGGGCACCAAGAGCGATCAGATTATGGCCTTCTGGGATATAATGCCCACCTTTGCCGAGCTTATAGGCAGCAGCGACACCATCACCACCGACGGCATTTCGATGCTGCCGTCGTGGACTGGAGGCAGACAGGAGCAGCACCCGTATCTCTATTGGGAGTTCCACGAGCTGGGCGGCCGTCAGGCCGTGCGCATGGGCGACTGGAAGGGCATACGCCTCAACGTGGGCAATGACCGCACGTCGTTCGAACTCTACAACCTTGCGGACGACATCCACGAGGACCGCAACGTCGCGGCCGAGAATCCCGATATCACGGCACGCATAAACGAGATAATGGATACGGCGCGCACGCCATCCGAGCTGTTCAACTTCGGGCGTGCCGTCCAAAAGTGACGCCGATGGCCCTGAACCGAGAATACATCACCTTCGGCGAGGCCGCGCGACATGCCCGCCGCATCTTCGGCACGATGATCAAGCCCGCAGGCTCGGCCTGCAACCTCGACTGCGCCTACTGCTACTACCTCGACAAGGCCGCCATATACGGCGGACGCGAACCGCGCATGGATTTCGACCTGCTGGAGCGCTACATACAACAATATATCGAGGGGACGGATGCCGATACGGTCACCTTCGTCTGGCATGGGGGCGAGCCTTTGATAGCGGGATACGACTGGTTCGTGCGCGCCATGGAGCTGCAACAGCGATACGCCGCAGGCAAACGCATCGTCAATACGCTGCAGACAAACGGCACTTTGGTCGACGAACGGTGGTGCGACCTCTTCCGCGCGAACAACTTCCTCATAGGTGTCTCGCTCGACGGCCCGCAAGACATACATGACGCCTTCCGCCGCGACCGCCGCGGCAAGGGTACCTTCGACCGCGTCATGAAGACGGTCGACATGATGCGCCGACATGGTGTCGAGTACAACATCCTTGCTACCGTCAACGCCCGCTCCGCAGGACGCGGGGCCGAGGTCTACCGATTCCTGAGGTCCGTAACCGACTTCATACAGTTCCTGCCCGTATCGGAACATGTCATCATGGAGCAGGGCGCCACGCGCCCACACATCGTGCCGCCCGCAACCGAGGGGGCCGAACCGGCTCCGTGGTCGGTCTCAGCCGCGGCTTTCGGAGAGTTCATGTGCGACGTCTTCGACGTATGGGTGCGCGAGGATGTCGGGCGATGCTTCGTGCAGCTCTTCGATGCCACGCTGGCCAACTATATGAACGTGCCGCCGGGCGTCTGCTCCATGTGCGAGACATGCGGCGAGACTCTTGTCGTCGAACATAACGGCGACGTCTACCCCTGCGACCACTTCGTCTACCCGGAGTTCCTGCTCGGAAATATCGGGCACGACACTCTGCGCGACATCTTCGGGTCGGAGCGGCAGTTGCAGTTCGGCCTTGCCAAGCGCAATACATTGCCGCGAGAGTGCCTCCGCTGCCAATACCGCCCGCTCTGCCACGGCGAGTGCCCGAAACACCGTTTCGCCGTATCGAAGTCGGGTGACGCAGGGCTGAACGCCCTCTGCGCGGGATACAGGCTCTTCTTCCGACATACGCAGCCCTATATGGAGCGCATGCGCCACCTTCTGATGAAGCAGCAGCCGCCCGCCGGCATCATGCCGTGGGCACGGCGGCAGCCGATGCGAAAGGGGCTATAAACAAAGAGGTGCGGATCGTATTCGTATGATCCGCACCTCTGCATTTGCATCATATATTCTCTCTCACTTCGGGAAGTTCATCCAAAGTCAACAGCGTATAAACATAGCGCATGATGTAGTTCACAGCCCGCTCCATCCCCGCCATATCGAGACTCTCGGGCGTATCGTCCACAGTATGCAGCGTCGATATATCGGTCGTAGCGAAGAACGACACGGGGATCATCTTCGAAGCAAAGGAGAAATGGTCCGAACCTATCGAGAACCCTGTCGACAGATCTATACGGAGCGAATCGGCCGCACCCGTCTCCGCCGCAACAAGGCTCACGGGCGAGAGCATCTCGCCCTGCAGGAGGAGCGTATCGCCGCGCATACGGCCCAGCATTTCGAGGTTGACCATATGCCCTACAACCACCGCGCTGTCGCGCAACATTCGCTCCAGATGCCGCGACCCGACCAGCCCCATCTCCTCGGCACCGAACAGCGCCACCACAAGATCGCGCCTGAAACTGTCAGCATAGGGTTGCAGGCAGCGCGCAATCTCCACCACGGCCGCCGTGCCCGAAGCGTTGTCGTTGGCACCGCGCAACATGTCGGCCGCCTTGTGCCTCTTGCCCTTGTCGGCCTTGAAGAGCCCCAGATGGTCGTAATGCGCCCCAAGCAGCACCTTCTCCGCTTCAGGGTGGCGGCTCCGTATCGTCATCACCACATTGTACGATGAGTCGCGCCACTCGCCGGCCAGCACCTTGTCCATACCGCGGCGCCCCGCCGGTATGCAGAACGGCACAAGGGCCTCCCGCCACAACGGCTCACACCCTGCCGCGTGCAATTCGTCTGCAAGCAGACGCGCCGCACGCAAGTCGTTGCCGCTGCCGGCACGGCGGCCTCCCAAGGAGTCGGCGCAGAGCGTCTTTATAGTCGCATACATCGCCGTCGGGTCGCATTCCATCGATGGCCGCGCCTCACGGCCGCACCCCGCAGAGGCAACCATACATATTGCGGCCAATGCAGCCGCAGCGACAAACGTCCGGCATGAGTTCAACAAATTCCTGAAAGTATCCATATCCGAAATTTTTACACGTTTTTCATTCTCGATCGCATCCTCTACGGGCATAAGCGGGAACTGCATGCGGCAACCGTGGCGCGACGGGAAGAAGGTTGTGAAAAAATTTCAAGTACGGCGAGCGTTAGTGCTCACGCAGCATCGTTGTCTCTCCGTTGCGGATCACACTCTTCAGATTGGCCAGTATGATGCGACCCTGATATACGTCGCTCTCATCGTCCAAAACGACGCGCAGCGTATCGCCCGATATGGACATCTGCCGCGGCATGACATTCAGTTCTACGACATTGAGCGTACGCCACGCATTCTGGACATAGAGCATCCCCTCCGACGCCTTGCGGCCCGTGAGTTCAACCACATGTATGTCGTTGTCCGATATGCGCCGCATAAGGGGCAGCACATCCTTTACACACCTCTGCTCACGCACGCTGTTCACCGTAAGCGACAGCGCCGGCAGCACTACGAAGACGGCCGCAACCGCCAACGCGAATCTATTGCTTGTTCTTCGTATCATCATTGTTTTCATTTTTCAATTTCTCTTCATAGGCCCGCGCCACCTCCTGCATACCGACACCCAGAAGTTCCATCTGCTCGACGAATGCGGGCAGCGTCTCAGCGTAAAACTCCTCGCGGCGCCGCGCCACCACGGCGTCACGGGCATTGTCGGCGACGAAGAACCCCACGCCGCGCACGCTCCGCACCGAGCCGTCGAAGAGCAGACGCTCGTACGTTCGCACCACGGTGTTGGCATTCACGCCGAAGCGTACGCTCAACTCGCGCACCGACGGCAGCTGCTCACCGGCACGCCACTCGCCGCGCAGGATATGGTCCTCGATCCATGCCTTGATCTGCAGGAATACGGGTTTGTTGTCCGATAATTTCACTTTATATCTCCCTCTCCTTAAATTTCAGGTACGACAGCACATATACTGCCACCGGCAGCGCCGCATACCACACATAGCTTATCGCATAGCCCGCCATGCGCGAACACCACGACACCGGCATCGACCACGTCACGGCATAGCCGCGTTCCATCTCCACCCACACGAACGGGTAGAGCGCCGTACGCTCCGTGGACCACGGGAACGTAAGCGCCACAGCCAACGCGGCCACCGCCGTCACCACCGCCACCGCAGGGCGTAAGCCCGAACGCACGAGCATGGCCGCAGAATTGAACCAAACGGCAAGGTATATGTTGTAAGGTATATAATTCAACGGCTCGCTCGTTGCCGTAAGGGCATCCCACAGCGAGAAGGCGTCGTCCAATACATCAGCCAGTATGGGCCGCGCATGCGCCATGTACCTGACCGTCACGGCATCGACACCCCATATCAGAGCCAGCGCCGCCAGCGGGAATATAACCATTGTGCGCAGCCACTCCCACGCATATTTCGCCCCGCTGCACGCCGGCAGCAACAGTGTCGCATAACAGCGGCGGGCATCGCCATAGCCGTGGAATGCCGTCAGAAGGGTATAGGCAGCCGTCACGGCAATCCACCACAGGACAATGCTGTATCGTATATTACCCAACTGCGTCGCCACCCGCGCCGCAGATGCCGCTCCCGGCCCTGACAGGTTGCCGGCATAGATCAACACAGCCACGGCTGCAATGGCCAGCAGGCAGAGCAGGTCGCGCAACCAGTGTTCGCGCCAATGGCGCGCCGCCAGAGATATGATGCTTCTCAACATACGCCCTCCTTTCCCGCGGCTGTGTCCGCGATTTTTCCGGAATTGCCCTCCGAAGAGTTACCCGAAAAGTTTTCGGCAATGAACGAGCGTACGCACTCGCTCTCGTGTATGGCGTGGTAGAGCGACTCGACATCCACGTCGGTATACTCTCCGTCGCGGTTAATGCTTATCGACCTCAGGCCGTCGGCATACAGCACATCCGCATCTGACGCGCCACCGAAGCTTAGCTTCTCGGTTATGGCGTCGAATGTGGCGTTCAGGGCGATACCTCCGTCGCGCAGCACCACCACCGCCGAGAGCAGATTGTTCAGATCGGCCACCTGATGCGTCGATACGACAACCACGCGCCCCGTCGTGTCGAACGAGGCGAGAATGCGGCGGAAAGCCTTCTTCGACTCTATGTCGAGACCGTTCGTCGGCTCGTCCATCAACAACAGCGCGGGGTTGCACGCCAAAGCGAAAGCGATAAAGAATTTCTTGCGATTACCCGTCGAGAGACGGTCGAGCCGCACACCGAAACTGAAATCCAGAGCGTTGAGATAGGAGCCGAAATCCTCGTGCGAGAAGTGGGGACGAAAACGCCCGTACACCCGCTCGAACGCCGCAACCGAGAGCTGCGGGAACGATATTTCGTCGGGCATATATACCGCCGAGGCCAGAAAGTCGGCCTTGCGATCCGCAGGACGGCTGCCGAAGACATCGACACGGCCCGATACCGGGAACAGCGCCCCCGCCCATGTCTTCATGAGAGTGGTCTTGCCGCTGCCGTTGGCACCGAGCAGACCGTAGATGTGGCCTTCGGCGATCGTGCCGCCCAGACCGCGCAGGACCGTGCGCTTTCGGCCGTATCCCGCATACAAATCCTTCATTTCAATCATAAACTGTTACTCTATTGCCTTCCTGTCGGCCGCCACGGCCGCCGCGCGCAGTTCCCGCTGTCACGCTCCGTCGGATGAGGGCGGAGAGCCGCCCACTGTACTACATCAATAGTACAGTACAAATGTATGCAAAAAATTATTAACTCCAAATATTTCGGCCGAAAAAACGACTGCAAACATACGCCGCCGACAACGACAAGGGCGGGTACGGATCTCTCACGATCCGCACCCGCCCCGATCATTAACTCGTACATATATACTATTGGGCCTCCTGCGTCCGGTTCGGCGACGGCAGCCGCTCGGCCGTCAGCAGTGCATAGACATTACGCATGATATAGTTCACCACACGCTCCATACCCTCCATATTGAGACTTTCGGGCGTATCCGTCGCCTGATGCAGCGTCGCCATATCATCCGTAGCAAACAGCGCCGCGGGGATTCCCATTGCCGTAAAGGAGAGATGGTCCGACGCTCCCGAGTTATTCATCACCACGCCCACCGAAAGCGAATCTACGTTCGGCACGGAGATCTGTTTCATCGCATCCATGTCATCGACAAAGAGGTGCATGCGGAAATTATCCTCCTTCAGGCGGCCCAGCATCTCGAGGTTGACCATATACCCCACATTCACCGCACTGTCGCGCAACATCGTCGCCATAAGGCGCGACCCGACAAGGCCCATCTCCTCGGCGCTGAACAGCGTAAGGACAAGGTCTCGCTTGAAATCGCGCGCATAGGGACGCAGGCGGCGCGCTATCTCCGTCACGGCCACGGCACCCGAAGCATTGTCGTTGGCCCCGCGCAGCATAAGAGTATCCTTCGTATCGGTGCCGCCCACGACGAGCTTCCCGATATGGTCATAATGCGCCCCCAACACGACTTTCGGTACGTCGGGATATCCGCTGCGGATGACCATCGCCACATTGTATGTCGAGTCGCACCACGGGCCCGCAAAAAATCTCTTCGCAAAGTCAAGATTTTCCGTATGCAACGTCTTCATGGTATTCTCCAGATGGAACGGCACGACAGCCTCCTCCCAAAGAGGCTCGCATCCCGCCTTCTCCATCATCCCCGCCAACATACGCGCCGCACGCAAATCGCCGCCGCTGGCGGCACGGCGTCCGGCCATCGAGTCGGCACACAACGCCTCGATAGTCTCATACATGGCCTCACGGTCACACACCATGGGCGGCCGCACGGAACATCCTACAAATACTGCCCCGCAGAAAAGTGCGACAACGGCCGCAGAGATCACTCCCGATCGAAAACGAATCATATCTTTTATAATTTATTTATATGCTTGACACCGCATCGGCACAAGAAAAGCCGGACATAACAATACGAATATAACGATAATAACCCGAAATTTCAACAGTCAGATGCAAATAGGCCACAAAACAACCCCGCATGCGGCGTGTCCGCGGAGCGGGGACAGTCGCTCGCACAGATGGCCCTGCGCTGGGTGCTGCGCGACAAGCGCGTCACGAGCGTGCTCGTCGGCGCAAGCTCGGCCGAACAGCTTCTGGACAGCCTCGGCGCCCTCGACGGTCCCGACTTCTCGTCGGACGAGCTGCAGCGCATAGAGCAGATTCTCGCCTAAGCAGCCCAACTAGGGCCACGAGCACAACACGCAATAAGGTCAGCGCAAAAAAACGGAATATTCACACTCGCCGCGCCGAGAAACTAATATACTATATACAAATACGATACACGGCAAGCACGAGCATACGCATGCAAGAATATGCAATGAAAATATATCCGGGCGGTATATCGTAAAAAATTTTATCATATCTTTGGAACAGGAAAAGATGAGATACAATATGATTTCGCTTCGCAACAATATTTCATGGTGGTGGCGCTTGCAACTTGAAAAAGTCGTAAGTCAACGCGCCGTGTGCCTCTAAGAGCGGAATCGAACCGATATGAGCGGGCTGTCGTACTTACGACGGCCCGCTTCAATTTTATACCCCGCAAACAAACTGCAAAAACATTCACGATATGGACACCAACAACTATCACGTCGACTCAAAAGGCTACTACGGCTGCTTCGGCGGCGCATACGTTCCCGAGATCCTGCGCCGCGCCGTCGAGACGCTTCAGGAGAACTATCTACCGATCATGCAGAGCGAGTCGTTCCGCCGCGAATATGACCGCCTGCTGCGCGACTATGTCGGGCGTCCCTCGCCTCTATATCTGGCCAAGCGCCTGTCGGAGCGATACGGATGCCGCATATACCTCAAACGCGAGGATCTGAACCACACGGGCGCTCACAAGATAAACAACACAATCGGCCAGATCCTCATCGCCCGCCGTATGGGCAAGCGGCGCATCATCGCCGAGACGGGCGCCGGACAGCACGGCGTAGCCACAGCCACCGTGTGCGCACTGATGGATATGGAGTGCGTGGTATATATGGGACGCACCGACGTCGAGCGGCAGCGTGTCAATGTCGAGCGCATGCGTATGCTCGGGGCCGATGTCCGCGCCGTCACCTCGGGCAACATGACCCTCAAGGATGCCACCAATGAGGCCATACGCGACTGGTGCACACACCCCGAGGATACATACTACATCATCGGCTCGACGGTAGGCCCGCACCCCTACCCCGACATGGTCGCACGCCTGCAAAGCGTCATCAGCCGCGAGATCCGCACCCAGCTGCTCGCCCACGAGGGACGTACCTCGCCCGACTACCTCATCGCATGCGTTGGCGGCGGCAGCAATGCCGCGGGCACCATATACCACTATCTGGACGACCCCGACGTACACATTGTTCTGGCCGAGGCGGCAGGCGAGGGTGTCGACACACCGCGCTCGGCCGCGACGATACACCTCGGCCGCAAGGGCATCATCCACGGCGCCCACACGCTGCTCATGCAGGACGAGGACGGACAGATCCTCGAACCCTATTCGATCTCGGCAGGTCTCGACTACCCGGGCATCGGCCCCCTGCACGCACATCTGGCCGCCACGCACCGAGCCGACGTTATGGCCATAACGGATGAGGAGGCGCTGCGTGCGGCATTCGAACTCACACGTCTCGAGGGTATAATTCCGGCACTCGAATCGGCACATGCGCTCGGCACGCTGGCCAAGATACCATTCCGCCCGACGGATGTGGCTGTGCTCACCGTCTCGGGCCGCGGAGACAAAGATATGGACACCTACCTGAAATACATGCAACGATGAAAAAATACAGTTATACGGCATTTTCGCGCCAGCTGCTCGGCGATCTGCACACTCCGGTTACCACATACCTAAAGGTACGCGACATCTTCCCGCAGAGTGCCCTGATGGAGAGCAGCGACTACAACGGCAGCGACAACAACCGCTCCTTCATAGCCTTCCGCCCCATAGCATACGTGGCCATAGACCACGGCACGGCGCGGTTCGAGTTTCCGGACGACACATCCGAAGAGCATACGATAAACGACGACTACACGGTCGCAACGGCACTCGAGGAGTTCATCTCACGCTTCGAGGTGCATGGCGAGGGGGCGCAATACTGCGGCCTGTACGGCTATACGTCCTTCAACATCGTCCGCCACACCGAGCACATCGCCGTCAGGGACAGCAGCGCCAAGAAGAACGACGCTCCCGACCTTCTCTATATATTATATAAATATGTGGTCGTATTCCACGACCGCAACCACGAGATGATCCTCACCGAGATACGCACCGGCGACGAGCCCCCGATGCTGGACGAGATCGAGCGCCGCATCTCGAACCGCAACTTCCCCGTCTATGACTTCCGCGCCGAGGGGGAGTGCCGCAGCACCCTAACCGACGAGGAGCACCTTGCCAACATCGACCGCGGCATTGCCCACTGCCTGCGCGGCGACGTCTTCCAGATCGTACTTTCGCGCCGCTTCATACAGCCATATTCGGGCGACGACTTCAAGCTCTACCGTGCGCTGCGCGCCATCAACCCTTCACCCTATCTCTTCTACTTCGATTTCGGCGGTTTCCGCATCTTCGGCTCCTCGCCCGAGACCCACTGCCGCATCGAGGGCCGCCACGCATGGATCGACCCCATAGCCGGCACGACGCGCCGCACGGGAGACCCTGAGGCCGACACAGAGGCGGCGGAACGACTTGCGGCCGACCCCAAGGAGAATGCCGAACATGTCATGCTGGTAGATCTGGCGCGCAACGATCTGGCACGCAACTGCCGCGACGTGAAGCCAGAGTTCTTCAAGCAGATACAGTATTACAGCCACGTCATCCACCTCGTAAGCCGCGTCGGCGGCACGCTGCGCGAGGGGCGCAGCTCCATACGGGCCTTCTTTGACACCTTCCCCGCAGGGACACTCTCCGGAGCGCCGAAGGTACGGGCCATGCAGCTCATATCGGAGTACGAGCCTCATAACCGCGGCGCCTACGGCGGCTGCATAGGCTTCATCGGCCTTGACGGCGACCTGAACCAAGCCATCACCATCCGCACCTTCGTCAGCCGCAACAACGAACTGTGGTTTCAGGCCGGCGGCGGCATCGTCGCCCGCAGCGACCGCATGGCCGAGCTGCAGGAGGTGAACAACAAGCTCGCGGCACTGCGCCGCGCCATCGATATGGCCGAAAAGATTTGACACACGAATAATACCGCAAGAAGATGAAAATAGCCATTATAGACAATTACGACTCCTTCACCTACAACCTCTGCCATGCCGTGGAGGCCGCGGGAGCTAGTATCGACGTCATGCGCAACGACCACATCGACATGCGGCGCGTGGCCGCCAGCGACAAGATAATCCTTTCGCCCGGGCCGGGCATACCCTCCGAGGCGGGCGACATGCCCGAGGTGTTGGAGCGTTTCGCCTTTACGAAACCCATACTCGGCGTATGTCTGGGACATCAGGCCATAGGCGAGCACTTCGGCGCCCGCCTCGAGAACCTCGCACATGTGTTTCACGGCGTGCAGACACCCATATCTCTCGGCGATGACTACCTGTTCGAGTCATTGCCCCGCACCATCGAGGCAGGACGTTACCACTCATGGGTCGTCAGCCGTGACGGCCTGCCCGACGAGCTGCAGATAACAGCCCTCAGCGACGAGGGGCAGATCATGGCCCTGCACCACCGCACGGCCGACATCCGGGGCCTGCAATTTCACCCCGAATCGATACTCACGCCGCAGGGCGACATAATCATACGCAACTGGATCAACCATTAAAGAGGAAAAAAGAGATGAAACAGATATTGCAACGACTCTTCGGCGACGAACGTCTGACATCCGACCAGACACGCGCCATCATGTACGAGATCACGCGCCAGAGCTATCCCGACGCACAGATCGCCGCCATGCTCACCGTATTTGCCATGCGCGGCATCACGGTAGACGAGCTTCTGGGCTTCCGCGAGGCGTTGATGGATGCGGCGCGGCGCATCGACCTCTCGGAGTATGCACCCGTCGACATCGTCGGCACGGGCGGTGACGGCAAAAACACATTCAACATCTCGACCTGTGCATGCTTTGTCGTAGCGGGTGCGGGCTACCGCGTGGCCAAGCACGGCAACTACGGCGCCACATCGGTAAGCGGCGCCAGCAACGTACTCGAACAGCACGGCGTACGCTTTACCGCGGACGAAGGGCGGCTGCGCCGCTCGATCGAGCAGTGCAACATAGCCTACCTGCACGCACCGCTGTTCAATCCGGCAATGAAGTTCGTGGCCGACGTTCGCCGTGCCATGCAGGTACGCACGATATTCAACCTGCTGGGGCCGCTGGTAAACCCCGCATCGCCCGCATACCAGCTGCTCGGCGTGCCCGACCTGAACCAGATGCGCCTCTACACCAACGTACTCAAACGATTGGGCATGCGCTTCGCCATTGTCACAAGTCTCGACGGCTACGACGAGATCTCGCTCACGGGAGGCTTCAAGATCGTAACCTCCTCATACGAAGAGGTTCTGCGGCCGCAGCAGGTGGGTCTGCAGACCGTCCGTCAGGAGGAGCTGCACGGGGGCGACACCCCGCAGAAGGCCGCCGCCATCTTCGACAGCGTTCTGGAGAACCGCTCCACACGTTCTCAGAAGGAGTGCGTCGTGATAAATGCCGCCTTCGCCATACAGGCCATCGAGCCGCTGCGCTCGATCGAGGAGTGCATAGCCACGGCACGCGCTTCGATCGAGAGCGGCGCCGCAGCCGCATGTTTCCGCCGATTCGTCTCACTCAACAGCTAAAACCATGGAAGACATCTTACAGACAATCGTTGCCCACAAACGTCGCGAGGTGGCTCTGCACATAGCCCACACGCCTCTTGAGACGATGCGGGCGCGCGCCGAGGCCGTCGACCGCCCCACCGTGTCGATGAGCTGGGCCCTGAAAACCTCATCTACGGGTATCATAGCAGAATTCAAACGCCGCTCACCCTCCAAGGGATGGATCTCACGCTATGCACATCCATCGGATGTGGCCGCGGCATACGAGCGCAGCGGCGCGACCGCCATGTCGATACTCACCGACGGCGAGTTCTTCGGCGGCGGTGTCGCCGATCTCACCGCCGCACGTGCCGTCACGACGCTGCCGCTGCTGCGCAAGGAGTTCATCGTACACGAATACCAGATATACGAGGCGCGTGCCGTCGGAGCCGATGCCGTACTTCTCATAGCCTCGGTGCTTACACCCGAGGAGTGCCGACATCTGACCGATACGGCACACGCGCTCGGCCTCGAGACGCTGCTCGAGATACACTCCGCCGACGAGATCGGACATATCCTTCCCGATACCGACATGATCGGGGTCAACAACCGCCACCTCGGCACGTTCCATACCGACACCGAAGTATCATTCACGATGGCAGACAAGCTGCCGCACGACCGTGTCCTCGTATCCGAGAGCGGCATCTCGTCCACAGAAACGATACGTCGCCTGCGCGAGGCGGGCTTCGCGGGATTTCTCATCGGGGAGACATTCATGAAGTGTGAAGATCCGTCGCAGGCGCTGCGGCAGCTTATAGCTCAAGTGCAATGATAATCAAGGTATGCGGCATGCGCGAGCCGCAGAATATACGCGCAATAGAACGGCTCGGAATCGACATGATGGGATTCATCTTCCATCCCGCCTCTCCGCGCTATGTCGGCCGCCGACCCGACTATCTTCCCGATGCGGCCACACGTACCGGTGTCTTTGTCGATGCCGATGCGGATACCATTCTGCGCCGCGTTGAGGAGTTCGGGCTGCGTGCCGTACAACTGCACGGAAACGAGACACCCGACGTATGCCGCGCACTGCGCCGCATCCTGCCGCCGCATACGATTATTATCAAGGCTGCGCCTATCACCTCGGAAGAGGATCTAAATTGCACGTCGGACTATGCCGGCACGTGTGACTACATTCTCTTCGAGACACGTTGCACAACCTACGGCGGCTCGGGCCGCCGATTCGACTGGTCGCTTCTCGACCGCTACCGCGGCCCCTTACCATTTATCCTCAGCGGAGGCATCGGGCCCGACGCCGTCGACGCAATAACAGCCCTGCGTCACCCCATGATGGCGGGCATAGACCTCAACAGCCGCTTCGAGACGGCACCCGCACTCAAGGACGCAGAGAAAATAAGACAATTTATCAACGAATTAAACCAAAGATTATGAACCGCATACAAAAACTCTTCGCCGAGGCCGACCGTCCCGTACTCTCGGTATATTTCTGCGCTGGACACCCCACTTTCGACTCCACACTGCCCGTACTCGAGGCGCTTGACGCCGCAGGCGTACGCATGGTCGAGATAGGCATCCCCTTCAGCGACCCCATGGCCGACGGCCCCGTCATTCAGGACGCCGCCACGAAGGCCTTGCGCAACGGCATGACGCTGCGGCGCCTCTTCTCGCAGCTGCGCGACGTACGTTCACACACCGATATGCCCCTCATACTGATGGGCTATCTCAACCCCATCATGCAATACGGATTCGAGTCCTTCTGCCGCAGCTGTCAGGAGTGCGGCATCGACGGGGCGATCATACCCGACCTGCCATACGACGAATATGTCGCCACATACAAGCCTACGGCCGATGCCTACGGGCTCGATATGATCATGCTCATAACGCCCGAGACCGACGACGAGCGCATACGCCTTATCGACAGCAGCACCAACGGATTCATCTACATGGTCTCGTCGCCGGGAACTACGGGCGCCAAGGACAACTTCGACAGCCAGCGCGAATATTTCGAGCGTGTGGCCGCCATGCCGCTGCGCAATCCCCGTATGATCGGCTTCGGCATATCGAACCGCGCCACATACGAGGCGGCCGCCTCACACGCCGCGGGTGTCATCGTAGGCAGCCGGTTCATACAGCTGCTCGACAGCTGCCCCACCCCCGCCGAGGCAGCTCGCAAACTTGTCGAGATGCTCGGAGCCTGACACTGCGGCGGCAGCAATACGGCCGATAATCCGATTCCGCCCCGACACGAGACAAGGCATCCCGACAAAACAGATACGCACCGCAGACTCTTTCGAGAGTTTGCGGTGCGTATTCTTTTTTCCACCGTCGGCCGATCGGCTCGCATGGAATCCTCTATCTATCGGCGTCCCTTCTGCTGCTGGCGCATCTGCTCCTGCTGCTGACGCATGAGCTCCTCGTAGCGGAGCTGGAACTTCGATTTCTTCTTGTTCTTCTGCTTCTCGGCATTGCGACGGATCATCGCGTGGATCTTCTCGTCATCGACAAAGTGTCGGATGCCGGCCATGATGCCTATGGTTATCAACTGCGAGAGCAGATAGTAGTAGCAGAGACCCGAAGCATAGCTGTTGAAGAAGAACAGCATCATGATGGGCATAAGGTAGACCATCATGAAACGCATGCCCGCCATCTGCGGCTGGCTCGAGGCCGTCTGCTGATAACTGAAGTATGAGAACAGCACCAACGCTATGCTCATCAACAGGGCGAAGAGGCTCACATGGTCGCCGTACCACGGAATCGAGAAGGGCAGCGTCACGATGCTGTCGTATGCCGACAGGTCATCGGCCCAGAGGAACGACTCGCCGCGCAACTCGATACTTGCGGGGAAGAAACGGAACATCGCCCACAGGATAGGCAGCTGTATGAGCAGCGGGATACATCCTCCGAGAGGATTGATGCCCGCCTTCTTGTAGAGTTCCATCATCGCCTGCTGCTTCTTCATGGCATCCTCCTGACGCGGATACTTCTCGTTCAGGGCATCGACCTCGGGTTTGATGACACGCATCTTGGCCGTCGAGAGGTAGCTGCGGTAGGTAAGCGGGAAGATCAACAGCTTGATAAGTACGGTAAGTATCAGGATAATAAGTCCGAAACTGCCTATATATTTGCTCAGAAAATCGAACACGGGGATCACGATCCAGCGGTTAATCCACCCCACAAGCCAGCCGCCCAGCGGGATCAGACGCTCCAGAGCGATCTTGTCACCGTTGTCGTCAACAACGTTCGACAGCACGGCATATTTGTTCGGACCGCAATATATCGACATGTCGTACTGCGTCGTCTGCGCATCGTACGGAAGTCCCATGCGTGCCGAGAAGTTTTTTATATAACCCGAATCCTCCGCTTCGGTCACATACATCACGTCGGCATAGCTGAAGTTCGCGGGGGCGATGAGCGCCTCCGAGAAGAACTGCTGTTTGAAAGCGACCCAGTTGACGGCATTCTGCACCGTCTCCTGCTTCTCGCCGTCGCCAGTCGAAAGGCTCTCGATAGACTCCTCGCCCGGGAAGCGGTACGACACCGTCGTGTACATATTCTCGCTCTGGTAACCGCGCTCGTTCTGATACGTGCGGGCCGTCCACAGCAGATTCACCGTCGACTGGTTGGCCATCAGCTGCGCCATGTTCACCAGCTTGATGTCGAAATCAAGCAGGTAGTCGCGCGACGGCACCTTCTCGTCATAGAGGACGTACTCGTAGAGCAGATACGACTCGGGAGCCACATCCAGACGCATCGTCAGCTTCTGGAAGCCATCGCCGCGCGTCACGCCCTCGTTCGTGAAGACATACTCCGAAGTGTTCACCGGCACGTTGTTCAGTCCGTTGCGTATGTAGAACTCCAACCCCATGTGCGAAGGGGCCGGTTCATACAGCACAACCTTCTCGTTACGCTCCTCACGCGGGGCGTACTTCGTATATTCGGCCAGCGTCACCTTGTACATCGAAGCCCCCGCCGTCGAGAACTCCACCGTGAGGTAGTCGTTCGACATGGTCACCGTCTCGGCCGCGCGGTCGCGTGCTGCGGCCAACGATGCGCCGAAAATCTCCACATCGCGGTCCACGGCCGCAGTCGTGTCGGCCTGCTCGATGCTCTGAGTCTTCTCGGCCTCGGGTCCGGCCGCCTCGGCGGCTGCCGCCTCCTCGGTCGCAACCTCTGCCAGATACTCCTGATATTTTGCCTGTTGTCTGGAGCTGTATATCACATATCCCACAAATATCAGGGACATGAGCAACACTCCTACGATAGTTTTCTTATCCATCTGTCGTTTTATTCGATATTTTAGTCTGGCGGCCGTGCCGCCGAAGGTTACATACTGTCACCGCGGAGATACACCCACTGCACGACATCATCGTCCGATGCCCCAAACCGCAGCTGCACCCTCCGCCTCGGCCTCCTGCTATTGATTCTGAGCCACCTTCTCCTCGAGTCCGTGCGCCGCGCCATACTCCATCGCCGCGCGTACGAACGATACGAACAGCGGCGCCGGCGTGGCTACCGTACTCTTATACTCGGGGTGGTACTGCGTACCCACGAACCACGGATGATCCTTCAGTTCGATAACCTCTACAAGGCCCGTCTCGGGATTCGTACCGGCGGCGATCATGCCCGCGGCCTCAAACTGCGGCAGATAAGCCCCGTTGAACTCGTAACGGTGGCGGTGACGCTCCACGATCAGGTCCTTGCCGTATGCCTCATAAACGCGCGTACCATGCTTCAGTGCACACGGATACCCGCCCAGACGCATCGTGCCGCCCTTGGCAGTGATGCCCTTCTGCTCCTCCATAAGGTCGATGACGGGGTTCTTCGTGCCCTGCTCCATCTCGCTCGAATGCGCATCTGGCAGGCCCAGAACATTGCGTGCGAACTCTATGACGGCGCTCTGCATGCCCAGACATATTCCGAAGAACGGGATCTTGTTCTCGCGTGCATAACGCACGGCCTCGATCTTGCCCTCGATGCCGCGGTTGCCGAAGCCCGGAGCCACCACGATACCTGCCATGCGGCCCAACGTGTCGGCAACGTTCTCGGGAGTTATCTTCTCCGAATTGACATACGTGAGCTTCACCTTGCAGTTGTTCGCCGCACCCGCATGTATGAACGACTCGCAGATCGACTTGTAAGCGTCGGGCAGCTCGGTGTACTTGCCCACCAGAGCGATCTCGACCTTGTATTTCGGATGCTTGATCTTATCCACAAACTCGCGCCATGAGGTCATGTCGGGCTCCTCGTGGCTCTCGACGCCGAGCTTCGCGAGCAACACCTCGTCCAGATGCTGTGCATGCATGCGCAGCGGCACCTCGTATATCGTCGGCACGTCGATCGACTCCACAACGGCGTCGGGCGTAACGTTACAGAACAGAGCCACCTTGCGACGCACCTCGTCCGAAAGGGGATGCTCCGTGCGCAGAACCAGTACGTCGGGCTGCAAACCCGCCGACTGCAGCTCCTTGACCGAGTGCTGCGTAGGCTTGGTCTTCAACTCGCCCGAAGCGGCCATATAGGGTATAAGCGTAAGGTGTATGAGTACCGAGTTGCGGTATCCGAGCTGGTTGCGAAGCTGACGGACCGACTCGATGAAGGGCAGAGACTCGATATCGCCCACCGTACCGCCTATCTCGGTGATGATGACGTCATACTTCTTCGTTGTGCCGAGCAGCTGGATGCGGCGCTTGATCTCGTCCGTGATGTGGGGGATCACCTGCACCGTCTTGCCCAGAAACTCGCCGCGACGCTCCTTCTCGATGACACACTGATAGATCTTGCCCGTAGTGACATTGTTGTCATGGGTGGTGGTTATCGACGTGAAGCGCTCGTAGTGTCCCAGATCGAGGTCGGTCTCGGTTCCATCCTCGGTAACGTAGCACTCGCCGTGCTCATAGGGGTTGAGCGTTCCGGGGTCAACGTTGATATACGGGTCGAGTTTCTGGATCGTGACCGAATAACCGCGGGCCTGAAGCAACCGCGCCACCGACGCCGAGATGATACCCTTTCCCAGCGACGATGCGACACCTCCCGTGACGAAGATGTACTTTGGCTTGTCTAATTTCATCAGAGTTACTAATTTATACTTACAACATTCAAATATTCAAAATCCATATTCACCGCACGGTCGGGCCCGTCACAACGAACCCGACCATACGCCCGGCATATTGCCGCATCTAATCCTTGTTCTCCTTTGCCGGCTTCTCCTCCTTCGGGTCGGCGGCATCCGTCTTGGCCTCCTCGGCGGCACGGCTGTCGATCAGGCGCACCTTCTCGATCATATCCTGCAGCTGCTGCTTCGAGGCGGCGATCTTCTCGCGTATGTCGGCCACGACAGCCTCGGCGTTCTTCGACTTGGAGAAGAATCCCACGTTGTTCTCCAACAGGGCTATGTCCTGCTCCAGCTGACGCACCTTATTATAGAGGCGCTCACGCTCGCTGCGCAAACGCTTGTCACCCGAAGACTTCATCGACTGCAGCCGATCGCGGAACCGCGACATCGAACGGTCGCGCTCCGAGCCGCGCAGGGCATCGAACATGGCATCCACAACCTCCTTGTAGCTCTTCTGCACGGCATCCTTCTGCTTTATGGGCACGAATCCTATCTCGCTCCAACGGCGCTGGAAATCCTTGATCACATCGTAGCCGCCGGCCTTAACGTCGACCGTACGCATCTCCTCGATAAGGGCCAATTTGCGGCGGAGGTTCTCCTCATGCTCGCCCTCGACCTGCGAGAAGTGCTGCGACTTGCGCTCGAAAAAGTGGTCGCACGCCGCACGGAAACGCTTCCATATCTGATCCGAATAGCGGCGAGGCACGGGGCCGATCTTGCTCCACTTGCCCTGAAGGGCGATGAGCTCCTCGGTAGCCTGCTTCCACTCGCTGCTCTCCTGCAACGCCTCGGCTGCCTCGCAAAGTTCGGTCTTGAGCTGCAGGTTGTGCTCCATATCGTTCTTAACGCCGACATAGAACTCTCGCTTGGCCTCGAAGAACTTGTCGCACGCGGCGCGGAAACGCTCGTAGATGCGCGTATTGTCCTTCTTGGGGGCGAAGCCTATCGTACGCCATATCTTCTGTATCTCAAGCAGACGCTCGCTCGCCTTGTTCCACTCCTTGCGCGTAGAATATGGCTGCTCGACCAGAGCTTCCGTCTTCTCGCACAGGTCGGTCTTCAGCTCGAGATTCTTCATCTGCTCCTGCTTGATGCGCTCGAAATACTCCTGATGCTGTTTGTTTATGCGCGTCGAGGCAGCCTTGAACCGCTCCCACAGCGCATCCTTGTACTCATTGGCCACGGGACCCGTCTCGCGCCACTCGTCATGCAGCTTCTGCAGCTTGTGGAACGCCTCCACCGTCGACGGCTCGGTTATGAGCGCCTCGGCCTGCTCGCACAGCTGGAGTTTCTGCTCGTAGTTCTTCTTCAGGTCCAGATCGCGCAGCTCCTTGTTTATCTTGATGAAGTTGTAGAAGTTCTCCACATGCAGGTTGTAGGTCTCCCACAGATCCTTGACATTCTGCTGCGGCACCACGCCGATCTCCTTCCAACGCTGCTGCAACTCGCGGAACTTGGCAAAGGTGTGGTTCAGCGTCTCGTCCGAATTGACCAGCTCCTTCAACTCATCGATGATGGCAAGCTTGGCCTTGAGGTTCTCCTCCTTGATCGAGTCGAGATTGGCCATATACTCGTCACGGCGACGGCGATACTCCTTGAAGAGATCCTTCAGCCGTACCTCCAGCGCATCCACCGCGGGCACGAACTCCTCGCCCTCGGCCGCCGTTGCCTCGAAGGCCTTGCGCGCAGCCTCCACCTCGGCACGATGGAGCTTGTAGAAGGCCACCTTTATGGCCTCCATGCTCTTGCGCAGCGTCTGCACGGGTTCGGTCTCCAACATGCGGGCAAACATATCGACCAGCTCCTCCTTGCTCTTGCCGCTGAGGTCGTCCTCCGATACGGCATCCGACGACTCCTCGTCAACCTCCTCCGTATCCGGTTCCGCGGCCTCGGCTGATTCGGGCTCGGCATCACCATCCTCCATTGCGTCGGTTTCAGCCGCACCCGACGCGGGCTCTTCGGCGACGGCATCTCCGGCTGCGGCATCACTCGCCGCGGCAGGCTCCTGCGCAGCACACGTCTGCGACGGTGCCGACGCACCATCTTCGGCCGGCGTCTGCATCGACGCGGCTGTTGCCGGCGTCACATTCTCCTCGACTTCTGTCTGCTTCGCGCCGATCTCTTCGGCTGCAGTGTTCCGCGTCTCTTCAGCCTCGCTGAGCGATTCCATGCGAATCTCACGGTTGGAATTTTCAATAGCCATCGCTTCTCAATTTAATGATTACTACGCGTCGTAGTACATAATCGTGCAAATATACACAATTTATCCGATCGGCAGCCGCTTTTTCGGGCGGAAATTCATATATTTGTAGAAAATTCGATTCGCTATGGGATACCGCATACTGCTCATCGACGACGAAACCGATATCCTCGAGTTCGTGAAATACAACCTCGAACGTGACGGCTACGAAGTCTACACGGCACAGGACGGTGCCGAGGGTCTCGAAACGGCCCTCAAGATCAAACCCCACCTGATTCTGCTCGATATGCTCATGCCCGTGCTCGACGGCATCGACACCTGCCGCGCCATACGCAGCGCCCCCTCGCTCAAGAATGTCATGGTCGTGTTTCTCTCGGCCGTGGGCAGCGAGGAGACCCAGCTGCAGAGCTACGGCGTCGGGGCCGACGACTTCATCAACAAACCCATCAAGATGAACATCCTGCGCAGCCGCGTGGGGGCCATACTCAAACGCATCACCCCCACGGAGAGCGAGACGCCGATCGTCATCGACAAGGAGCACTATCAGGTGCGAAAGGGCGACCAGACGCTCGTGCTGCCGCGCAAGGAGTTCGCGCTTCTGGAGCTGCTGCACTCGCAGCCCGGCAAGCTCTTCACGCGCGAGGAGATCTATTCCCGCATCTGGGGCGACAAGGTCGTCGTGGGCGACCGCACGATCGACGTACACATACGCAAGCTGCGCCAGAAGATCGGCGAACAGCATATCGTCACGGTCAAGGGCGTGGGATACAAGTTCGAACCGGCCGAATAACACATAGCGGCGCGGCTGTCCGAGGAGGGCGGCCGCGCCGATTGTCAATCAACACAAGAAACAACATCATGCACAACACCCTCCGCTACAAACGCATCGTGGTAAAGATCGGCAGCAACGTGCTCACGCGTGACAACGGCACACCCGACACCACCCGCATATCGGCCCTTGTCGACCAGATCGCCGCACTGCACGCCGCGGGCGCCGAGATAATAATGGTTTCGTCGGGGGCCGTCGCCTCGGGGCGCGGCCTGCTGCGTAATCTGGGGCGCAAGCTGGACGAGGTATCGGCGCGGCAGATATATTCGGCCGTGGGACAGGTGCGGCTCATAGACCGCTATTACGACCTGTTCGGCGAGTACGGCATCGTCTGCGGACAGATCCTCACTACGAAGGAGAGCCTCTCCACACGCCGCGACTACCTCAACCAGCGCAACTGCATGGAGACGATGCTCTCGTGCCGCGTCATACCTATCGTCAACGAGAACGACGCCATCTCGGTCACCGAGCTGATGTTCACCGACAACGACGAGCTGTCGGGGCTCGTTGCGGCCATGATGGATGCCGACCTGCTCATCATCCTGAGCAATATCGACGGCATCTACGACGGCTCGCCCGCCGACCCCGCCTCACGCATCATACGCCGCGTGGAGCCTCACACCGATCTCACGCGATATATCGACACGAAGCGTTCGTCGGCGGGGCGCGGCGGCATGATAACCAAGAACCGCGTAGCGGCACGTACGGCAGCCGAGGGCATCGAGACCGTCATCGCAAACGGCCGCCGCGACGGCATCCTTACGGCCATAGTCACCTCCGCAGACGAGACGCCGTGTACGCGGTTCGTACCCTCGGCTACCCCATCCTCGACCATAAAGCGCTGGATCGCCAGCAGCGAGGGCTTCGCCAAGGGTGCCATCGTCATAAACGAGGGCGCTGCCGAGGCCGTAGCCCGCAACAAGGGCGTCAGCATACTTCCCGTAGGGGTTGTCGCCGTTGAGGGAGCCTTCGAGAAGGACGATATAGTGCGCATAGTCGCCGCCGACGGCAGACAGATAGGTCTCGGCCGCGCGGCATGCGACAGCGCCGCCGCCGAGCGCAACAAGGGACGCCGCGGACTCAAACCCGTAATACATTACGATTATCTCTACATAGAATGAACACTGCATCCGAAACGTCATACGAGGCCATATTCCGCGCCGCACGCCGTGCCGCCGCCTCATTGGCCGCGACCGACACCGACACTTTAGACCGCACGCTGCGCCGCTGCGCCGACGCCCTCAGAAGAGACTCCGAACGCCTTATGGAGGCCAATGCCGTGGACCTTGCCGCCATGTCTCCCGAGGAGCCTATGTACGACCGCCTGCGGCTCACGCCGCGCCGCATAGAGGATATCGCCGCCGGCATGGAACATGTCGCCGCACTTGGCTCTCCGCAGGGTGAGACGATGAGCAGCTGGAGCCGTCCTAACGGTATGACGATAAGCAAGGTACGAGTACCTTTCGGGGTCGTGGGCGTAATATGCGAGGCTCGCCCCAACGTCACGCTCGACGTCTTTGCCCTCTGCCTCAAGACGGCCAATGCCTCCATTGTCAAGGGCGGCGCCGACGCCGCCCGTACGAACGAGGCGGCCGCCGCAATAATACGCGACACGCTCCGCGCCGAGGGGCTCGACGAGGCATCCTTTACGCTGCTGCCTTCGACCCGCGAGGCGGCCGACGCACTGCTGCACGCCGAAGGCATGGTAGATGTAGTCATCCCGCGCGGCGGCCGCGGACTCATACGCTTCGTCCGCGAGAACGCCCGTGTGCCGGTCATCGAGACGGGTGCCGGCGTCGTCCACATATACTTCGACCGCGCAGGCGACGCGGCGAAGGGACGCGACATCATCCTCAACGCCAAGACTCGCCGCGTAAGCGTATGCAACGCTCTGGACTGTCTCATCGTACATCGTGACCGTCTGGCCGATTTGGCCGATCTGTGCGCACCGCTTGCGGCCGAGAATGTCGAGATTCTGGCCGACGACGAAGCCTATGCAGCACTTGAAGGATCATACCCCGCACGCCTGCTAAAACATGCCGCCGATGAGGCCTACGGCACCGAGTTTCTCGACTACCGCATGGCCCTGCGCACGGTAGGGTCGATCGATGAGGCCATGCAGCATATCGAACGATATACGTCACGCCACAGCGAGGCCATCATCACCGAAGACAAGGATGCCGCCCGCCGCTTCACGCGCGGCGTGGATGCCGCCTGCGTCTATGTCAACCTGCCCACGTCGTTCACCGACGGCGGCGAGTTCGGCTTCGGCGCCGAGATCGGAATATCGACACAGAAACTCCACGCACGCGGGCCCATGGGCCTTGCGGAGCTGACAACCTACAAATACATCATCGATGGCGACGGGCAGACCCGACCCAGATAACAGAGACGGAAGTGACCTTCCGCCCGATGCCGTCTCTTTAAGTCGAGGTCGTCAATCCTCCACGCCCCACTCCGTGTCGGGCTCGGGCCCCATATACAGATCAAGCGTGCCACCCGCCGCTATGTCGGCAAAATCGATATGCGACGCCGTCAAAGGCTGCCCGTTCAGTTCGGCCCGCTGTATGTATATGTTCTCGGGCGAATTGTCATGCGCCACGACCGTGAACGCACCTCCCGGATAGTACGTCGGATCGAGACTGAACTCCACACGGTCGAACACCGGACTCGTGATCTCCATGCGCGTATCGCCCGGGCAGGCAGGGTGTATTCCAGCCGCGGCAAGAACATACCACGCCGACATCTGACCCGCATCCTCATTGCCCACAATACCCTCGACACGGTCGGCATAGGCGTTGCGGCATATCGTCCGCGTCCACTTCTGCGTCATCCACGGCTCACCCAAGCGGTTGAATAGGAAAGGAACCAGATGCACCGGTTCGTTGGCATGGTTGTAGTATTGATTCCAGAGCATATTCTCGGGCATCTTCTCGAAGAACTCCTTCAGATCGGCAAGCACCGCCTCGCGGCCGCCCATAAGCTCGACCATACCCTCGACATCGTGCGGCACGAACCATCCCTGCTGATAGGGGTTGCACTCGACACATCCGTACCACTCGGTAGTGCGGGCATTTTCGGGCCACGGGGCCCAGCTGCCGTCGGCGCGGCGCGGACGGAACCACCCCTTCTCCTTGTCGAATATGTTGCGGTATGCCTGCCCCTTCATGGTAAACGCGCGTTCGTCATCGTCCTTGCCCAATGCCGACGCAAGACGCGAGACGCACCAGTCGGCATAGCCGTACTCCAACGTATATGAGATACACTGGTCGGAGGGCGTATATCCCAGATCGCCGTTACCGAAGCGTTGCGACGTGTTGACGGCATAACGGTATGCCTTATCGACATCATATCCGCGGATACCCTTTGCATAGGCATCCGCAAGCACCGACAGCGCCGGATTGCCGAACATGCACCCCGAATAGGCGTTCATGATCTCCCATCGTTCGAAATATTCGCGGCCGCTCTGGTCGGCAAGCGTCACAAGCGACGAGAGGAGGTCGTCCACGACACGCGGATTGATGATCGTCTGCAGCGGCATCTGGCTGCGGAATACATCCCAGCCGCTGAATATCGTGCGTTTGGTGAACTCCCCGCCGGCATCGTGCACCGCGCCGTCACCGCCAACATACCGGCCGTCGACATCGGTATAGAGACGCGGATCGATCATCGAATGGTAAAGAGCCGTATAGAATACGGCCTTATCCTCGTCGCTGCCACCCTCGACACGTGCCCGGCCCAAAGCATCGTTCCACGAACCGTATGCCTCACGCGCCACTCTGTCGAAATCCTTGTCGGCGATCTCGGCCTCGAAGTTGCGGCGCGCACCATCCATATCGACAAACGATATGCCGACCTTGAGCGTCACCTGTTCGTCAGCCTCGGTATCGAACTCGGCATAGAATCCCAGATGCTTGCCCTCCATGCGGCGGCACCCCTCGATAACGGGAGCCGCGGCAACACGCTCCAGATAGCGGTCACTCACGACCTCGTCGCGCTTGCGAACCCAATCGTCCGGAATATCAGCACTCCAGACACCGTAGCGATCCATCGCACGGCTCAGCTCCGCATGGAAATATACCGTATAGTCGACCTTGCCGTCGCCGTTGCCCCAGCCGCCCGTCTGCGGCGTGCAGTGCATCCATCCCTCGATGGTACGGTCGTCCACGGCCTCCACATACTCACGCTCGGCCGTACCGCCAACACGCCGCGCAAGATCGATCTGTATGCGCGCCGCGTCGCTCTCTGGAAATGTGAAACGCAAGATGCCGCAACGGGGCGTTGCAGAACTCTCGGCCTCGATGTCATAGTCCGTCAGATGCACGCCGTAATATCCCGCACGCGCACGCTCCGACGCCTTGTCGTAATGTGAACGGTAACCATCCAAGGAACCGTCCTCACGCCCCGCGATCTTGTGCAGAGGGCCCGTCGTCGGCATTACAAGCAGGTTGCCCAGATCGCCGTACCACCCCACGCCGCTCATCTGCGTAAAGGCAAAGCCCTCGATCGTAGTGTGCTCATAGCTGTAACCCGAGCCGTTGTCACCGCCCGTAATGGTATTGGGGCTCACCTGCACCATGCCGAAAGGTGTAGCCGCGCCCGGGAAGGTCTTGCCCAGACCGTGATATACCCCCGCCGCACTGGTGCTCGTACTCGCACCGATGAACGGGTTTACGTATTGCGCCACATCCGTCTCCATCGCAGGGCCGGCAGATCCGCACGCCACGAAGGCCGCAGCCGACAGCCCGGCCGCAAGAGACCGCAGGGTGTTGTATAAACAGTTGTTCATGTTATGTTTGATATTTCGATTCAGATATTGCATGCGCTCCGACGGCAGGCAACCGTCGTCCGCATATCATGCAAATATACGCAATATAACGCAAATACGGCAACCGCAGGCCGCATTTAGGCCGCGGCGCGTCCATTTGCCGAGGACACGGCTCCGCGCCAAAACTTTATTCATCGTGATTATAGTTTTTTATCGATTTCTTCTTATCTTTGTTAAACCGTTTGTGCAAACACGATACGACCTGCAATGATTAAGGAATTGATAGCCGTAGCCGCAGGCGGAGCTTTAGGCTCCGCGGCGCGATATTTGATCTCATATTCATGGCTTGCGGGTCTTACCGTCGGCGGCTTGCCCGCAGGCACCTTCACGGTTAACGTCGTCGGGTCGATGCTTATCGGTTTTCTGGCCGAGGCCCTCAACTCGTCGATGGCCGTATGGTTGCTCTGCGTAGGTTTCTGCGGCGGCTTCACCACATTCTCCACCTTCTCGGCCGACTTCATACGGCTCGTCAGGACGGGGAATCATACAGCGGCCCTGCTCTATGTCATCGTCACGGTGGCAATATGCGCACTGGGCACACTCGCAGGAGCAAAGATAGCCACCACCCTCGGCCGATAAAAATGCGGCAGACACTGCACCTACGATGGCGAAGACCGTATTGAAGCGGCTGAAGGAACCAGAAGAAACTGGCGGATACGAAAAAAAACGGAAATAACCAAAAAAAACGAAAATAGAGATGATTGTACTTGTACTCAATTGCGGAAGCTCGTCGATCAAGTATCAGCTGATCGACATCGACAGCAACAGCAGCAAGCTGATGGCCAAAGGTCTGGTCGAGCGCATAGGTCTGCCCGAAGGCGACCTTACACACAAGCCCACGGGCAAGGATAAGTATGAGCTGCACATGCCCATACCCGACCACACCACGGGCATAAGCCTCGTGCTGAAGGCCCTGACGGACCCGCAGCACGGCGTAATCGACAACCTGTCGCAGATCCGCGCCGTAGGCCACCGCGTGGCACACGGAGGCGAGTACTTCAAGGGCAGCTGCATCGTCGACGAGCAGGCCAAGGAGCACATACGCTCGCTCTTCGACATCGCGCCGCTGCACAACCCCGCCAATCTGGAGGGCGTGCTCTCGATCGAGAAGGTTCTGCCGGGAGTGCCTCAGGTGACCGTATTCGACACCTCGTTCCACCAGACCATACCCGCCACCAACTACCTCTATGCCCTTCCGATGGAGTACTACGAGAAGTACCGCGTACGCAAGTACGGCTTCCACGGCACAAGCCACAAGTATGTGGCCAAGATAGGCGCACAGCTGGCCGGCCTCGACTTCAACAACTCGAAGATCATCACATGCCACATAGGCAACGGCGGCTCGGTGACGGCAATCCTCAACGGCAAGTCATACGACACGTCGATGGGCTTCTCGCCTCTGGACGGTCTGGTGATGGGTACGCGCTGCGGCAATGTCGACGCCAGTGCCATCACATTCATCGGCGAGAAGGAGGGTATGAGTTTCTCGGAGATCAACGCCATGATGAACAAGCGTTCGGGCGTGCTGGGCCTGACAGGCATATCGAGCGACATGCGCGATATCGACGCCGCATACGAGGCCGGCAACCGCAATGCCATCATCGCCCGCGACATGTACTACACGCGTGTCAAGAAGTTCGTAGGCGCGTATGCCGCCGAGATGGGCGGTGTCGACCTGCTGATCTTCACGGGCGGCGTGGGCGAGAACTCGTTCGAGCTGCGCAGCTGGGTATGTTCCGGCATGGAGTTCATGGGCATACGCATCGACGAGGCTGTCAACCGCGCCTCGCGCGGCGTCGACGCCATACTCTCGACACCCGAATCGCGCGTGAAGGTGGCCACGATAGCCACAAACGAGGAGCTGGTGATCGCCACCGACACCTACGAGCTTACAAAGGATCTCAAATAACAACCACACGAAACCCAAAAACACAAACGTCATGATAAAGCATCTTGAAGAACTGGTAACGGCCGCAGCGGCACGGGGACGCAAGCGTCTCGCCGTAGCATACGGTCAGGATACGCACACGATCGAGGCTGTCTACAACGCATGGAAGGACGGTCTGGTCGAGGCGACGCTCTTTGGCGACAAGGCCACGATCGAGCAGGCCTGCCGCGAGTTGCAGATCGACATCAACATCTTCCGCATCATCGACGAGCCGAGCGATGTGGCATGTGTCAACCTCGCCGTACAGGCTGTGGTCAACGGCCGTGCCGACGTGTTGATGAAGGGTCTGGTTTCGACCGACAAGTACATGCGCGGCATTCTCAACAAGGATGCGGGCCTCTTCCCGCCCAAGGGTGTGCTGAGCCATGTGGCCGTGATCGAGATGCCGGGCCGCGAGCGCCTGCTCTCGGTATCGGACGTAGCCGTGATTCCGCTGCCCGACTTCAAGCAGAAGACCATCCTCATAGGCTATCTGGCCAAAACGGCCAAACTGCTGGGCATCGACTGCCCGAAGATCGCCTGCATAGCTCCCTCGGAGCAGGTGCTGCCGTCGGTACCTTCATCTACCGAAGGAGCCATTCTGGCCAAGATGGGCGACCGCGGACAGTTGGGAAATGTCATCGTCGACGGCCCCCTGTCGCTTGACGTAGCCCTTTACAAGGAGGTTGCCGAACACAAGAAGGTGAAGGGTTCGAGCGTCGCTGGCGACCCCGACTGCCTGCTCTTCCCCAACATCGAGTCGGCGAACGTCTTCTTCAAGGCTGCGTCGCACTTCGCCGGAGCTGAACTGGCCGCTATGGTCATGGGAACGAAGGTACCGTGCGTACTCACCTCACGCGGTGACACGGCCCTCACAAAGAAGTATTCGATAGCGCTCGCCTGTCTGGCCGCACGTTAACCGACCGACACAGCGACGACGTATGGCGATAAACTTCACGCGAGTAACGAAGGACCCGATGCAGGACAAGGATGCCCTGATCTTCAGCACCGAACTCCTGCACACGTTCACCATATTGGCGATAAATACGGGTTCGACCTCCACCAAGATGGCCGTCTACCGCAATCGCACGCCCGTGGTGGAGCTTTGCGTCACACACCGTACCGACGAGATCGAGCGGTTCGAAACACTCACCGACCAAGTCGAGTGGCGAAAGGGCATCATCCTCTCGACACTTGCCGACAACGACATCGACCCGACATCCTTCTCGGCCGTAATCGGCCGGGGAGGATTGTTGCGTCCAATAGAGAGCGGCGTATACGAAGTCAACGAACTGATGATCGACGAGCTGCGCCACTGCACGCCGCAGCACGCCTCGAATCTGAGCGCCATAATCGCAGACGAGATCGCACAGCAGTGCGGCGTAAAGGCCTACATTGCCGACCCTGTCGTCGTGGATGAGCGCATCGATGTGGCCAAGATGTGCGGCGTGGCACAGATCCGCCGACGTTCGGTCTTTCATGCGCTCAACCAGAAAGCCACGGCACGCATCTACGCCGAGCGCGTGGGTCGCCCCTACGAGGAGCTGAACCTCGTCGTGGCACACATGGGTGGCGGCATCTCGGTGGCGGCGCACCGCAAGGGGCGCGTCATCGACGTGAACAACGCCCTCGACGGTGAGGGTCCCGTCGCACCGGAGCGTGCGGGGACTGTACCTGCGGGCGATTTGGTCGACCTCTGCTACTCGGGACGATACACGCACGAACAGGCACGGCATCTCATCGTCGGACATGCGGGTCTGGTATCGCTCACGGGTACCAACTCCGTACGCGAGCTGGACAACCGCGCCGCAACCGGCGACAGCGAGGCGGCAAAGGCTCTCGAACTTATGAGTTTCACCATCGTCAAGAGCATCGGGCAGATGGCCGCGGTGCTGCGGGGCGAGGTCGACGCCGTGATACTCACTGGCGGCATAGCATATTGCAGCCGCGTTACGGACTACATAACGCGCTACTGTCGTTTCATCGCCCCGATAGAGATCTTCCCGGGGGAGAACGAACTGCAGGCGCTGGCACACAATGCGCTGCGGGTGCTGCAAAACCAGACCGTAGCAAAAATATACGAATGACAATGAAAAAGATACTCATACTCAACGGCCCGAACCTCAACCTTCAGGGTACGCGCGACGTAGGCACCTACGGTACCACAACCTTCGACGACTACATGTCGCAGCTGCGACACCGTTACGAAGGCCGCGTCGAGTTCGACTACTACCAGTCGAACATCGAGGGCGAACTCATCAATGCCATCCACCACAGTGTAGGCCGTTATGACGGCATCGTCCTGAATGCGGGCGGATACACCCACACCTCGGTCGCGCTGCGCGACGCCATCTCGGCCGTCACCACACCCGTTGTGGAGGTACACATATCGTCGATACTCGCACGCGAGGAGTTCCGCCACATCTCGATGATAGCACCCGTAGCCAAGGGTTCGATCATGGGATTCGGTCTGGACTCGTACCGTCTGGGCGTTGAGGCCCTTCTGGGCTGACAACAGGCCGCGCGATGGATGCCAACCGACAACTGAGCGAGCGCGTCACCTCGGGCGTAGCATGGAGCCTCTCGGAGAAGATAGGCTCCATGTTGTTGCAGATGGTGGTGAGCATCGTCGTGGCCAACCAGCTCGCACCCATGGACTTCGCCGTGATGGCCGTACTGACGGTATTCACGGCGCTGGCACAGGTTGTCGTCGACAGCGGATTCTCGCAGACACTCATACGCAAGGCCGCCCCCTCCGACGGCGAATACAAAGCCGTCTTCCGCTTCAACATCCTCACCTCGCTGGCCCTATATGCTCTGCTCACGGCCGCAGCGCCCGCCATGGCACGCTATTACGGCTGGCCGGAGATCGCAGCCGTAGCACCCGTACTCTACCTGCTGCTGCCGCTAAACGCCTTATGCGTCATACAGAATACGATCATGGTACGCGAGTTCCGCTTTGCGCAGCTCTCGACCATAACCTTCCTCTCGTCGCTCATAAGCGGTATCGCAGCCATCGTCATGGCTCTGGCCGGCTGCGGCGTCTGGAGCCTCGCGGCACAGCGCGTGGTGATGATGGCCGCCAAGGCGGCAATGCTGTGGTGGCGCAGTCCGTGGCGTCCGCAAGGTGTGCGTGCCGCATCTCTGCGCGAGATGGCTCCATACAGTCTGCGCCTCATGTCGACCGATCTGGTCACATCGCTCTACAACAATGTGGCGCAGCTCTTCATCGGCAAGATATATTCGGGCGACGCCCTCGGATACTATAATCAGGCCCAGAAACTCAAGGATATGCCCGTAACCTCGACCATGCAGTCGATACAGAGCGTCACTTTCCCCGCCATGTCGAAGATCGCTGGCGACGAGGGCAAGTTCGCCGAGGGTTACCGACGTGTAGCGATGGTGACGGCATTTGTCATATTTCCCGTCATGGCGGGGCTAATCGCAACCGCAGAGGACATCTACACACTTCTGCTCAAGCCCGCATGGCATCCGGCCGTACCTTATTTCCGCATACTATGCGTGGCAGGGTTCTTCTATCCCGTTGCGGCCGTCGCATACAACGTAATGAAGGTAGGCAGCGACGGAGCCATAATCCTGCGGCTGGAGATCCTCAAGAAGATCATCATGACCATCATACTCGCCGTTACGATCCCCATAAGCGTACGCGCCGTAGCATGGGGCATGGCCCTATCCTCGGCGTGCGACCTTGCGGCGAACGCTCTGGCGGCGCGCAGATATACGTCGCTCACGCTCCTGCGGCTTGTGCGTGCGCTGCTGCCCGCAGCAGCCCTCACAGCCGTAATGTACGGTACGGTGATGCTCCTCGGTGAATGGACCGAAGGGTGGCACGTAGCTTTGCGCCTTGCGGCGAAGATCGTGGCAGGCATAGCCGTATATGCAGCTGTCGCGGCTGCGACACGCATGGAGGCCATGCGCGAGGTGATGAAGATCGCGCGAGACCTTCTACACCGCAAGTGACAAAAAAGGAGGAAACTTTCAGTTTCCCCCTGATTCTTCCTTACAAAGCCCCACACTAAAAGTGTACAAACCCGTGCCAGTCGGGATTTATCTCCACACCGCCTTCCCGCCATACGATACGCGGTTCCGATGCGGTGATACGCCCGATGCGGTAAAGTTCGTGTCCGAAGCGCTCGCCAAAGGCCTGCCGCAACTGCCCGCCCGATGCCGCGTCGGCCGTCAGCAGCAGTTTATAGTCCTCGCCGCCACACACGGCGGCACGCACATCGCCACGGACGGCAGGAATCGCCTCGACGTCTATCTCGGCGCCGCAAGACGATGCACGCAATATATGGCACAGATCCGACGCCAGACCGTCCGAGAGATCCATCATGGCATGCACCTCGCTGCGGCCGCCAAGCCACTCTCCCTCTGCCGTCTGGGCCGTAGGATTACGGTGGAGGTCTGCCAACGGTGTATCAGGACGTCCCGCAAGTATATCTTCAAGGCCCAGAGCCGAGCCGCCCAACTCACCCGCAACGAATATCTCGTCACCGATGCGAGCCGCCGAACGGCGTTTGACATGCGAGGCGGCGCCGCGGCCGATGGCTACGACATTTATCGCAATGTCGCGCTTTGACGATGTCGTATCGCCACCCACAAGCGCCACACCTTCACTGTGAGACAGATCCGAGTAACCCTCGATAAACTCCCTCGCCCACCGCTCCTCCGTACCGTGCGGCAGAGCCACAGACAAGAGCGTCGCCACGGGGCGCAAACCCATCGCCGCGACATCGCTCAGGTTTACGGCAAGGGCCTTGCGCCCCAACTCGCGTGGCGTCACGGCATCACGAAGGAAATGCACGCCCTCGACCAGCATGTCGGTCGTAAGGACGACGACATCCCCGTCACCCACCGGCATCACCGTACAGTCGTCGCCTATGGCCTCCCAGCCGTGACGGTCGACATCGGAGAAGAGCCGCGCCGCAAAATCTATGAGTCCGAACTCCGTCATGCCTCCTCAAGATCAATCCTCCGCCATAAGACGTCGCTCGGCCTCGTCGGCCGCCGCGGGGTCGAACTTGTTGCGCACGAACTTGCGTTCGATGGCATCCAGACAGAGGTTGCCTATACTGCCCTCGTGCGTATGGTGCAACTCGCGTCCGTCGTGTTCGTATGTACCCGCCTGCACGCGCATGCCCACCTCTCGATAGGCGTCGCGGAAGGGAACGCCGCGCGCCACGGCATCGTTCACATCCTCTACCGTAAATAGATACTTGTACTTCCCGTCGCTCAGTATGTCGCGGTTTATCTGCATCTGCTCGATACCCATACGCGCCATCTTCAGGCAGTCGGCTATCTCCCCGAAGGCGGGAACGTATATCTCCTTTGTGAGCTGCATGTCGCGGAAATATCCCGACGGCAGGTTTGTCGATATGAGCGTAACCTCCAACGGCTGGGCCTGCATGCGGTTGCAGCGGGCACGGATCAGTTCGAAGATATCGGGATTCTTCTTGTGTGGCATGATGCTCGACCCCGTAGTGAAGGCATCGGGCAGACGCACGAACCCGAAATTGGCACACGAATAGAGGCACACGTCCTGCGCAAGGCGTCCGACCGTGGCCGCCACGGCCGCAATGGCCGTAAGCACCGTGCGCTCGGTCTTGCCGCGCTGCATCTGCGCGTAGATCGAGTTATACGCAAGATCGTCGAAACCCAGAAGACGCGTCGTCATCTTGCGGTCGAGCGGCACGGACGACCCGTAGCCGGCACCCGATCCCAGCGGATTGGTATTCACCAGCGCATACGCAGCCTTGAGCTGCAGCAGATCATCCGCCAGAGACTCGGCATAGGCACTCAGCCACAACCCGAACGACGAAGGCATGGCTATCTGCATGTGCGTATATCCGGGCATGAGCACATCCTTATACTCCTCGGCCTTGGCTATCAACGTCGTAAAGAGCGACTCGACCTCACGCTGCAACGCCGCCAGCGCCGCACGCGAGAAGAGCTTTATGTCGACCATCACCTGATCGTTGCGCGAGCGGCCCGTATGTATTCTCTTTCCGGCATCGCCGCACATCTCCGTCAGCAGGAACTCCACCTGCGAGTGGACATCCTCCACACCCTCCTCGATGCGGAACTCACCGCAGCGTACCTTGTCGTATATCTGCCGCAGGGCCTTCGCCAACGCCTTACGGTCAGCATCCGATATGAGGCCTATCGAGTTGAGCATCTTCATGTGGGCCATATTGCCCAGAACATCGGCCTCGGCCAGATATATGTCCAACTCGCGGTCACGCCCCACGGTGAACCGCTCGACAAAAGAGTCGATATCGTATCCCTTATCCCAAAGTTTCATAATCCGTATAATCGTTTTATCTCTATTTCTGAAAATGCGGCGACGCCGCAGGAGCGGCTCGCGGCGTTAAAATTAATCAAATTATTCCGACAGTACAAGTCCGTCCAGCATCGACGTATAGATTCCTGTCGCCTCCCGGATCTCATCCAGACATATATACTCGTCGGCCGTATGCGAGCGGGCGCTGTCGCCCGGCCCCACCTTCACCGTGCGGAACGGCATCACAGCCTGATTGGACATCGTAGGCGACCCGAAAGGTTTGCGTCCCGATGCCACAAGCCGCCGCACGGCCGGATGTGACACATCAATAGACGAAGAACAGAGATGCGTCGACCGCGGCACCACGTCGCACCCGACGCTGCTGCGTATCTCGGCGAGGAGCTCCCCGTTGGTATAAAGCTCATTCACACGTACGTCGACCATAAACCGGCACTCGGCCGGAACGACGTTGTGCTGCGTTCCCGCCTGCACCCCCGTAACGGTCATCTTCACAGGCCCCAACAGCGGCGACACACGCTCGAAACGGTGCGTGCGGAACCACTCCATATCCGGCAGAGCCTTATATATGGCATTCACGCCCTCGTTGCGCGCGGCATGTCCCGCGCGGCCGTGCGCCGTGCAGTCCAAAACCATAAGGCCCTTCTCCGCCACGGCGGGATTCATCCCCGTAGGCTCGCCTACAACGCCGAAGTCGATATGTCCCAATTCACCCAGCACGGCACGAACGCCGCCCGCGCCCGTCACCTCCTCCTCCGCCGAGGCGAGGTATATAAGGTTATACGGTTGCGGCCGCTGTGCCAAAAAATCGAATGCTGCCAGCAGCGACACGACACTTCCGCCCGTATCGTTGCTTCCCAGACCGTAAAGACGCCCATCTTCGATACACGCATCATACGGATCTCGGCTCCATGCCGCCGATGGACGCACCGTGTCGATATGTGCATCGAGCAATATCGTCGGCTTGGAGTCATCACGCGCGGACGCCTCCGCCCACACGTTATTACCCTTGCGGTGCGGCGTGTACCCCATACTCCTCAACTCCGCCTCCATGATGTCGGCGGCCGCACCCTCCTCACGGCTTGGCGAGGGGGTTGCTATAAGGCGTCGAAGCAACGCCACGGCAGAGTCGAAATCCATGCGCGACATATCTCCGAAAGTTTATTTTGTCACAACAGTACCGCCCGAAAGATCGTGCGGCGAGGTTATACGCACCGAACGTACACCCGCCCCGATGGTCTTGTAGGCATTGTCGATCTTGGGAATCATGCCCGAATGTATCTTCTGCTCGGCACGCAGCGCGGCATAGCTCTCGGGCGTGATGCGGGCGATAAGCGAACTGTCATCGTCGACATCGAGCAACACGCCCGCCTTGTCGAGCGTGAAGACCAGCTCGACGTCATATTTCGCAGCCAGCGCCGTCGCTACGGCCGAAGCCACGCTGTCGGCATTCGTATTGAGCAGTTCGCCGGCCGTCGAGCAGGTTATGGGCGATATTACGGGCGTCACACCCGCATCGAGCAGCATGGCCAGCACATCGGCCCGCACACGATCCACGTCGCCTACATATCCCCAGTCGATCTCGCCGACAGGGCGGCGGTGCGACACCACGACACCCATATCACAACCCGAAAGGCCGCAGGCATCGACGCCGCGCGCCTGCAACGCCGCCACGACACGTTTATTTGCCAGACCGGCATACGCCATAACCGCTATGTCGAGCGTCGCGGCGTCGGTTATGCGGCGGCCCTCGTGCATCTTCACCTCGACGCCCAGCTTCCCGGCCAGATGCGAGCCCATGACGCCGCCGCCGTGTACCAATACGAACGCTTCGCCGAGCGACGACAGTTCGTCACACAGCGAAGCGAGCACCTCTTCATTTTCGATCAGCTTGCCGCCGATCTTTATGACCTTTATACTCTTCATCCGAATATCTCCAGTTTAAGAATCAGCCTGCGCCACCCATCGGCAGCCGCGGCCTCACATACCCATCTCGGCAGCCGTAGCGCGGAACGCCTTGGCGAAACGCTCGACCTCGCGGTCGCCGATCATCAACGGCGGCAGCAGACGCAGCGTATTCTTGCCGCTGTATCCCGTCATTATGTGGTGGTGCGACATGAGCACCTTGCGGAACTCGGCCTGCGGCACCGCCAGATCGACACCGATCATAAGGCCGCGGCCGCGGATATCCGACACGCCGCTCACATCCTTTATCGCCGCGACGATCTTCTCACCCATTACGCGGGCGTTTTCCACAAGATTCTCGCTCTTCATGACGTCGGCCACGGCGATGGCTGCGGCGCACGCCAGATGGCTGCCGCCGAATGTGGTGCCGAGCATGCCCGTACGGGCCGGAATCACGGGAGAGATCATTATAGCACCCACGGGGAAGCCATTGCCTATGCCCTTGGCCATGGATATGATGTCGGGACGCACGCCGGCCCACTGGTGCGAGAAGAACCGGCCGCTGCGGCCGTAACCCGACTGAACCTCGTCGAGGATCATCATCGTACCCGTGGCGTCGCACTCCTCGCGCACGGCACGCAGGAAGTCGTCCGATGCCACACGTATGCCGCTCACACCCTGTATACCCTCAATGATGACGGCAGCATAGGCGCCGCTGCGAAGCTCCGTACGCATCGCCTCGATATCGTTCAGAGGCGTGAAGGTCACCTTATCGGTACGGTTCACGGGAGCCTGTATTGCGGGGTTGTCCGTAACAGCCACGGCCAGACTCGTACGTCCGTGGAAAGCTCCGTGCATGGCCAGCACACGCTCGCGGCCCGTCGTGAACGAAGCGAGCTTCAAGGCGTTCTCGTTGGCCTCGGCGCCGCTGTTGCAGAGGAAGAGCGTATAGTCGTCATATCCCGACAGCTCGCCCAGCTTGTGCGCCAGCTCCTCCTGCAAGGTGTTGATGACGGCATTCGAGTAGAACCCGATCTTCGAGAGCTGCGACGAGATCATCTCCACATAGTGCGGATGGGTGTGACCTATCGAGATGACGGCATGGCCGCCGTAGAAATCGAGATACTCGACACCGTCGCGATCCCACAGATATGCCCCATGGGCCTTTACCGGCTCCATGTCGAGCAGTGAATATACTTTGAACAGTTCCATAATCTTTCGCTTTTTTTAGAAGAAATTGGCCTTCAGGTGCAGCCCCTCACACTCGTCCAGACCGAACATGAGATTCATGTTCTGCACGGCCTGTCCCGACGCACCCTTCAGCAGGTTGTCTATGACGGAAGTTATAAGCAGTTTTCTGCCCGTCATCTGCAGCGACAGGAAACAGTAGTTCGTATTGACCACCTGCTTCATGTAGACGGGCTTGTCGCTTACGCAGACAAAGGGATGCGGCGCGTAATAGCTCTTGTAGATCTCCGCCACCTGCTCCGGCGAGGCATCCAGACGCACCACCACATCGCTCAGGATACCGCGCGTATGGCATCCGCGAACGGGGACGAAGGCTATGTCGGTCGCAGGCGAGCCTCCGGCTGCCGCCACCGTCTCGCCTATCTCGCCCAGATGCTGGTGCGTGAAGACCTTGTAGTTCGACAGGTTCGAACTGCGATTGCTGAAGTGGGTGTCGGGCGTGGGTTTCTGTCCCGCACCCGTCGAGCCCGTAATGCCCACAACGGTCACCTCCTCGGGCAGCATCCCCGCCGCCGCAAGCGGCAGCAGCGCCAGATTGATCGACGTTGCGAAACACCCCGGGTTGGCCACGCAGCGGCTCGTGCGGATACGGTCGCGGTTGAGTTCGGGCGCCCCGTATACAAATTCGCCGGCATCGGCCTTCAAACGGAAGTCGTTGCTCAGGTCTATGATTTTGACACCCGACGGAACAGGATTCTCGCTCAGGAACTTGGCCGAATTGCCATGTCCCATGCAGATGAACAGCACGTCGATGTCATTGAAGTCTATATCCGCAAAGCGCAGCGGCGAATATATCAGATCGCTGTGTACCGACCCGATCGGCTCGCCCTTGTGCGACTCGCTCTGTATGTATTTAAGTTCGGCGTGCGGATGATTCACCAACAGACGGATCAATTCGCCCGCCGTATATCCCGCACCGCCTGCTATGCCTACTCTTATCATCGCTGAAAATTCTTTTGGGTTGCTTGTCCCGTGCCTTTATTCCGTTATTCCGTATTGCCTATCCCTCCCCACTTACACCCCTCTCTCCATATTGCGGCCCGGGAGGCGGAACAACAGGCACGACGCCTTACATGTCACATGCGAAGGACGTCGTGCCGAAAATCAATGCGCAATCTGCGCGTTCACACTACTCCTCGTCGTTTACGGCGTGGTATATCTTCAACGGCATCGACAGTATCTTCGTGAAGCCCTTCACGTCATCGGCCGTCCATGCGTTGTTGATCTCGCCGTACTCGGCAAACTTGGCATTCATCAGATCGTGCTTCGACTCGATGCCCACAAGCGAGAAGGTATAGGGACGCAGCGTCAAGAATACCTTACCCGTAACGTAGCGCTGGCTGTTGTCGAGGAACTTCTCGATGTCGCGCATGACGGGCTCCGAATACATAGCCTCGTGCATGAACATTCCGTACCACGTACCGAGCTGATCCTTCCAGTACTGCTGCCACTTGGTCAGCGTGTGTTTCTCGAGCAACTCGTGCGACTTGATGATAAGCATCGGCGCCGCAGCCTCAAAGCCTACACGGCCCTTGATGCCGACCAGCGTATCTCCCACATGCGTATCGCGGCCTATGGCCCATGCCGAACCTATGGCCTCGATCTTGTTGATGGCCTTGACGCCCTTCATCGGCTCGCCGTTCACGGCAACCACCTCGCCGCACTCGAACTCTATCTCGAGCGACTCGGTCCCCTGCTTCTGCAGCTGCGAGGGATAGGCCTCGTCGGGGAGGTTCGTAGCCGAGCAAAGGGTCTCCTTGCCTCCGACCGAGGTGCCCCATACGCCCTTGTTGATCGAGTACTGCATCTTCGTGAAGTCGGCCTCGAAGCCGTTCTCCTTGAGATACGATATCTCGTACTCGCGCGTGAGCTTCATGTCGCGCGTCGGGGTTATGATCTCCATCTGCGGAGCAAATACCTCGAACGTCAGATCGAAACGCACCTGATCGTTACCGGCGCCCGTCGAGCCGTGTGCCACGGCATCGGCGCCGATACTCTTGGCGTAGTTGACAATGGCCAGCGCCTGAAACGTACGCTCCGAGCTTACCGATATGGGGTAGGTCTTGTTACGCAGCACATTGCCGAAGACCATATATTTTATGCACTTCGAATAGTACTCCTCCGTCACGTCGATATTGACGTGCTTCTTTGCGCCCAGCGCATAGGCCCGCTTCTCGACTGCGGCCAGCTCCTCGGCCGAGAAACCGCCCGTGTTGGCCAGAGCCGTGTAGACCTCATATCCCAGCTCATTGGTCAGATACTTCACGCAGAACGACGTATCCAGACCGCCGCTGTATGCCAATACAACCTTTTTCATATCCTGTATTACTTTATATTCCTAATATTATTCGTCTGTCGGCCCAATATTATCCGCCTGTCCGACCCAGCCTACTTGCTCTTCTTGAATATGCGGCCCAGCCACGATGTCTTGTGCGCCTCGGCCTGCGTCTTCGCAGCCTCGACCTTTGCCGTCTCCTCGGCCTTGGCCTGCTCGGCCTTGCGCGCCTCCTCCTCGGCGGCCTTGCGCTTGGCGACCTTCGCCGGATCGTAGATCATACCCGTGCAGAGGCACTTAGTCATGTTCGTACGCTGCAGCACGTCGTAATTGACGCACGAGCGGCATCCGGCCCAGAACTCCTCGTCGTCGGTCAGTTTGGCGAAGGTGACGGGCTCATAACCCAGCTCCGTATTTATACGCATCACCGCCTCGCCCGTCGTCAGACCGAAGATCTTGGCATTGGGGAAACGCTTGCGCGAGAGTTCGAACGCCGCCTTCTTGATACGCTTGGCCACGCCCATATTTCGATACTGGGGTCGCACGATAAGGCCCGAATTGGCCACAAACTCGTCGTGTCCCCACGACTCTATGTAGCAGAATCCGACGAACTCCTCGCGGTTGACGGCTATGATGGCCTTACCAGAGTTGATCTTGTCGGCGATATATTCGTCCGTGCGGCGGGCGATACCGGTTCCACGGCTCTTCGCAGCCTCGTCGATAGCATCGTTTATCTGCGTCACGTAACGCAAATGCTCTTTCGAGGCGACCATTACATCGATTTTCATTGCAATAAATTTTATTACACTTGTGTATTATAAGTTTCGTGGATGCAAAGATTGCATATTAATACGCAAAAAGCAAATATTTATTCCTTAATATTTACCCGTCGGAGAAAATATCCGCATAATCGCATAACAACGGGATAAAAATGCATAATCAGACAATCCACGCGGCGCTTTCGGACAAAACCGCAATGCAAAACGGGAATGAACCGGCAGCCGACGCTGCATATTCATTCCCGTCGCACGGGTTTTTATTCGTCGTATAATACTATACTTCGTACTCCTCACCAGCCGGCCATGCCGCCGACGGCGAGGAAGACAACCGCCGTCAATACGATCCCCAGCTTCGGATAGCGAGACCTTTCTCGCCGACCAGACATACGGCCATGATGAACGACGAGGCCAAACGGGCATTCGTCAGCAGCGGTATGTTGAAGTCGATGGCCGCGCGGCGGATCTTGTAACCGTTGTCGAGCTCGCGGCGCGTCTGGTTCTTCGGTATGTTGATTACCAGATCTATGCGCTTCTGCTTGATGTAGTCGATGACCGTTGGGGCACCCTTCTCGTCGGGCCATCCCAGAACCTCGATATCCTTCACGCCATGCTGCGCAAGGAACTCGGCGCTGCCGGCCGTGGCGTAGACCTTGAATCCGTACTTGAGAAGCATCTGCGTCGCCGACAGAAGCTCGACCTTCGAGCGCGCCGGGCCCGACGAGATAAGCACATTGTGCTTCGGTATGGACTGACCCACCGACAGAAGGCTCTTCAACAGAGCCTCGTAATAGCTGTCGCCGATGCAGGCAACCTCGCCCGTCGATGTCATGTCGACACTCAGCACGGGATCGGCATTATGCAGTCGCGCAAACGAGAACTGCGACGACTTTACACCCACGTAGTCTATGTCGAACATCGACTTGGGGTGCGACTCGACGGCGCGGCCCAGCATCACGCGCGTAGCCATCGTGATGAAGTTGAACTTCATGATCTTCGACACGAAGGGGAAGCTGCGCGAAGCGCGCAGGTTGCACTCGATGACCTTCACGTGGTTGTCCTTGGCGAGGAACTGTATGTTGAATGGTCCCGAAATGTTCAGTTCGCGGGCAATCTTCTCGGCTATGTGGCGGATCTGGCGGATAGTCTCCAGATAGAGCCTCTGCGCGGGGAATACTATCGTCGCATCGCCCGAGTGCACACCGGCAAACTCCACATGCTCGCTTATGGCCGAGACCTTTATCACGCCCCGCTGAGCCACGGCATCCATCTCTATCTCCTTGGCATGGTCGATGAACTCGCTCACCACGACTGGGTGGTCGGAGCTTACCTCGGCCGCCTGCCCCAGATAACGGTCCAACTCGTCGCGCTCGTAGACAACGTGCATGGCGGCGCCCGAGAGCACATACGACGGACGTATCAGCACGGGCAGCCCCACCTCGTCCACGAAGTCGTAGATCGACTGCATTGTCGTAAGCTCACGCCACCGCGGCTGGTCGATACCCAAAGCGTCACACATCGACGAGAACTTACCGCGATCCTCCGCTCTGTCGATCGACTCGGCCGAGGTGCCGAGGATATTCACACCCTGACGGTGCAGCGGCATGGCCAGATTGTTCGGGATCTGCCCGCCCGTCGAGACCACAACGCCGTAAGGCGACTCGAACTCGATTATATCCATCACGCGCTCGAATGTCAGCTCGTCGAAATAGAGCCGGTCGCAGACGTCGTAATCGGTCGACACGGTCTCGGGGTTGTAGTTTATCATCACCGAGCGCAGGCCCACATGCGAAAGGGTCTTGAGCGTATTGACACCGCACCAGTCGAACTCCACGCTGCTGCCTATGCGGTAGGCGCCCGAACCCAGCACGATGACCGAACGGTGGTCGTGCTCGTAGACGATGTCGTTCTTTGTTCCGTTGTATGTAAGATAGAGGTAGTTCGTCTGTGCCGGATACTCTCCCGCCAGCGTATCTATCTGCTTGACGCACGGACGTATGCCCGCCTCCAGACGGCGGCGGCGTATGTGCATCATGCGGTCGAACATCGGCAGCGTCGAGCGCGTCATCGTCAGCTCGGCGATCTGGAAATCCGAGAAGCCCATCCTCTTGGCCTCGTGCAGCACGTCCGCCGGCAGCAGCTGCGAACCGTCACCGTCATATCCGCGCAATACGTTTTTATATTGATATATGCGGTATAGACGCTGCAGGAACCAGCGGTCGATCTTCGTACGCTCATATATGTGGTCGATCGTATAACCCTGCTCGAACGCCTCGGCTATGGCATATACACGCTTGTCGGTCGGGTGCTCCAGCTCGTAGTCTATATCCACCTCGACGGGCTTGTTGCCCACGAAACCATGCTTGCCCTGCCCCACCATACGCAGGCCCTTCTGTATCGCCTCCTCGAATGTGCGGCCTATGGCCATCACCTCACCGACACTCTTCATCGACGAGCCAAGCAGTTTCGACACGCCGTCGAACTTGTTCAGATCCCAGCGCGGGATCTTGCAGACGACGTAATCCAACGCCGGCTCGAAGCATGCCGAGGTGACCTTCGTCACCGAGTTCTTTATCTCATGCAGGCCGTATCCGAGACCGAGTTTCGCCGCCACGAATGCCAACGGATAACCCGTAGCCTTCGACGCGAGGGCGCTCGAACGCGACAGTCGGGCATTGACCTCGATGACACAGTAATCCTCCGACTCGGGATCCAGAGCATACTGCACGTTGCACTCGCCCACGATACCTATGTGTCGGATGATGCGTATGGCGATGGCACGAAGCTTATGGTACTCGCTGTTGGTGAGCGTCTGCGACGGAGCCACGACCAGACTCTCGCCCGTATGTATTCCGAGCGGGTCGAAGTTCTCCATGTTGCAGACCGTGATGCAGTTGTCATAGCAGTCGCGCACGACCTCGTACTCGACCTCCTTCCAACCCTTGAGCGACTTCTCGATAAGCACCTGCGGCGAGTATGAGAAGGCGCTGGCGACGATCTTTTCAAGCTCCTCGTCGTTCTTGCAGAAGCCCGACCCGAGACCGCCCAACGTATAGGCGGCGCGTATGATGAGCGGGAATCCCAACTCCCGGGCTGCGGCCTTGGCCTCCTCCATCGTCGAGCAGGCTATGCTACGCGGGGTCTTGACGCCGATCTCGGCCAGTTTCTCGGAGAAGAGCTTGCGGTCCTCGGTGTCGATAATCGCCTGCACGGGCGTTCCCAGCACCTCGACACCGTAACGCTCCAGAACACCCTTCTTATATAGCTCCACGCCGCAGTTCAACGCCGTCTGGCCGCCGAACGAGAGCAGTATGCCGTCGGGGCGCTCCTGCGCGATCACCTTCTCGACAAACTCCTCCGTCACGGGAAGGTAGTATATCTTGTCGGCCACATCCTCCGATGTCTGCACCGTAGCGATGTTGGGGTTTATAAGCACCGTGTACTTGCCCTCCTCGTGCATGGCCTTGAGCGCCTGCGAACCCGAATAGTCGAACTCGCCCGCCTCGCCTATCTTCAACGCTCCCGATCCGAGGAGCAGAACCTTGTTTATCTCTTTCTTCATAACGCACTCAATGTTTGGCGGCTTTCCACGCCTTGATGTTTTCGATGAACTCGTCGAACAGATACTCCGTATCGACCGGACCGCTCGACGCCTCGGGATGGTACTGCGTCGAGAAGAAGGGCTTGCTGCGGTGGCGTATGCCCTCGTTCGTGCCGTCGTTGACATTCACGAACAGCGTCTCCCAATCCTCGGGCAGCGTACGGTCGTCGATGGCAAAACCGTGGTTCTGCGACGTGATGAAGCAGTGGTTCGTACCCGGCACCATCACCGGCTGGTTATGGCCGCGGTGGCCGTACTTGAGCTTGTATGTCGATGCACCCGCCGCACGCGCCAGAAGCTGGTTGCCAAGACATATACCCATGATCGGGCGATCGTCCTGCAACGCCGCTGCTATGTGTGCGATCGTCTCGCCGCACTGCGACGGGTCGCCCGGGCCGTTCGAGAGGAAAAGCCCGTCATAATCCTCCTGCGAGAAGTCGTAGTCCCACGGCACGCGTATAACCGTTGCGCCACGACGCAACAGACAACGCAGAATATTGTACTTGACACCACAGTCGACCACGACCACGCGATATGGGCCGTCCCCGTAGACACGACGCTCGCGCGACGAGACCTGCGCCACGACGTTGTCCACATTCGGGTCGTAGAACTCGGGCACGGCCTCGCCCTCGAACTCTATGCGGCCCAACATCGAACCGCTCTCACGCAGGCGCTGCGTGACGGCACGCGTATCGACACCGTATATTGCCGGCACATGCTGCTCGCGCAGCCACTCGCCCAGACTCTTCACGGCATTCCAATGGCTGTACTCGTCGGAATAGTACGATACGACCAACGCCGAGCAATGTATGCGGTCCGACTCGTAGAACTTCTCGATGCCCCACTGGTCGCGTTCGGCCGACGGCTCGCCGTAATTCCCTATAAGGGGATATGTGGGCACAAGTATCTGCCCCTTGTATGAAGGGTCGGTCAGGCTCTCCACATAACCCGTCATGGCGGTGTAGAAGACCACCTCGCCGGCTACCGGAGCCTCGTATCCGAACGACCATCCTTCGTATCGGGTTCCGTCCTGCAATACCAGAACCGCTCGTCTCTTATTCTGCATAGATATGTTGTCGTTGCAAAGATTTTTACACATTCGGTTTACAAAAATAACAACTTATTTTGGAAATATGAAAAATATGCGTTACTTTTGCATAAATATGTTGATAATTGGGCTATGAATCAGAAAACACAACGTTTCGCTACCATCCGCAAGATCATCCGCAGCGAGCTGATCGGCTCGCAGGACGAACTCATCACGCGCCTGCGCGAGTGCGGCGTGGAGATAACGCAGAGCACTCTCTCGCGTGACCTGAAGTTCATGAACGTCGCCAAGGTCCCCCACAAAAGCAAGGGATACATCTACGTACTGCCGAATACGGCCAACCACGAAATTAACATATCGTCGAACATCTCCGACAACATCACGGGTCTCACCTTCTCGGGCAACCTCGGTGTGCTGAAGACCAAATCGGGATATGCGAGCGCCATCTCGGTCCCCATCGACAACCTCGACTGTCCCGAGATTCTGGGCACGATCGCCGGTGACAACACCGTGCTGCTCATTCTGCGCGAAAACGCCAACCGCAACCACGTTATCGAGGCGCTGCTGCGCATATTCCCCATGCTGAGCAACGTACTGTAACACCGGCGCATCAACGATAAACGGGGGACGACCGCGACGGCTCGTCCCCCGTTGTTATTCCATACTCCTTATCCCTCACGCGCAGCCTGCACCGGCTCCCCCTCTACGACGGCAGGACTAATCCTCCATTATATAGACGTGTTCGTCGCTGCGCTGCATGTGGAATTTTTCGCGGGCATACTGCTCAAGATATTCGTCATATTTCAGCCTTTCAAGCATCGTGCTGTCCTGCTCTATACGCTGGCGGAACATCTCCTGCTGATCCTCCAGACGTCCGATGCGGTGCTCCACCTTGATCACCGTGATGAGGTTACGCACCGTCAGCACAGCCGTATATACGAATATCACGGCCGTGATGCCCAACCATATCTTGCGACTCACCTTCCTGTCCATCACTTGATCCCTTCTCCCCGCCGGACATACGCCCGTCAGGGTATATGCATGAATTTATGCGTCTGCACCGATATGCTCCAACGCGGATGCGCCTTGGCATACTCCACAATCGCAGGCAGAACGGCCTCGTAACGGCTCCACTCGGGCTGCAGGTAGAGACGGCAGTAACGTCCTACGCGACGCGCATTCTCCTCGGCCCACGCGAAGTCCTGCTCCGACTCGATTATCACCTTCAGCTCATGCGCCCGTCCGAACGCCTCGTCCAGAGGCGGATGCTGACGCTTCGGCGAGAGACACACCCAGTCAAACTCGCCGCTGAAGGGGTGCGTACCCGATGTCTCGAGAAATATCTCCAGACCCTCTTCGCGCAACCGCGCCGTGAGCGGCCCCAACGGGTATAACAGCGGTTCGCCGCCCGTGATTACGATCGACTGCGCGGCGCACGACTTGGCCCGCGCCACGACCGTCTCCACATCTACGGGAGGATATATGCGCGGATTCCACGTGTACTTGGCATCGCACCACTTGCACCCGACGTCGCACCCGCCCAAGCGGATGAAATATGCCGGCTTGCCCGTATGGTAACCCTCGCCCTGTATCGTATAGAAATCCTCCACCAGAGGCAGCCGGCGGCCGCCATCCAGAATATCGCTGTTACTCGTTGTCGATGACATATATATCCTTCAGGTTACGCCCCAGCTGGTCGTAGTCCAGTCCGTAGCCCACGATGAACTCGTTGCCTATCGAGAAGGCCGCATAGTCGATCGGATACTCGTACAGGAACTTGTCGGGCTTGAAGAAGAGCGTACAGATGGCTATGCTGGCAGGCTTCTTCGCACGCAGGTGTGCCAGCAGGTAGTTCATGCTGTGGCCCGTCTCGACGATATCCTCGACGATGATGATGTCGCGGCCCTCGATATCGAAGTCGACACCCATCTGCTGCTGCACCTTACCCGTAGACTGCGTCCCCTCATACGACGAGATCTTGACGAAGGCCAGCTGGCTGTTGAAGTCGGTCTTGCGCACCAGATCGCTCAGAAAGAGGAAGGCGCCGCTCAACACCCCGAGGAAGACGGGCGTACGACCCGCATAGTCATGATTCAGCCTCTCGGCCACACGTTCAACCGCCGCGTCGATATCCTCGGCGGGAATCATTACACGAAAGGTCTTGTCGTGCAGTTTTATATGTTTATCCATCTGTGGTTTATCGTTTTATTACATACGGATTTCGTCTTGGGCGGAGCGACTGCCTCCGCCGGACATTCAGCCCTTGATCAGAGCCTTCACCTCCTCATATACCGTAGCGCCGTTGTACCCGAACTTCTCGTCGAGCACCTTGTACGGAGCCGAGTATCCGAAGTGGTCGCAGCCGTGGATACGGCCGTTCTCTCCCACAAGCCCGAGCAGGTTGACCGACAGACCCGACGTCATGCCGTAGCGTACAACATCACGCGGCAGGACGCTCTCCTGATACGATTTTGGCTGGTCGCGGAACAGTCCCTCGCTCGGAACGCTCACAACGCGCACAGGGATGCCATCCTTCATCAGCAGCTCGGCGCCCTCGACGAGCGTAGCTACCTCCGAACCCGATGCCAGAAGCACGACCTGCGCCTTGGCTGCATCCATAACCGTATAAGCGCCCTTTACCGCCTGCTTGGCCTCGTCGCGGCGGCTCAAACGCAGGGCCGGAAGGTTCTTTATGTTCTGGCGCGAGAGGATCAACGCTACGGGACGCTGCTCCGAAAGGGCATACTGCCATGCCACGACGGTCTCCTCGCCGTCTGCCGGACGCAGCACAACCATCGAACGCTCGCCGCGGTGGTTGCGCAGATGCTCCATAAGGCGTATCTGCGCCTCATGCTCTATGGGCTGGTGCGTAGGGCCGTCCTCACCCACACGGAACGAGTCGTGCGTCCAGATATATATCACGTGCAGACGCATGAGAGCCGCCAGACGTACCGCCGGCTTCATGTAGTCCGAGAAGACGAAGAATGTTCCGCACGCAGGGATAACGCCGCCATGCAGCGCCATTCCGTTCATCACGCACGCCATCGTCAACTCCGACACGCCCGCTTGGAAGAACTGACCCGTAAAGTCACCCTTGGTGAAGGCCTTGGTCTTCTTCAGGAAGCCGTCCGTCTTGTCAGAGTTGCTCAGGTCGGCCGACGCCACGATCATGTTGTCCACCTTCTCGGCATACACTCCGAGCATCGTCGACGAAGCGGCGCGGGTCGCGATATCCGGCTTCATCTCTATCTTGTTGTAGTCTATTTCGGGTATCTCACCAGAAAGGAACCGTGTCAGCTTGCGCGCCAGATCGCGGTTCTCGGCACGCCATGCCGCCTCGGTCTTGCGGCGCTGCGCCGCCCACATCTTCAACTCGCAGCGACGCGTCTCGTATATCTCGCGGCTCTCGGCGAAGACCTTGAACGGGTCCTCCTCATCGCCGCCCAGATGGCGTATGGTAGCCGCCAGATCGGCTCCGGCTCCCGACAGAGGCTGTCCGTGCGTCGAGACACACCCCTCGAAACTGCGTCCGTCGGCACCTACGGCACCTTTGGCCATAACCGAGTGGCCGATGATAATCGTCGGCTTCTCGGTCTGGGCATTGGCCTCGACAAGAGCCGCACGCAGCTGCTCCACATCGTTGCCGTCGACCGTGATCACGTGCCAGTTCCATGCGCGGTACTTGGCCGCAACATCCTCATTGTCCACCTCATCGACCTTGGTCGAGAGCTGCACGTTGTTCGAGTCGTAGTACATGATCAGGTTGCTCAATCCCAGATGTCCCGCTATACGGCCCACGCCCTGCGAGATCTCCTCCTGCACGGCGCCGTCCGAGATGAAGGCATAGGTCTTGTGCTCCATCCACTCGCCGAAACGTGCCGCCATGAACCGCTCGGCGATGGCTGCGCCCAGCGCCATGGCATGGCCCTGACCCAGCGGGCCCGAGGTGTTCTCCACACCGTGCATGACATCCACTTCGGGATGCCCGGGCGTAATGCTGCCCCACTGACGGAACGTCTTCAGGTCATCGGCCGTGTAGAAGCCAGCCAACATCAGCACCGAATAGAGCATGGCCGACATGTGGCCCGGATCGAGGAAAAACCTGTCGCGGAATGGATACGACGGATCCTCGGGATCGTAACGCAGAAACTCGGCATATAGCAAATTGATGAAATCAGCACCGCCCATGGCTCCGCCCGGGTGTCCCGACTTGGCTTTTTCGACCGTAGAGGCCGCCAATATGCGGATATTGTCGGCCGCCCTGTTCAGTTTAGAGTTAGCAAACATATGTGTTCCGTATTATAAAATATGCACCTTTATTTTGTGGGGCGGCGCCTGCCTGTACGACAACCTCTCCCAAACGACACGCCGCATACGTCATGCACGGCGCGCCTTACCCCCCCCACGCCTATACGCATACGGGAAGATCACTCCTCCCGCACGCTGCCGCGCGGTTTAAGGCTTACCGCGTTGCCTTTTACAAATATAATCTAAAAAATCTTATCCTACCCGCTTAAGCTCCAAAAAATTCGACCCTTCGATCTTCTTTTTCGCGTATGGGAGCGTCACGTCGAAACGCTTCTGCCCCGACGACGGCACATCGTACATGGCGTCGATCATGATGGCCTCGCATATCGAACGCAGGCCGCGCGCCCCGAGTTTGTATTCATCGGCCTTGTCGACGATGTAATCCAGCACATCCTCGTCGAAATGCAGCTCCACTCCATCCATGGCGAAAAGACGCACGTACTGCTTTACGATGGCATTGCGCGGCTCGGTCAGAATCGAACGCAGCGCCTGTTTCGACAGCGGCTGCATGTATGTCAGCACGGGCAAGCGTCCCACCAGCTCCGGAATCAGACCGTACGACTTGAGGTCCTGCGGCATGATGTACTTCATCAGATTGTTGCGGTCGACCGTCGAGCCGTTCTGCACGCCGTAGCCGATTGCGCGCGTATTTAGACGCTGGGCGATCTTCTTCTCGATGCCGTCGAACGCACCGCCGCAGATAAAGAGTATATCCTTCGTATTTACCTGAATGAACTTCTGGTCGGGATGCTTGCGCCCGCCCTGCGGCGGCACATTCACTATCGTACCCTCCAGAATCTTCAGCAGGGCCTGCTGCACGCCCTCGCCCGAGACGTCGCGCGTGATGCTCGGGTTGTCGCTCTTGCGCGCAATCTTGTCTATCTCGTCGATGAAGACTATACCCTTCTCGGCCGCCGCGACATCATAGTCGGCAACCTGCAACAGACGCGACAGAATGCTCTCCACATCCTCGCCCACATATCCCGCCTCGGTGAGAACCGTGGCGTCGACGATCGTGAATGGCACCTTCAGCAGGCGGGCTATCGTCCGTGCCATAAGCGTCTTGCCCGTACCCGTGGGACCCACGAGCACTATGTTCGACTTGTCGATCTCCACATCGTCCTTCGCGGTGCCATCCTTGACATCCTTGCCCCCGTTGGCCTCACGGCTCAGCAGACGCTTGTAGTGGTTGTAGACGGCAACCGACATATATCGCTTGGCATCGTCCTGACCGATGACGTACTGATCCAGAAACTCCTTTATCTGCTGCGGCTTGAGCAGCTCCTCCATCTTCAGTTGGGGTCCCTTGCCGCGGCGCTCCGACGCCACGGCCTTGCTCTCGACGAGCATCTCGTGCGCACGTTCGACACAATTGCTGCATATATTCGCGCCGTCCATACCCTGAAACAGTATGGGCACATCACTGCGCTTGGCGCCGCAGAACGAGCAGCAATCCTCGCCGCCGCGATTCGTCGTCTTATCCTTGTATCCTCGTGTATTAGGCATAGTTACTCCTTATTGTTGCGTTTGGTGAGCACTTCGTCTATGAGTCCGTACTCCTTGGCCTCGGCCGCCGTCATCCAATAGTCACGGTCGGCGTCATGCTCTATACGTGCAATGTCAGCACCCGAATGGTGTGCCAGAATCTCGTACAGCTCGCGTTTGGTCTTGGCTATTTCGCGCGCCGTGATCTCTATATCCGAGGCCTGACCCTGCACACCGCCCAGCGGCTGATGTATCATCACGCGCGAATGCGGCAGCGCCGAACGCTTGCCTGCGGCGCCCGCCGTAAGCAGCACGGCCCCCATCGACGCGGCCAGACCCGTACAGATGGTCGCCACGTCACACGAGACAAGCTGCATCGTATCGTAGATACCGAGACCCGCCGTCACCGAACCGCCCGGCGAATTGATGTATATCTGCACATCCTTCGTCGGGTCGACCGACTCGAGAAACAGCAGCTGTGCCTGTATGATGTTGGCCGCATCGTCGTAGATGGGGGCCCCGAGGAAGATGATGCGATCCATCATCAATCGCGAGAAGACATCCATCGTGGCCACGTTCAACTGTCGCTCCTCGATTATCGTCGGCGAGACGTAGGCCGACTGCACCGACTGGAAGTCGTGCAGCGCAAGGCTGCTGATGCCGCGGTGTCCGCGTGCATATTTCTCAAATTCGCTCATATCAGAATATTTTTCGTCCGGAAACCGCCGCGCCGTAATGCGGCGCCGCATCGGCCTCCACAATCAAAAAATGGACTCTGCAAACATTACGCCCAGAGCCCATATCCAGAATATTTTGTCAAATATTACTCCTCTTGCGCCAGTTTGGCAAACTCCTCCGACGTTACCGTCTTGGTCGTGACCTTGATCTTCGACTTCACATAGTCGACGACCTTGAGTTCGTAGAGCTTCTCGTAGATCTTCTGCGACTGCTCCTTGTTTGCCAGAATCTGCTTTGCGAAGTTGTCGACCATCTCGTCAGGAGCCGACGGCATGCCGTACTGCATGAACTGCGCACGTGCAAACTCCTTGGCTTCGGCCTCGGCCTCCTCGGCCGTTACGTTCAGATTGCCCTCCTTGATGAAGTGCTTCTGCAGATAGTTCCACGTGAACATCTTGACGAAGCCCGCGAAATCCTTCTCGATCTCCTCCTTCGTGAACTTGCCCTCGTTGATCACATAGAGCCAACGCTTGAGGAACTCCTCCGGCATCTTCACACCGGCCTTCTCCATGATGAAGTTGCGCACGCGGATGGTGAACATGTAGTCCGACTCACGCTTGAGCTCCGTCTCGATCTGGCCGTCGATGAAGGTGTCGAACTCGGCCTCGTTCTTGACCTCACCCGAAGGGAAGGCCATCTTGAAGAACTCTTCGTTGAGCTCGGGGTTTGCGAAACGGCGGATCTGCTTGATCTCGAGCTCGAACTTGGGTTTCACGCCCTCAAGCTCGGTCTCCTTGACCTGAAGCACGGCGGCGCGCTGCGAAGGGGTCTTGTAGAGCTCGTTCACATCGACCTCCATCTTGTCACCCACCTTCTTGCCGATGAAGGGCTTGCGCTCCTCGTCGCTCATCGAGATAAGGCCCACGTAGGCATCCTCGATGCGCATGTCGCCGTTGTCGAGTACAACCGTCAGGGCCTCGTCCTTCTCCACGGCGTCGACATCGACCAGACGGCCGTAACGACGCAGGTAGTTGTCCTTGAAGGCCGCGTGCATCTTCTCGTCGATCTTTATCTTGTAGTACGTAAGCTCGTCCTTCTCCGAGAGTTCTATGTTGACCTCGGGGGCCTCGCCTATCTCGAAGATGAACTCATGCTCGGTATTGTTGTCGAAGTCGAAATCGCCCTGCTCCTCCGACGGGATCACATCACCCACATAGTCGATGCCCTCCTTCTGGAGATACTCAAAGACGGCGTTCGAGGCGGTGCGGTACGACTGCTCGGCCACGGCGCCCTTGCCGTACATCTTGCGTATGACGCCCATGGGAACCATACCCGGACGGAATCCCGGGATGTTGGCCTTGCGCTTGTAGTCGCGAAGCATCTTGTCGACAGCCTCGCCATAATCCTTCTCGTCGACCAGAACCTTCAGTAACGAGATATTCTGATCACGCTGTTCTCTTGTAATCTTCATAATCGGTATATGTTGTTTATTTTTGTCGCAATACGATGCGCCCGCCACATACGGTCGGGTTCGGTGTGCAAAGGTAAATAATTTTAATCAATTAATGCACATCCGCCACTTTTTATTGCCCCCGCACGGGATTGCCGCACATTATTGATGCCCGAGCCGGCCACACATTATTGACGTCCGGGCGGTCGGCCGCACGCTACTGATGCCGTACGGGATATTCGCGCAACTCGTAGAGCTGGTTGCGCAGGCGCGGCACGAACCCCGCCTCGCGGATGGCGCGCTGTATGCCCTCGGCGTCGAACTCGTTGTGTGCGCCGGCGCTCGAAACCACATTCTCCTCGATCATGATGGAGCCCATGTCGTTTGCGCCGCTGTGCAGCGCCAGCTGCGCCGTAGCCTTGCCGACGGTGAGCCACGACGCCTGCACATTGCGTATGTTGCACAATATGAGACGGCTCACGGCAATGACACGCACATATTCCAACGGCGAGAAGTGCGTATGCACGCCCTCGCTTTCGAGACGCGTGCCCGACGAGCGGAAGATCCACGGGATGAAGGCCAGAAATCCGTAATTCCCCTTCGGGCAGCGAGCCTGCAGATCGCGTATGGCAAGCAGGTGGTCGATCCTTTGCCGCGGGGTCTCGACATGGCCGTACATCATCGTGGCTGAGGTCGGCAGATTCATCATGTGGGCCTCATGCATCACCTCGATCCACTCCGCCGCGCCCGGCTTGGCGGGCGATATGCGCCGCCGCACATCCTCGACAAGGATCTCGGCACCCGCACCGGGCAGCGAGTCAAGCCCCGCCGCCACAAGACGCTCCAGCGTACGACGCACCGTAAGGCCGCTTATGCGGGCAATGTGCGCCACCTCGGGAGGCCCCAGAGCGTGCAAACGCACATTGGGATAGAGATGCTTGAGCGTCGAGAAGAGCTCCTCGTAAAACGTTATATCCAGCTTCGGGTGCAGACCGCCCTGCAACAGCAGCTGGTCGCCCCCCAGCTCCAGCATACGATCTATCTTCTCGCAGTACTCATCGATCGTGGTTATGAAAGCCTCGTCGGCCCTATGCGGCGGACAGTGGAAGTTACAGAACTTGCAGCCCGAGATGCAGACATTCGTGATATTGACATTGCGGTCGATCTGCCACGTCACGACCTCGGGATCGGGCACCGCGGCACGACGGACCTCGTCGGCTACGGCCGCCAGTTCATCTATGGGCGCCTCCTCCCACAGACGATAGGCCTCCTCGCGCGAGAGCATCTCCCGCGCGCGAGCCTTTTCGTATATCTGCGACAGATCGGACATCACCTACCGGTTGCGTTTTCCAACGATAAGTTCGAAGTCGAGCGTACGGCGGCGCAGGTCGGCACCCTTGACGCGTATCCACACCTCGTCGCCCAGAGTCAGACGACGGCCCGTGTTGCGGCCGACAACCTCGAAGCGCACCTCGTCGAAATAGTAGTAGTCGCCCTCGATGTCACGCAGGAAAGCCATACCCTCGATATGTGTCTCCTCCAGCTCGACATATATGCCCCACTCGCTCATGCCCGAGACATGGCCCTTGAACATCTGGCCGATCTTGTCCTTCATGAACTCGACCATCTTGTACTTGATCGAGGCGCGTTCGGCCTCTGCAGCCACGACCTCGCGATCCGAAGCGTATGCACACTGCTCCTCGAGTACCTTCTTGTCGGCCGAGCGCCCGCCCGCAAGATAACGCGCCAGAAGACGGTGCACCATCATGTCGGGATAACGGCGTATGGGCGAGGTGAAGTGCGTGTAGTATTTGAACGCAAGTCCGTAGTGGCCGATATTGTCGGTCGTATAGAATGCCTTGGCCATACTGCGCACAGCCAGCATCGAGATGGCGTTGGCTTCGGGACGTCCCTTCACCTCGGCGACAAGGCGGTTTATGGCCTTGGCCACGGCGCGGCCCTTCGAGGCGCGGAACTGATATCCGAAACGCAGCACAAACTCACGGAAACGCGTAAGCTTCTCCTCGTTCGGCTCGTCATGCACACGATATACCATCGTGCGGGCCGTGCGGCGCGTACCCTCCACGCGATAGGCGCAATACTCCGCCACGCGGCGGTTGGCCAGCAGCATGAATTCCTCGATCATCTGGTTCGACTCCTTCTGCTCCTTGGTGTAGACGCCCAGAGGCTTGCCCTTCTCGTCGAGGATAAACTTGAACTCCTCGCGCTCGAAGCTGATGGCGCCGTTCTTGAAGCGGCGCTGACGCATCGTCTGCGCCAGACGGTTCAGCGTGCCGATCTCCTCGGCATAGTCACCGACACCCGTCTCGATACGCGCCTGTGCCTCGGCGTATGTGAAACGGCGGTCGGAATATATCACCGTGCGGCCGAACCACTCGTCCTGCACCTCGGCATCGTCGTTCAGCGTGAAGACGGCCGAGAAACAGAGACTCTCCTCATTCGGACGCAGCGAGCAGAGTTCGTTCGAGAGACGCTCCGGAAGCATCGGAACCGTGCGGTCCACGAGATATACCGACGTGCCGCGCTCGCGCGCCTCATTGTCCAGCACCGAGTCGGGACGTACGTAATGCGTAACGTCGGCTATATGCACACCGACCTCCCAGAGACCGTTCTCCAGCTTGCGGATCGAGAGCGCGTCGTCGAAATCCTTCGCATCGGCCGGATCGACCGTGAAGGTCGTCACCCCGCGGAAATCGCGGCGCTCGGCATAATCCTTCTCCGCTATCTGTCCCGTGATGGCCTCGGCGGCACCCTCGACGTCGGCGTCGAACTTGTACGGCAGATCGAACTCCGCCATGATGGCGTGCATCTCCGTGTCGTTGTCGCCCTCGCGGCCCAGACGCTCGATCAGCACACCGCGCGGACTGTGGTCCTCGTCGCGCCACTCCGATATGCGGAATACCACCTTGTCGCCGTCGTTGACGCCCGGGCAGTCCTTGCGCGAGAAATATATGTCCATCGGCAGCTTGCGCGAGTCGGGATGTACGAATACGGCCTGACGGCTCACCTCCGCAACACCCACATAACGCTTTCCGCTGCGCTCGATAACCTTCGTAATAGTACCCTCGGGATGGCCCCCGTCGCGACCCTGACGCTGCAACGCCACCTCGACGCGGTCCCCGTCCAACGCATGGCCCGTATTGTGGTGGCTGACATATATGTCGTTCTCCAGCTCCTCGACCTTGACATAGGCCGCGCCCGAGGCGAGCATGTCGACCACGCCCTCGTAACGGGGCAGCTGCGAGGTCGAAAGCTGATACTTGTCGCGGCCGCGGCGCTCCACGATGCCGTCACGCTCCAATGCCTCGACGATATCACGTACGGCATAGCGGCTCTCGCGCGAGGCGTCGCCCGAAGCCGTCGTGATCTGCTTGAGGGTAAAACTGCGTTCGGGATACTCCCGAAACATATCGGCTATGAATCCCGCCCTGTCCTGTGTCGAAACACTACGGCGCGGCTCCTGTCGGTCACCGCGGCGCGATTCTCTTCTTCTTGACTGTCTCATTTGTTCAAAATATTAAGTGCCAGCTCATACATGAACTCCTCACCCACGGCCAAGGCACGTTCGTCGGGAAGGAATGTGGCCGTATGCGAACGGCCCGAGGCGCGCCCTACGCCCAAACGGTAGAATAGCGATGGATAGACGTGCGTGTAGAAGCCGAAATCCTCGGCCGTAGTGCGCATATCGAGATCCTTCACCACGAAACCCTTGCTGTCGGCCAGCATCATCGCCTCATACGTAAGACGGCGGTCATTCTCGACGCACGGATATCCGTTGCGCAGGTCATTCTCGATCTCGACGTCGTACTTGTACTCTATCTCCTCGGCGATGTGCGCAATCATCTGCTTGACGCGCGCACGCAGGTTCTCGTCGAAGGTACGCATCGTACCGTCGCACACCGTCTGCTCGGGAATGACGTTGGTGGCACCGTCGGCCGCGACGTGGCCTATCGACACGACGCATACGTCACTGTTCAGGCGGTTCAGACGCAGTATGAGGTCTGCAGCCGCCACAACCGAATCCTTGATACGCTCACGCATGGCGGCATGCCCGCCTACGCCCTTGACCTTAAAGTGCAGTTCGTCGGCCGAGGCCATGAACTTGCCCGGACAGAAACCTATCTCCCCCACCTCGAGGTCGGCATCGACATGCTCGCCGATAACGGCCGCAACATCATAGCCCTCGAACGGTTTCTCGGCCAGCACGAGCGACGCCCCGCCCGGGTCCTTCTCCTCGGCAGGCTGGAACAGCCCGAAGAGCGTGCCCTCGAAATCGGGATCGGCCTTCAAACGCTTCAACACCCCGTACAGCACGGCCGCATGGCAGTCGTGGCCGCAGGCGTGCATGACACCCTTGTTCTGCGAGGCCCACTCCACACCCGTCATCTCGCATATTGGCAGCGCGTCGATATCGGCACGCAGCACCACACACCGCTTCGGATTGCCGCGGCGTCCCTCGATGCGTGCCAACACGCCCGTCGAGGCTATCGGACGGTTTTCGATACCCTCCTTCGACAGCTCCGAAGAGATGAAGGCCGCCGTGCCGTGCTCCTCGAACGAGAGTTCGGGATGGCTGTGCAATCTGCGACGAAAATCTATGGTATCCATATCTTACGATTGTAAATCCTTACGTGTAAGTCAACCTGCCGCTCAGAGAGCGAATGTGCGCGGGGCGTACCGTGACGCCATGCTCGAAAGCCGTGATATGTATTCCGGGGTCGTACCGCAGCATCCGCCGACGATGTTCACCAACCCCTTGCGGCAGAACTCCTCCATGCCGCGGGCGAAAGCCTCGGCGCCAACGGCAGGCTCCCCGGCCGCAGGATATGCCACGATGGGTTTGTCACACTCCGCGGCCAACGTCTCCAGCGATGCGCCCATTGCCCGCGGCGAGCTCGAACAGTTGAACCCGACGAGAGCTATATCATCCATCGGCAGCTCCTTGAGGAATGTTGCAATCGGCGCGCCGTTTGCCACACGCCCCTCCAGACGCGACAGCACGGCCGAGACCGCTATTGGAATCTCTGCATTCAACCGACGGCACCGCTCCACGGCGATCGACGCATTGCGCGAATCCATCACCGTCTCCACGAGTATAAGATCCACGCCCCCGTCCAACAGCCCTCGGATAACCGTCTCGTAGACATCGCCCAGCTGCTCCTCCGTAACGTCATTGGCCAACGATATGTTACGTGTCGAAGGCCCGACCGAACCGGCAACAAAACGGCGCCGCGATCCGGCCGAATAACGCTCCACGCAGGCGCGCGCAATCTCCGCCGCGCGGCGCGCAATATCGTACGACCGCTCCGAAAGTCCGTAATGTTCCAGACACAGGGCATCGGCACACAGCGTGTCGGTCGTAACTATATCGGCACCGGCATCGAGGTAACTCTCATGCACGGCCGCCACGGCCGCCTCGTTGTCGAGCACCATGGCCTCAAGACAGCCGCGGCCGCCGCGACGCATAAGCTCCGTGCCGACGGCACCGTCCAGAACCAGAATACGCTCTGCGAGAGCCTTTTTCAGATCGTCCATCGCTTTAACGTTTTACTATCTCCACTTCGAAGAGTTTGTTCCACCGCTTGCCCGTGACGAAGATACGTCCCGTGGCGGCATCGTATGCTATGCCGTTGAATACATCCGTATCGTCGAATGTATCCTCTGCCGGCAGCAGCCCAGAAAAGTCCACGACACCCTCCACGACACCCGTCTCGGGGTTGATGATCATCACATAGTCGGTCGTGTAGACATTGGCCCAGATACGGCTGTCGATCCACTCCAGCTCGTTTATATAGTTGACCGGTTCGCCGCGCAGCGTCACCGTTACGCTCCCCTCACGGCGGAAACCGTCGGGGTCGATGCGGTAGATCTGCGACGAACCGTTCGACATGTAGAGTTTCTCGCCGTCGGATGTAAGTCCCCACCCTTCACCCGGGTAGTGCACATCCTTCAGAAGTTTACCCTCACGGTTGTATATGTGTACCGTATTGTTCGTCCACGTCAGCTGGTATATGCTGTCACCGAGCACCGTGATGCCCTCACCGAACTCGCGGCGCGGAAGCCGCACCACGACATCGGCCTTGCCGGTCTCGAGATCGACCCGCTGCAACACCGACTCGCCCCACTCGCCCGTGCCTTCCCACAGCACGCCGTCGACATATTGCAGGCCCTGCGTATAGCTCGACCGCAAATGGGGATATACGGCCTTTACGTTGTATCCGTACATTACGGGCTCCACCGGTTTCGGGAGCGCCGCACTGCGGCCCGTCGTACGCGATCCGCACGAGGCCACGCCCGCACACATCATCAAAGCCGCCATGAAGATCTTCATCATCATCCTGTTTTTCGGCCGCACGGCCATTATCATCTTCGCAAAGATACAAAAAAAACATGAACCGCACCATACTGCACAAACGACGTGCGGCCCTCCGCAAGGAAGGCCGCACATAACGCGTCGTCTCGCCTGACTGTTAAGCCACGGCGCTGGCGATAAGGAACGTAGCCGCAACGGTAAGGATGGCGTACAACTCGGGGTATGCCGCCAGAATAAGCGTCTTACCCATCACGTCGTGGCCGTTGCCGATGGCAGCGATACCGTTGGCGCAAACCTTGCCCTGATAGATTGCGGCGGCAAGGTTCACGATGCCGACCAGAATACCTATACCCAGAACGGCTGCACCCTGAAGCATCGTAATCTCGGGGGTGATGATGTTGTAGATGCTCGTCACCATGAAGAAACATACGAAGCCGTAGAGACCCTGCGAGCCCGGCAGTGCCGAGAGGGCCATATAGCTACCGAATGCGCCGCTGTTCTTCTTCATGGCGCCGACTGCCGCCTGACCGCAGATCGAAGTACCCACTGCCGATGCGATACCTGCAAGACCCACCATGAGAGCTACGCCCACGTAGGCCATTACCAATGCTGTTGAATTTTCCATAGTTGTGTTTGTGTGTTATTGAATTTTATATGTTTATTCCTTGCATTACGGAAGCCGAGACTTCATTTCCCTACAAAACCCCGCTTCCGGAATTTGTCATTGTCTGCCTTATATACCTTTTATGACTTGTCTGCCTCAATTGTTTTTACGTTCGGTCATCTGCCGCCTTACATCAGTATCACTTCTCCTGCTCGCGCAGCGGCTCGAACGCGCGTGTTGCCATCTCGAAGCCGGCATTCTTGTAGAACTCCACGAAGGTGAGTCGCATGGGGTGCACCAGCGACGATATGGTCGACATGAAGAGGTTGATGCCGTGACCTATGAGCAATATGATCGAGGCGCCCACCACCTGCAGCGCCACAGCCCACCAAGGCGTGGCCGACAGGTCACCGTCGAGGCCCGTGATACCCAACGCCAGAGAGTTGAACACCAGCGCCAGCACACCGCCCGACAGGCCGATGGCGAACAGACGTATGTAACTGAGCACGTCGCTCAACAGTCCCGTGACGTTATTGTACGTATTCCACAGACCGGAGCCGAAGTTGACGAATATGTTCTTTCCGGGCGAGTTGAAGAAGAGCATCAGCACCACGCCCAGACCTGCCACGGCGAGGAATACCGGCGAGCCCATCGTAAAGCCGGGGATCACCCACGCCTCGTTGAGCATCGACAGGCCCGAAGCCAGACAGCACGAGAGGATCAGCAGGAACCACCCGAGCGTACCGAGCGCATGACGCACGCCGAACAGATGTGTCGTCATACAGATGTTTATCAACAGGCCCAACATTATCTGCACCACGCCCAACGCCAGCGCTATGGAGAAGAAATCCTGCTGGAAGTTGAGGAAATGGAATCCGGCGAACATCGGCACCTTCGATATCGAGAGTCCGAAGAACGAGTTCGAATAGAATCCGAACAGCACCGTGGCACCGCCGCAGATGATCGTAAGCCATGCCGCACGGTGAAGGCTTGCGCCGCCCTTCTTCAGAAGCAGCAGACCTGCCAGCAGAAGGATAAGTCCGTAACCGGCATCGTTGAGACAGATGGCGAAGAACAGCATGTAGAACGGCGCGAAGAAGGGCGTCAGATCCAGCGTGCCGTACTTGGGCAGCGCATAGAGCGACCCGATAAGCTCGAACACCCGCGCGAAACGGTTGTTCTTCAGTTTGACCGGCGTATCGTCCTCCGGCGTGGGATCCTCCTTGATATATACCACGTTGGGATACTCCTCCAGAAGGGCGTCCACACGCGCCGAGGTCTCCTTCTCGGCCCATCCCTCCATGACGATGAGCGAGCCGTCAGCAGCCTCCGTGGCCGTGCCGCGTATCTTCACATTCTGCATGCGCACCGTCATCTCGTGCAGCTCGGAACGTATGGCATCCACACTGGCCGCACAACGCGAGTATACCTCGTCCAGATCGGCGATCGAAGCTTGAGCCTTGGCCGCTTCTGCACGTGCCGCGCGGTAATCCATCGCCGGAGCCTTTATCTCCTGAGCGTCGATCGACACCTCCTCGTCGGGCGCCGCCGCCACGACAAAATATACGGTTGACGGGGTACGGTTTATCTCGGCGAGGGTATAACGCTCGCCCCACTCGGCCTGCGAGGCATCGAAAGTCGAGGGTTGCGCCGTAAAGTAACGCAGCACCACACCTGCACGCGAGAGCGAAGCGCCTCTATCGGCCGAGAACTCGCCCCACGGCTCGATCTCGTCGGCCATCTTCGTCAGACGCGCTACGTCGGCCGTGAGTGCCGCCTTGCGCTGCTGTGCATCGGCATACGCAGCATAGGCCTGCGCGCCGTCGGCGTATGGAGCGGCTCCCTTGCGCATCGACTCCGAGTGACCGAATGTCTCGAGATGCGCCACCGCCTTGCGGTAGTTCTCGATATCGGTCAACAGCTGCCTATCCTGCTCCGTGGGTTCCCATCCCGTGGCCGTGATATCCACGAGACCCGTATGGCGCAGACGCGCCAAAAAGTCGTCGCTCTGCTCCGCAAAGAGCACAAAATCGTATCGCGACATCTTAACTATCATAGCATAGACCCCTCCGCAGCCTGTTGTTGACGGTTTTTCACAATCTTCTGAGCCGATTTCGTGAGGTTCTCCTCGTCCTCCATAAATCGCTTGATCTTACGTATGGCATCCTCGTAACCCGGGATCTGCACCTTTTCATAGAGATTCACCTTCTGGGTAGTCTTGCGGCGCGAGTAGTCCAAAAGCTCCATCTTGCGATTGTAGACCTCACACTCTATACCCAGACGTGCCGCCCGCTTCAGCAGATCGATGCCGTCGGCATACCATACGGGCGACGAAAACAGATCGTAGGCCTTCTCCTCGAAGACCACATCCTCCAATACGGGAGTGCGTACGCCGGCAATCTTCTGCGTCGCCAGCTCGACATCGGCCACGCGCAGCAGGCTACAATCAAATTCGCCCCACAGCGCCGCCATGTAGTCGTACTCCGCCGTCAGCGCATCGAGACGACGGCGGAAATCCCGCGCCGTGTCGCGTGCCTTCTTCACCTCGGAGCGCAGCGCCGACTCCTTGCTCTTGATTGTAGGGAGCGCCGTCTGCCGCATCTTGAGCTGTTTGCCCAGCTCGCCCAGCGAAGTCTTGTTATACTGAAATTTGATTGCCATAAGTCGTTACGCTTTCCAATACTTTGCAATAAGGTCGGCCTTGATTGCAACCTCCTCCTTCGAGAAGTACTCGGCAAAGAGGTGCCATGCCGTGTCGAGCATGCGGTCGATCTCCATGTTGACGTCGATCGAGAGCAGCTTCTCCGAGTAGTCGTGCGCGAACTTCAACGCACGCTCGTCGTAATCCGACAGGTCGAATCCGTTCTCGAGTTTGGTCTTGGCATTTGCGGCATCGGCATACAGACGTACGCAGGCGTTCATCACCTGCGAGTGGTCCTCGCGCGTCTTCTTGCCGATAACCAGCTGCTTGAGTCGCGACAGCGAGCGGAACGGGTCCACGATGACCTTTCCCGTATCCGAGTCGTTGCGCAGGAACAGCTGTCCCTCGGTGATGTAACCCGTATTGTCGGGCACGGCGTGCGTGATGTCGCCGCCCGAGAGGGTCGTCACGGCGATGATGGTGATCGAACCGCCGTTGGGCAGCTGCACAGCCTTCTCGTATATCTTCGCCAGATCCGAATAGAGCGATCCGGGCATCGAGTCCTTCGACGGGATCTGGTCCATACGGTTCGACACGATGGCCAACGCATCGGCATAGAGGGTCATGTCGGTGAGCAGCACCAGAACCTTCTCACCCTTGTCCACGGCGAAATACTCGGCCGCCGTCAGCGCCATGTCGGGAACGAGCAAACGCTCCACGGGAGGGTTGTCCGTCGTATTCACGAACGAGACGATACGGTCCAGCGCACCGGCGTTCTCGAACACCTGCTTGAAGTAGAGAAAGTCGTCGTTCGTAAGGCCCATGCCGCCCAGAATGATCTTGTCGGCCTTGGCACGCAGCGCCACGTTGGCCATCACGGCGTTATAGGGCTGGTCGGGGTCGGCGAAGAAGGGGATCTTCTGTCCCGACACGATGGTATTGTTCAAGTCGATGCCGGCGATACCCGTAGCGATAAGCTCCGAAGGCTGCTTACGCTTGAAGGGGTTTACCGTCGGGCCGCCGATCTCGCGCTCCTCGCCCTCGATGGGCTCGCCACCCTCCAGAGGCTCGCCGTAGGCGTTGAAGAAACGTCCCGCCAGAGCGTCCGATACGCGCAACTTGGGCGAGCTGCCGTGGAAGACGACCTCCGAATCGGTGGCCAGACCCTCCGTTCCGGCGAAGACCTGCAACGTGACGTTCTCGCCCATGATCTTCACCACCTGCGCCAGCTTGCCGCCGACGGTGGCCAGCTCGTCGTTACCCACGCCCGTAGCGCGCAACGTGATGGTGGCCTTGGTGATATTGTCTATCTTGGTATATACTTTCTGAAATGCTCGTGTTGTCATAGCTGCCCTTATTTTGAGAGTTTTCCGTTAACGTACTCCTCGACCTGACGCTTGTAGTCGAGGAACTTTTCGCTCTGCCACTCCGAATAGTTCATCTGGCGGAAGAGGTTGATCAGACCCTTGAAATACTGCGAGCAGGTCTCGAAATCCTGAAAATCGAAATTCTTGCGGCAGATGTCCAGAACCATCCCGTACATCATCTTCTGACGCTCGATCGGGCAGTTGGCGTCGATCTCGTCGAAGGCATCCTGCTGCAGGATGACGAAGTCGAGCAGCTCGCTCTTCCAGAAACGCTCGTGATACGATACGGGCACGCCGTCGTCACCCAGAATGTTGATCTGGTCGTTGGCCTCCTTGCCTCGCTGCACGATGGTCTTGCCCTCGTATACCATGTCAACCCAGTTCTTGCCGATATGCTCGTCCAGATATTCCCGCACCTCGGGATACTCCAGATACTTCGAGTACGACTCCAGCGGGTCGATGGCCGGATAACGCTTCGAGTCGGCACGGCCCTGCGACAGAGCATAGAAGCAGCGCGCAGCCTTCTTCGTCGACTCGGTAACGGGCTCCTTGAGGTTACCGCCAGCGGGCGACACCGTTCCGAGGAAGGTGACCGACCCCGTCTGGCCGTTGTTGAGCTTCACAAGACCGGCACGGGCATAGAAGTTCGAGATGATGGCCGAGAGGTCCATCGGGAAGGCGTCCTGTCCGGGCAGCTCCTCCAGACGGTTCGAGATCTCACGCAGCGCCTGAGCCCAACGCGACGTCGAGTCGGCCATAACCAGCACCTTCAGACCCATAGAACGGTAATACTCGCCGATGGTCATACCCGTATATACCGACGCCTCACGCGCCGCAACGGGCATGTTCGACGTGTTGCAGATGATGATCGTACGCTCCATGAGCTTGTGTCCCGTGCGGGCATCCACCAACTCGGGGAACTCGGCGAAGATCTCCACCACCTCGTTTGCACGCTCGCCGCACGCCACCATGATGATCACGTCGGCATCGGCCTGCTTCGATATGGCGTGCTGCAGCACCGTCTTGCCCGCACCGAAGGGTCCGGGAATGAAGCCCGTACCACCCTCGGCCATGGGGTTAAAGGTGTCGATGGCACGCACACCCGTCTCCATCACGCGCGACGGACGCGGCTTCTCGGCGTAGCAGCGGATGGCCTGCTTTACGGGCCACTTCTGCACCATCGTTATATTGTATTCGTTGCCGTCGGCGTCGGTAACCACGGCCACCGTATCGGTAACCTTGTACTCGCCGGCCGCAGCGACGCTCTTGACCGTATAGCTGCCCTGCATGACGAACGGCACCATGATCTTGTGGTCGATCCACTGCTCCTTGACATGGCCCAGCCACGATCCTGCCGTCACCTTGTCGCCCGCCTTGGCTATGGGCTCAAACTCCCACTTGCGGTCGAAATCTATGGGGTCGGTGATCGATCCGCGCGAGATGAATAGTCCGTCCATCTTCTCCAGATCGTTCTGCAGACCGTCGTAGTTGCGCGAGAGCAGACCCGGCGCCAGCGTAGCCTCGAGCATGTGGCCCATGAACTCCACCTTGTCGCCGATCTTCAGGCCGCGCGTACTGTCGTACACCTGTACGTAGGCGTCGTCGCCTATGACCTTGATGACCTCGGCCATCATACGGGTATCGCCGCAGTAGACGTAGCATATCTCGTTCTGCCCCACCGCGCCGTCGGCCTTAACGATCACGATGTTGGAGATGATCCCGTGAACATGTCCCAATGTTTTCATCTATATCTTTTTTATTGTTTATTTATCAAATCCTTGCCGTCGAGTTCGGCCATCAGGCGCTCGAATATCTCGCGGCCGCGTTTGGGATCGAGCACGCTCCAACGTGCCACGATATTGATCTTTGCCAGATACGACAGTACGGCGCCTATGTTGAAGTAGTCGAAGGCGGCCAGCTCGCCCGCCATCTCCCAACGCACCATATCTATCTTGCGCTCCTTTTCGAGCATGTTGCTCTCGTCGTTGACGGCCGTGATCACGGCGTCGATATAAGGCAGTTCGCCGCGCAGACCGAAGTCCGCGGCCGACGAGCGCTGCAGCTGCTCCACAACGTCGCCCCCGCCGACCGTGACACTATCCACGGGACGCTGGGCCGCGCGTGCGGCCAACGCCGCAGTGATGTTGCGCAGCGTACGGTCGAACTCCGACCACTCGCGCAGAAAACGGCACGACGAGTGTTCGCACACATCGTAGTATGCGGCAAAGAGAGCATTCTCGAATCCGCGCGCAAGGTCCACCTGCTCGGCATCCTCACCCTCGGGGTCGGCAAAGGCGCGTATCACCCGGGCCACGGCATCGGGCAGTCCCGCACCCGTCTTCAACGCCTCGGCCACCTGCTCCTGTGTCAGGTTGCCCAGAGCGTTGTATGCCGTGCGGCCGCTGCGTGCGGCGGCTACGTTCTCGCAGTCGTAATATCCGTAGAGCAGGCGTACGGCCTCCGCATCGCGGCGCGACAGCTCCTCGAGTATCTCACCCACGATCTGCGCGGCGTCGAAACCCTTGGCGTCGGAGTCAAGCGCATACTCCCTCAGGCCGGATACCAGACTGTAATAATTCTTCTCGAACATGGCCGTCAAGCCTTAAACAGCAAATCCGAAACCTTCTCGCGCAGGTAGCTGCTCAGCAGAGCCTCGAAGCTCTCGTCCGAGAACGAGATGTAGTATCCGCCGTTCTTCTCACCTACCTTGAAACCGCTCTTCACCTCGGCCGAGTAACCCACCTCGACGCCCTCGGCAAGCAGAGCCTTGGCGCTCGCCTCGATAGCCTTGTCGAGCGTCTTGCGCTGCGCCTCCGGCAGCAGGGCCTCAAGCTCCACCTTCGAGCCGTTGTTCCAGTTCTTGGCTACGGCCAGAAGCATATCCTTGATGAAGGCGGCATCGAGCGTGGCAGCCTTCACACCGGCCTCGGTGCTGCGGGCCACGATCATGCTCTCGATCTCCGACTTGATCTTGGCCTTGGCCTGACGTCCCGCCAGAGCTATTTCGGTCATGGCGTTCTTCTCGGTATCCTCGGCCTTGTGATGCGCCTGCTCCATAATCTTCTCGGCCTCGGCGCGGGCGTCGGCAACGATCTTCTCCGCTTGGCTCTTGGCCTCAGACACAAGGCTGTCGGCCTCGGCACGGCCCTTTTCCAACCCCTCCTGATAGAGTTTGTCGGTCAACTCCTGAAGTTTCGTATTTCCCATGGCTTTATATGTTTTGATTTACGTTATTTATTATCGAAATATATTGTGCAAAATTACAATAAATCTCCTCTCTGCCAAAATTTAGTTATATTTTTTAAGATCATTTTTCCGACCGTCCGTCTTTTGTGAAACGTTTCCGCACGGCCTTCCGACATTCCGCGCCGACATTCCGGATATGTTTGCCTACCTGATGACTAACGCCCCAAACGGAGATTATCCTTGGCGGGTGTTTTGTTTTTTGCCGCACATGCCTTATCTTTGTTAGCGACCTACACACCAACCCCATCATCAAACCATGAAAAAGACCGTTATTCTACCGTTCGTTATGATGTTATGTACGGCTGTCATGCCGGCCATTTCCCAGACCGAGACCGGCAATCCGCGCCGCGCCCACGAGGGGTGGCGGCTGGTATGGGCCGAGGAGTTCGACTCGAATGAACTCGACACCACGTCGTGGAGCCGCTGCAAGGCCGGCGGTGCCGACTGGATGCGCCACATGTCGCCGCTCGACTCCCTGTGCCGCGTCGAGGATGGCACTCTCCGCCTCTACGGCATACGCACGCCCGAGGGCCTCGATGACGACCGCCCATGCATTACGGGCGGCGTCGACAGCAAGGGCAAGAGGTCGCTGCGCGGCCCCGCCCGCATCGACGTACGCGCACGCTTCGACTGCGCACAGGGATTCTGGCCCGCCATCTGGCTCATGCCCGACAGCGACATCGGCTGGCCCCGCGGCGGCGAGATCGACATCATGGAGCATCTGAACTTCGACGACATAGCCTACCAGACCGTCCATACGCCCGCCACACAGCGCGGCGACAACCGCTTCCCGCCCAACAGCGGCACGGCACCCATCGACCACAACGCCTTCAACACCTACTCGGTAATATTCACCGACAGCAAGATACAGTTCCTCATCAACGACCGTCCGACGCACTCATACCCGCGTCTGCGGCCCGACCGCGAGGATCAGTTTCCGTTCAAGGACCACCCATTCTACGTGATACTCTCGGCACAGCTCGGCGGATCGTGGGTGGGCGACATTGATCTCGACCAACTGCCCGTGATGCTCGAAATAGACTACGTGCGCTTCTACAGCAAACGAAGATAGCCTCCACGCAACGCGACAAACACTCCGCGTGCAACAACCGCCATATACGACATATTTCCCGACGAAAATTTGGATCATCGGGGGGGGGTATTATCTTTGCCGGCAAAAAGCCACATAAATCATGAAAAAAGCTCTTAAAATAATCGGATGGATCATCCTTTCGCTCATCGTGCTGCTCGTGGCGGCATGGCTGCTGGCCCGCTTCGTGTTCCGCGATCAGGTAGCGACATATCTATCAGGAGTACAGAACGATACATATATCGAACTCCTGCGCAAGGCCGAGCCATACAGGGCCGACAAGGCATCCTTCCGTTTCGAATACATACAGGACACGGCACGCCGACGCCTGACGCGTGAATATTTCCGGCTGGACACGATAGACAACCCCACGGCCGAAACGTGGGACCGCACCCTTGCTCTGGCACGTTTCGTTGCACGGAACATCCCGCATGCCAACCAGAGCGTCCAGCCCGAACGCCGCAACGCCATCGACCTGTGGGAATATACGCGCAACGTCGAGCCTGCGTTCAACTGCCGCCTGCACTCGATCATGCTGCACGAGCTGCTGCTGGCATGCGACATCACCAACCGCTACGTCACCTGCCTTCCGGCCGACTCGCTCGATCAGGACTGCCATGTGGTCAACATCGTATGGCTGCCCGAACACAAAAAGTGGGCAATGGCCGATTCCGACATGCGTGCATACGTTACCGACAGCGACGGCACACCCCTATCGCTCAGCCAGATGCGGGAACGATACATCAACGGCGCAGCGATGGAGATACACCCTCTTCTGGATGACGGGCAATCCTTCAACTACACATACTACCGCACCTACTGGTCGAAAAACCTCTATTGGTTCGAGTGCGCCGAGCAAACCTCATACGACATCGAGACCGCCCCGTGGGACAAACGCGGCCGCGTGGTTGTATTACGGCCCGAGGGTTTCACACCCTTCGACACCCCGCCACACAGCGTCCATACGCAGGATGCCGAAAGATTCTGGGCCGCGCCCGACCCGCTGACAATACAATAGCAAAGTGCAAGCGCCATGGACAATCTCCTAACCTTAATACTTGCCGCCAGCATGTAGATGATGTGCACACACGGCCCGTCGACGGCGAAAGATACATGCGGAGAGGCATAACGAGGTGTGGGGAGACGTCCCTCACACGGCCAGAACTCAAGGCCGCACGTCTCTACGAGAAACGATACTGACACCTGCCGACAACGAAGGCGGGCGCGACCTGAAAGATCGCGCCCGCCGAATATTATTCCCGATACGCTATTCCGGCTGATGCTCCGGACGCAACAAGTCGGTAACGACCTTCACGGGAGAGAATGTCGTCACGGGCACCTCCACGAAGACCGTATTCCAGTCCGACATGGCGCCGTTCCAGAGTCCGGGCAGCTCCTGAGCCCTCAACTCGCGGCCGAAGCTCGACTTCGACGAGATGAATCCCGTCGCGGGGTCGGTATATTGCGTCAGATCGAACTTCACGCCGCGCGAGTTACGCACGCCGCACACGATATCCACAGGATTGAAATATGTCGCCGTACGCATCACATCGCGCTCCCCGGGTGCTATCTGGCTCGGCTCGGCTATCTGCAGCGACTCTATTCCGTCGCGGCCCACGGTCCAGAAGGGTCCGCCCCCCGGCTCGCCCTCGTTGCGCACCATGCCGCACACACGCATCGGACGGTCCAGAATGCGCTTGAGCATCGCCGAATCGTAGTTTTCGGGCAGCTTGACACACAGACGCCGCTCGATGAAATCCACGATGGGGTTCAGATCGGCCCCGCCCACCTCCAGCGCCTGAAGGTAATCGAACGCCTGCGCCTGCAACATGAGCAGAACACCGGCCAGCGCTTTCTTGTACTTCACCGTATCGCCGCGGCGTGCATCGGTGGTTACGTTATCGATATTCTTGACGAAGATTATGTCGGCGTCGATGTCGTTCAGATTCTCGATCAACGCTCCGTGGCCCGCGGGACGGAACAGCAGCTCGCCCTTATCGGTACGGAACGGCGTATTGTCGGGATTGACGGCTATGGTGTCGGTCGAGGGTTTCTGCACCGAGAACGAGACGTCATACTTGACGCCGAAACGCTCCTCGTAATATGGCTGCGTCGCCCCCAGCACATCCCAGAACCCGCCCATGTGCTCTGGCGAGACGGTGAAGTGTATGTGTACGTCGTTCCCCGTGCGGGCATACATCGCACCCTCGACCAGATGCTCCTCGACGGCCTTGCGGTTACCGTCGGCATAGGCGTGGAAGGTGACCAGACCTTTGGGCTTGTGCCCGTAAGCCAGACCCGTGTCGATGATCGTAGCGATGATTTCGCGCTCGTCGGCGCCTTTGGGCAGCACCTCCTGCAGCTCGTCCCAGAAGGCAAAACGGTGAAGATTCTCCAACACCGTCTCCACGCCCTTGCCGCGACGTCCCTCGTTGACGAACTCGAACAACTCCTTGAACATACGCGTGGCGGCACCCGATGCCGGCACGAACTTCACGACACGCAGACCTCCCGCAGCCGTCTCGTAACGCGCTACGGCACGCTGCGTCTCATCCTCGTCGAGCACCCTCACGCCGTCGCCGGCCGAGGCCGCGCGCACGATCTTCAGATAGGGGAACCCGTTGCGGAAATTCTCTATCTGACGCTCCACGGCCTGCAACGTAAGGCCGTGCTTCTCGATCTGCAATAAGTCTTCCTTGCTGAACATACTCATATCTGTCTGGTTAATCTGTCAAATCAAAAACTGTTCAAAATTACGAAAATATTTCTAACTTTGTCGAAAATGCGGATATTTATACACCGCCTCCCTAAAATCAGCAAAGTCATTCGGCTCATGAAAAAACTACTTTTCTCCCTTGCCGCGCTCCTCACGGCCGCTCTCAGCGAGGCCTCACCCGTATGGATGCGCTACCCCGCCATCTCGCCTGACGGCCGCAACGTCGCCTTCTCCTATAAGGGCGACATATACGTTGTCGACGCCGCCGGCGGCACGGCCCGACGACTCACGGCCGAGAGCGGATACAACTACGCTCCCGTCTGGTCGCCCGACTCGCGGCAGATAGCATACGCGGGGGATCGCTACGGCAATTTCGACATATTCCTCATCGCGGCCGAGGGAGGACAGCCCCGACGCCTTACGACCCACTCGGCAGCCGAGGAGCCATACGCCTTCACTCCCGACGGAAAACAGATATACTATGGCGCCCACATCTGGGATCCCGCCCCGAGCGCCCTCTTCCCCACGGGGTCGATGACCGAGCTGTATTCCGTTTCCGTTACGGGCGGCCGTCCCGTGCAGGTGCTCCCCACACCCGCCGAAGCCATAACCTTCGCGCCGGACGGCGAGTCGTTCCTCTATCAGGACCGCAAGGGCGGCGAGAACATCTGGCGCAAACACCACACATCATCCATCACGCGCGACATCTGGCGTTACGACGCCTCGACGGGACGCCACACGAACCTCACGGCACGTGACGGCGAGGACCGCAACCCGCGTCTTGCCGACGGCGGCCGCACGGTATATTTCCTGAGCGAGCGCGGCGGCACATTCAACGTATGGTCATTCCCCGCCGACGACCCTGCGGCCGCAAAGCAGGTGACCGACTTCAAGACACATCCCGTGCGATTCCTCTCGGTGGCCGACAACGGCACCCTATGCTACGGATACAACGGACAGATATATACGCAGGCAGCGGGCGGGCGTCCGCAACTGCTCAATGTCGAGATCGTCTCGGCCGAACCGACAGACAAGACCTCGCGCCTGAGCGTCACGGGAGGACGCGACCTCACCGTCTCGCCCGACGGCAAGCAGGTGGCTTTCGTCTCGCGCGGCGACATCTTCGTCACCTCGGTAGACTATACCACCACGAAGCAGATCACCTCGACACCGCAGTCGGAGGCCGATCCCGACTTTGCCCCCGACAACCGCTCGATGGTCTACGCCTCGGAGCGTGACGGCTACTGGCGCATCTATACGGCAAAGATAGCCCGCGACGAGGATCCCAACTTTCCCAACGCCACGCTCATCGACGAAGAGCCCCTGTTCAAGGACGACGGCATCGAGCGCACATGTCCGAAATATTCGCCCGACGGCAAGCGCGTGGCCTACTTCGAGGACCGCAGCCGACTGATGGTCAAGGATCTGGCCACGGGCAAGGTGCATCAGGTCACCGACGGCAGCTGCCAATACTCCACCGACGGCAATATCGACTACGCATGGTCGCCCGACGGACGTTGGTTCGCCATAAACTACATAGGCAACCGCCACGACCCCTATTCCGACATAGGGCTCGTCAGTGCCGATGGCGGTGAGATCACGAACCTCACAAATACGGGTTATTTCGACTCGTCGCCGCAATGGGTTCTGGACGGCAACGCCATACTCTTCGAGTCGGACCGCTACGGCATGCGCAGCCACGCATCGTGGGGCTCGCTGTCGGACGTGATGATCATATTCCTCAACCGCAAGTCATACGAGATATTCCGTATGGACAAGGAGGAGTACGAACTCTACGACGAGGCGCGGAAACGCGCCGAGGGCGACAAGAAGGGATCCGAGACCGACAACAAGGATAACAAAGACAAGAGCACCGACGGCGAGAAAAAGGATGGCGACACCGCCGCGAAGCAGCCCGAGCCGATCGTAATCGAGCTCGAGAACATCGAGGATCGCACGGTGCGTCTGACGCCCGCCTCGTCGTCGCTGAGCGGCTTCACGCTCGACAAGAAGGGACAGACGCTCTACTACCTGTGCGCCTACGAGGGCGGGTACGACCTCTGGCAGATGGATCTGCGCGACCGCGGCAGCAACCGCATCATGCGCAAGGGCAGCGGCAGCGGCGCGCTCGTCTGGGACGACAAGATGGAGAACATGTTCCTGCTCGGCGGGCGCATGCTGCGCTTCAAGGGCGGCAGCGGCTCGGGCGACAACATATCGGCCTCGAGCGAGATGCTGCTCGACGCCCGCGCCGAACGCGAATACATGTTCGACCGCATATACCGTCAGGAGAAACGCCGCTTCTATACGGAAGATATGCACGGCGTGGACTGGGAGGCACTGCGCGACAACTACCGCCGCTTCCTGCCCGACATAGACAACAACTACGACTTCGCCGAGATGGCCAGCGAATGGCTCGGCGAGCTGAACGTATCGCATACGGGATGCCGCTACTCGCGCCCCTCGGATGCCAGCGGCGACGTGACGGCCGACCTCGGACTCATATTCGACATGAGGCACGAGGGTGACGGCCTGCTCATAGCCGAAGTCGTGGCACAGGGCCCCTTCGACCGTGCGTCGTCGAAAGTGCAGGCGGGCGACATAGTCGAGAAGATCGACGCCCGGCCGATCAAGGCAGGCGAGGATTACTTCCCTCTGCTGAACCGCCGCGCCGGACGCCGGACGCTTGTATCGATATACCGCCCCTCGGACAGTACGCGCTGGAACGAGACCGTCGAGCCAATATCTCAGTCGCAGCTCTCGCAGCTGCTCTACAAACGCTGGGTGAAACAGCGCGCCGCCGACGTGGAGCGTCTCTCGGGCGGCCGTCTGGGATATGTCCACATACAGTCGATGGGTGACGAGAGCTTCCGTACCATATATGCCGAGATACTCGGACGCTACAATCAGTGCGACGGCATCGTCATCGACACCCGCTTCAACGGCGGCGGCCGCCTGCATGAGGATGTGGAGGTGTTATTCAGCGGCAAGAAATATCTCACGCAGGTCATACGCGGCAAGGAGGCATGCGACATGCCGAGCCGCCGCTGGAACAAGCCCTCGATCATGATAACGTGCGAGGCCAACTACTCGAACGCACACGGCACGCCGTGGGTATATCAGCATCAGGGTATAGGCAAGGTTGTCGGCATGCCCGTGCCGGGCACCATGACGAGCGTCTCGTGGGAGCGTCTGCAGGATCCGACACTTGTATTCGGCATCCCGATCATCGGCTACCGTCTCGATGATGGCTCGTATCTTGAGAACAAACAGCTCGAACCCGACATCAAGGTCGCAAACACGCCCGAGACAATCGCCGAAGGCCGTGACGAGCAGCTGGAGACGGCCGTAAAGGAACTGCTGCGGCAGATTGACCAGAAGAAGTAAAGTATATATATAGGAGATGATACGTGAAACAGCCGACGCGCCGCTGCGGCAGCGCAACAGTTTCCATGTCGAGGAGCAGGCCGAGCGGCTCATCGAGTTCGACCGCGAGGAGGATCTCGACCTGATATTCGGTCAGGGGCGGCCCGAACGTTGGTACGTTCTGGGCGGAGGCAACAACATATTATTCACCCGCCGCTTTGAGGGCACGCTCATAAAACCAGCCGCTACGGGCATAACCGTCATCGGCGAGGATGCCGATACGGTCACGCTGCGTGCCGAGGCCGCCACCGACTGGGACCGCATGGTCGCATGGTGTGTCGAACGCGGTCTCTGGGGCGCCGAGAATCTCTCGCTCATACCGGGAACCGTGGGAGCCTCTCCCGTGCAGAATATAGGTGCATACGGCGCCGAGGCCGCCGGAATCATATACCGCGTCCACCTATACGACACGCTGCGCCGCGAGCATGCAACTCTGGAGAAGGCCGACTGCCGCTTCGCATACCGCGACAGCATCTTCAAGCACGAGATGCGCGGCCGCACCGTCATCACGGCCGTGGAATTGCGCCTCGGCAAACACCCTGCCCCCAACCTCGCATACGGCGATCTGAAGGCTCAGGTCGAGGCCCGGGGCGGCGCCTCAATCGCAAACATACGTGATGCCGTCTGCGCCATACGCCGCAGCAAACTGCCCGACCCCGACACTCTTGGCAATGCCGGCAGTTTCTTCAAGAATCCCGTTGTCGACAACGCCACGGCAGAGCGTCTGCGGGAGGAAGACCCCGCATGTCCCGTATATCCGGTTTCGGCGCACGGCATGTGCAAGCTGGCCGCCGGATGGCTTATCGACCGTGCCGGTCTGAAGGGCTTCCGTATGGGGCGTGTGGGCGTACATGAACGTCAGGCTCTCGTGCTGGTGAATTTCGGCGGCGCCACAGGAAACGATGTCATGGCGCTGGCACGGTATGTCCAGCAGAGGGTCTTCGATAGTTTCGGCGTGCGGATCGAGCCCGAAGTGAATATTTTATAACAAGAACAAAAAGACGGTTTAGGCCGGCCGAAGCAAAGGATTCCACAAGAGATACATAAAAGCATATTATGGGAATAGGGCTGTGAGCCACGATGGAATATGATAAGAGAGACTATAAGCGCAGACAACAAAAACAAGGATATGCTCACCGAGAGATTTCAGGCATACGTACGCGACAACGAGCTCTTCACTCGTGAGGACAAGATACTGCTCACGGTATCGGGCGGCGTCGATTCGATGGTGCTCATGACGCTCTGCTTCAACTGCGGCTACAACGTGGGTGTGGCCCACTGCAACTTCCAGCTGCGCGGGCAGGAGAGTGACGAGGACGAAACGATGGTACTCGAGACGGCCCGCAAGTACGGCATCGTATGCTACAACAAACGTTTCGACACCGTAGGCGAGATGGAGCGCACGGGCGAGTCGATGGAGATGGCGGCACGGCGGCTGCGATATGCATGGTTCCACGATCTGTGCAGGGAATACGGATACACGGTCATAGCCATCGCCCACCATATCGACGACTCGATCGAGACCTTCTTCATCAATCTGCTGCGCGGCACGGGACTGCGCGGCCTGACGGGAATAAGCAATCAGGTGGGGCACGTCGTGCGGCCTCTGATGTTCGCCACACGCCGCGAGATCACCGAGTTCGCCCTCCAGAAACACATTCCCTTCCGCGAGGACTCGTCGAACCGCTCGACAAAATATCTGCGTAACAAGATACGTCTGGGACTCATACCCCGCATACGCGAGATCAACCCGCGCTTCACCTTCATCATGCGCCGCAACATCGACCGGCTGGAAGATGCCCAGCGCTTCATCGACGCGGCCATCGACAACATATTCCGCACGGTCGTAACCGAGTCATCGGGCGTATATACGCTTCATGTCGACCGCATCGGCGAGCAGAGCACCCGCGAATTTGTCATCTACGAGATACTCAACACCCACTACGGATTCCGTGGAGATACGGTCGACGCCCTCTGCCGCGCCCTCGACAGCGGCAGTTCGGGCAAGCGCTTCTATTCGCGCAACTATACGGCCGTAGTCGACCGCGGCACCGTAGTCGTAGTCCCCATCGACGAGGGAGACCCGTGCGAAGTGACCGTCGAGAAGGGTCAGCATCGCGCCTACTGCGGCAACTCGGCCCTCTACTTCGATGTGTGCGATGTGGACAGTCTGGCCACATACTCCGCCCCCGAGAATATCGCGCTGATGGATGCCGACAAGGTGGAGTACCCGTTGACGCTGCGCCGCTGGCACGACGGCGACGCCTTCACCCCCTTCGGCATGGACGGCCGCAAGAAGGTGAGCGACTATCTGATCGACTGCAAGGTGCCGCTGCCCGAAAAACAACGTCAGTTCGTACTCATCTCGGGCGGCCGCATAGCATGGCTCGTGGGACGACGCATCGACGACGCCTTCCGTATCACCAACTCCACGGAGCGTGTGCTCCGCATAACGCGAGAAATCATATAGCCCATGGCCAAGACCGCTGTCAGATTCAAGGAGAGCGTCGCCGAGTACGAACGCCTGCGCAAGGAGATAGCCGCCCGCCGCTTCGCCCCGATATATCTGCTTATGGGCGAGGAGGGCTACTTCATCGACTCCTTGTGCGATGCTCTGGCCTCGACAATACTCACACCCGCCGAGCAGTCGTTCAACCAGATCACCGTCTACGGCAAGGACACCGACGCAGCACAGGTGGTAAACCTCTGCCGACAGATGCCGATGATGGGCTCGCACGAGGTGATCATCGTACGCGAGGCGCAGCAGCTGCGCAACATCGAGAAACTCTCGCTCTACACCTCCAAGCCTCAGCCTTCGACCATACTCGTCGTCTGCCACAAGGATCGCAGCGTCGACCGCCGCTCGGCCTTCTACAAGCAGTGCGCCGCCGCAGGCGTGGTATTCGAATCGGTACGGCCGCGCGACTACGAGATCGGGCCGTGGCTCACATCGTTCATAGCCTCGCGCGGACTAAAGATCGACGCCAAGGCGGTGCAGATGCTCACCGACCAGCTCGGATGCGACATATCGAAGATCTCGAACGAGGTGGACAAACTGCTGCTGGCGCTGCCCGAAGGCACTCGTTCCGTAACTGACGCCATCATAGAACAGTATGTCGGCATATCGAAGGATTACAACAACTTCGAGCTGTGCAACGCCGTGGCCGCGCAGCAGATCGAGCGGGCCATGCGCATAGCCGACCACTTCGCCCGCAACACGAAGGACAACCCGCTGCTATTGACCATCACGGCACTCTTCAACCTCTTCCGCGACATCTTCGTGGTGAATTATCTCGGGTGGCTCTCGCGCCATAAGGGCATGCCCTTTCCCGACGACATGTCGCTCATGCGTTCGCTCAAGAAGAGCAACCTCTACGCCGTCAAGGAGGTCAAGCAGGCGGCCGCACGCTGGAACAACCGCCGCGTATTCAACATTCTCGGCCTGTTGCGCGAGTATGACGCCAAGAGCAAGGGCATCGACACGGGCGGCGCCGACGACGGCGAGTTGCTGCGCGAGCTGCTGCTAAAGATATTCATGGCATAAATCAGCCACATGCATCAATAAGGACAACGACCACACATGCCGAGCCGATACATATCACGCGACGGCGGGATCCTCGCCGACCGATTCACCGACGGGCCGTACATATTCCAGAATGTACATACGCTCGGCGGCGCGGCACGGCATACGGCCGCACACACGGCTCTGCTGCGCGCCGCCGCGAAGTCGCTGTTCGGATTCGATCCGGAGATTACGGCCGACGAGCTGCGACGCCGTATCGCACGCCTGACAGAGGCCTGCCGTATGCCCTCGCGCGTATCGGTACGCGCCGTGGTACGGCTCTACCCCACGGGCAGCATAGAGATTGCCTGCGACGAGCCTTCGATATATGCCGGATATGTCCTCCGCAGCCTGCGCCCCGACGCAATATGTCTGCGCATGGCGCCGCCGCTGCCATCGCTGCCCACATCTGCCGCCGAACATACACGGCTGCTGGCCGACACGATGGCCCACACACGCGGCGCCCGCACCGCCATCCTCACCGACAGCGACGGCACCGTCATATCGGAGTCGGCACAACCCATATTCATCGTCAACGGCTACACCGTATCGACACCCGCCGTCTCAGCGGCCGAGGAGTCGGTGGAGCGGCGTCTGGTGCGCGAATCGTTGCGCCAGACCGACCTGACGTTTGCCGAGAGGCTCATCACGCTCGACAAGCTGGCCGCCGCCGACGAGATCTTTACGGCCGACCACCGCGGCATAACATCCATAGCCCGTATCGGACGCAAACCCTACATGTCGATCATAGCCGAGCGCGTAGCCACGCAGATCGAAAATGTAACTCTCTAAGAGGCCGCACGACAACTATTTCGGTTATGCGGTGCACCGCATCGAAGAATTTTATACCTTTGCCCCCGAACGGCGCACAGCGATATCCGCCCGACACCACGACAATGAAGACAGCAATCTTTCCCGGGACGTTCGATCCCTTTACCCGCGGCCATCAGGCCGTTGTGGAGGAGGCGCTCGGACTCTTCGACCGCCTTATAATCGCCATAGGCGACAACTGCAACAAACACACGCTCCTCACATCCGGAAACCGGCTGCGGATGATCAAGGATCTATATGCGTCGGAGCAGCGCGTCGAGTGCGTCACATACGACACGCTCACGGGAGAGTTGGCACGCGAGTACGGCGCCGTCGCCATCGTGCGCGGCGTGCGCAACACCGTCGACTTCGAGTACGAACGCACGATGGCACAGATCAACCGCCGCATCTTCCCCGAGATCACGACCGTGGTTCTCTTCACGCCGCCCGACCTCACGGACATAGCCTCGTCGACGGTACGCGAGCTGCTCGCCTTCGGCCGCGACGTGAGCGACATGGTACCCGAAGGCATCGACATCAACGACTACCTGCACTGACCCGCCGCGCAAATGCAACCACCGTATGGTTCGGCCGGTCGCATAGAGCGCACATGAGGGTTTCCATATTGCACGATATTACTTTAATGGTTATATTTGCCGCTTGATGCTACCGCATACGCACAAACCTTCATAATGCGTGCAGCAGACAGGCAAACAGATAAACGAACAACACTTATACGACCATCATGGAATTTACCGCAGAGATGATAGCGGGCCTCATCGGAGGCCGTATCGAGGGCGACGCCAAGGCCGCCGTACACACCGTCTCGTCGATCGAGGGTGGACACAAGGGCTCGCTCACATACCTCACCAATCCGAAATACGAACCCTTTGTATATACTACCGGCGCCTCGATAGTGTTGGTCGGCGACAACTTCGAGCCGAAGGCTCCCGTCGCCGCAACACTCATAAAGGTTCCCGACGTAAACGTGGCCGTACTGCACCTGCTCGAGATATACAACGCCGCCAAGCCCCGCAAGAAGGGCATATCGCCCCGCGCGTCGATCTCGCCCGAAGCATCCGTCGGCAAGGATTGCTACATCGGTGACTTCGCCGTCATAGAGGCGGGCGCCGTCATCGGTGACGGATGTGCAATATATCCCCAGACATACATCGGCGACAATGTCAAGATAGGCGACTCGACGACCCTCTACGCCGGAGTGAAGATATACGAGGGCTGCCGTATCGGGAGCCGCTGCATCATACATGCGGGTGCCGTCATCGGCGCCGACGGCTTCGGCTTCCTGCCCAACGCCGAGGGCGGCTTCGACAAGATCCCGCAGGTGGGCAATGTCGTCATCGAGGATGATGTCGAGATCGGCGCCAACACCTGCATCGACCGCGCCAAGACCGACTCGACGATCATACGCCGCGGCGTGAAGCTCGACAACCTCATACAGGTGGGACATAACGTCGAGATCGGCGAGAACACCGTCTCGTCGGCACAGATGGGTATCGCCGGCACCTCGAAGATCGGCCGCAACTGCTTCCTCGCGGGACAGGTGGGCATCGCCGACCACGTCAAGGTAGGCGACCGCGTCAGGATAGGCTCGAAGACGGGCCTCGACAAGGATGTACCCGACGGCGAGATACGCTTCGGCTACCCCGCCCTGCCGGGAATGCAGTACCACCGCTCGTTTGCCGTCTTCAAGAACCTGCCCGATCTGGCCAAGCGTGTCGCTGAGCTGGAAAAGGCAGTGAAGGAGTGTAAGGAGGGTAAATAACCTCCGTGGGCAACCGCAAAGCCGTAAACAGACCCCGTAAATCATGAAAAACGTTTTCATTATCCTCGTAGCGAGCATGGCTGTAATCGCGGCATACGGAAGAGGGGGTCACTATGTCCTGATTGCCAAGGATGCAGAGTTCGTCAACGGCCGATATGCATATCTGGGCATAGAGGATATGCGCACGGGGGATTCCGAGATAGCAGATTCGGTATTGATAGCTGACAATACGGCGCGGTTCGAGGGCAAAATCGACCGTCCGGCCGTGGCATATATCATGACTGCCACCGCAGCGGGCACGGATCTGCCCGACGGGAGAAAACTAGTGCAGGGTACAGCCATTCTCGAAGCCGGTAAGATCGAGCTCTGCCGCATGACGGGGCTGCTCTACCCCGAAGCGGGCGGCACACCTCTAAACGATATGCTTGTCTCATTCATGACGGTCACCGCACAGACACGCGAAAAGTTGGAAGAGGCTGATACGGAGGCGGAGGTTACAAGGTTGATGAACGAATATTTCGTTTACGCCGAAAATACCATACACGAAAACCGCAACAATGCCCTCGGGGCATATCTCCTCGACCTCATGGCGGCCGAGATGCCTCCGGCAATAGCGTTGAGGCTCATATCCGATTTTTCGGAGTGTGAAGAGCGTTTTGCCCCGATCAAGGCCCAAGCCCAAGCGGCATTGACCGTATCGGCTGGAAATGCCTATATCGACATAATCGGGATCGACGCAGACGGTGCGGAGATCTCTCTGAAGGATGTCGTTCAGGGCAATGGCCGCCGTTACGTGCTTGTAGGTTTCTGGGCCTCATGGTGCGGCCCGTGCATGCAGCAGCTGAAGGCCCTGAAAAAGCTGTACGACAACTATCGCGAACGAGGCTTCGAAATATATGCCGTATCGAGCGATTTCTCCCGTGAAGCGTGGACGGATGCCGTAGCCGCAGAACGTTTGGAGTGGATCAACGTCATGGCCGATGGAGGAATGGAATCCCCGGCCTATGAAAAATATGCCGTAAGCGCCATACCTTCCAACGTCATCATCGACTGCGCCACGGGCAAGATCGTCGCCGTCAATCTGTTCGGCACGGCACTCGAGAGCAAAATACAAGAACTCGTAAAAAACCGCAAATAGAAAAGACATTACCAAATCAACAATCAATCTATCATGAAAAGAATTTTCACTCTCCTGCTTGCGGCAGCCGTTGCGGCAGGATGTTCTACCGGAAACAAGTACACCATCAAGGGCAACGACGAGGCCCTTGCCGAAATGGACTATGTATTGCTTCAGACCATCGAGAACGGCGAGCGCAACACGCTCGACTCGGTAGCCGTAGCCGACAACTCGTTCGTCATCAAGGGTGAGGTCGAGACTCCCACGGCAGCATACCTCTTCTTCGGGGCCCAGACGCCCGAAGATCCTTCGCAGGCGGCGCCCATGATGTTCCAGATACCCGTTTTCCTCGAGCCCGGCAACATCACCGTCGGCAAGATGGAGAATACCACATTCACGGCCAAGGGTACGCCCCTGAATGACAAGCAGGCCGAGTTCAACACCAAGATGACCGACCTGTCGAACCAGTTCCAGACGGCAGCGCAGAGCGGTGACGAGCAGAAGATGAACGATGTTCAGGATCAGTTCCTCGTTGTCATCAAGGAGACCATCGGCGCCAACACGGACAACCTCTACGGCCAGACCCTCTTCCAGCAGATGTATTACAACCTCAAGCCGCAGGAGATCCTCGACATCGTGGCCATGTTCCCCGCCGAGTCTCAGGAGGCGCTCGCCTCGATCAAGGCCGAGGCCGAGAACGCCCTCAAGACGCAGCCCGGACAGCCCTATATCGACATCGCGCAGAAGAATGCCGACGGCAAGGAGGTTACACTCAAGAGCGTTGTCGAGACCAAGGGCAACAAGTATGTGCTCATCGACTTCTGGGCATCGTGGTGCGGCCCCTGCATGGGTGAGGTTCCCTTCCTCGTCGACACATACGCCAAGTATCACGGCAAGGGCTTCGAGATCTACGGCGTATCGTTCGACAACGACCGCGACGCATGGCTCAAGGCCGTAGCCGACAAGAAGATGACGTGGGTACACGTGAGCGACGTCAAGGGTTGGGACAATCAGGCCCGTCACGACTACGCCGTGAACGGCATCCCCGCCAACTTCCTCGTCGACTGCTCGACGGGCAAGATCGTCGCTACGAACCTTCGCGGCGAGGATTTGCAGGCCAAGATCGCCGAGCTGCTCGACTAATGAGCGGTGTCCGACATGGGACATGGCGATTAATTATGTTTACTTAACATGAAAAAGATCTTTATCATCCTGCTGTCGGCAGCCGCCGCGGCAGGATGTTCTTCAAACAGATTCACCATCGAGGGCAGCGGCGAACCATTCGCCGACATGAGCTACGTCACGCTCAAGACCCAGAACGAATTGGGATACACCACGATAGATTCGGTTGCCGTGATCGACTCGGGATTCGAATTCAAGGGTACGACCGAACAGCCGCATCTGGCATACATAGCCATGGTCACGCCCGACATTGACGAGGTGGACGGCATCAAGACCGCAACCATACCCGTATTCATCGAGCCGGGTGAGGCCACCGTATCGAAGCGGGACGACATGTTCGAGGTGACGGGTACGCCCATGAACGACAAGCTCGCGGCATTCAACAAACGCCTGAACGAAGTGATGATCGAGTCGAGCGACCTTGTCAGAGAGGGGCGGCAGGCGGAGATGGAGGCCCTTCAGGAGAAGTTTCTCGTCGAGGTGAAGAGGTCTGTCGACGACAATGCCGCCAACCCCTTCGGGGCATGGCTGCTGAGATACATGCACCGCAGCTTCTCGCCGCAGGAGGTTATCGACGCCATAGCCAAACTTCCGGCAGAGGTGCGGCCCGAGTTCGACCGCATACGCGAGCAGGCCGAAGCCAAACTCAGGACTGAGCCCGGACAACCATATATCGACATCGCGCAGAAGGATGCCGACGGCAAGGAGGTAACCCTTGGCAGCGTTATCCAGACCGAAGGCAACAAATACGTTCTCGTCGACTTCTGGGCATCGTGGTGCAGCCCCTGCATGGGTGAGGTTCCGTTCCTTGTCGAAACCTATACAAAGTATCACGGCAAGGGATTCGAGATCTACGGCGTATCGTTCGACAGCGACCGCACGGCATGGACAAATGCCGTCAAGGACAACGCCATGACATGGATACAGGTGAGCGACGTCAAGGGTTGGGACAACCAAGCCCGCCACGACTACGTCGTCAACTCCATTCCGGCAAATTACCTTGTCGACTGCTCGACGGGCAAAATCGTCGCTACGAATCTCCGCGGCGAAGCCCTGCAACGGAAGATCGCCGAACTGCTCGACTGACCGGCGCGGCCGGCACAATAGCAACGGCAACACGTCCCGACGGCGTGTTGTCGTTTTTTTTGCTGGAATTTCCGTATTTTTGCAACATGCAATCACCTCGCCGCAATGGATAACAAAACAACATACCGCATCATGGGCATCGACCCGGGCACAAACTATATGGGTTACGGCGTCATCGAGGTCGAGGGCCGCACGATACGGTCGGTGGTCATGGGCGACATCGACATGCACCGCATGGCCGACCCGTACGATAAACTGCGATATATCTTCGAGCGCGTCGGGGCGCTCATCGAGCAGTACGGCCCGCGCGAGGTGGCGCTCGAGTCGCCATTCTTCGGGGCCAACGTCCAGAGTATGCTCAAGTTGGGGCGTGCGCAGGGTGTGGCCATGGCGGCGGCGCTGAGCCGCGGCAGGCAGGTCTACGAATACGCCCCCACGCGCATCAAGCAGGCCATAACGGGTCGCGGCTCGGCCTCGAAGGAGCAGGTGGCGGCGATCGTGCGCCACACGCTCTGTATAGACTACATGCCGCGGCGCCTCGACGCCACGGACGGCATGGCCGTGGCCCTGTGCCACTACTACGCCTCAACGTCACCCATAGCCCGCGCCATGGGCGAGGATCGTGTAAAGGGTCTGGGCGGCCGCAAGAAGGCCGTGAAGGGCTCCACGACGTGGGAAGCGTTCCTTCGCAGCCATCCCGAGCGGCAGATCAAGTAACCGTATCGTAAAGGCTCACAAACAGCGCGCACGGCGAGAAAAAAAGTGACAAGAAGAAAGCCTTTTAACCAAAAATTAGTATTTTTGAAAGATCAAACACCCGAATACAAAAATCACACTATATGAGCGACAATAAGTACACCCTGCGCGAGGTTACGGACAAGCAACTCGAGCGCGAATTTATCGACCTGCCCAAGCGGCTCTACAAAGGCAACCCCTATTGGGTATGTCCTCTCGACGACGACATTCTCGGCGTATTCGACAAGTCGAAGAACAAACTCTACAACGACGGCGAGGCTATCCGCTGGATCGCATACGACCGCAACGGCGAGGTTGTGGGACGTATAGCCGCCTTCTATGACAACGAACACGCCTACTCGTACGAGCAGCCTACGGGCGGATGCGGATTCTTCGAGGCAATAAACGATCAGGAGCTTGCGAACCAGCTCTTCGACGCGGCACGTCTGTGGCTCGTAAGCCGCGGCATGGAGGCTATGGACGGCCCCGTGAACTTCGGCCCGCGCGACTCGTGGTGGGGACTGCTCGTCGAAGGATACGAGTTCCAGCCCCTCTACGCCAACCCCTACAACCCGCCATACTACAAGGAGCTGTTCGAGAACTACGGTTTCCAGAACTACTTCAACCAGAACACCTACGTATGGCGCATCTACGACGACGACATCAACCAGCTGGTGCACGAGCGTGCCAAGCGCGTGATGTCGACGCCGGGCTACAGCTTCGCCCACATCGACATCAAGGATCTGGAGAGCGTGGCCGAGAACTTCCGCATCATATACAACAAGGCGTGGTCGCTCTTCACGGGCGTGAAGCCAATGCCCAAGGAGGAGGCACAGAACATAATGAAGATGCTGCGTCCCATCGTCGACCCCAACATCATCTTCTTCGCCTACTTCAACAACGAGCCCATAGGCTTCTTCATCATGGTTCCCGACCTGAACCGCCTCATCGGCAAGTTCAACGGCAAGCTCAACCTCTGGAACAAGATACGCCTGATGTGGGATCTTAAGGTGCGCAAGAAGTGCGACCGCATCTTCGGTATCATCTTTGCCGTAACACCGGAGTTTCAGGGCAAGGGCGTCGAGTCGGGCATGATACAGTACATCTACGAGTCGTACATACGTACCGACCGCAACCGATACAAGACCGTCGAATTCGCATGGATCGGCGACTTCAACCCCGTGATGAACCGCATGATCCAGACCTACGTCTGCGCATCGCTGCACAAGGTGCATACCACCTACCGCTACCTGTTCGACCGCGAAAAGGAGTTCCACCGCTGTCCGCGGCTGGGCGTCAAACGCAGGGAGTAAACACGAAAAAACACATAACAGCTATGAAAACCACCGCTTTTCACAAGTATCACGTCGCGGCCGGCGCGAAGATGGCCGAATTCGCGGGATACGACATGCCCATCGAATTCACGGGCATCAACGACGAACACCTCGCCGTGCGTCAGGGCGCGGGCGTCTTCGACGTGAGCCACATGGGCGAAATCTGGGTCAAGGGCCCCAAGGCGCTCGATCTGCTGCAACGCATCACCACCAACGACGTGTCCAAACTCTTTCCGGGCAAGGTGCAGTACTCCTGCATGCCCAACGGACGGGGCGGCATCGTGGACGACATTCTGGTCTACAAGTTCACGGACGAGAAATACATGCTCTGTGTCAATGCGGCCAACACCGACAAGGACTGGGCCCACATCTGCCGCGAGGGCGAAGCCTTCGGGATGCGGCCGGGCACCGAACTGGAAAACGCTTCGGACGACATCTGCCAGCTGGCCGTACAGGGGCCGCTGGCGATGAAGATCGTACAGAAGCTGGTCGATCATCCCGTCGAGCAGATGCCCTACTACACCTTCGAACAGACCGAGGTCGCTGGCTGCGAGGCTATCCTCTCGATCACGGGGTACACCGGCTCGGGCGGCTGCGAGATCTACGCCTACAACGCCGACGCCGACCGGTTGTGGGAGGCACTGTGGAAGGCCGGCGAGGAGTACGGACTGAAAAACATCGGATTGGGTGCCCGCGACACGCTGCGGTTGGAAAAGGGGTTCTGCCTCTACGGCAACGATATCGACGACACCACTTCGCCGCTCGAAGCGGGACTGGGCTGGATCACCAAGTTCGCCGAGGGCAAGGAGTTCATCGACCGCCCCCTGCTGGAGAAGCAGAAGGCCG